>Ga0208898_1000028_pt1 | contig 323468 bp, 284 predicted proteins | sample VirMetDEL_Mar_4_FD_184513 | JGI IMG/M metagenome (GOLD analysis project Ga0208898, IMG submission 184513) | Aqueous microbial communities from the Delaware River and Bay under freshwater to marine salinity gradient to study organic matter... | ecosystem: Environmental > Aquatic > Marine >...
GTGGTCGCGTTCATGGCTCTCGTGTTTGGTTGTTTTTGGCGAAATTATTGATCACCAAGGGCCATGAACGTTCCCTTCTTTCGTTAACTAATTGTTATTTATATCAAATTTGTGGGGATGCCTCAGGGTCAGATCCCTTATACACCGAATTTGGCTGAGACTAACACTTAGCCTTCGTGAAAGGAATCCTACCCCTTTTATATTCTCCGCTCTCGCAAGCCTTGCGCGCGAACATGAAATTATATGGCCTTAATAAAACCAAGCAACAGCGACCAGCAAAGCCTTACCACAAAAGACTTTAACCACCACATATAGTACACTACTGTGATGGCATCGTGACGGAAAATGAGACATAAAAATGACGGATACGAATCAAATAGAGCTCAATCAAATCCGAAAAAAAATGAGCAATGACTCCGGATTGAATAGAATTGGCAAACAAATCACTTACACAGCTCTCGTTTGTTTAGCGATTGCATTTAGCGGTGCAACAATAAATAAGGCCAACACATTTCTATTTGAGATCAGCTTCAACAACCCAAAAGGACTTTCTATACTTTTAGTCTTAGTAATCCTTTTCCTGCTGATCCGGTATCACGGATTTGCGTCCGCATACTTCGCCAAGCTTAGTTACTTATCAAACGCAAGGTTTGAAAATAACCCACTAATAATCGACAGAGGAAACCCTGCTGGTTACCTACATGGAGTTATCGGGGAATTTATTGAAGGATTTTCAGGACCAAACTATCCAAGAGTAAAACTAAAATGGAAGCTCCCACTAAAGATGTGTTTGAAAGTAACCGAAATAGATCCAACCGGAGACGAAACAGGCTTTTATATAAAGGACCTAGATGAACTATCAATAAGGGATAAACTCGCAATTGCTTGGTGCATAGTATTAACAAAGATTAAAAACTTTACCAATCACCCAGATCACCTAAACCTGCTAGCACCATATTTCATTGGCATCACTGCAATTACCATGATGCTAGTAAGCTTTGTAAAGCCCGAGCTAATACAAATCATTACCTTTTCTGCATAAAAATAAAAAAGCTTGCACCGTTTTTCGCTACATTTGAACAACTGAGGTCCGATGAGAATTTAGTCCATCTGACTCGGTTTCCTACCGCGCTTTCTTGACGTCACTCGCCTACCTGTTAGCTTCTCAATCTCTTCTTTAAATCTGTCATTCCCCAGTGCCATATCTGAATGCGTAGCAGATCGAATCCGTCCGAGTTCTTCTTCTGGGATGTGGCATTTGAATAAAGCTTGGTAACGCTTCGCTCGCGTTTCCTGCTGACAGCTCAGCTTAAGATAAAGTTCATGTGGTTGCCAAAGCTCACTTTGTAGATCCAGTGACTTCTGAGCATGAAAGCGATAGCTCGACCATTTGTAGTCAGCTGGATGAGCGACCATATTAGCTGTAACGGGATTCAGTTCGATATATCGCTGGCAGATAAAAAAGTATTCCTCAGCACTGATGACACAAGACTTAAATAGCCCTTCCCACAATGTGCCGGTTCTTTGGTAAGTTTTCTATTTTCATCTGCCCCCAATTTCAGACCCCAATTTCAATATTTCTGAGTAGGCTTGCTCTAAAGCGTCAAAGGCATCAGTGGGCACTTCATATTGAAACTGATCTCTACGCTTCTTAGATATCTTGCCGCTTTGCTCTAAACAGAAGACAACCAACTTTGAAAGTGTTCTGTCATTAATATCGTACAGCTTATTGATATGGCGTTTTAGAGCGTCGTATTGGTTGAGATACGCCACTTCCTGCTTGATATAGTGTTCCATGGCTTCGTCGCATGCTTCCGCCATCAACTCGGCACAGGCGGTGCCATCCCAATGACGATAGATAGATTCATGACCTTTGAACTCAAAAACATAGTTTTCTGTGTCGAGGTAGTCAACTTGCCAGAAGGTTCTGATTTCGGAGGAGTAGGCGCTTAATGTTGCAAGATACTCTCGCTCTTTGTTATGCAAAACGGCCGAGACAGGCAGTAATAGGCCATTCGCGAGCTGACCGCTGCGGCATAATACGTGATGAAACATAAAGCGTGATAAGCGTCCATTCCCATCCATAAAAGGGTGTAAGAATACAAAACCAAATGAGATGACCGCACCAAGCACAATAGGATCTACTTGCTCTGGTAACTGGTTGGTCAGTTGCTCCCACTCTTGCATGAGTTCACGGCATAAATTCGGTGAGGGCGGTACATACGTGACGCCGATAGACCCAGGACCATTACTTAAGTAGTTCTGCTCATTGCGATAGGACACGGCCCATTCATAGGGGTTGTTGATCGTGGCCTTTTGCAAATCTGCTAAATAGTCTTCATCGATTGCACGGGGAATGTGTGCTTGTCTCAGTAGGTTGGTATACCGCTGGATTTTATTGGTATCGGGCTGCTCTTTCTCGATAGCGAAGGAATCTTTGGTTTCACTGAGATACACCCAAGATAAAGCTCGGTTGAGCATGGCGTCATCTAACTCATCAGTAAACTCTTTGGCTTTTTGCAAAGTGTTTTTGGCCAATGCCTTTTCAAGTCGCTCAGTTCGCTTCACTATGATGCTGTAGTCTAAGGAGCCGATTACATTGACATGGACGCGCCAGCGTTTATTCGTCTGATTATCTGCGGTGATAAAACACTTTGGATCTAATAAAGGGATATAGTTACCCCGTGTTAGTTCAGTGGTCCGTGGTAATGATTGCTGATGAAAGTGTTCCCAAAGTAGGCAGGCAATACGGATATATTTCCCCATAGGAGCGGATTCATAGCACTCTAGGAGCGCTTCTGCGCTAACTTTGAGCAGTGTTTGGGAAAGTATTTGTAAATTAAGGTCTTCGTATTTCAGTGCAAAAAGAATGTGATCGAGTATCTTATCCGAAGGCTTTAATGAGGCAGGCGTTGCTAATGTATTGTCAATTAGTTGTACTTTAGTGACTGGCATAACACGGGCAGATACTTGCAACGGCAGCGCTTTGATCTCTGCGCGCTCTAGTAAGTGAGCGTAGCCTACGGATGTATTTGTCATATTCAGTACCAAAAAATTTTTACAAAACTAAGATTTTAGTTATATCTGCTTCATTCACTAAGATAATAGTTACATTCTAAGCATTGTTACTTGGTGTTGGATACGCCTAACTGCAATTTAGTCTAAGAAAATGTTTACGGAGCTAAGATTTTTGTTACAAATCTCCATTTCTTCATGAAAAAGATTACAGCAATTGGGGTCAGATGCTGAGGCATATCAAAAAATTTCATATAAATAACAATTAGTTAACGCAAGAAGGGAACGTTCATGGCCCTTGGTGATCAATAATTTCGCCAAAAACAACCAAACACGAGAGCCATAAGAGCGACGACTATTCTGTAAACAATTGAGCTCAGAAAAAATTAATCGCACCGGAATGCATCAACTTCGCTTTTTGTAGTCTGCGTAGGCTTTTGCATGTTGATGGATTATGTCTAAAGCAATTTCATCATCCATCCAATCGGCTGGAATACCTTTCATATTTTCCAGCCCATCTGCATGATGCAATGGGCACTCTAACCATTTCCACACTTTTGGCACACTGCCTTCAACATCTTTCTGGCTTAAAATATTCAGAATGTTTTGGACTTTTTCTGGATACTTAAACCAACTAACAGGCTTTATGACAGATTTCGCTCCAGCAACACGGCATGGTAGCTGTGAAATTTGCAATTCTTCTTCGTGTATATATTTGATCGTCCAATCGGCAAAATCTTTTAAAGACTTATTTCCTTGTCTTTCTGAGTCGCCCTTTCTGATTGGAATAATTAAGCCTATTTTGATGGGAGAGCGTTGTTTCAAGGCATTATGAGACTGAATTTTTCGTAATGCTGGAATGATATCGGTGTCGTTGGTCACAAACACAATGTGCTCAAGTGTTAAGTCTGTCACTGCGTCATAGACAGCTTCTAAAGCCACATTGACATCACTTTGCTTCTCTTCCATTTTCCATATTTTCACCCGCTCAGAAAACTTAGGCTCTTTTTCTTTTCCTCTCTCGTCTAACTCAACTTTTGGAAATTTGGTTTTATCAATCGAGTAGTTGCCCTTTACAGTTTGCAATCTACCTTGGCGGTGATTATACAGTGCAAGATGGTAAGCGCGCTGATCATTCAAAGAACAGCTATCCGACGCCGCGCGTTCAGATATCTCAGCGGTATAAAACTTAACCGCCAGTTCATCTAGTACGGATTCAGGAGCACCAGAACGTACCAATAAAGCTTCAACAAGAGAAACAGGATCCAACCATTTATATGGCGTGCCTTTTAAGCAACCAAAGTAGAAGTTGTAGCCATCGATGTAGACTCTCGTTTTCATATTTTCAGTCCAATTACTTGGATGTCATGATGACTGGCGAGTCTAATACCAAAGGGACAAAAAAGAGAGGTAAGGACTTTCCATATCCATTATTTATTAATGACCTTACAAGGCCGTAGATGTGAAAAAACCGGCGCTAGGCCGGCTTATTCGTCCAACTCCAGGGGTCTGTATGTCGCCACGCGTGGAAGAAGGATAAGTTGTTTTCAGAATGTAACCAAATAAGATTAATATATCAATATTTACATATTTTTTATTCTGGGCAACTGCCAACATAATTGGACCAGATCCCTTAAGCGCCTAAGGGGGCTGGTCCCTTTTATTATTTGATCATTAACAAAATTTTTTTGCTCCCACCACGCACAAAACGGCTGCCAGTGTTACCCACAGCATGGTTAAACTGATGCTTTCTTGCAGTAACCAAGCCGCCAGTAAAAATCCCATAAATGGTTGAATGAGTTGCAGCTGACTCACCGCCGCAATGCCACCTAGCGCCAGCCCTCTATACCAGAAGATAAAGCCAAACAGCATGCTAAAAAGAGAAACATAGCCAAGCCCTAGCCATGCCGATGTCGTCACCGAAGCGAATGAGCTGGGCCATAATACATACAGTAAGGGCAGCATCACGGGCAAAGACACGACTAAAGACCAGCAGATTACCTGCCATCCGCCCAATACCCGCGATAAACGTGCGCCTTCCGCATATCCCATGCCGCAGGCAACAATCGCCGCCAGCATTAAGCTATCACCCAATAATGACACTTCACCCGCACCCAAGGCGGCATAGCCCACCACCAAAGCCGCTCCCACCAATGAAAAGAGCCAAAACGGCCAACTAGGACGTTCGCCGCCTCTTAGCACGGCAAACAACGCGGTACAGATGGGCAATACGCCAACAAACACCACACAATGCGCTGAGGTAACGTATTGCAATGCAAAAGCCGTCAATAAAGGAAAGCCAACTACGACGCCCATCGCACTAAGCAAGAGCGTTAAAATTTGCGAGGCATTAGGACGCGGTTGTTTGAGCAGCAGTAAAAATAATAAGCCTAATATTCCAGCAATCGAAGCGCGAGCCACCGTTAAGAAAATAGGATCAAAGCCTTGCAGCGCAATGCGTGTTGCCGGTAACGAACCGGCAAAAGTCGCCACGCCCACGAAACCACTAAGCCAACCTTGTGTTGCCTGTTTCATATCATTCTCCCTAAAAATAATAGCGCTATAGAAACGAAAATATGGCGATAAAAGGAGATACAGACCGACACAATTTAAAAAAACTGTTATGGTTATATTGGCAATACAATTTGAAATTAGAGGATAAGCATGGCTCGTGCAGGCACATTAATTGAATCGGTCATGAAGGATATTGAGTCAAAAATCACGTCACGGGCCTACTTGCCCAATACGCGTTTACCTTCCGTTCGCGCCCAAGCGAAAGCCATGCAGGTTTCGGTTTCCACCGTTGTAGAAGCCTATGATCGCCTCGTCGCAGAAGGCTGCATTGTCTCTCGTCCCGGAGCAGGCTTTTATACCTGTGGTCCTATTGCGCCTTTAAACCTCACTCATATCGGCCCTAAAGTAGCGCGGGAGATCGACCCGTTATGGGTCTCACGAGAATCACTGGAATCAACACCTGGCTCACTGATGCCGGGCTGTGGCTGGCTTCCCTCTGAATGGTTCTATCAATCAGGCATAAAACGCGCGCTGCGAAACCTTGCCAGAACGCATTCCTTAGACTTGACCGAATATGCGCCGCCTAAAGGCTCCCAAGCGTTTCGTCATTTTTTACAACGTCGGATGTTGAACCATAATATTGAAGTCAATGCTGAACAAATTATGCTCACTGAGTCTGGGACTCATGCCATTGATTTAATTGGTCGCTTTCTCCTGTCTCCAGGCGATACTGTGCTGGTAGACGATCCCTGCTACTTTAACTTTCACGCTTTATTAAAAGCCCATCGAGTCAAGATTGTTGGGATTCCCTACACGCCCAATGGACCTGACTTAGAGCGTTTTGCACAGGCGATAAAAGACTACAATCCTAGGCTTTATCTTACTAACTCAGGTGTTCATAACCCCACAGGAGCTCATTTAGCGCCGCATGTTGCCCATAAATTACTCACACTGACCCAGGCATCGGAACTGGTTATTGTTGAAGATGATATTTTTGCGGATTTAGAAACCACTCGCTCACCACGCTTAGCGGCCTTGGATGGTTTAAATCATGTCATTGAAATGGGTAGTTTTTCCAAAACGGTATCCGCTTCAGTGCGCTGTGGCTACATTGCCGCGAGGCAAGATTGGATAGAGCAACTGGTGGACTTAAAAATCGCCACATCATTCAGTGGCAATCGCCTCGACAGTGAAATCGTTTTACACACATTGACAGACAGCGGCTATCGTAAGCACATGGAAAAGCTTCATCACTGGCTGGCTAAACAACGACAAAGCACCACTAAGAAGCTGGTCAACTTAGGCATTCAGCCTTGGATTCAACCGAAAGACGGTATGTTCTTATGGTGCAAATTACCCACAGGCAAAAACGCCACTCAACTAGCCCGTGATTGTTTGAGCAGAGGGGTCGTTCTCGCCCCAGGCAATGTTTTTAGTCAATCTCAAAATGCCCATGATTATCTTCGTTTCAATGTGGCGCAATGCACGGATCAGACAATTTTTGACGTATTGGCTTGGGCTTTAGAGCAGCAGGTATAAAAAATCTCTCACGCCTCCTGCCCGCTAGCGTTTCAATCTCTTTTTTTAAAGCGGTCATTCCCCAATGCCATGTCTGGCTGGGTGGCTGTGCGTATTAGACCTAGCTCTTCATCTGATAGATGTACTTTGAACAAGGCTTGGTATCGTTTAGCACGAATGATTCTTGGGCGTCGACGACGACCAAGTTGCCGCTCTTTACACTATTTTAACCAGATCCCAATTTACAATTTTGTTGGGATAGCTCAACATCTGCCCCCAATTTACATTCGCTGAATAATGAATAAAAATCGCAAAAACAACTGTTTAGCCGATTTACTTGCGTAGAAATGCTAGTTTTAACAAGAAGCCGTCACCTGAAAACCACACACTTGAACGTACTGTTATTCCTCGTTGTGTGTGACATAAGTGAAACACCAAAAGCCGTTAAGCAGCTCTCATTTTAATGGTCGATAAATATGGAGAAAGCCCGATGAAAAACCGCTACCAGTTACCCTTGTTGGCCATATTTGCCACACAAATGGCGTACGCGGCAGAAACAAACCTTCAGAATAAGACCGACAAATCTTGGCAAGGCTCTGCCGAATTAGGTGTGTTATTAACATCCGGCAACAGCGACACGACCAACCTCAATAGTAAGTTCAATGTAATCCAACAGCTAAAAACTTGGCGTAACACTTATACCTTTGCGTCCATTTATGCCGAATCCGAAGACACTAAAACAGAGGAGCAATATCGTAGCTCCATACAGGCCGATTACATCTTTAACGACCGTCAATTTTGGTACCTACGAGGCGCTTACAATAAAGATTTGTTCTCTGGTTATGAATTCCAAAGTTCAGCCTCAACCGGTTACGGTAATCGATTCTGGCAAGAAGCAGATGGCTCTTATTTAGAAGCGTCGGTGGGTGCCGGTTATCGAAACAATAAGATAGACGAAGACTACACCACGGATTCTTCAGAGCGAACGCCGATAGCACGACTCAGTGCAACCTACGAAAAACACCTTTCTAGTACGTCGTTGTTTAAACAAGAGCTAAACACAGAAATCAGTACCGAAAATGGTAACTCCATCTCAGAGTCCACTTCATCGCTTCAAGCAAACATAGTCGACAACCTTGCGATGAAGCTTTCCTACCGAGTCAAACATTCAACGGATGTGCCTGTAGACACGAAAAAAGTCAGCACAGAAACGTCTGTCTCTGTGCTCTATTCGTTTTAATGCTTCAGAAGGAGTTCATTAGCCCGCAATTTAGCCGTTTCCCGATCACGAAAGAGATCCAATCAGCTAGCAGGTACGTAAACCATGCTATGACACATAAAAAAACCCATTTACCCGAAAAAATCTGCCTTGTCTGCCAGCGCCCATTTGCATGGCGTAAAAAGTGGGAGCGCGATTGGCCGCAGGTAAAATACTGTTCAGAGCGTTGCAAACGTCAAGCCAAAAAAGAGACGGTATAGTCCAGCTCTTTCTTTGGCTTTTGTTTTTTCTACGTACTCTCTACGCCCACTCTCGTTTTATACGACGCTTTCCTGAAGCTGTGTTGACAGGGCTTTTGCTTCAAGTGTTCGTTCATTAAGGTGTTTTAATCGCTCGTTCACTTCTACGGCCAGTCTGCCAATATTGACTTGTTTTACAGAGTTCTCCTTAACCAACTGGTTAATACCATGCACTTCAGTACAAATTTCAGCCAGTGACTCGCCGGCTTTGTTCGTGAGTTCGACGGTATTTTGCACCGATTGCACGCTGCCATCGATGTTGTTTACCGCTTGTGTCACGCCTTTTTGCAGGCTCTCTATCATGGCTTGAATGTCTTGGGTAGATTGTTGGGTTTTGCTCGCAAGGTTGCGTACTTCGTCCGCGACGACAGCGAAACCTCGACCTTGTTCACCCGCTCGGGCCGCTTCAATCGCCGCATTCAGCGCCAATAGGTTGGTTTGATCAGCAATACTACGAATCACATCGAGTACAGAGGAGATTTGTGCCGAATTATTTGAAAGCTGGTTGATCACATCCGCTGTAGAAGACACTTGGAGAGTCAATTCTTGCAGGACATTTTCGGCCAGTTGTAAATTGTGCTGACCTTGATTGGCATCGTTTACCAACGCACCTACTTTTTGGGCAATAATTTCGGTGTTACCTGCCACACCTTGAATCAGTGGCGCGCTGTGTTGGCGGCGCTCAAGAATATCGGACAGATCTTGCTCTTGTTGATTTGCAATCTTACTGAGCGCGTTGATGTGGCCCTGCAGTGCGGTATTGTGTTCTTTTACGTACTGCTCTTCTTGCTTCGGCGACATGAGTGCGTGAATCGCCCGATCAATCCAAAGTGAAAAGTCATCGGCATGTGTCGGCAAGGTTAACGGAGTGCGATCGGAGACGTGTTTAGCCAGAGCATCGGTAACAGACTGCTGCATTTTATCTTGCTGGCGGCCTTTTTTCTGGGCGATGACAATCCCCAATATGGCGACGATGGTCAGCAACCAAAGCAGTATTAAACTGATAACCGTTGGCAAACGATCGGTTAGCGTGAACTGGATTGTCAAGGCGATGGCCATGAGGATTGCCGTGATCAGCAACCCAGTAAACCACACATTTTGTCTAGCGTTCATGATGAGTTCCTATTCTTATTGTTGTGAGCCATGCTGTTAAAGATTTTGATCAGAACACAAAACAGATGTTTTTTACAATTGTTTATTAGGCAACCAGTTTCAATTTTGAGATAGCCGCCTAAGGCACACAATAAAAAGTGTTACGCGTTTCATTTTTACGGCACGGGCATCATAAGCGGGTTCATCTCAGCGGACAGATACTGTATTTTTTAACTCCAAAGCGAGGGTAATGCCTTTAGTTCTTGCACCAACCATGTGGCTAACGTGTCATGCTCCGGCCACCAAGCAAAAGCATCAAGCCAAGCATCTGCACTTGGGCTGAACCAGTAGCCCACCGCACAGCCGAGCACTAACAGCACTGAAGCCAGTGGTTCACCCCAGTCGGTGAGCTTCATGGCCGTGCCAAACGAGCGTTTAATGCGCATCCCAGACAGTTCGATGCTATATAACTCATCAAGAACGAGGTGAATGGTCGCGCCGAGGAAGATAAAACCACCAATGCCCCAAGCGGTTTTTGCCTCCAGTGCAAACAAGTGATAAGCGGTAGGCACGGCAAGCGCCGCAAACATGCTATTGGCCAGTACACTGTGCAGCGTCCCTCTGTGTACGGTGAATTGCTCAAATATCCATTGAATTGGGAAACGCACGACGAGATAGCTCACTATCGCCAAAGCGAGTACTTGCCAATGCAGCAACTTATCCATCGAAAAAGCGATGGCGAGCCCTGCGACCAAAGCCCCAAACAGCCGAAATATCAGTCGAATAGCCGCTGAATCATCGGCGTCTATATCGGGTAACAAGCCTCCCAGCGTTCCAGCCAAAGCGTAAAGAATGGCGTCGTTCATATTGGCGTAGCCCAAAATGAAGGCACTCGCGGCCATTGGTGCACTGAGTATGGCGGCCACGGTAACGTGGGTTTTGAAATCAGCCATCTAGCATGTTCCTTGTTGTTTTATAAGATAAAATCCGCTTTTGCGGAGGGTAACGTTTCGATGGGCGCATGCTACAGGAATCGAGATCTAGAATCTGCGCACACTAGGTTAAAGATTCCTTAAAGATTCGCTTCTTTATTGTTTATACTTAGGTAAGCAATAGGCTAAATAGCCTCGTTAAACCGACTAAGAGACCTTCGATGGCAAAGCGTAAACGCGGTATTTTGAGAAAAATTTGGACCCTTCTGTGGTGTGTTCTGCTATTGCTGGTTCTGGTTTTACTGATGTTTCGCTTTGCGCCAATCCCCACTACCGCATTTATGTTGCAAAGCGATTATCCAGTAAAGCAGACGTGGATCAGCATAGATAAACTGCCGTCTCATATGCCACTGGCGGTGGTGGCGTCCGAAGATCAGCGCTTTCCAAATCACTTCGGTGTCGATTTTGCGGCGATCAGTAAAGCACTCAGCCAATACGATGAAGGCGATGGTCTGCGTGGTGCCAGCACGATTACACAGCAAACCGCAAAGAATCTCTTTCTATGGTCGGGCAGAAGTTTTATTCGCAAAGGTTTAGAAGCCGGTTTAGCCGTGGGTCTTGAAACGCTTTGGGGTAAAAAACGTATCTTAGAAGTGTATTTAAACGTGGCGGAATTTGGCAAAGGCATTTACGGTGTCGAAGCCGCCAGCCAACAGTATTTTGGTCGCTCCGCCAGCAAACTGACCATGAACCAAGCCGCACGACTTGCTGTGCTGTTACCCAGCCCACGTACTCGCAGCCCTAATAATTTAACCTATTACCTTCGCCAAAGGGTCGACTGGGTTGAAGTGCAAATGCAGCAGCTGGGACCTGACTATTTAAAATCGATTATTGAGTAAATCAGGCGACAGGCACAAACAGTGGCTTGCCATTTAACCTTGTCATGGCGAGTTTCTGACGATACAACGGCTCTAGATTGTCTTGCGTTAATAAACGGGCAGCGTCGCCCCAAATAGGCGGTCGATCTGGGTATAAGAGCAACACATGAGAACACCATTGAGCCGCCACGTTCACATCGTGTAATGACATCACCACCACTCGCCCCTGACGGGCTTGTTCGGCCAGTAAGCCCATGGCCACGACTTGATAATGCAAATCTAAATGATTAGTCGGTTCATCCACCAGCCATACATCGGGTGCTTGGGCCATTAAAGCGGCCAATGCCGCACGCTGACGCTCGCCACCCGATAAATGGTTCAACGGACGTTGCGCAAAATCCATCAAATCCAAACGGGCTAATGCAGCATAAGCCAACGCCACATCCTGTTCACTTTCCATTTCCCAAGGAGATAAGTGCGGAAAGCGGCCCAACAAAACACTTTCTAATACAGTAGCGGGAAAGCCATCTTGATGCTCTTGAAACATGATGCCGATTTGCTGTGCCAGCGTTAAACGAGGCAGCTGAGTAATGGGTTGTCGATTGAGTTCAACCCTTCCAGAAGTGGGGGATTTCAACGCCGCCAGCGTATGCAACAAGGTGGTTTTGCCCACGCCATTGGGCCCTAAAATGCCCCACATTTGTCCTGCACGAAAACTCAGGGATAAAGCATTTTCAGGCTGTGGTGGCTTATTGGGTATCGCAGCCAACAATTGGGTTAACACAAGCTGGCTCATAAACGCCCCCGTTGCAACAAATACAAAAATGTCGGCACACCCAGTAATGCGGTAATCACGCCCACGGGCAGTTGTTCTGGGGCGATCACAGTACGAGCCAAAGTATCTGCCAGCGTGACCAAACAACCACCCGCCAACGCACTAGCGGGTAAGATGAGCCGCTGATCATTGCCCAGCACCATGCGTAACATATGCGGAATGACTAAGCCCACAAAGCCCACGCTGCCTGCCGTCGTCACGGCAATAGCGGTCAGCAAACTGGCTAGCAGAAACACCAAACGCTCTAAACTTTTGACATTGACCCCCAGTGCTGCCGCTTGCAAAGGCCCACGCGCCAACACATTAAGACTTCGTCCCAGCGGCATCAGTACCATACAGGTCGGAATCAGCACTAACCAAGCAATCCAAGGTGTGCTGGCATAAGACAAATCGCCCATTAACCAGTACAGCATTCCAGGGATTTTATGGGGCGGTGCCAAGGCTAACATCAGGGTGATTAACGCTCCCCAACCAGCAGCAATCACCACCCCAGTTAATAATAAACGCATGGGCGCAGTACTGCCCAAACGGGTAGATAAGCCAAACACTAACAATGTCGATAACACCGCGCCAATAAACGCCATACCTGACATGAATACGCCGCCAATGCCCAGCAAAATCGCCGCTAAAGCCGCCACCGAAGCTCCGCCAGAAATACCGAGCACATACGGATCGGCCAGCGGATTACGCAGTAGAATCTGCATTAACGCCCCCGCGACAGCCAATAATCCGCCCGTCGCAAACCCCGCCATCACGCGGGGTAAACGCAGCTCCACCACCAAGGTTTGATTCAGTGTCGATCCTTGTCCTAACAAAGCCTGCCAAACCGCAGAAAACGATAAACTTACACTGCCCTGTGTGATAGCAAACACCATACTCAACAACGACATGAGCGCCAATATCACCAGCGGTAACAGCATGCTATAGCGACTTGATAATGACATAGGCTTAACGTCGAGCACGGGCGATATCCAGTTTTTCACAAAGGATGTTGGCGCCTTCTAATAGACGCGGCGTTGGCCGCTGAATCAGCGACGGCGGCACAAAGAATAAATTGTCTTTTTGAGTCGCAAGCAAATTAGGAAAAGCGCGCCATGGATCTAACCAAGCCGCGTTCTGCTCTCCCATTCCCCCAGTCACTATGGCTTCTGGGTTTTCCAGTAATACCGCTTCTTGACTCAGTCGAGGAATCAAGCGCGGTGAATCGGCGAACACATTGATGCCACCACAGAGGCTCACGACCTTACTAATATAATGGCTCGCATTCATCGACATCAGTGGCTCCGCCCAAACTTGATAAAAAGTACGCACGGGCGAGGCATCTTGATAACGTTCACGTAAGTTGTGTATTCCGGTACGAAAACGTGTTGCTTGCGCATCGGCCACGGTTGAAGTGCCGGCCAATTTGCCCATGTTTTCAATCGTGCGGGCAATGTCTTCGAACTCATAAGGCTCCACGTAATACACGGGCAATCCCAACCGTACTAACGTATCAATCTGCTCAGAAGGATTGCCCGTGCCCCACGCCAGCACTAAATCTGGCTGCAAGCTCAGCAAACGCTCTAGATCTAAACGCGTATGACTGCCCACAGAGGTAACACTTTTTGCCGCTTCAGGGTAATCGCTATAAGACACCACCGCCACCACATTGTCACCTGCACCTGCAGCATAGATCAGCTCGGTTGCTCCCGGTGACAAGGCTGCGATACGCGTTGCCGCTTGCTCAAGACACACGGTCTGACCACGATCATCAAGTACACAAATAGCATCGGCAAAGGCAGCGGGCACGCATGCCCAACCACCTAACCCGAGTGCTACTGTGACGTCCCGTAAAATACGTCGAATCATCGTCATTAGAACGCCATGTAGTTAACAGTTAAGAACACACCACGCCCCGGATTGATATAATCTTTGGCGGTTTGGTATTCTTTATCTAGGGCATTTTTAATGCTCAGCTCGGCTTTCCAATCACGGGCAAAATCGTAACTAGCACGCAAGTCCATCGTGACGTACCCTGGCAACATTTCATCGCTGCCTAAGGTCGTCGCACGGCCGTTGGCACCGATCAAGGTCATGCCTATTTGGCTCTTTTCAAACATACGATCTAGACTAAGACGGGCACTACGCTGAGCACGTTTGGGCAATTGAAAACCTGTCTTATCGTCCTTTGCGTCCATCCATGTAAAAGCCGCACCAAGTCGCCATTGCTCCAGCGTCAAACCAGACGATAACTCGATCCCCTGAGCCGTAGAATCTACGTTGTAGGCTTTCCAAGACCCGGTGTAGTTAGACCAGATCACAAGATCACCATAAGTGGCATCAAACACGGCCACATCCCAATATCGGTCACCATAATCGGCTCGAATTCCCACTTCCACAGTCTTAGAGCGTGTGGCATCCAGTGTGGGATCACCACTACCGGGATAATACAAGTCATTAAACGTAGGCGCGGCAAAAGCTTCGCCATAGCTGGCGCGCAGTCGATGAATCGCGTCGAGCTTATAACCCGCCGCCACACCACCCGTTGTGGCGTCACCGTAGGCGCTGTTGTGATCTTGGCGAAGATTGAGCTGTAAACTGGTCACTCCAAAATCAAACAAGGCCTGAGCAAAGGCCGCGTCATTACGACGATCTGGTGCTTGATAACGCGTGACTTCCACACTGTCTTCTGAGGTTTCCGCACCCAATACAAATTCATGATCGTCTGCCCAAACCGTGTTACTCCAACGAGCCGTTTGTGTTGTCGTCGCGTAGGTTTCCGCAGAAGACACCGTGGTTCTGTCGTTGCGAGCCTGAGAAACTTTGAACTCTGTCTCCCAATTGTCCGTCACGGGAAAGCTGCCTCCCAAACCAATCACTTGTACCTGGTAATCACTTTCGTCACCCACGTAATGATTGCGTCCTGCGCTGTTCATTACCAAACTGCTTATACGTGCTCCGCTATCAAATTGGTGCCCAACATTGAGTAATATATTTTCATTGCGATAACCTTGAGCCTCCTCCCCTTTTTTGACTATGTCACCGTCGGTCTCAAAGATTCCAGCCGACAAAAGGTACTGAGTATTATCATGGGAGCCTGCTAAGGTTGCCTCTGTTGTTTTGGTATTAAACGACCCCACTCCAATGGCGAGATTCGCTTCAGGCTCGTCTCCTGCTTCTGGTAAAAACATCTGGATCACGCCACCCACCGCATCCGCGCCGTACAGCGTGGCTTTCGGCCCACGAACAATTTCTAAGCGATCAATCAAGGAGGTCGGAATGTTCTCAAAGGGCGCCCCACCAGACGTTGCGGAGTACAGCGGAATACCGTCTAACAAAAACTTAGTCGATTCAGCACCCGCGCCACGCATATAGACACTGGTAGTTTTTCCGTAACCGCCATTTGAACTAACATCTACACCAGGCTGAGCGGCCAGTAACTCGGTTATTTGTTGCGCTTGCTGGGCGTTTACTTCTTCTGTGTCGATAACAGTGACAGAAAAAAGCGAATCGGCGGTGCTCACAGGTGTTGATGTTGCCGTGACGACCAAAGGCGATAAGGTTGACGATGAATCCGATGTTGTCTCTGCCTGAGCCGACACGACGGACATGACACTACACGCCACGAGGGTTCTCGTGAACGTAGAGGAAGTAAATGGAGTTTTCATAAATAAGATCTACTGTTGCACTGAGCACGCCCGCACAGTGATGACATTTGGTTCCAGCGTAAGCAGAACCCCCAGTTACAGGCAGGTCTCCGGACTCAAAAGTTGCGAATGCAGGCTTTGCCGCCTTCCCATGGCGAACCACAGTGGCGTATTGGCAGAGTTTGACTTTTTTACCGTTGCGGGGGCAGCGTCAGAATTGCACTGACTTCCCTATTATTGCGAACACCTAGGTCCACAACCTGTAACGGCGCGTACTCTAACACAAGGTGTTATCTGGGTCAGATGAAAATCGCGCTGAGCTAATTCCATTTTATTCAACTCGTCTCAACGACGCACGGCAGCTGAACGAAAGTAGCGACTAAAGCAAATGCTTAACATCCCGATAAAAATTTTCATGAGAACCAAGCGCGATGAGTTCCAGAACCACAGTGCCATCTTCATAGCTGTAGCCAAGTAAGGTCAGTTGTTTAACCATTTTAAATTTATGGACTCGAAGGAACCCAAGATCACCTTTTTTGCTTTCTCCTAAAAGTGGGTCTTTCATCAGCGCTTTGATTGCACTATCAAGGTCTGCTTTTTGGTTAGCATGAAGTTTTTTAACCGTCTTTTTAAAGCTGGCAGTCTGCAGAACCTGTGTAATCTTAGCCAAAATCGTAAGGCTCCAATTTGCCTGCTTCTTTTTCTGCCTTAGCGATAATAGCTTGTCGAACAAATTCGTAAGGCAAGTCTGGGTTATCTTCCATCATTTCACCAATTTTCGCCCAATGCTCTATCTGCTTGGGTGTCGTACGGTTCAGCGCTTTTGCCATGATACTTGCCTTATCAACAAGCTCTTGATCGAGTCTTATACTTGCGGTTGACATAATTGCCACTCCTTTTTGATTCTTTGTGCATCAATTGTAGTAAGTTGCTACAGCTTGTTCAACCATTTAAAAGATCAGCAAGCGAGTACCAAAATTCAGATACACACTCAACTAGACAGGGCTTTTCTGTAGGTCATTTGCTAGAATCTACCGTATTCCGTTCAGGTATTATTTTAAAGGCAGGCTATGACCGTTCTTCTGATGACCCCACCCATGACGCAACTGAATACGCCGTATCCAGCGACGGCGTATTTAACTGGCTTTTTGCGCTCTCGGGGCTATGAGGCAGTGCAGCGCGATCCGGCTATTGAGTTGTTTCTTGAGATGATGACAGCGCCTGCGCTGGATATTATCCGTCAGCATGTGGAAGACAACTTCGAATCCTTTGAAGACGATGAACTGCCCGATGCGGTGTTTTGCTTCCTAGCAGAATTTGACCGCTATCGTCTGTGTGTCGAGCCAGTGATTCGCTTTTTACAAGGCAAAGATTCCAGTCTTGCGCTTCGTATTGTTTCGCGACGTTTTTTGCCAGAAGGCCCAGCGTTCGACGCCATTGCACAGATGGAAGCCGTCTCAGGCGATATACTCAAAACCGCCTTTGGTCAGCTGGGTGTGCAGGACAAAGCTAAGTATTTAGCCACGCTATTTATCAATGATTTGTCGGCGGTGATTACCCAAGGCGTTGACCCGTACTTTGAAGTGAGCCGTTATGGCGAGCGTTTGGCAGCGGCTAACCCAAGCTTTGATGATCTCTACAATACCCTGATGGGCGAGCCGAGCTTCAGTTCGGAAATTCTCGAACAGTTGGTCGAGCAATACTTGGAAGAAACCCAACCCAGTGTGGTGGCCTTAACCGTGCCTTTCCCTGGCAATATGCTGGGCGCATTACGCATTGCACAAACCTGTAAAGCCATCAATCCTGACTTGCCTGTCGTATTGGGTGGTGGTTTTATCAATACCGAGCTGCGCGCGCTGAAAGACCCTCGCGTGTTTGAGTTTGTCGATTTTATTTGTCTGGACGATGGCGAACGTCCGTTCATGACCTTGCTGGAATTCTTTGACGGTCAGCGCGAAATCGATGAGTTAGTGCGTACTTACTTTCTTGTAGAAGACGAAAACGGCGAACCCTATGTTCACTACAATGAAAATGCCGAGCTGCATGATATTCCCCAAACCGATGTCGGTACACCCATTTACGATGGCTTGCCGTTAACCGAATACTTGTCCTTGTGTGAAATGCTCAACCCTATGCACCGCATCTGGAGCGATGGCCGCTGGAACAAACTCACCATCGCCCACGGTTGTTACTGGCGTAAATGCAGCTTCTGCGATGTGACACTGGATTACATTGACCGTTATGACGCCACGGGTGCCGATATATTGGTGGATCGTATTGAAGAATTAATCACCGAAACCGGACAAACCGGCTTCCACTTTGTCGATGAAGCGGCCCCACCAAAAGCCTTATTTGCCTTAGCAAGACGTTTAATCGAACGCGGCGTGGTCATCAGCTGGTGGGGCAATATTCGCTTTGAAAAGACCTTCACCCCTGAGCGTTGCCAGTTGTTAGCGGACTCTGGCTGTATCGCCGTCAGTGGTGGTTTGGAAGTGGCGTCCGATCGATTGCTCAAGCTGATGAAAAAAGGCGTCAGTGTTGAGCAGGTCGCTCGTGTTACCAAAGCGTTTAGCGACGCTGGCATTCTGGTGCACTCTTATTTGATGTACGGCTTCCCAACCCAAACCGAGCAAGAGACCATTGACTCGCTCGAAATGGTACGACAAATGATGGCACAAGAATGCTTTCAATCGGCATTCTGGCACCGATTCGCCGCCACAGCGCACAGTCCCATTGGGATTAATCCAGAGGAGTATGGCATCACTTTAGCGGAACGCCCTGATATTTTGTTCGCCGAAAACGATGTGGATTTCACCGACCCGACAGGCACAGACCATGACATGTTAGGTGATGGACTGCGTAAAGCGCTCTACAACTACATGCACGGTATCGGCTTTGATCAACCGATGGATTTCTGGTTTGATAAACCTGTAAAACGCACCTTGGTGAAAAAAGACCTGATTGCCAAAGCCTTGAACGACCTAATTGTCAGCAGTTAATCGCATGTTAGAAAAGCCCTATTCGAGGTATGTATAATAAGGGGCTTCATAACACCTCAGGACCTGTTGTTACAGTTTCTCCATCATATTACGAAATAAGTCGGCACCAGGCAGTTGACTGGCAAGACCACACAACCAAAGATAAGCACGGTGTATTGGGTAACCACGAAAAATCCAACGCTTTCTTAATTGGTTATAATGGATAAAAAACGCTTTTTTGTAATTTGCCATGGGGTGTTCACATAAGGCTGACCAAGCTTTATATACACCCGATAGATCCGCCCCCCGCATAATACGCTGTAACCAATTGGGAAAACGGGAATAGGTTATGGCGGATTGAAAATCAATGAAATAAGGCTGGCCATCTTCACCGACAAGAATATTACCCAGATTGCGTAAATCTAAATGCACCAAACCACGACGGTGCATTTCAGACACTCTGTGCTCTAATTGATTAAAAAAAAGCTTAGGCAGTGTCTTATTTTGTTTGTTGAGTGTTCGTAAAGGCGTTCCCTCGATAAAGGAATAAGCGATACTAATAGCAGATAAGCGATGAAACTCATTGCTCACACCACTCATACCACTGAGGCGGTCTAACGCTTTGTATTCTTGATTAACAAACAGACGTGCAACCGTTTTCCTCACAATCCACGGACTATGTTGAAAGTCTTTAATGACTAAATCAAAACGATCATCTTTGTATCGATAGACGATCGCATTGGCGAAGCGCCCTTTGTGAAGAACACTAATATGATGGTTATAAAATGAATGTTCAGGAAAGCATTTACCTAACTGCGCAACCAAAACTTGCTCTTTCATCATGGACACCTGCATCGGTCATCGTCTTGTTGATGAGATTAACAAACGTCAGTTTTATGCAATAGTGGTGAGCATGAGTCTCACATTTCATTACCTTTTTATTCCAAACTATGCAGAAAATCTGTCAAAGATGAATGAAACAGCGTTTTTTTCCGTTCAATGTATTTCAGACATTATTTATGGTGGTATCCCGTGTGACTCAAGCCAAATGCTAACGCATGAATCCACATTTATTTTACTCAGCAAAGGGGTAAAATTAGCAGACAGTACCGTTATGCTTCTAACAGAACTGGAAAAAAGCGCTAAAAAAGAGTTTCAACTATTTGTCGACATACCACTTGGATTAGAAGTACCCCGCAAACTCCTAAAAAAACTTTGCAACTGATTTTGCACTGTTTACCTAGCTTTACAGCATCCTCACTTCTCCCTGCCTTTATTTTAATAGGGGGTGTGTTACCCTGTTTAGACTATGGCTGGACTCTAGGAGAGTTGTATTGTTTAAACCAAACTATTATTTATTGATCACGGCTGTCTTTGTATTGTTGGTTATTATGACTCGCAATGTGTATTTTCAGTTGGCTTGGGCATGGTTCGCCCTGTCTTTTTTCACTGTCAGTCTTGCCTATCTTCTTAATAAACCGACTATTTTTCGCAAACGCTCCGATGGCACGGTGCCCGTCTATATTCGTTGGGTATTTATGCCATTTTTGTGGAGTACACAACTCTATAACAGCTGGGCGAGAAGCACAGATTCGGTTCCTGCATTGCAAAAAATAGATGACGGTTTATACCTTGCGAGACGCTTATTCCCATCGGATATTCACGATATCAAAAACGCTAATATCAGTGCGGTATTAGACGTGACCGCCGAGTTCAGCTCACTAAACTGGATGTCTTATCAAGCCGATATTGATTATTTGAATATTCCGATTCTTGATCATTCTGTACCGTCTGATACACAAATCCACCGCGCGTTGAATTGGATACACACACATCGTAAAACGGGACGTTCCGTTGTTATTCACTGCGCTTTAGGTCGTGGCCGTTCTGTATTTATGATGGCGGCGTACTTACTCAGCCAAAAACCCAAATCATCGCCTGATGCTATCATGGATAAGATCCGCGATATTCGCCAAACCGCTCGCTTGAACAAACGTCAGTTTAAGCATTTAAAACGTGCTTTAGATAATAAGCTTTTAGTGGTTCATAATTCAGCTTGGTTAATCGCTAACCCTGTGTCTGGTACACGCCAATGGGAAGAAAATCAGGATGACATTTTACGGTATTTGTCGGCTTATTTTGATGTAACGGTCAAAACCACTACGCCAGAGAAAAATGGCACTGCGTTAGCCAAAGAGGCGGTCAAAGCGTCACCCGATATGATAATTGCTTGTGGTGGCGATGGGACAGTAACCGAGGTTGCGGCCGCCTTAGTTGGCACAAACATTACCTTGGGTATTATCCCTTTTGGGACAGCTAACGCCTTAAGTCATGTGTTGTGCGGAACCCTGTCAAAAATCGCTCCGTTAGAAACCATCTGCTTGAATTTAATCGACGGCTGTGAGCAACGCATCGACACAGCGACCTGCAATGACGAATTAATGCTATTGCTAGCAGGGGTTGGATTTGAACAGCAAATGATCGAGAAAGCGGACCGCAGTAAGAAAAACACCAGCGGTCAACTCGCCTATCTACAAGGGCTCTGGGAAGCAATCGGTCAAAACGAGGTTCATGAATTTACCGTGCAACTCAATGATGAAGAACCCTTTACCATCAAGACGCCCAGCTTAACCATTGCGAATGCGGCCCCTATCACCACCTTGTTAGCGCAAGGCAAAGGTGTCCCCAATATTATGGATGGCGAATTGGATTTAACTTGGTTAGACCCAGAGCGCATGCAAATATTGAACTTAGCAGAGCTAGCCATGCTTGGTATGGGCGACAGAAACGAAGACAGTGACTTATCAAAAGACAACAATAACCCTGAAGGCAACAACGGTATCTTTCATCGTTCAGCACAACGCGTCACCGTAGACATCAGTCAAGTCGGTCACTACGTGATAGATGGCGAAACACGCGAGGCAGAGACACTAGAAGTCGTTGTCAGACCGAAATCTCTCTGTGTCATCGTGCCTGAGTCCGTGGTTAACGAAAAAAAGGATGCGTTGCACTAACGAGAAAATGAGCACGATGTTTTGTCACAAAAAGTTTTTGACAAAACATCGTGTCATATCCGCACAATAGCATTTCAAATAACACCCTCTTCAAATAATAGCGATTATCATTATAATCCTTTTATACCGAGCATTCTTAACTTATACACAGAGCCAATTTCAGGACCAGGTTACATATCAGGGAGTTCTAGATTCAATGACGTTACCAATAAACAACGCTTATATCGGCACTCAAAACAGTCGCAAATGGCAAGACAGTTGCGATCAATACGGCATCATCAGCCGAGCATTGCATTGGGTTACGGCGGCACTCGTCATATTGCAATTCTCAATCGTGTTAGCATGGCGTGGCACAGGGAAAAACACTTTTACCCTATTCCTAGACAGCATAGGCCCACACGGATCATTAGGGTTATTGATTTTAATAGTCACCTTGATTCGTCTGGGATGGACATGGGTAAACAGGAAGCAACGCCCGCCTCAATCACAAGGGATTGGAGGGAAATTAGCGCGCCTCGTGCATGCCGCTTTTTATGCGTTACTGCTTTTTTTGCCCGTTTTTGCGCTGCTCCGCCAGTATGGTGAAGGTTATGAGATTCGTTTATATGGCATGACAGTCCTACCAGAAGCAGAGCGCAACATTACATGGATGATCGCGCCTGCAGACCTGTTACACAGCCCGCTTTCATGGTTACTAGGTGGATTGATGATAGGTCACATAGCAATGGCACTGATTCACCGTTTTTGCTTCAAAGATAAAATCTTAGCGCGCATGACTGGATGAAGCAGCCAACAAAAAAAGCCAGCATTGACACTGATTGAGTCAATACTGGCTTTTGCTTTGCACTTGTGTGCTGATTATTTGTTTTAGCTAAGACACTGTATTCCAAGGCAAATGCCCAGGAGCCGCATCAACGAAGTTGAAGTACTGCTCTAACTGATCAATCAGATCGCGTATGACTTCATCTTGGCTACAACCATAGAGTTCATAACCCAACGCACCATTACGAATATACACATCGGCTTGCCAATGAGTATCGTACTTGGTGCTTTCACTGTGAGCTTCTGGTATCTCATGCTCAGTAGCCAACACTTGGTAATAAAAATCCAATTTTTCATCTCGCTCTAACTGGAAAGTCACACCATTTTCCTCTCGAGTGATATTGGCTTTCCAACCATGAATCGCCAGTTCTTTCTGCACTTCTTCCATGGCCGGTTCCACGACATCTTTAATAAAGTGCTTTACTTTGGCTTCGCCAGGAAACTTAAACAAGGTACTTAAGCGCTTACGCCAGCTACCTTCGTTACTAAAGGCTCGGCCCGGTGTCGCTGCTGCCTCCACGGCTGCCCCACGATGACCCTCGATTACCAATGCTCGCCATAAACCAAGTGCGGCAACCAACATGATGATGGCAAAAGGCAATGCCGCTAAAATACTCATGGTTTGCAGTGCGCCTAAGCCACCAGCCAATAACAAGGTTGCGGCGATAATACCTTCAAGAGATGCCCAAAAGACTCGTTGCCAAACTGGCGTTTCTAGTGCGCCACCAGACGCCAATGAATCTACCACCAAGGAACCCGAATCCGACGAGGTAACAAAGAAAGTAATAATCAAAAACACCGTGACCACAGATAGGAAAGTCGACCAAGGCAGTAAATCATAGAATTGGAATAATGCCACCGAATGATCCGCTTGCACTTCACCAATCAGCACATCCTTACCCTGCTCCATAATCAAATACAGCGCGGTATCGCCAAAGATAGCAAACCATAAAAAGGTAAACAGAGTCGGAACCGCAAGCACGCCAAAAATAAACTGACGGATAGTACGACCACGGCTAATCTTGGCAATAAACAAACCAACAAACGGTGCCCAAGCGATCGTCCAAGCAAAAATAAACAGCGTCCAATTACCAATCCAATCACTTTGCGTATAAGCCTGTAGATTAAAAGTACGCTCGACAATGTTACTCAGATACGAACCCGTGTTTTGTACAAAAGCATCAAGAATATGGATGCTTGGGCCAACAAAAAACACAATCACCATGATGAATACAGCCAAGCCCATATTCAAAATCGACAGGTTTTTCACCCCTTTATCCATACCCGCAACCACAGAGCCAATGGCAGCTAAGGTGATTAAACCAATAGCGGTGATTTGCACCATGGTATTAATCGGAATGTCTTCCCAAAGATAATGCAAACCTGCATTGATCTGGGTAACCGACAAGCCAAGCGTAGTGGCCAAACCAAATAAGGTACCGAGAATCGCAAATACGTCGACAATATGACCAATAGGGCCGTATATACGATCACCAATCAGAGGATACAGCGCCGAACGCACCGACAGCGGCAAACCATGACGGAAGGCAAAATAAGCCAGCACTAACCCCATCAGGCCGTAAATACCCCAGATATGTAAGCCCCAATGGAAATACGCAATCTGCATGGCTTCACGAGCGGCACCAATGGTCTCTGCGGTCGCATTCGGTGGTTGGGAAAAGTGCAAAACAGGTTCTGCCACGCCAAAAAATAACAAGGCAATCCCGTAACCAGCCGAGAACAGCATGGCAAACCAAGCGGGAAAACTGTATTCAGGGTCTCCGTGATCTGGGCCTAAGCGAATATTGCCCCAGCGACTAAAACCAATACAAACAAGAAATACGAGAAAAATCGCGGTCGCCAGCATATAAAACCAGCCAAAGGTCTTAGTCACCCAAGCCAATGCACTTTGAAATACTTCTCCTGCAAGCTCTGGATTGCTTAAGGTTCCGACGATAAGAAATAGGGTAACGACAACGGTTGGAATAAAGACCGGAAGCAAAATCGCCCCCGTTGCCGTCTTTTGTGAATAGGTCATAAAGGCTCCTCCTTTATGCATACTTTGACAAAAGCGGACAATAATTGCAAGGAAATGTTTAGACATCTAAACATATGACGCGTTAAGTGAACCTGTCGAATGGACACAAAAAAGCCAGCATTGACCCTAATCTGCCAATGCTGGCTTTCGTATTACCGCCGTATTCAGCGACTATTTTTCTTAACTGCCCCCCTGATCTCGTTTTAACAAACAGAGATTAAACAGTGAAATAAAGCGCTGTTTGATTCCAGTACAAATTGTTAATGCTGAGCGGCTACTTGCAGTGCTTTCATTTCGTCGTGGCACTCTTTCATTCTAACTTTAACGCGGCGCAAAGTGATTTCACAATCTTGCGTTTGCTTTCTCTCAAGCGCTAAATCAAGCTCTTCGAGCACCTTGTCTTCCACTTCTTCTAGCTGATCAATGTAAGTAAAAGCAGTCGATTCGCTGGAGATCTTAGACATCAACTTAGTATAAGTTTGGCGCGCTTTGACTAGATTATTGGTATCGGTTTCTACTTCACCTTGCTGATCGACAGCGAATGGCTGCAGCTCAGCAACCGCTTCCGCTTTAGCGCCAATCATGCGATTAAAAAAAGCGTTATAAGTGCTGTCATCTAATTTGGTTTTCGCTTCTTGGTAGAATTCAATACCACCGTTCATCACTTTAATAATGTCTGTAATGTGGTGGGCTTGTGCAGTTTGATTTTGCATATGTTCCTCCTAATTAGCGTTACTTTTATTCCGTGTTGCTACATACATACTTGGCGATGGCTGGATTAAAAACAACCGTATTTCTGTAGATGCACTGAGGCTGCATGTTTTTTGCAGAAAGTAGAGATTCTCCCTACAGCTGAGCCTCTTTTTCTTATAGAAAATTAAAACGCAACTCTTGATCTAGCGCAGTTCCTGTCTTCTTCATCTATGACACCATGACCACATAGCACTACGACTAATTAAATCAAAAGATGGAGTTTGTTATGAAAGCCGCTGTAGCCAGTAAATTTGGTGCCATTCTAAACATTGAAGAGGTCGCTAAACCTAAGATCGAACCACATCAAGTACTCGTTAAGATTCATGCTTGTGGGGTGTGCCATACGGATTTACATGCTTGCCATGGAGATTGGCCTGTTAAACCGACCCTGCCTTTTATTCCGGGTCATGAAGGCGTTGGCGAGATTGTTGAAGTCGGCAGTGCGGTAAAGCATTTGACCTTGGGTGATCGTGTCGGCATCCCTTGGCTGTACAGCGCATGCGGACATTGCGAGTATTGCTTAACAGGCAACGAAAACTTATGCCTTTCGCAGCAAAATGCTGGCTACTCCGTCGATGGTGGTTACGCTGAATACTGCGCGGCTCATGCTGAATATGTAGTTAAAATACCGAAAGGCTTAGGTTATGTTGAAGCAGCGCCGTTATTCTGTGCCGGAGTGACGACGTATAAAGCACTCAAAGTCTCTGGCGCAAAACCTGGCGATTGGGTCGCTCTGTTTGGTATTGGCGGTCTAGGCCATTTAGCTGTGCAATACGCCGTTGCCATGGGGTTTCGAGTGGTGGCTGTCGATACGGGCGCAGCCAAACGTGACTTAGCGATGTCATTAGGTGCAGAATATTTCTTTGATTTCAAAACCGATGATGTTGTTAAAGAGATTTTAGACACAACCTCAGGTGTTCATGCCACCGTTTGTACTGCGGTCAGCAAAGCGGGCTTCAGACAGAGCTATGACGTCATTCGACGTGGCGGTAAATGTGTCTTGGTTGGTTTGCCTCCAGAAGACATGCCGTTGCCAATTTTCAACACAGTGCTCAATGGCGTCAGCGTAGTGGGTTCCATCGTTGGTACTCGTAAAGATCTGGAAGAGTGCTTGGAATTTGCTGCACGCGGCAAGGTCAAAGCCATTATCGCCGAAAAAACACTCGATGATATTAATGACATCTTTGCCGACATGGAAAAAGGTGACATTACTGGCCGTATCGTAATGACCTTGTAATATCTCGTTTTTCTCTCGCTTGAAACATCAAAGCCAACGCTTAACGGTTGGCTTTTTCTTGTCTTTGCCTTCGTTTAAAAGACAGCCGCTACACGGGCAATCGCGTTGACGCTTTGAGCTCTCGTAAAGATATATTCGAGACAATAGCCGATACACCGGGCAGCTTTCTAAGCACTTGGTCGACAAAACGGCTGTAATCGTCTAAATCTTTGGCGACCACTTGCAGTAAAAAATCCGCCGCACCTGTGGTGTTATGACACGACAACACATTGTCACACTGCTGAATGAGCTTTTCAAAGGCTTGCGTGGTGTCTTCATCATGTTGATTACAGGTCAGCTGCACAAACGCCATGACCCCAAAACCCAATTTACGACGATCTAGATTCGCCTGATAATCGGTTATGATGCCTTCTTCCTCTAGGCGTTTTAATCGTCGCCAACAAGGTGTTTCACTCAACGAAAGTTCACTGGCTAGCTTTGCGTTCGTCAATTTGCCATCTTGCTGCATACGTCGAACAATATCAGTGTCTACCTTATCCAAAGCCATCATTGAAAGATTCCTCTCTAATTTATCTATTATTAGAAATAGTATTTCTTAAGTTCGCTAATATTCAAGGAAAAGAGCAAAGTAATTTCTCGTGCATTAGGTAGGCTACTCATTAGATGATTACCAACAGGAGCACACCATGAAAGCCGTTGTCTACGAAAGCTTTTCAGCCACGCCTAAAATTATGAATGTCGAAGACCCAACACCAGAAAATCATGGTGTTGTGATCAAAGTTGAAGCCACTGGCGTTTGCCGAAGTGATTGGCATGGCTGGATGGGACACGACCCAGACATTTTGCTGCCACACGTTCCCGGTCACGAATTTGCCGGTGTTATTGAAGCCGTTGGCAAAGATGTTCAACGCTTCAAAGTCGGTGACCGAGTTACTGTGCCCTTTGTTAGCGGCTGTGGCTCTTGTCATGAATGCCATGGCGGCAATCATCAAGTCTGCGGTAATCAAACTCAGCCAGGCTTTACCCATTGGGGATCTTTCGCGGAATACGTTGCCATTCATCACGCGGATGTGAATCTAGTTACCCTGCCTGAAAACATAGACTTCACCACAGCAGCCAGTCTTGGCTGTCGCTTTGTTACCTCGTTTAGAGCGGTGGTTGATCAAGGAAAAGTCAGCGCAGGTCAATGGGTGGCGGTGCATGGCTGTGGTGGTGTTGGCTTGTCAGCCATTATGATTGCCAATAGCATTGGTGCCAATGTGATTGCCGTGGACGTGACAGACGATAAACTTGAGCTCGCAAAAGCCCTAGGCGCCTACGCAACCATTAACGCCACCAGCGTGGCAGATGTGGCTGCAGCCATTAAAGACCTCACTCGCGGCGGGGCTCATGTTTCAATCGATGCTTTAGGTCACCCAACGACTTGCATCAACTCTATTAAAAGTTTGAAAAAACTCGGCAAGCACGTTCAGGTCGGCTTGTTGCTAGGCGAGCAAGCCACACCGCCGATTCCGATGAATCTGGTTATCGCCCACGAGCTAGAAATCATCGGCAGCCATGGTATGCAGGCGTTTCGTTACGACGCCATGTTGGCGATGATCAAGTCAGGCAAACTCAGTCCAGAAAAGCTACTCGGCCGAACCATCAGCCTAGAAGAATCCATTGCCGCACTGATGAATATGGACAAGGCAAACCCACCGGGTGTCACTGTCGTTACACGTTTCTAATTGCCACTTTGCACACAAAAAAAAGCGCTTATCTTAAAAAAGTAAGCGCTTTTTTCCTCAGCTCATTTTCACGAGTTAGCTATTTGATGAGCCTAACTAAGCTTGTTTTTTCTCTAAATGTAGATCAGACAAATTACCTGCATCTGGATCGTTGTAGATGCTTTCATCTAACTGACCTTCACTTTTGGCAACGACGATAGAGACCACTGCATCGCCAGATACATTAACCGCCGTTCGAATCATATCTAATAATCGGTCAACACCCAGAATCAAGCCAATGCCTTCAATCGGCAAGCCAACTTGAGCAAATACCATAGACAGCATGATCAAGCCCACACCCGGTACACCAGCGGTACCAATAGACGCTAATACGGACATCAAAATAACGGTTAAGTAACCCATCATGCCCAGTTCAACGTTATAGATATTGGCAATAAAGACAGTGGCAACACCCTGCATTATGGCCGTACCATCCATATTGATGGTTGCGCCAAAAGGCACAGTGAAAGACGCTACCGAGTTTTTCACCCCCATGCGTTGAGTCACAGTACGCAGGGTCACAGGAATGGTTGCGTTGGAGCTTGAAGTACTAAAAGCAAACACCTGAGTGTTGCGCATTTTCTTCATGAAGGTAAAAGGATTCAAGCCTGATAAGACTTTTAAAATCAGCTGTAAAGTCACAAATAAATGGAACAACAAGACACCAATCAAAACCAAAACATAACCAAGAAGTTGAGCTAGTAAATCCATACCCAAATCGGCAATCGCTCTAGCAATCAAACAGAAAACCGCATACGGAGCTACTGCCATGATGATGTTAACCATCTTCATCATGATTTCATTCAGCGCTTCGATAAAGTCGCTAACAACGTTGGCTTTTTTCCCGACCATTAAGATACTGACGCCAAACATGATAGAGAAGAAAATCACTGGCAGCATGTCACCATCAGCCATCGCACTGATTGGATTAGATGGAATGATATTGATTAAGACAGTTGAGAGCGGTGGAGATTCTTTGCCCGTGAAGCTCACAGAAGACTCTGCATTCATGCCTTCACCAATACCAAAGCCTGTTGCAATAATTAACGCTGCAGCAATGGCAATGGCTGTCGTTACTAGGTACAAAAAGAAAGATTTGGAGCCAATTCTTCCCAGCAGTTTAATGTCACCGATACCACACACACCACATACCAAGGAGAAGAAGACTAGCGGCACAACTAGCATTTTGAGCGCATTTACAAACATGGTACCAACGACTTTAAACGCACCATCGGTTAAGTAACTGTTTGCCCATGTTCCGTCAGCGTTTAGGCCGGTTAAATTAAGGATCAGTCCAACAATGATACCGAGCACCATTCCAAGTAACACTTTAAACGTTGTATTCATAAGTTTCTCTCTAATTCCATTTTCCATTAATTTGGATAGCAAATGGCTATGGCTCTAAAATAAAAGTCAGGCATATTACCTGTCCTTTTAGTGCATCTAAACCACTTTTTTGGCAGAAGGGATATAAACAGTATTACTGTAAAGCTCGATATGAGCAAGAAACGTACAAAGCGTTGCTTAGTAAGCAACTCAAATGACTAATAAACATCCTCCAAATAACGGCCCTGAGCTTTTAAGGCATCAACATTGATCTGCAATGGTTTGAGTATGTCATTAATCGCCTGAGCGACACCGGCAGCCATGCCTCGGCCACCACAAACAAGGATCTGCGCACCTTGCTCTAACATTTGTCGTACCGCGGTTTGATCTTCTAACAGCTTGTCCTGCACGTACGCTTTTTCAGCGGCTTGGCTTTTCGTTTGTGAGAAAGCCGTTTGCAGTCCAGTTAAACGATGATCCTCAAGGTAGCGACCTAGGTCTGGCTGATAAAGAAAATCAGCCTCTTCATTGCGTCCGCCCCAGTAAAGGAACATCGGATTACGCTGAGTATTTTTGCGAATAAAACCCGCCAACGGTCCAATACCCGCGCCAGCACCAATAAGAATGATTGGATTATCACCAACCGCAGGACGAAACTCAGGATTTTGGCGAATAAAACCTTTAATTCCATCACCTAGTCTTAAACTATGTAAATAACCAGAACAAACACCATGAGGCTGTTTGCGTACGCAGATTTCTAATACGCCATCGGTTGTTGAGGATGCTAAGGAATAAAAACGCGCCACGTCGTCTCCCGGCGGCACAATACCCAGTAAATCACCGGCTTCAAAAAGAGGTAAGAGATCCTTACCAGTTGCACTAAAGCGAAAAATGCTTGTGGCAGCCAAGCCTTCTAGACCATAGTCTTCACGACCTATCAGTGTCAGCTTTGCGGTCGGAGTCGGCAGAGGGTTATGAGTTAAAGCAAGCGGAATACCGGTCACATCAGCAATGTCATTACCCCATTCCCGAAATTGTGCAGAAGAACCTCGATTGATCAAACCTACCGAATGAAGACGAGCTATGCCTTTGTTTTGCAGAGCTGCATCCACATCTAGCGCATACTGACAGAATTGCGAAAACTGCTGATCACCGAAGCCCAATACGGCAAATTGCAGGGTCTGATCCGGCCGAAAGCTCCCTAATTTTGTTAAAAAATTATGGGCAGAAGACGGTGCATCGCCATTGCCGTAGGTCGAAGTTAAAATAAACAATCGCTTAGCTTGTGGATAATAATCCGCCAATTGGTTCATCTCAGCGCAATACACCCTACAACCCGCTTTACAGAGGTTTGCTTGCAGATCTCGAGCAAATCCCCAAGTTGTATTGCCCTCTGATCCGACCAAAATAATGGTATCCGCTTGCTCAATATCCACTTTGTGGATCTGGCTATTAATTTGAGTAATGGCCGTACGGCGACGAATCCACCAAGACCGAGCACCAGTATAAGACAACACCGGCACAGTCAACGCAGAAGCTCCTAGGATTAACCCTAACCACCACAAACCTTCACCTGTGTGGAGTTTCGTCACCCACTGCTGAAACGCACCGCTTTCAGGTAAAGGCTCAAAAGAAAGCCATTGCCCTGTTGATTGATCGACAAAACCAGCACCATGGCGAGTCGTTAAAGAATAGACATCTTGTCGGTCATTAGGAGCAGGAAAGGTGAGCTCTCGCAGTTCACTTAAATCTATGTTTTTTAATGCTATTAACGAACTAACAGAAGCTGGCCGTCCACCCGATACAGCATTCGGGAACTCGGCTTCTACATAAGTATGATCGGTAAAGACACCAAAGCGCAGTGCTGACATATAGGCGCCGGTTAATGAGGACAGTAGCAAACCAAGTACGGCAAAACGCGCTAACTCAGAATGAATGCGTTTGCTGCCTTTGCCTTTAAAGGGTTTAACCAAGGCTTTCCAACCACCAATGCGACGCACCAATAAAAAGGTTCCAGAAAGACAAATCAGCACCATAAAACCAGCGGTCACGCCCGCCATGATTCGACCCGTGTCACCCAATAAAAAAGAACGATGCAGATTCTTTACCCAAACCATCACAGTGGAAGGTTTATACGGAGCAATACTTTCACCCGTTAACGGATTAACCAAGTCTGCGTGAACTTTATTATCTTGTTGATAATGAACAATGACTTCGCCAGAAAGATCTCGCTCGATGCGTTCGACTTGAGGAAAATGTGTCACGACATGCTGCGCCAGCGTTGCCGCGCTTATTTCGCCAGCGGCAGGAATCACAGCGGCGGCTCGATGAAATGTCGGCATCAAAGACAGCACCGCACCAGTACAGGCCAGCGTTATAACAAACAACATCACCGCCAAACTTGGTAAACCATGCAACTTGCGTAACATAACCTTTACTCCACCCGCTTATTTAAGATCGTAGGTAAATGACATCACGTATCCAGATCCGATTACTGCTTTGCCGGATCCTGCCGTTGTCAAAGGCGTCGACACATCCGCTTGGTTGCTGTTTGCGTCTTCGACAGCGCTATCAATCACTATTTTATAGCCAGAGTCGATCAAGCTATCGTCTATGTTCTGAGTAATGGTTAACGCTCTACCACTGGTAATGCTCGCTCCAGTTTTGCCATCGTATTCAGCACTTTTTTTACCGCTTGCACGAGACCAGCCACGTAAGTGCGAATAATACTTACGTTCTTTTCCTGCAACCCAAATCGTCTGCTGGTACTTGTCATTGGCGTCCAGAAGATAAATCGCAAAATACGCGCCGCTGCCATTGTAGCGAGCCAGTTGGGTAGTAAAGGTTACTTCCCGAGCCTGTGCTGACATGGACAATGCCAAGCCTGAAAAAATGCTTAACGCCAATAGAATGTGTTTCATCGTGGTTTCCTTTTATGTCTGTTAAGCACACTCTATAACCCTTACCTGACTCTGAGCTGAACGCGAATGTTTTTCTGAAAAAGACACAAGTTCTTAAGAAGGCACAAGTTCTTAAGAAGGCACAAAAAGCTAACAAGACAAAAATCCGCGTCATTCAGGTTAATGTCAGGTCGATGAGCTATGATGAGCAAAACAATAGAATCAGAGATATGGCATGCGAGTATTGTTAATAGAAGATACAACTGGGTTAGGAGAAGCCGTTCGGGATCAAATTCGTGACGACGGCCACGCTGTAGATTGGGTGCAAAGCCTGAGTTTTGCCGAAGCCAGCGTGAAAGCCACCAGCTATAATTTGATTCTACTCGATCTCATGTTACCGGATGGTAATGGCTTTGATTTTTTAAAAAGCCTTAGAAAATCAGGAAACTCAACCCCCGTAATCATTCTTACAGCTCGTGATCAGGTGTCTGACCGAATTGAAGGACTAAACGCCGGAGCCGACGATTATTTAATCAAGCCTTTCGACCTTTCTGAATTATCCGCTCGTGTCGGAGCCGTTGCTCGGCGTTATCGTGGCGACCCAAATCCACTCGTCAAAATCGGTCATTTAGAAATAGATCTGTGTGAACATCGCATTAGGGCGAATGGACAAGCAGTGGAGTTGACTGCGCGCGAATGGGCGCTATTCGAAGGCTTTGTACAACGTCCAGGGACGCTTCTATCTCGCTCGCAGCTTGAAGACCGCTTGTACCAATTCGGTGCCGAGATCGAGAGCAACACCATTGAAGTTTACATCAGTCGGTTACGCAAGAAACTGGGCCGAGATGTCATTATTACCGTCAGAAACATGGGTTATCGTTTGGAGACTTATGAGCACTAATACCAGCTTAAAGAAAAGCCTGAGCATCGGCCTGACTTTGGGAGTCTCATTACTTTGGCTATTCGGCGCCATAACTTCGGGTTTGGTGGTGCAAAAGGAGATGAACGAATCTTTCGACAAAGCGCTCAAAAAATCGGCCCAACATATTCTGCCCTTGGTGATTACCGATTCCTTCAAACAACAAAATAACGATAAATTAGGTATCCCAACTTTAGAAAACGATGATGAATACCTGACCTATGTAGTCAAAGACCAGCAAGGCAATGTTCTATTGCACTCTAAAGATGCCAATCCGCAGATATTTGGCGAAGACCTAAAAATAGGTTTCTCTAATACCTCGACCCATCGGATTTACACCACATCCGCATTAGAACACCATGTTTATATTGCAGTGGCTGAACCGCTAGAGCACAGGGAAGAAGATCTCATGGAGGCAGCGATTGCACTACTGCTTCCCTTACTGTTTTTAGCACCAATTAGTTTATTAGGTATCTGGTGGATTATTCGATTGTCTCTTCGTAAAGTCGTTATCTTTCAACATGCTATTGAAGAACGTGGCGCAGGGAACTTATCGCCAGTGGAAATGGAAAAACTACCCAAAGAATTCAAACCTATCGCTGTGGCCGTCAATCGCTTGCTCGAACGACTACGCCGCACACTAGAAGCAGAACGCAGTTTTACCGCCAACAGTGCCCATGAATTACGTACACCTCTGGCGACAGCGTTGGCTAAGGTACAACGAATCAAATCGGTCACACAAGACGAGCAATTAAAAGGGCAAATTACTGATGTTGAAAACTCGCTCAAAAGCCTATCAAAACAGTCTGAAAAATTACTCGAATTAGCCAAAGCAGAAGGCGGTGGCGCCATCTCACAACAGCCAAATAATCTTGTTCCTATATTGAAGATGATAGTGGGTGACTTTACTCGTCAATTCCCAGAACGGATTAAATTAACTTTAGCAAAAAATGAGATTAACTCTTTGTTAGACCCCGATGCCTTTGCCATTCTCGCGCGTAACTTAATTGAAAATGCGCTCAAACATGGCCGACCTAATCGTCCAGTGGAAGTGAGTGTGCTGGAAGATGGAACACTGCGAGTGGTGAATGAGTGCGATCTTGTTGCGCCGCAAGACCTCGTTTTATTACGTAATCGATTTGTGCGAGCAAATACAACGGCGCCTGGCTCCGGTCTGGGACTAGCGATTGTCGATGCAATTGCCAAAGGAGCAGAACTCACCTTACAACTTCGCTCTCCCGCCAGCGGAAAACAAGATGGTTTCGAAGTAGAGCTGAACTTAGGCACAAACATTACTCAAGCTTGCTAATTTGTGACTTTGTAAATCATCAAGTAAGGTGCTTTAATCCCCCTACTACACGCTGACCGTCATATTTTAAAGCACCAGCGTCTATCAACAATATGAAGAGGAAACACCCATGGTTACTGCTATCATCATGCTTTCTGTTGAGAAAAAACACATAAATCAAGTCGCTGAAAAGCTGGCGTCTATTGAAGGCTTATCTGAAGTGTATTCTGTCAGTGGTTCATACGATATCGCTGCTATCGCACGAGTACAGACCAATGACCAACTGTCTGAACTGGTGACGCAACACCTTGCTCAAATTGATTATATTTTGAAAACAGAAACCATGCTGGCATTTCAAGCCTATTCAAAACATGATTTAGAAGGCATGTTTTCGGTCGGTGTTTAACCTTTAATTGTATTTAGGGCATTTCGTTATGAGTCATTTTCACACTGGATCTTGCTTGTGCGGTACGGTTAAATTTGAGTTAGAAGGCGAGTTTAAGAAGTTCTTTCTTTGCCATTGTAGCCGTTGTCGAAAAACCTCTGGCACAGCACACTGCGCCAATTTATTTGCGCCGGGCGCTACGCTTACTTGGTTAAGTGGCGAAGATAAACTCAGTTTTTATCGATTAGAAGACACAAACTTTGCTCGTACTTTTTGCTCTGTATGTGGCTCAAATGTGCCAACCGATGCGAAAACTCGTGGTCTAGTAGTCGTTCCAGCTGGCTGTTTAGATACGGATGTTGATATCACGCCACAAGCACACATATTCATGAACAGCAAAGGCAATTGGGACGAACACTTAAGCGAAATACCGACCTTCGAAGCCATGCCAAATTAATTAGAGGTCATACGTCATCACCATTATCTAACAGTCTATGCACTTGTTTAATGCTGTTAGATAATGTGCTGGATTGGATAAAGGATCGCGTCCTCTAAGCTTAATGGCTTTGCAAAATAATACCCTTGCAAATAATCACAACCATATTGCAACAATAAATCAGCTTGCTCTTTCGTTTCAACACCTTCAGCAACGACCTCAATATCCAACTTGTGTGCCATAGAAATAATCGCTTCACAAAGGGATGAAGAAGAGGACTCAAGTCCAAGCGTTTGCACGAAGCTTTGATCAATTTTTAAGAAATCAATGTCGTAATTCATGATGTACGCTAATGATGAATAACCGGTTCCAAAATCATCTAACGCGACTTGTATGCCATTTGTCCTGAAGTCTAATAAAGCTTGACGCGTATGCTCATCCAGCTCCATTAGAAGATTTTCGGTAATTTCCACTATCAGACCATTCTTTTCATCTGCTCCATGATTTAACGCATCAGATTCGGTCATTAGACTCGATAAAAGCACATTGGCACCTTCTCGACGATTTAATAGCTGCAATGGAGAAACATTGACCCCAATCTGCACACCCTGCCCACGAGCAGCTTGTAGTTTAGATAACGCAGTTTTCGCTTCTTTGATAACCCAATTACCAATATCAATGATAAGACCAGATTCTTCAGCAGCAGGAATAAAGTGATCGGGGCGAATAAAGCCTTTTTCTGGATGATTCCAACGAATTAAGGCTTCGAATTTTAAAGCCTTACCCGCTTGGTCGACTATGGGCTGATACACTAAAAAGAATTCATCATTTTTTAATGCCTTATTTAAATCTTTAATCAACTCAACTTTATCTAACAGAGCTTGCTTTAAATTCCAATCAAAGCGTTTAACACAATTCCGACCACTGGCTTTCGCATGGTACATGGCTTGATCCACAGCGCCCATTAAGGCTCGGCTGTCACGACCATCATCAGGGTAAACAGCCACACCACAACTTGCTGATACCATCACATTATCATTCGATACAAGATAAGGCTGTTTTACAAGGCTATGAATATTTTCAGCCAACGTAAGAACCTGTGATAAATCGACCTGTTGATCATCAAACAAGAATACAAACTCATCCCCACCTAGGCGACTAAGACTCTTAGCATTGAAAGGGTGTTGTGTGAGACGATCCGCGATCTGCTGCAAAATAGCGTCTCCTACTTCATGCCCACGGGTATCGTTTATTTCTTTGAAATTATCAAGATCGAGTAAAATAACAGCCAGTTTTCCATGTTGTGGATCAACGTGATCTAAAACATCAGACAACGCTTGACTAAATGCATCACGATTCGATATACCCGTTAAATGATCGGTTTGAGCTTGTTTAATAATTTTATGCTCTGCCTTTTCCTTCAATGATGCCATTTCTAAAAAATGTTGCTGCAGGCAATCCATCTCCCTAACACCAGTAGGATGATTCGTAGGAATTTTTTCATTCCGCCCCAACCGAATCGCTAAATCAGTCAAGATATTCAATGGTTTTGATATGGAATTCATAAAGAATAAATGGAAAAGTATTAATATCAACAAGATTAATACAGAGAAGACAGTGGTAATTTTTATGTAGCGCTTGTTCACCGCATCTAACGCTATATCAACGGCCACTCCAGTTATAAATGTCAGTTGCACATTGCCTTTATCGTCCATTATCTGGTGCTTGCGAAAAACACGCTTAACGCCATCTTCTGCACGCCAAAAATGGTCAAATAAGGCAGGTGAATTGTATTTCGTCCCAGCAGGATAAGTCGCAACGGACTGATTATTAGCATCTAATATAAACGCAACACTAGAGGCCGGCAATTGACTTCTGTCAATAAATGCACGCCACCAATCTAATGAAATAACAACCACCGCAGCACCAACAACATCCGTTTTATCTTGCTTATTAAAAATAGGATAAGCAAAATTGACTGTTGGTTTGTTTGTTACTCGATCGATCTGAACGCCGCTGGAAGTAAAATATTCTCCAGACATCGCTTCACGGATATAACGACGATCACTGACATCTATCGCCTTAGATAATGGCATCCCATTACACGTCAGCATTCCATGACGATTTGGTACACCAATATTCACATAATAATCGTATAACGGGAGTAACTCGCCTATAAATTGTTGGCATTCATCAGAATCAGGGTCTTGAAGCTTGGAAGATTCAGTAAGATTAGATAAAAAAATACGTGCTGAACTAATAAGATGCTCTTGAACATCAACAACTTGATAAGAAACAATATCAGCAACTTTAAGCATTTCGTCTTTTACAATATCACGGCTGTAACCAAAACTTTCGTATATAAAAACATAGCATGGCGATACTATAAGAAAAGCAAGCGAATACATCCGTCCTTTTAGCGTATTAAACATAGTAAATAGCTATACCCTTAACAATTACGATAAGAAAAAGCTCACATATCAAAAATCGTGCAGTCACTATTACTACGACACTCTAAATAAGATAAACAGCTTACTTATAATCATACTTTAATGTTGCCATTGTAACGTTAATGAAAGCGCAATTGAAAAGATCTGTACAATATGTATCCACATAAAACATATTGTTCTAAAATGTTCACTTAACGTTACAATCGAGCAAGCCTATTCACGGCTTCTAGTAACGTCTTTTCTTCTTTTGCAAAGCATAAACGGACAATACGCTGAGCTTTTGGTGGCTGTTGGTAAAACACACTAATCGGAATCGCCGCGACGCCCACTTCATCGATAAGCCATTCACAAAACGCCACATCCTCCAAATCACTAATTTCACTGTAATCCAGCAGTTGAAAATAGGTCCCACTGCAAGGCAGCAGAGTGAATCGACTGTCTGCCAAAGCGTTTCGCAATACATCCCGTTTTTGTTGGTAAAAACCTGATAACCCCGCGCTGGCTTCAGGCTCCGCCATTAAATGTTCCGCCAAGGCTTGTTGCAAAGGCGTGGCGGTACAGAAGGAAACAAACTGATGCACTTTGCGCAGTTCCACGGTTAAATCCGCCGGCGCCACAATGTAGCCAACTTTCCAGCCCGTTAGGTGAAAGCTTTTACCAAAAGAAGAGACCACCAAGCTTCGTTTTAATAGCTCAGCGTGTTTGTGAACACTCACTGCAGATTCACCAAAGTGAATAAACTCATAGACTTCGTCGGACAATACATAAATGTCACGGCTCGCAATCGCTTGCCATAAGGATTCTAAATCTTCCGCTAGCCAACAACTTCCCGTTGGATTATGGGGCGTATTGATGATGACCAAACGCGTTTTATCCGTTAGCAGCTCAGAAAACGCCTGCCAATCAGGACGAAAATCTGGCGCTTTCAAAGTCACTCGACGACAAATGCCACCCGCTAACGTCACCGCAGGCTCATATAGATCATAAGCAGGATCAAACAGAACCACTTCATCGCCGTTATGTACTAAAGCTGCAATGGCATCGAAAATGGCTTCCGACGCCCCACTCGTCACCGTTATCTCGTCATTCGAGCTAACGTTTCGGCCGTAATGCCCCTCGATCAAACGGGCAATTGCCTCTCTGAGCATCGGCAAGCCTGTCATAGGCGAATATTGATTACTGCCGGTCAAAATAGCTTGAGAAGCGCGTTCTAGCAGTCGCGCATCGGGGGCGAAGTCAGGAAAACCCTGAGATAAATTAATCGCTCCTTTTTCGGCCGCAAGAGCGGACATTTTGGTAAAAATAGTAGTGCCGACAGACGGTAATTTGGAAATTAAAGCAGGAGTGGTGGTCACGATGACGTTGCCTCATCACATAAAGTTGGGCGCTGGAGCCTGAAGTTGAATGTCATTTTCTATGAAAAATTAAGACTGAGTCAAAGGTTATCGTCGCTATTTTCACAGTTATGTTTCACGTACAAAATTAGGTTTTGTTTCACATCAAAAGCCAGCTATTTTACTGAAAAAAATCTAACATTACAGAAAGGAAACATTTCCATAACACCATGTAACTTGAATAAAAACACTAAGAAATTAGAATTCTCAGATATCGTATTTGAGGATTAAAATATGTCTATTAAGGCGAAAACCACTTTCATTTTTCTATTGTCCACGATCTTATCGCTATCCTTATTAACAAGCGTTATTTATTTCCAAACGAAAGAAAAATCAAGTGAGTCATTAGAACAATCTGCAACCGATAAATTAATTGCGGTTCGTGAAGCTCGCAAAAAAAGTATTGAGCGTTATTTAAACTCTACGGTTAATCAAATAACTGCTCAATCTAACAATCCGACCATTAAAACAGCGATGGTAGATTTCAGTTCTGCTTTTGAAAGTGAGAACGCAGATGGGAGTCTAACAACAGAAGAAAACACTAACCTAGCATCTTACTACGAAACTGTATTTTCAAAAGAATATGAAAGACTAAATCATAAGTCTATAGATATTAATATGCTTATGGATTCTCTAAGTACCAAAGAAAAATCCTTACAGTTTCGTTACATCTCGAATAACAAACAGCCTCTTGGTGCTAAACATAAACTGGATGCTGCAAAATCTGCCGCAATTTATGATCAAGTACATGCTCAGTATCACCCTTATATTCGTAGCTACTTAGAAACGTTCGGACTTTATGATATTTTTTTGATTTCAACTTCTGGCGAGGTAGTTTATAGCGTCTACAAAGAAATAGATTTCGCAACTTCGCTAATGAATGAAACGAATATAGATAGCGGCCTAGCAAATGTCTTCCGCCAAGCAAATGAACTCAGCAACAACGAAAAATACGCCATTGTAGACTTTTCTCCTTATACCGCTTCTTATGGCGCTGCAGCTTCATTTATAGCAAAACCGCTATTTGTAGAGGGAAAAAAAGTAGGAGTATTGGCTTTTCAAATCCCTATCGATCAAATTAATAACATCATGACTGGCGATAATGATTGGTCTAACTCTGGTCTAGGTCTCTCTGGAGAGAGCTACCTTGTAAACGATAATCTAAAAGCTGCAAGTATTAATCGTTTTTTGGCTGAAAATCCAGATAGCTATATAGCCAGTCTCAAAAGTACTAAAATACCTCAAATAGAAATAGAAGAGATATCACTTCGAAAAAATAATGTTGGGGTTCAAACAATAGATACCCCTTCAGTAAGAGCTGCGTTGGCAGGAGAGTCTGGAAATAAAAAAATCTTCGACTATCGAAACATTTCAGTTTTATCTGCTTATACTCCGGTTAATTTTTCCGGCTTAAATTGGGTACTAATAAGCGAAATTGATACAAAAGAAGCATTTCAAGCAGCTACAGATCTAACTCATTCAACCCTAATAACTGCACTCCTATCATTGCTTGGAGCTAGTATTTTAGCTGCCATTATTGGATTGTTTTTTTCGAAAAAGCTCACTACACCAATAATGAAGCTCAATCGTTTTATTAATGATATTAGCCTTAATAAAGATTTATCTCGAAGAGTAGCAATAGCAGGGAAAGATGAAATATCAGAAATCAGTAACAATATTAATAATTTATTAGAAACCTTCGAAAATATTGTTAAGCAAATCACGGGGACAACGAATCAACTTGCTACATCCTCTGAGCATTTAGCTGATGTCAGTCACCAGACTCAAAAGAATATGCTACAGCAGCAAGGTGAGAGTGAGCAGCTAGCTACAGCAATGCACGAGATGGTCGCCACTGTAAATGAAATAGCGAACAACGCATCAATGGCAGCCACTTCCGCCAAAGATGCTGATAACGCTGCAAAGATAGGATTGCAGACCATTGAAAGCACAGAATCTCATTTACAAAAATTAAATGTAGAGCTAAAAAATTCCTCTAATGTTATTCACCGACTCAGCGAAGATAGCCAACAAATTTCTCAAATCCTTGATGTAATTAACGGCATTGCTGAACAAACTAATTTGCTGGCATTAAATGCTGCAATCGAAGCAGCACGAGCAGGAGAGCAAGGACGAGGGTTTGCTGTCGTTGCAGATGAAGTTCGTACGTTGGCGGCTCGAACCCAAGAATCGACACTACGAATCAATGACATTATTAATATGCTTCAGAATCGTAGCAAGGAAGCAGTAAGCGCTATGGCGGTGAACGAAGAACATGCGAACCAAACAATAGAACAAGCTTACAAAGCTAAAGATGCGCTAAGCGAGATATCTAGAGGAGTTACAGCAATAACCGATATGAACATCCAAATAGCAAGCGCTGCGGAAGAACAAAGCTTGGTAGCGGAAGAAATAAATAAAAACGTTACGCAAATTGTAATTCTAGGTAATTCTTCCTCTGAAGGGGCAAATGAAGTATCAAATGCTAGCGAAAATCTATCCAAAATCAGCAGCGAGCTTTTATCTTTAAGTGCTCAATTTAAAGTAAACAAATTATCTTAATTAAGGGATGCGGCAAATAATTCTCTTATTTTCCGCATCACATTCTTGCTTTGTATTCTCGTGCGTAATTACGACATTCAACGATGCAGTTTAAGATTCTAGGGTCTCTTTCACGACTCGCTAGACAGACCATGACGACTTGCTGTTTCATATCGGCCATATTTTCCATCGATAATAATTTTATTTTGTTATCAAACACATGCTCTACTCTACGTGGCAATATGGCATAACCAACCCCACCACTCACCATGCTCATTAACGAAAATATATCTCCCAATTCCATCGCTATATTGGGTTGTATCCCAGCTTGCTGAAAGACTTTTTTGGTGTCTGCGGAAGTGGCAAAACCATCCGATAGCGTGACAAAATTTTCGTGCTGAAAATCCTCGAGCCTAATTTGACTCTTATTGGCAAGAGGTGAATCACAACTCACAGCCAACATCAGCTCATCTTCAAAAAGAGGCAGGTGGGTATACTCTAGATCATCAATGGTTTTTTCCGCTGAAATAAGAATTACATCGAGTTCGAAGGATCTTAACTTGCCCAATAAAGAAGCATTTGAACCTAATGAGAGCTCGATATTTAAGTCACTTTTGCGCCGTTTAAGTCCGGCAATTAGCTGGGGTAATGTGCTGATAGTGAGCGAATATAACGCCCCTAATTTGAATTGATTGGAATAAATACCGGCGACTTCTCGAGTGCTGGTTATACCATCTTGAAGATCATTTAATACTTGCGTAACCCTTTCCTCCAACACTCTAGCACTGGGTAAAGGCATCAGTAATCGACCTTCTTGTCGAAACAATGGACACTTTAATCCTTCTTCAAGAGAGTGTATCGCCCGATGAACACTCACTGAACTGAGTTGCAGCTTCTCGGCCGCCTCAGACAAAGTGCCCACTTTCATAAAGGTCAGAAACACTTCCAATTTCTTCAGCGTGATCATTTCATCAAACATAATTTTCCCCAGCTTTTTCTTAGAGCGTCACTGCTCTCTATTATTTTTTCAAAGATTATTAGCATGAGAGTAATGATTCCACAAGCACCTTGATTGATAGGGAATGCCTTCCTTCATACTGTGAAAGAAAAAAAACAGGATGAAGTGCGATGCAAACGAATACTGATTCTGGACATAATTGGTTCAGCCGACGTCAAAATAAAGAACGCCGTATGTCAGATCTTAGTCATCTAGTTGACGGGTCTATCATTCCAACAGAGAACATCGTTGCTGCCATGGAGCAGTTAATAAAGCCTGGTGATAAAGTCGTACTAGAAGGCAATAACCAGAAGCAAGCCGATTTCCTTTCTCGTTCATTAGCAAAAGTCTCCCCTGATAAAATCAATAACCTCCATATGATTATGCCCAGCATCAGTCGATCTGAACATTTAGATCTATTTGAGATGGGCATTGCTCGTAAACTGGATTTTTCTTTTTCTGGCCCACAAAGCTTACGCATTGGCCAACTAATGGAAGATGGCCTTTTGGAAGTGGGCGCTATACACACCTATATCGAGTTATATGCTCGACTTTACGTAGACCTTAATCCAAATATTGCGCTATTAGCGGGTTTTAAAGCAGACAGATTAGGCAATATTTATACAGGACCAAGTACCGAAGACACACCTGCACTAGTTGAAGCGGCCGCATTTCGTGATGGTATTGTTATTTTCCAAGTCAATGAAATTGTCGACGATGTATCGGACTTGCCGCGAGTAGATATTCCGGCGTCCTGGGTCGATTACATTGTCTTAGCGGATCAACCTTTTTTCATCGAACCTTTGTTTACTCGTGATCCTCGCCTTATTACACCACTGCAAGTTTTGATGGGCATGATGGCGATCAAAGGCATCTACGCGAAACACCAAGTGCAATCTCTTAATCATGGTATCGGTTTTAATACCGCGGCAATTGAGTTGCTCTTGCCAACCTATGGTGAATCATTAGGGCTTAAAGGCAAAATTTGCCGTCATTGGACATTAAACCCTCATCCAACCTTGATACCTGCGATTGAAACGGGCTGGGTTGAGAGCGTGCATTGTTTCGGCACCGAACTCGGTATGGAAGATTATATTGCCAATCGTCCAGATGTTTTCTTTACCGGTAAAGACGGCTCTATGCGTTCTAACCGTGCCTTTTGTCAGCTTGCAGGACAATACGCGGTTGATATGTTTATTGGCTCGACGTTACAAGTTGATGGCGATGGTAATTCTTCCACCGTCACACGGGGTCGTTTGGCCGGCTTTGGCGGCGCGCCAAATATGGGTCATGACCCAGGCGGACGAAGACATTCATCGCCCGCGTGGCTGGATATGAAGCCCGATGACTCTTTGTTAAGCAAAGGCCGCAAGCTTGTCGTCCAAATGGTAGAAACCTATCAAGACAGTAATAAATCGACCTTTGTAGAAGAGCTCGATGCTCTGGCCATGGCGCGTGATTACAAAATGCCATTGGCTCCGGTGATGATTTATGCCAGCGATGTGACTCATGTCCTGACCGAGGAAGGTATTGCTTATGTGTATAAAGCCGAGTCGCTAGAGCAGCGCCGAGCCATGATCGCAGCGGTGGCTGGCGTTACGCCACTGGGACTCAGCCAAAACCCTGAAGTGACCGCTCAATTACGACGCGATGGCTTGGTTGCTTACCCAGAAGATTTAGGTATTCGAAGAAGCGATGCTAGCCGGGATTTGTTGGCGGCTTCGAGTATTTCAGACCTGGAAACATGGTCGAATGGTCTCTATAAGCCACCTGCTAAATTCCGGAGTTGGTAATGACTATTTTATTACGAAATCCAACGGCTCTAGATGCAAGCAGTCTATTGCGCCTTGATGTCAAGAGTCTTGCGCGACTGGCTTCTCAGGCGTTGAAAGAAGAAGCAATGTTGAGTCCAAAACCAGCTCTCGTGGATTCACGAGGCCCAGGTGCTCACACAGATATGGATGTGGAGTTGTTAATGAAATCTGCCCATTGCCTTGAACCTTATTTTTGCAAGATGGCTGAAGCTGCCATCATACAACCGATAGGTTCTGAGTTACGTCGGCATATTGGCGCCATTGGTCGTGATGCGGAACTGACAATGCGCCAAGTGACAAACGGCGTTAATACTCATAAAGGTGCAATCTGGGCATTAGGATTATTAGTCGCCGCGGCGACTAAAGCTAACACGCTTGATGAGTTATTTAATGACGCTGCGCGTTTAGCAAATTTACCTGACAAAGGACTTAAAGCCGTATACCTAAGTAACGGCTTACAAGTTCGCCACCAATATGGCTTATCAGGTGCTAAGGAGGAGGCACAACAAGGCTTTCCTCATATCCAAGAACTCGGACTTCCCATGTTGTTCATCAGCCGAGCTCGAGGCGACTCAGAATCCGATGCTCAACTTAACGCATTATTAGCCATTATGACGCGACTTTCAGACACCTGTGTTGCGTCACGAGCAGGACTTGAAGGGGTAAATACCATGCAGAAAGGCGCTAATGCCGTGCTTGATGCGGGTGGTACAGGCACATTATTAGGTCGTCAGTTGCTTAACAAATTAGAGCAAGACCTATTGCGATTAAATGCCTCTCCTGGTGGCGCTGCCGACTTATTGGCTGCGACCTTGTTTATAGATAGCCTGACTCACCAGACTAGCCACTAATTTAGGAGTTTTTATGGATACTTTTCATATTGTTCGCCCTGCTCGTAAAGCCCCCATTAATCAAACCTTAGTGGGCTATGTTGGGTCAGGAGATTTAGAGGTCATGATTGATTATAGCGATAATTCCCAAGCTGACATCTATATCCACTCTTCTAGCTCGGCTGGAGAACAACGTTGGCTTGCTCTTATCGAACGTATTGAAGCCAATCAACCTTTACCTATGATGCGCATGGACATCCATGATTTTTCTGCAACACCGGGTGTGATTCGTTTACGTTTAGAACAAGCATTAGAGCAAGCCTTAACCAAGGAGGCATCTTATGAGTAACGCTCAAGACTCAAGATTAAACACTAACTTTGTTGAGCAAGGCGCAAGAAAACGCATTGAATACGTACTGGATTCGGGATCGATGCGTGAACTGGTTACTCCATTCGACCGAGTTATTTCGCCTTGGTTAGAAGTACAAGGCATTGTGCCTCAGTTTGATGATGGCGTAGTGGTTGCTCGTGGCGCAATTGATGGCAAGTCTGTGATTGCTATCGCGATTGATGGCAGCTTTCAGGGTGGCAGTTTGGGTGAAGTCGCTGGGGCAAAAATAGCGGGAGCTCTTGAATTAGCCGTTGAAGCGAACCAAGCAGGGGAATCAATTGCCGCTGTATTAATGTTCGAAACTGGTGGTGTTCGTCTACAAGAAGCCAATTTAGGTTTGGCCGCGATTGCCGAGATTCAATCAGCCATTGTGGCGTTACGAAAACTGCAGCCTGTTGTGGCTTTAATTACCGGTCCGGTTGGTTGTTTTGGTGGCATGTCTATTACCGCAGGTCTGTGCAGCTATTTATTAATGACTCGTGAAGGTCGCCTTGGATTAAACGGCCCACAAGTTATTGAGCAAGAAGCTGGCGTGGGTGAATATGACTCTCGTGATCGCCCTTTTATCTGGGGTTTAACCGGAGGCGAGCAACGTTATACGACAGGTTTAGTTGACGATTTTTTTGGCTCAGATGTCATAGAAGTTCGTAACAAAGTACAAGAATATTTTCGCAAAGGCGTACCAGATACCTTCCGCAGCGAAGCAATTCAGTCCTCTTTAGACAGACTAAAAAATGTAGATACGCAGCATCAAATCACCTCTGAAGCAGCACGTGAGATTTTCGCTAAGGGAGCATCATTATGAACACTGCAGCAATCAAGACAGATACCGTAAAAACGCACCGTGGTCGTGTTTGGTTTGATCTATTAGCAGACAATATGATGGTGCATGAAGGCGCCGTTCCCTCAGTGATGATTGCCAATGGCAACTTAGCTGAACTTCCATGCTCACTGATATTGGTTCAACCCGATAAAAATAACCTTTACCCAAGAGCCATTAATGGCGAGGTAGGACTTTTGGAAGGTTGGGCACTGGCGGATGCGATCCATAATATTGTTTCTAAAGACGCTGGAAGCGAACAAAAGTCAGCCATTATCGCCATTGTCGATGTACCTAGCCAAGCTTATGGGCGAAGAGAAGAAGCGCTTGGTATTCACCAAGCCTTAGCGGCTGCCGTTTCTGCTTATGCTCAAGCCAGACAAGCAGGCCATCCCGTTATTTCGCTACTCGTCGGCAAAGCCATGTCAGGAGCATTTCTAGCTCATGGCTATCAAGCCAATACGATTCTTGCCCTAAATGACGATGGCGTCATGGTGCATGCGATGGGTAAAGCCGCAGCGGCTCGAATTACCATGCGCTCTGAAGAGGAATTAGATCAACTAGCCAAAACCATACCGCCAATGGCTTACGACCTTAAAAGCTTCGCAACGCTTGGGCTGATTGAACAATTTATTGATGTTAGCAGTGCCGATGCGCCTTCCTCTAAAGATATTGAGCTAGTGCAAATCCTATTAGCCGATGCAGTAGAAAACCTTAAGGGCGACACGCAAATAACAAAGCGTTTACAAGGTGAGAATAGAAGTGCATCACGTCGAGTTCGTGAACTGCTTCGCGCTCAATGGAAAAAGGCTGAACCAAGCTTATGATCTGGCTGGCGCACGATTTACTTTGGCTTGACCGTTCTTTGCTTGTTGCTGGAACTGAAAAACCAGACCTACCCGATTGGGTCACAAGTGGAAATGGCCCAGTTGTCGTGCGCCGAGAACAGGTTTCGATAGCAGAGCTTGTCGCTGTAGGTGTTCGTGGCACCAACAAAAGCGAACGTTGTGCCGCTTATGCTCCTCTATCTGCGGTGCAATCGAGCTTAACGCCTTATGAAATAACAAGGGCACAAGCTTGGTTAGATTATCCAGATCGCTTCAAAGCGCCGGTTTTACAGGCTCTTGAAATAGTCGCCCAAGTGCTCGACGGACATAATTTAGAATGGGGAATTACCGGAAGCCTTGGTTACGAGCTTGCAACTGGTGATAAGCAAATTCATGCAAAAAGTGATCTGGACTTAGTCATAAAGTCGCCTAAACCATTAAGCAAATCCTTTGCACGAGAGCTATTGAAAGAGCTTGGTGAATTACCATGTCGCTTAGACGTTCAAATCGAAACAATGAACGGAGCAATGGCACTATCAGAATGGGCTGGCAAAAGTTCGACAGTGCTTATTAAAACGGAAAAAGGCCCATTTTTAGTCGCTAATCCTTGGGAAGGAGGTATGCAATTATGACTCAAGTATTTACTTTTCCAGGACAAGGGTCGCAGCGAGCTCACATGTTACAAAACTTACCAGATCATCCTGATGTGATCCTTATAAGACAACAAGCTGAAGACATCTTAGGCGTAAAACTAGACACATTAGACTCCCAAGAAGCACTTACTGATACAGTAAATGTACAGCTTGCCCTATTAATTTGTGGAGTGGCTTGGGGCCGATATTTACAAAATGCCGGAATAAAACCTGACTACGTTTTAGGTCTTTCTATCGGCGCTTATCCTGCAGCAGTGGTTGCAGGAAGTCTAGATTTTGGCGATGCATTACGCTTAGTCAAAGTTCGCGCCGATTCCATGAAGTCAGCTTACCCTAGTGGATATGGCATGCTTGCAATCACCGGAGCAGAGTTTAAACAGGTGCAAGCCGCTGTAAGTTTACTTCAAGAAAAGGGCGAAAAAATTTATCTTGCTAATCTTAATGGAGAATATCAGTTCGTTCTTGCTGGAGAAAAGCGAGTTTTAAAAAGCGCAGCTGAACAAGTTAGAAGCCAAGGGATTGGTGCAAGCGTCTTTTTAGATGTAACTGTACCCTCGCACTGCCCTCTACTCAAAGAGCAGTCGGAAACACTTCTTGCCATGTTTCAAGCCATTACGTTGAAAACATCTAACAGCTTATATGTCAGTGCCGCTAAAGCTCGGGTCTTACAAAAGCCTGATGATATAAAAAAAGATTTAGCGCTCAACATGGCACAGCAATTACATTGGCATGACAGCTGCCAAATGCTTGCTGAGCGAGGTGTAAACAAAGCTCTAGAAATGCCTCCTGGCAGTACTCTAACAGGGCTATTTCGGAAAATTTTAAACAGTGGAGAATGCTACAGCATCGAAAACATAAATCTTAAAGTCATTTTATGAATACCTAAGGAAGCGAAACAGACACAGTGAAGTGAGATTAATGAAAGGAGGTGAACACAACAGTCTAAACCGGTGTGCAACATTTTCGTCCAAAAAACAAAAACGATAAGAGTGGAGAAAAAAATGATTATTTACGGCGTCGCGTTACTATCAATATGTACGTTAGCAGGGATTAGTATAGGGCAGATTTTAGGTCATTTGATGGGCCTTCCTGCGAATGTTGGCGGTGTGGGCATTGCCATGGTCTTGCTGATTATTACCGGTAGCTATCTAAATAAAAAAGGCTACATCGATGCAAAAACGGAACAAGGTGTTGAGTTCTGGAGCGCTATATACATACCAGTCGTTGTTGCCATGGCTGCAACTCAAAACGTACATGGTGCCCTAAGCGGTGGACCAATGGCGATCCTTGCGGGCGTAATGGCGGTAGTTGTCGCGTTTGCTTTAGTCCCTGTTATTGATCGAATGGGGAATAGCAGCCAATCAGAGCCTTTCCATTCTTCAAAATCAGCGGATAACGCATAAGGTGGCCGTATGTTCGAATCTCTACTATTAGTTAGCACAAAATACAGCTTAATCACCGGATTTGCTGTTATTGGTTTGACCATGTGGATTTCCTATTGGCTATCCGCAAAACTGACTCAAGGGCGTATTCATGGATCGGCGATTGCCATTCTACTGGGATTAACAATGGCGTATTTTGGTGGCGTTTTCACCGGTGGCAATAAAGGAGTAGTAAACGTTCCGTTATTGTCTGGCATTGGATTATTAGGTGGCTCAATGCTACGCGATTTCGCCATTGTCGCGACGGGCTTTGGGGTCAAGATCGATGAGTTGAAACGCGCAGGAATGGCTGGCCTGACCGCTCTGTTCTTTGGGATATTTTCTTCTTTCATTGTCGGTGCTGCTATCGCAATGATATTTGGTTATACAGATGCAGTTAGCATAACAACAATAGGTGCCGGAGCGATTACCTATATTGTTGGGCCTGTCACTGGCGCCGCGATCGGAGCAAGTTCAGAAGTTATGGCATTGTCCATTGCTGCTGGTTTAGTGAAATCTATCCTTGTTATGGTGGCAACACCATTTGTCGCACCACTGATTCGTCTTAATAACCCAAGAACAGCCATTATATTTGGGGGGTTGATGGGAACATCAAGCGGTGTTGCCGCAGGACTTGCGGCGACTGACGCTAGATTGGTTCCATATGGTTGTATTACCGCAGCCTTCTATACCGCACTGGGTTGTTTATTAGGGCCGTCTATTTTATTTATCCTAGTAAGAACGCTACTTCCTCACTGATAAATCCAACACCAACAAAAACGCCAAGACACAAGCCTTGGCGTTTTAATTGTTTTTTATCGCGTAATATTACGCCGTCATGAACGGATAATCCGTATAACCTTCTGCACCAGGGGTATAAAAGGTATTTGGATTTGGCTCGTTCAATGCGGCACCAGCTTTTACACGCTCAACAAAATCCGGATTCGCCAATATCCCTGTACCAAATGCGACGCTGTCTGCTTGATTATTAGCAAGCACCTGATTGGCTTCATCTGGCGTGTAACCCATGTTGACCATTAAATGGCCTTTGTAGGTCTCACGTGCAACACTCACCACATCCGCTTGCTGCAAGCCAAAGAAGTCAGCACGCATTAGGTGCAAATACGCCAAGTTAAAACGATTTAGGTGTTCACACAAGAAACGAGTCCACTCAACAGGATCGCTTTCTTTCATGCTTTGGAAGCTATTTAAAGGCGACAAACGCAAACCAACACGATCGCTGCCTAATACGTCTGTTACCGCTTCGATTACTTCAGTAAGAAGGCGTGCACGGTTTTCCAATGAGCCACCGTATTCGTCCGTACGCTGATTAGCGCTTTCACGTAAAAATTGATCGATCAAATAACCATTTGCACCGTGAATCTCTATGCCATCAAAGCCAGCTTCTTTGGCATTGATCGCGGCTTGACGAAAATCAGCAACAATGTCTTTGATTTCAGCCACGGTTAAGGCACGAGGCACGGTATAAGGTTTTTTGCCTTCAGGCGTGTGGGTTTCCCCTTCGATCGCGATCGCGCTGGCTGACACGGCTTCTTTGCCATCATTTAGCAACGGATGCGCGGCACGGCCAGCGTGCCAGATTTGCATAAAGATACGACCGCCTTTGTCATGCACAGCCTTAGTTGTTAGTTTCCAGCCTTCGATTTGCTCAGCAGAATACACGCCTGGATCATCACCAAAAGCCGATGTGCCTTCTGTCACCATGGTGCATTCTGTGATCAACAAACCCGCACTCGCGCGCTGCGCATAATACTCAGCCATTAAGGCATTCGGTTGGTGGCCTGGGGCGCGAGTACGGGTAAGTGGTGCCATCACGAAACGATTTGATAGTTCCACCGCACCCACTTTCACTGGGTGAAATAACGTTGTTGTTGCCGTTGTCATTCTGTTCTCCAATTTGTTTCAATCTTGATATCAAGCATAAACTCTACATATGGCAGTTATTTTAAAATACAATCTCGTGCACTTTCTTTACTGAATCCCCGCCAAAGAATCCCCTTTTTAAGACCTTGCAGGCCGGCTTTTCAAGGTCTATATTGCGAGCACCAGACGAGCGTTATCTCGTCTTTCTTTTACCCTTTAAAACAGTTTTGTGAGAGGGAATATAACCGAATGACATCCGATAGCAGGCCAATGGCGCCTTTTGGTACCTTGTTAGGCATAGCACCAGGTAATGTGCCCGTTTACTCTTCTGATTACGATTCCGCCGATGATAATGAACTGCCCAACCGCCATGCTTATCGCAGCTATGTGGACGGTATTTTCATGGGCTATAAGTGGCAATGTGTGGAGTTTGCTCGCCGTTGGTTGTATCTAAACAAAGGCTACATTTTTGATGATGTGGCCATGGCTTATGATATTTTTCGCCTTAGCTCAGCGCGCTTAATCGCCGATGAAAGTCGCCTGCCCTTAAAATCCTTCCGCAATGGGTCACTAAGACATCCTGAAGTGGGCGCGCTGCTTATTTGGAGCGAAGGTGGGGAATTTGAAATCACTGGACATGTCGCGATTGTCACCAAAGTCTTGCCAGATCGTTTGTATCTGGTTGAACAAAACGTCGGTCATCAGGTCTGGCCAGAAGGCCAAGACTATTCTCGAGTATTAGACGCCAGAGTCAGTAAAGATGGCGGTTATTGGCTACGTTGCTCTTATGGTGACGCCTCCATTTTAGGCTGGGTCATGCAAACCGACGACGACCTACACGCTGAAAATATTGAGCCCGACGATCCCGCTTTATTTGATTTGCAAATACGCCATGTACCCAACAAAGGCCAAGCCTCCCGCGCTTGGCTCAATATCGCCAATCCTGCCGAAGAAGCCTTTGTGGATATGATGGGCGGTCACAAACTCGCCAGTCGATCGGAAGACGATTATAAATACATGGTCATCACCGAAACGGCCGAACGTGAGCTAAAGCGTGCCACCAACGAATTACATGCTTTATTTATGCACGCCACCGATTACGTGCTGCAAAACGACGACTTACTGTCTAGCTTTAATATACCGCCCGCGCTATGGCCTAAGATTCATCAATCGTGGGATAACCGACGTAACCAGATGATCACCGGACGATTTGATTTTAGTCTATCCGCAAAAGGCATTAAGGTTTACGAATATAACTGCGATTCCGCCTCTTGCTATATGGAAGCGGGCATTATCCAAGAAAAGTGGGCCGAACATTATGGCGCCACGGAAGGCGAAGGATCCGCTACCGAACTGGTTGATGAACTGATAGAGGCCTGGAGCAACAGTGCGGTTAAAGGCGTGATTCATATCATGCAAGACACGGATCTGGAAGAAAATTACCACGCCCTTTTCATGAAACGCACCATGGAAAAAGCCGGACTCATTTGTAAGGTCATTAAAGGTGTCAGCAGTTTGCGCTGGGACCAAGATGGCGACGTAGTGGATGCGGACGGTGTTAAAATTCGTTGGGTATGGAAAACATGGGCGTGGGAAACCGCCCTCGACCAAATTCGCGCTGAGTGCGATGACGACGAACAGCGCTTACGGGACTATCAAACGGATATGCCGCGCAGTGAAGCACCCCGTTTAGTCGATGTGTTATTACGCAAAGACGTCATGGTATATGAGCCTCTTTGGACGCTTATTCCTAGCAATAAAGCCATTTTACCTGTGTTATGGATGCTTTTTCCCAATCATCCCTATTTATTGGAATCTTCCTTTGAGTTAAGCGATTCCTTAAAAAGCAACGGCTATGTGAGCAAACCCATTGCGGGACGTTGCGGTTTTAACATCAGCCTATACGATGGCGAAGAGGCCTTGATGGAAGAAACCGCTGGGCGTTTTTCTCATCAGGATCAAATCTATCAAGCGCTGTGGAAGCTGCCAGACATTGAAGGCTATCGCTCACAAGTCTGCACGTTCTCAGTAGCGGGACATTACGCAGGCAGTTGTTTGCGTGTTGACCCAAGTTTGGTCATCACCAAAGACAGTGATTTGATGACCCTACGCGTCATTGAATAACCTCTAAATTATTGATTTATAAATATATAAGCCTTTTCCTCTACAATGGAGGCAAAGGCTTTTTTTATTCTAAATCCTCTCACAATCATTCCATTTACTCATGTTTTTACCTCTGATCGTGCAATTAGTCATTGACTATACACTTACCAGCTCTTAAATTATTTCAAAAAAATATAACACGTGTAACATTCATTATGACAAAAAGAATGGTCTACCAAACCGAGGCAACTCGGGACAAAATCATTAACATTGCCGAAGCGCTTTTTATCGAAAATGGCTTTGCTGATACTCAAATGAAAGACATTGCGGCGGCTACTAGCATGAGCCGCAATACCTTGTATCGTTATTATCAAGATAAATACGACTTGGGATTTGCCATTCTGGTGGTGGTACTGAAACGTAAAATCGATAGATACGATGCCATCATGAAAAAGATCGAAGCGGGTCATTTTGTTAGCATTCTTGCTGGACTCAAGGTCTTAATGCAGGCTTATTCAGACGTTCAATATGAAGACGACGACCGCTTCATTGCCGAGTTTGATGGCTACTACGCCGGCTCACGCATCCCCACCGAATTTCGGGAAAAACTGACACAATTACTGCCTGATACCGTCAGCCAATCCCTTACCAATATTGTCACTTTGGGACAAAAAGAAGGCAGCATTCGAACCGATATTCCAGCTGCTTATGTCGCAGTCACGCTATTTAATGCGGTCCCAACTTTTTTCAGACGTATGTTGTTGCGTCGCGACGCCTTAATGGAAATCGAACAAGATGCCATTCCACAACTGACTCCGATATTAATTCAATTACTACTCGATGGTATGAAGCCGTCACCACAAACCTAGAAAAGGATGAAATAATGAGTAATACAAAAATAAAACCACTCCTAAATGCACTGACTCTAGAAGAAAAAGCCATGCTCTGTGGCGGCAAGGACTTTTGGAATCTTCATGGTGTCGAGCGCTTAAACTTACCTTCGATTATGGTCACCGATGGCCCCCATGGTTTACGCAAACAAGACGGCGAAGGTGATCACGTTGGTTTAAACGCAGCAGTAAAAGCTACCTGTTTCCCCACCGCGTCAGGGCTTGCTGCCACGTGGAATACCAAGCTCATTGAAGAGATGGGCGTCGCACTCGGCAAAGAATGCCGTGCTGAAGAAGTGTCTGTCTTGCTTGGCCCTGGAACCAATATTAAACGCAACCCATTAGGTGGTCGTAACTTCGAATACTTTTCCGAAGATCCATTACTGGCTGGCGACATGTCGGCTGCGTGGATTAAAGGCGTACAAAGCCAAGGCGTGGGCACAAGCTTAAAACATTTTGCGGTGAACAATCACGAACACTGCCGCATGACGGTTGATGCCGTTGTCGATCAAAGAACCTTGCGTGAAATCTACCTGCCAGCTTTCGAAAGAGCGGTTAAGCAAACCCAACCTTGGACGGTCATGTGTTCCTACAACAAGGTCAATGGCACCTACGCCGCAGAGCACAAACAACTGCTAGACGATATTCTCGTGAAAGAATGGGGCTTTGAAGGCATTATCGTGACCGATTGGGGTGCAAACAACGACCGCGTTGAAGGCGTGAAAAACGGCCAACATCTTGAAATGCCAAGTTCTGGCGATATGAATACCAAGAAGATCATTGCTGCTGTTGAGAGCGGTCAACTGACGATGGAAGCATTGGATAAATCCGTTGCTCGCGTATTGGAACTGATTCTGAAATCACAAGCTTCCTTAGAAAGCGATAAAGTAAAAGCCGACTTAAATGCTCACCATGAACTCGCGGCAAGAATCGCAGAAGAAACCTGCGTACTATTAAAAAATGACAATTTATTGCCTGTTGCTGTCGGTAAAAAAGTCGCCGTCATCGGTTCTCTCGCCAACAACACGCGCTACCAAGGTGCAGGCAGCTCTAAGATTAATCCATTCAAATTAGAACAACCTCTCGACGAAATCAAAAAACGGTTTGGTGCCAATAACGTTACTTACACGGCCGGTTATCACCTAAATGATACGGAAGATAGCGCCGAAATCGTCAATGCGGTTGAACTTGCAAAACAAGCCGATGTGGTTTTTTTGTTTGCGGGTCTGACACCAAAATACGAATCTGAGGGCTTTGACCGTCAGCACTTAAACTTGCCACAGGTTCAGCTTGATCTCATTAATGCGCTTGGTGATCAGCTCGCTAAGACGGTGGTTATTTTACAAAACGGCGCACCAGTCGTTCTGCCATTTGTGGAAAAAGTACCTGCCATTTTGGAGGCTTACTTAGGCGGCCAAGCAGGCGCTTCTGCTATTGCTAAAGTCCTTTCTGGTGACGTGAACCCAAGTGGTAAATTAGCCGAAACCTTCCCTGCAAGTTTAGACGATGTCCCCAGTCAGCCTTATTTTCCAGGCTCCACTAAGCAAGTGCAATACCGTGAGGCTATCTGGGTAGGTTATCGCTATTTTGATACGACTGGCACGAAAGCGCTTTTCCCATTTGGTCATGGCTTGTCGTACACCAATTTCACTTACTACCATTTAACCTTACTCAGTGGCGATAAAGCCCCCTTTAATGAAAGCGCTTCCATTAAACTGCAAGTCACCATTACCAATACAGGAAACCGAGCCGGAGCCGAAGTGGTGCAGTGCTATGTGGGTCAAAAATCACCTTCTCAACCACGTCCAGCAAAAGAACTAAAAGCGTTCGAGAAAGTCTTCTTAGAACCAGGGGAAAGCAAAGAAATCGTCTTTGAACTGAACTATCGAGCGTTCGCTTATTGGCACCAAGAGAAAGCCACTTGGGTTGCAGAAAGCGGCGAATACCAAATTCATATTGGCGCTTCTGTGGCGGACATTCGCGACACTGCAAGCATTGTATTAGACACTGACAACACAGCGGAACAACCCAACCCAGCCCTAGCGAGCTATTTTGCCCCTGCAAAACGCGACTTTAATGACGAGGCCTTTAGTGCACTGCTGGGTTACGACATTCCAGCCCCCACCCCCATCCAGCCTTACACAATGAATTCAACCTTAGGCGATATTGCCCATGAAGCATTAGGCAAACCTCTTTTTGACAGCATGTTGTCTGTGTTCACACAAATGCTAGGCGGCGATCAGAATGACTCAGCGGCGGAAGCCGATCGCCTGATGGCCGAAGCTATGGTAGCGGACATGCCATTGCGTAACCTACCCGTGTTCAACAGCCACCAGTATTCTGAAAATCAGATCTTGCAGCTCATTGCCTCACTGAATAATCAGGAACCCCGTCTCTAAAAGGCACCTTTTAATACTGGTTAAAAAAGCCGTCATTACGACTATCGCTGATACGTAATGACGGTTTTAGGGTTGATAAATAATAAAAAAACAACGAGGCAACTATGTCCAAAACAAACTATGAAACCCGTCGTCTTGAACGACTAAGCTATTACACGTTTTTCACCGGTCAAAACATTATCTTTATGTTTGTGACTATTTTCATCAGTGTTTACTACACCTCTGTACTGGGCTTATCCGCTGGCACAGTGGGTATTATTTTTCTTTTGGCCAGGGTATGGGACGCGCTTAATGATCCCATTCTTTCAATTCTCGTCGAACGAAGCCGCTTTAGCGGTGGAAAATTCAAACCTTGGGTGAACGCTATCGCTTGGGCCGTGCCTCTTGCTACCGTTTTGGTATTTGCCTTTGGCGATTATCTTGCTGAGCAGCCAATGTGGCTGCGCATTACTTACGCCTTCATCACGTATGTGGGCTGGGGAATGTTATATACCGTCTCTGATGCGCCCGCCTATGCTATAGGCTCAGTAATGACACAAAACAAAGATGAGCGAAATGTCATCTATTCTTTTGTGCGTTTTGGCGGCTTTGTAGGCATGGTTATCGCCATGATTAGCGCACCTTGGCTGGTCGAAAAGCTAGGTGGGAAATGGACTCTGGCTGCCGTCATTATGTGCACCACCGCCATGCTTCTGATGTTAACCATACGCAGAGTGAAAGAACGTCATGTGGTAGAACAAGACGTCCCCACTCTAAGACAAATAGTGCATACCGTTACAGACAATAAATATTTGCTGATGTTTATCCTCGCCTTTGTCTTTATTGGCGGATCAAACTTTGCTTTCACCTTGATGCCCTATATCGCACGGGACGTTTACAACGATCCGTCTCTATCTGGTTTACTCTTATTCGCAATGATTGGCCCTGCTATGCTTGCCTCACCGTTAGTGCCAATTGGCATTCGTAAGATTGGCAAAATCAATACCTTTGCTTTGGCTTCTGCCGCGCTCGCCGTCTTGTCGATCATTACCTGGTTAATGGGTTACGAATATCTTGAAGTATTCATTGCTTTAACCATGCTGAAAGCCATTGCGCTTGGCGTCACATTAATTATGCCGAGTATCTTCATCGCCGACTGTATTGAATATGGCTATATCCGTTCCGGTCAACGCTTAGAAGCCGTCACTTTTGCTACCCAAACCTTTGCGAATAAAGCCACAACAGCCGTTGGTGGCGCCATTGCCATGGGCTATCTTGCTATGGTGGGTTTTATTGAATCAACAGGGGGAACGGTCGTGCAGCAACCTCAACAGGTCATTCAAGGTATGTGGGATGCACTCAACTTAGGCAATGCGATTGGGGCGACAATAGGGCTGGTCATTTTCTTGTACAGCTACAAACTCACCGACAAAGTACTAGAGGGCATGAAGACAATAGCTTCTAAACAAACGACCTAAACGAAAAGTATTTAATGTTTTCACTACCGCTCCAACTTATTGTGAAAAGCTAGGAAAGAACAGAGGCTATTCAAAAAAGCAAAGTCACCCCAGCACGAGGGAAGAACAATATCATCAGAAAAGGGAGTAACCAACGATATTGTTCTTATCTTTAACTACATGTTAGAAACCGTAGTTAAAACGAACTCGTGCTGCTGTAGTTTTATCATTATCACCAGCGGCTACATCATCCGCTGTAGAGTAAGAACCCGCGAAAGTCACCGTTGCATTTTCAATGTCTAGCACTGGCACAGTGTAAGCAATGTAAGTGGTTACTAGAGATGGATCCGTTGCGCCATCATCAACGCTAGACGCAATCACACCCAAACCAAAGTTTCCGTATACCATGTTGGCAACAAATGAAGAGATTTTCTTGTCTGTGTTGTCGTCTTTGCTGTGCGCTGCAGCAAGGTTAACGTTGGCCGCACCCACATCAAAGTTCGCCGTTACGCCATAACCAGATAGATCAACCGTAGTACCACCAACTTGGTCGTATTTCACGCTTTCAAAACCCGCACTGATAGTTGCCGCATCCGTCACAAACGTCACCGATGGACGCACGCCAGAAATCGCGGTAGTGTCATCACCATTACCCACAACTGTTGAATCATCCGGATCGCCATCACCGTAGATTGTATCTACTTCGAATTTCAACGCTTCGCTTGCTTTGTAATGGAATGCAATCTGACCGCCGCCGTCGCCCACACGACCACGCACTTTATTAGCTTCATAAACGCTGTCATCAATGGCATGAACAATCAGAGTATCTTTCGCTAACGGGAATAAGTTAATCGCTTCAAAACGACCCAATTGGAAATCCCAAGCACTGTTACCGAATTGGATAAAAGCATCATCAACGGTTGCTTCACCATCAGTATTCAATAAAACAGAGCCTTTACCTGCAAAAAAGTTATCACCAGACGTATGCTTGCTGTAAGCATTTAGCTCAACTCGACCATTTTGATCATAGGTTGTATCGCCTGTCGCTTTATCAACAGCGTCGGTATTTAACTCGAAGTTGGCATCGAAAACGGGAGCAGCTTGAACAGTACTTACAGATAGGATGCTGCTAACAATAGCAGTAGCTAGAATAGTTTTTTTCATGATTTCAGACCTAATTGTATGTTGTTTTTATAATAAATAGACTTCAACAAAAACGTGTGTTTTCACTATCAATAATACATTTCAGTAACTTTATTACAACAATCAAACAAAGATAATTGTTCTTATTTTTTACTTAATTTTTCAAAAGACCATAAATCAAAATTAACTAATTGATATTAAAGAATATTTATTTTTTATCGATATGGTCGATTTGAAATATCTTAATAAATAAGCAAAAAATGAAGACGAAATAGCACTTTATGTTTTTTTACTACTTATTTATGAAATTTTAAAACAATTAACACACCTTCCTAATCCGACGATCTGGGGCATACTGACAGGACACCGAATAAACAACAAAGCCACACATACGCCGTACTTTTTTGTTGAGTAACTGCCCATGACAAAGTGCTACAATAGCGCCCTCTATTTATACCCATCTATACAAGTGAGACCGTCATGAACTTTGCGTCTTTAGGACTTCATCAAGACATTTTAAATCAGGTAAATACGCTTGGTTATATAACGCCAACGCCAATTCAACTTGCCGCGATACCAGTGGTTTTGATGGGTAAGGACGTCATGGCTGGTGCTCAGACGGGAACGGGGAAAACAGCCGCGTTTGCTTTGCCACTTTTACAGCGAGTTCGACACAATAAGAGCACAAAATCGGTCGAAGGCATCCAAGTTCTGGTGTTAACACCGACACGAGAATTGGCACAACAAGTTCATGCAAGCTTTGTGAAGTATGGCCAGGGGATGCCAATTAACTCTGTTGTTGCCTATGGCGGTGCCAGTATCAATGTACAACTGGATGCCTTACAACAAGGGTGCGACATACTGGTTGCGACGCCAGGGCGCTTGCTTGAATTGATTATGAAAAAACTGATTAATGTCAGTGCATTACAAACATTGGTCTTGGATGAAGCGGACAGAATGTTGGACATGGGCTTTATCATCGATATCCAAAGAATATTAAAAAGTTTGCCACAGACAAGACAGACGCTGTTCTTTTCCGCAACCTTTAATGACGACATCTTTGCTCTCAGTAAAACCTTATTAAAAGAGCCACAGCTGATCGAAGTCGATAGCCGTAACACCACGGCAACACAAGTAGAACAACGTATCTATGCCGTTGATAAAAAGCGAAAAAGCGCCTTATTGTCGTTCCTTATCGGCTCTAAAAATTGGCAGCAGGTACTCATTTTTACCCGCACCAAACAGGGCGCGGATGAACTTGCCAACGAAATGCAAAAGGACGGCATTGCGACTCAGTCCTTTCATGGTGACAAATCTCAAGGGGCTCGAGAGCGTGTGTTAGCCGATTTTAAAGCGGGAAAGGTGCGTGCTCTTATCGCAACCGACGTTGCGGCAAGGGGGATCGATATTGAACAATTGCAATATGTGATAAATCACGAGCTACCTTATAACGCTGAAGATTATATCCACCGCATCGGACGAACGGGCCGTGCAGGCACAAAAGGTCTGGCGATATCATTGGTTACTGAAGCAGAACGCTACTTACTAACAGACATCGAAAAGCTTGTGGGTGAACAATTTGTACCACAATGGCTCCCTGGTTTTGAGCCTGATTTAACGAAGACTCTGGAGGCGACCAAAAAACGTGAGCCATCCAAAAAAGAGCTCAGAGCCAAAGCTTTAGGACTCACAAAGCCTAGTAAGAAGAAGCCTAAAAGAAAATATTAGACAGATACAAATTTGCCCATATAATCGAGCGATCTCATGATCAAACAAACGTGGATAAATACCTATCTTACAGGCTTACTTTGAAAGGAAATCAAATGTTCACCACAATTAAATCTCGTCTCCTATCCACGGTCCTTTTGCTCAGCGCCTTAGCAAGTGTTAGCTACACTTTCCATCTTTATGATGTGCGAAAAACCGATCTGTATGACCAAATAGACAGCAATCTTGTCTTTGCAGCTCAGGTTGCTAGGCAATTAATTGGCGACAACGTATATGATGATGCGTTTAACGGAAGTTTCTCCAAAGCTGAGTCAGATGCGCTGCAATTAAAAGCCTACAACATACTGCAATCATCAGACATAAAGTACATGTACACCATGATTAAACCGTCTGATAAAGTGCTCTTTGTACTCGACACACCAGAACAGGAAGACGTCCAAAAAGGAACACTGCGTGGACCCTTGTCTGTTTATGAGGACCCAAGTGACAAACTGGTTGATGCTTTTTCTAAAAACAATGCCACGCCCATCTTTGATGAATATACCGATGAATGGGGCACTTTCCGATCTGTTTTTGTTCCATACAGAACAAGTACAGGTAAAGCCTTTGTAGTGGGTGTTGATACACCCATCTCCACCATTCAAGCCGAACTTAACTCTACCCTATTCGTTTCCAGCATGATTGGCTTAGTCATCTTTTTACTCTCTTCTGCGATCATATTCTGGCTCGTATCCCGCATACTCAAGCCGCTAGCCGATGCACAGGTACTGATGCGTACCATAGCAACCACGCGAAACCTAACACTGCGTACGAAAACCAGTTCGGATGAGATTGGTCTTCTTTTAGCAGATTTCAATAATCTGATTACCGAATTCCAATCTACTTTGGCAATATCGACACACTCCGCCATTGAAAACTCAGCCGTATCCTCTCAGTTACAAGGCAGCAGTAAAGAAATCCGTGTCGCCGCACAGAAAATCGCCCATGCCGTAGATGAAGTTCGTCTTCATGCCACCTCTACTTGCGACCTACTTGCTTCTTCCGATGAAGAGCTAACCTTAACCGTGGAAGACACTAAAAAAGCAAGCAGCTCTCTTGAAAAAGGACAACATGCTTTTAGCAAGGTAACAGACATTATCAATAGTACAGCAGAATCCCAATCAAGACTTTCTGACGAGTTGAACACGCTTTCACACAAAGCTGAGGATGTGAATAATATTCTTTCCGCTATTAGTGGCATAGCAGATCAAACCAATCTATTAGCATTAAATGCTGCGATTGAAGCCGCCCGAGCGGGCGAAGAAGGTCGAGGCTTTGCTGTCGTCGCCGATGAAGTTCGACAACTTGCGATTCGAACACAAAGCAGTCTGAATGAAACCAGTACCGCCATTGCTAACATTGTTTCAGCGATAAGCAATGTCGCAGAAAAAATGAAAGCCAGTGAAGGTCAATTCAAGCAACTGCTTTCTGAATCATCTCAGGCTATGCAAAGTATTACAGACAGCTCCACCACCATGTTGGATACGCGTCAAAAAGTACAGCACACCTCTGGCAACGTAGCTAAGGTGCTAATCGATATTCGCCAAGTGTTGTCCCTCGTATCGAATGTCGAAAACCAAGCGACTCATAATAGACACAGCACAGAAGAAATTGCAGATGCAGCAGATAGACTACAAATATCAACCTTGTCATTAAAAAATGAATTAAATCGCTTTATTGCCTAACAAATTGTTAGGTTATCTGAGGATAGTAAAGCCGCTTTCTGGCATGTCGGCTTTACTATCATGGCTCAATTTGCTCAACGACTTCCCACAACTCGATAAACACGCTATATACTAGCCCTATCGTAGATTTTCGGCTCACAAATTATGCAATCTTTGCCCAGCCACAACAGACACCTAAACACATCCTCGATATCGCCTAGATTATTCCGTCGTCTACTTATTATGGCGATCCTTGGTTTCAGTGCCATCTGGGCAATTGACTTTTCAAGTGGCCTCATTTCTCCTTTTGATGCTAGTGCCTACCCTATTTGCATTCTGGCATTTGTCTTGATATATATCCTGATCACAGTTACCAAACTAAACCATCAAAGTCTGCATTTCATTACGTATTTTATTGTCGCTGGCTATTTAACCAGCTCGAGTATGTGGCACCATGCAGCACCCAATGGTCAATTCTCAAATGCAGCCCAATGGTTAGGACTAAACTATGTCATTGCCTACCTTTTTCTAGAGGTTAAAAAGGCCGCTCCTACCACTATCGTTGTTTTTACGGTCACTATCATTGGTCATTTTGCGGTTCTTATACAACAACAGTCGTTTAATGACACGATGGGAGTGGTATTGAATATCGCGATTGCCCACATTATCTACATATTCTTATTATGGACTGTCATTCGACTGCGAATTAAAACAGACAAAGCAGCGGCACGGGCGGATGTACTTGAAAACTACGCGTATATTGATCTACTCACACGCATTCTCAACCGCAGAGGTCTCGAGAAGGTATTTACTGAACTCAATTTAGACGCTGAAGAACAAAAACAAAGCTATGCGATACTCGTGGTCGACATCGATCACTTTAAGCAAGTGAATGACATCCATGGTCACTTAATCGGTGATAAAGTCCTCAGCCATATTGCAGCCAAGCTGAGTCGAGTCATTCACCCCAATGATGTATTGGGGCGTTGGGGGGGAGAAGAATTTATTGTTTTAACACTGAATAGAACACCACAACAAGTCATTACCTTAGCGGAGAATCTAAGGACAGGGATCAGTCTCCTTAAAATTGATGACATAGCAGGCATAACCATAAGTATAGGCATTGCTTACTCAAGCGAGGCCAATACGAATAGCGATGTCTTTACTCTCGCGGATCAACGTCTCTTTGCGGCAAAACAAGCTGGTCGCAACACAATCCGTTCACATGATTAACAACGCGTCATGCACTTCTAAACTACTATACAGAGTTGGCCATCAAGAACGCGATAAACTCTCTGTGTGAGCTTACCGTCCTAACCCATTTCCCATTTCAGTGTCTTCATACTTCAGTATTTTAACAATCACAAAGTCACCTACTTTTATACAGCTCCTCAAAAGACTCTTCACCGTCCTCATCGAAACTTGTCTCTACCGATTTTACGCTCCCTCATAGCCGAGGAATGACACGCGCCATTCTAGTCATTCAAGAGTTTTAAAGATGAATAAAAAACAAACAGATTCACTGTAAAACTATTGTAAGGTTACATAAATACACGTAAAGTTTACGGAACATACTACACAGTAATAAACCGTATTTTCGAATGCTCTAATAACAAAAAGGAATAAATAAGTATGATTAAAGGCGAAATTGAGTTTCTGGAAGCTAAGTCGGAAAGAGAATGCGCTTTTTATGCAGATTATTTATTAAGTAACATTCGAAGTGCCTCAATAAGAAACCTACGTGGTAATACGCACACGGAACGCGTGAAAAAGCTCAATGAAGAGCTAGACAATTTAGTCAAAAAGAATCGAGCACCTAAAAACTTTGCTTCACAAATGCGTTCCGCCTTTAAGTCGACTCAACTTCCTACAAGCCACTTTCGGTGGATTGATAAAAAAGACGAACGATTATGTAACTGGGTCTGGTGTTATTTAAAAAGTCATACGAAAAAAAGAGACGCCAGCCAAGAACATGAGGCAACACAAGAAAACAAATTCGTCATGCTTTCTGATAAGGCGTTTTCAACAGAAAGAGACAACGTCACTGACAGAGTAATGGACATTCTCAATGCTTTTTACGATGGCGAAGCCGACGCTCAACAACAGCAAGATTTACTCGACGATTTAAAAGCCAAATGGCAGAGCATTCGCTTCAATGAAACCATTGTTCACTGGTTTGAAGAAAATAACCCCTCTCAGTGGGCTTGGGCCTGGTCCTATCTTCAAAACATCACTCAAAGACCATTAGAACAAGCTTGGATTCCTACCTCTAACGCAGAAAAAAAAGCCGCAGTTATTGCTACTATTGATTTATCTGATAACGTAGACCGTAAAGCACTCGTTATTGATAAAATGAAAAAAGCATGGAGTCAGAAAAAATTCCGTGAAAAATCGAGTGGTAAAAAACCCTACAGCATCAGCATGACGCTTAATACTAAACAAAAGCTCAATGCTCTAGCTGAAGAAAAAAACATGAAAATCAATGAAATGGTTGAGTATTTGGTAAGGAATGAATATAAAAAACGCGATGCTAACGATTAATCTGATTCATTGTAGAGTGGAGAAACTGTCACAATGTCCGTGATGGGACTATTTTTAACTGAGCATTGGCAAGCACTGCCGTCATTCTCAGGTTGTTTCATTTATCATCAAATCACTGTATAACGAGCCGCATGAAAATCCCAAAAAGAATACAACCCCTCATCGAAGATGGCTTAGTAGACGAAGTTCTTCGACAATTAATGAGCGGAAAAGAAGCAACCGTCTATGTTGTTCGCTGTGGATCCGAAATCCGTTGCGCAAAAGTCTACAAAGAAGCAGGTAAGCGCAGCTTTAAACAAGCAGTGCAATATCGAGAAGGCCGAAAAGTTCGCAATAGCCGCCGCTCTCGAGCTATGGAGAAAGGGTCTAAATTTGGCCGTGAAGAGCAAGAAACCCTGTGGCAAAGCGCTGAGGTAGATGCTTTGTTTCGTTTAGCTGACGCTGGCGTCAGAGTGCCGGTTCCTTATGGCTGTTTTGACGGCGTGTTACTGATGGAGCTTGTGACGGACGATAGTGGTGAGGTTGCCCCCCGCTTAAATGATGTCGTATTAACAGAAGAACAAGCCAGACGAGACCACGACACCATTATTCGCGATATCGTGCGCATGTTGTGTGCAGGCTTAATACATGGCGATTTGTCGGAATTTAATGTGCTTGTCGACTCCCATGGCCCTGTCATCATTGATCTTCCTCAAGCCGTTGACGCAGCAGCTAATAACAATGCCGAATGGATGCTTGAGCGTGACGTCAATAACATGCGTAATTACTATGGCATGTTCGCACCGGATTTGTTGGAAACCAAATACGCCAAAGAAATTTGGGCATTGTTCGAAGCGGGTAAACTAACCCCCGATACCGAATTAACTGGCGAGTTCGAAGAGCCTACTGAAGCGGCCGATGTAGACTCTGTACTGCAAGAAATAAAAGACGCTTTTGAAGAAGAACAAGACAGATTGGCGCGTATCAATAGCGCCAATGATGACGACTGAGTTTAAACAGCATTCCAGATACAGATTTTCATTACTCCGCGAAAAGAGCAACAGCCATCGCTTTTGCTCTTTTCGCGGCGTTTAAGTCGCCCGCAACGTAAGCTTGCGCAATTGCCCCTTCCTTTAACACGCTGATACTTTGTGCCAAATCAGCAGGTGCCAACTTAGACACTTGACCCACAAGATTCGCTTGAATAAAAGCCGTAATATTTTGTTTATGACGCTGACATAAACCATTCACAATATGATCCGAAAACTCACCATTGGCTTTCATAAAAAAACAGCCTTTAAAGGGTAATAACACCTCTACCCTGTCGTGGAACCAGTCATCTAACGCATCAAATAGCGCTAAAATGGCCAATTTACCCTCTCCAGCAGCCATCATTCTCGCAGTAAGCCAATCCATGAAAATCTGATCGCGATACACCAATACGGCTTCTAATAATGCCTCTTTACTCGCAAAGTGATGATAGAGCGTCTTTTTCGCCACGCCGGTTTCTTGCAAAATGCGGTTAATACCAACGGCATGAATACCGTTCTCATAAAAAAGCTTAAACGCGGCATGAATTAATAAATCTGGCTTAGTCATCCAATCTCTCCCTTATCGTAAAAGGATATTGACATAAGGAAACCGATCTGTCTACCATAGAGTAGACCGATTGGTCTCCCTTTAATATGCAAGGAATCTTAATCATGTTGTTACGCTTATACCGCTCTTATTGCCAATCGCGCCTGTTCACCGTCTGCCTCGCAGGCATAGGTGCGGCTCTATGCATCTTTTTACTGGCTCAAGCTGAAGCAATCGTTCCGGCCTATGTTGGACTCATGGCACCATTTGGCGCCACCATGGTGATTTTATTTGCGTTACCCAAAAGCCCTTTGGCCCAACCCAAAAATATTCTTGGAGGTCACTTATTGACGAGTTTCGTTGGCTTAATGACTCTACACTTTTGGGAAGTGACGCCACTCAGCATGGCGGTCAGTGTTGGCGTAGGCATCTCTTTGATGATGATCACCAACACTCTACACCCACCGGCAGGAGCCAACCCTCTTCTAATATTATCGCTTAATGTCTCATGGTCTTTTTTGCTGACACCTGTACTCACAGGTTGTTTGATGATTATTCTCTTCGGCTGGCTCTATCATAATGGGGTTTCACGTGTTGGCTATTCGATCACCTTAAAGCCTTCTAACAAATAACTCGGCTAAGTAACAATGTGCACTTCTGGCCCACAGAGTCATATATTTAATACTTGGTGCTTTTTTAACCAAGATTTTCATGTATAATCCCGCTCCGCATTTGACCATAAGGTCAAATGCGGCATTATCAAAAAGCGCAAGTTCGTTTTAACCAATCCGAACTTTTTAATTTGGGTTCCCTCACCCCAATCAAACGAAAAAGGTCACACTATGAATACATTTACGCCTGCACAGCAAGGTAAGGCATTATGCTATCTTGCGATGTTTCACTTACTCATTATTGCCTCTAGCAATTACTTGGTACAGATTCCCTTCACTATTTTAGGGCTTCATACCACGTGGGGCGCGTTTACCTTCCCCTTCATCTTTTTAGCCACGGATCTTACTGTGCGTATTTTTGGCGCACCGTTAGCACGTAAAATCATATTCTTGGTGATGATTCCCTCCCTCATCGTCTCTTATGTTTTGTCGGTTTTATTTGCCCAAGGCGAATTTCAAGGTTTTGCCGCTTTAGGAACATACAACAGCTTTGTTGGGCGCATTGCGATTGCCAGTCTAATGGCTTACTTACTCGGTCAAGCACTGGATATTCAGGTATTTAATCGACTACGTCAGTTAAAACAGTGGTGGGTTGCACCAGCCGCTTCCACACTGTTTGGTAACGGCTTAGACACTTTGGCTTTTTTCGGTATTGCCTTCTATCAAAGCCCCGATCCTTTTATGGCGCAACATTGGCAGGCAATAGCACTGGCTGATTTTGCCTTTAAAATCATTATTAGCTTAGGTTTGTTTATTCCCTTGTACGGCGTGCTATTGAATTATTTGATCAAAAAAATCACTCATATTCAGCACACCACCTTAGCTCTGAATAAAACCGCTCGCGCTTAAAGTGCTGTCTATAAAAAAACGCGGATAGACTTACCTCTATCCGCGTTTTGTATACACACTATTCTATCGGGAATTCACTTGCTTATTTTGCAGGGTCCCAACCAGATACCGCACTGAAAAATGCCATCGTTTCCTGCTCTGCTACGTCCATTTCCGCTTGTGGAAAATAACTTAGCTTCACAATCACAGTACGAGTTTCTGGATCGACATAGATAAACTGCCCTTGCAGCCCTATCGCTGAATAGGCTGTAGTATTGGGCATCGTCCACCACTGATATCCATAGCCGCCAAGCTTAGGGTCTTCTTTCATAAATGGTTCTGTCGACATTTTCACCCACTCAGGCGAGACAATTTGCTTACCATTGATACGGCCATTATTGAGCATCATGGAGCCAACCCGCGCAAAGTCTCGCATAGTGGCACTGTAGCCCGCTCCGGTAAACTCACGTCCTACCCCAGGCTCTCCATCCATAATAAAGAAGCCATCTGCTTGTGCGCCCAATGGCTCCCATAAATGTTGTGCCATGTAGGCAGACACATTGCTGCCACCGCTGACTCGTTCCAATAACAGACCTAAAACCGCCGTATCTATGGTTTTATATTCCTGTACAGTACCAGGCTCATGCAAACGCTCTATGGTTTTTGCTGGTTCAACAAAGCGCGCTACATTTTTCACTAAGGCTAAAATATGATTACGAGCGGCGACACCAGGGTTAGCAAAATCATAACGCTCTTCATATTTTACGCCAGAGCTCATAGACAACACTTGACGAATGGTCACGCCTTTGTAGGCACCTTTTGACAATTCAGGAAGATAAAGAGTGACGTCTTCATCTAAGGATTTAATACGGCCCTCTTCAAGAGCAATCCCTACCAAAAGAGACACCAATGATTTCGTCATAGACCACGCCATAAAGCGCGTATCTTGATTGGTGTTATTACGATAGTTCTCGTAGACGATTTTGTCGTCTTTCATGATCAACAAGCCGTTGGTGAAAGTACGATCGAGAAACTGTTCAGGTTGATAACGTACACCATCAAATTCATACGAAAAATTAAGCGGACGATCTTGGTGTAATAGAGGTGATATCGGGCCAGAGCGAGCGACATGACGCGTGGTAAACAATTGATCCATTGAGCGAAACGTAAGTGTATTCACATCACCATCTAACATTGCCCAACGCAGATTTTGTATTGCTACTGGGACATCCGATGCGGGGCCGACTGCAGCAACCAGGGGATCAACAACCGATCCAGCGTGCACCGCAATAGGCAAAACAGCCAGTGACAATAATCCAGTATTCATTAGCAGACGGATTTTTTTTATTTTCGTCATTATATTTCCCCTATGTCTTTTTTATATTTTTTTAAATATTCTGAATAATAGACAACAGCGTCATTAAGCGGCTTATGTATCTACATGAACCAGATAATGAGCTCGACATTAGAGGAAGTCATATCCCAAATAGGATAAGAAGAAGGGTTAACTCAATCGCGAGTTAATAGACAAAAAATCATGAGCGCGGCAGGTACGAGCAGAAACAGAAGACCATAACACTCTTACTAGCTCTTGTTGGCGAGTGATGTTCATTTTTGAGAAGATACTTTTTAATTGAATGCGCACAGTCCCAACCGAGACGCCTTTTTCTCGAGCGTATTCCTCCAAAGATAAACCATTGGCAATAGCAACCGCTAATCGAGATTCTGCTGGTGTCAAACCATACAGCTGACTTACTTCCTCATCCAAATGGGTAAAACCATGATCATTTTCAGAGAAAAAGACAGCAATCATCGTTTCTGATGGCCGTCCCATGTCATGGACTGGCACATCGACACAAGTCACCAATAATTGCAGAGGATTGAAACGATATTGTCCGATGGTTGCCATTAAACGAGGAGAGAGTTCAACTTGCGAAAGCGCTTCAGCCAACAGAGCATTAAACACTTGCTGGTCCGCCGAATGCGTTAAAGTGAGCTTATCATTGGACAAACCAATGTGCTCAGACCGCTGAACCATATCCATTGCGCATTGGTTACTCCAATACACCTTGCCATTGAGTGTGAGTAACATCATGCCGGCATTGATATGATCAGTCACTTGACGCATACGAGCATGTTTCAAAGACAAGGTATTGAGCTTTTCGCTCAATGCAACACTTTGCAAAATATGCGGCGCCAGCTGTTGAAAACAATCATCAAAAAAACGACTAAAACCTCGTTTGTCACCGTGTTTACGATGAGCAATGAGCGTAATGTACTGGTTATTTGGAGATTTAATTTCCAGTGAAATAGCGTGCCCTAAACGTGCTTGTTTCAGTCTTTCATAAAAGCGTTCAACCGTCGGAGAAGGTAAAGAAAAAATCTCCTCGTCTCTAATGATCGCCAGACTGTCCGTTGTTCCTGTATACATGCGCGGATTGTCTGCATTATTTACCCATTTATCATGCAACGCGGCATTCGCCAAAGACAATGAATCCCTCATTACCCAATTCTGTACCAAATCTCCCGTATTAGACTGATCAAACACCTGCACAACCACACTGGCAACATCAAGGTCAACACGTAAGCGATCCAATATGTTGACCCATTCCATAGGTTGGTCTACGCAGCGATAAAGCTCAGGTAAGAGTTTATTGACATAGTAAGCAGACATAGGAGCCCCCAACACATGAGAACACATAAAGAGCAACGACTATCACTGCCATTGTATGATGAGCACTGCTTTTTTATAGCACTCTGATAAAGCAGAGAACCTGTTCTCAATGTATTTCGTTATTTTTATGGTAAAGAGACAAAAGATAAAAAGTGCAATAAATGAGAATACCTGAGCCGAAAAATAAATGATAGCCAAATCGTTTCAATCAACAGCCCCCTTACAAAACGACTCACCCTTTCATAAAAACGCTTTTTTATCCCAAATAGGATATGAATAAACCGCAGGCACTTGTCATGCTCACTCCACATGTATCAATAAAAATAATAAATGAGCAGAGAGAGTAAGATATGAATCACAATACATTAACTTCGATAATGACGATAAGTGTTGGTTTGGCAGTATCAGCGACAGCATTTGCCACAGAAAATGGCGCTCCGAGTACAGCACCTGGTATTTATGGTTTTAGCGCGGGTTATATGCCACCCGTAACCGATATGGGGGCTTTTTCTCTACGATCCTCTATTTATCATGCTGATAAAAGTCTAGACGGTAAGGGGGAAGACAAGCTCAACGACTTTTCTCAAACCGTAAAATCGCTGTCATTAACCTATATAAAGATGACAGAACACACCTTTCAAGGGGCTAATTATGGCTACGGAATAGTGATCCCCTTCTTAGATTTGGATATTGATGGCCGTGTTCCTGTTGCGGATATTGCCGTCGTCGGAGCGGACTCGGGCATAGGCGATATTCAGATTATTCCTTATATCTTGCAATGGCATCCATCGGACAATTTGGCGACCAATACTCAGTTGCAAATACAAATCCCAACGGGTCATTACCATAAAGATGACACCATTACGACAGGGCTCAATCACTGGACGATCTCTCCCGCTTTCAACCTCACCTATCTAACAGAAGGCGGTTTTGAAGTCTCATCCAGTTTTCAATTAGACATTAATACCGAAAACAAAGACACCCACTACACCAGTGGCACAGAATATCGACATGAATTTGCTCTAGGTCAGCACGTCGATGATTGGACTATCGGTCTAGGCGGTTTCTTTTACAAACAGCTAACCGATGACAAGGCGCCAGCGAGTAGCAACATAGTCAATGGCAATCGAGGTTCGGTTGTTGCAATAGGACCTGAAGTCAGTTTCTTTCGCCCAGGTTTGCCCTTCGTCTCTTTCCATGCCTACAAAGAGTTCAAGGCCAAAAACCGTACCCAAGGTTACACCGCTGCAATATTAGTTTCTCAGAGTTTTTAACGATCTATCGTCATCACTGCTTAATCGTTATCCCCTTTCGATGAAGCCGTGATGATGACGCTACAAAACACCTGTCGGTGTATGAGCCGACAGGTGTTTTTTGTTCGTCAAAGACTAGGAACAATTTGCCAAGGGGACTTGTTCGTACCCTCCCTAGAGCCACAGCGCTCCAAAATGATCCCTATGACAGAGGTACAAACGAAGATCAAACTCTAACTGGTGATAATCAGGCTCCATGTAACAACAAAGCTTATAAAATGCTTTGTCGTGGGCTTTTTCCTTAAGATGGGCGAGCTCATGCACTACAATCATTCGCAAAAAAGGCTCTGGTACTTGGCGAAACAAGGAGGCAATGCGGATTTCATTTTTGGCTTTAAGTTTATTACCCTGCATTCTTGAAACAAATGTATGCAAGCCAAGCGCGTTGTTAATGACGTGAATTTTATCATCATAAATCACCTTACTGATCGGAGGTGAACTGCGCATGAAGGTATTTTTGATCTCTAAAGCGTATTCATACAAACCACTGGCACCGCCCAATTTATGGGCGATTGGATACTTATTTAACAACCACTGAGCGGATTTTTCTGACGCTATTAAGGCTTGCACCTGCTGCTGTACATGAGAACTGTAACCGGAAAGATAATTCTTTGTACTCATAAGCGGCTTTCTTTAACCCATACATTTTACAATTGATGTTGAGACGAAAAAACGCAATTACGCCCTGCCGCTTTGGCTTGATAAAGGGCATGATCTGCTGCGTTTAATAATTCCGTAATCGTGGTGTATTCATTGTGCTGACGATAAGCGACACCCAAAGATACCGTAAAAGAAAGAGTATGGGCATCAGCACTGAACACTACGCCTTTTTCGATGTTTTCCCTTAACCGCTGCGCGACTCGAAACGCTTCTTGTTGATCTGTCGCTGGCAACAATACAGCAAACTCTTCACCGCCAATTCGACCAATTATGTCATCTTTTCTTAAAATAGACAGACTCATCTCAGCCAGTTTTTGCAACAGCAAATCTCCCACCTTATGTCCATAGGCATCGTTAACGCTTTTAAAGTGATCCACATCCATCATCAAAACCGCAAGAGGCGCGTTTTCTGCAATGGCTTTGGATAAGACATATTCAAATTGCTGAAAAAAATGCCCTCGGTTCGCTAACCCAGTCAAATGATCGAAATAAGCTCGTTGCTCAAGCTCTTCTTGCACTCGAAAACTTTCAATCGCAATACTCGCCAGATTACTGGCGAAATGAATCATTTCGAATTCTTTCTTCGTGGGAGAGGATGGCACTCGTTTGTATATAGCAAACGTACCTAATAAATCGCCTTTTGATGACATGATAGGATCCGACCAACAAGCAGCGACTCCTGCTAACGCAGCAAGTTGCGTATAATCCTGCCAATATCGATGGGAAAAAATATCGTCCACAATGACACGCGTTTTTAAATAGGCCGCCGTGCCACATGAACCAACATTGAGGCCAATTTTAATGCCATCGACGGCTTTATTGTATAAATCAGGAAAGTTTGGCGCCGCCCCTAAACGCAAACACTGTTCTGCCTGGTCAAAAAGTAACACGCTGCACAAAGAAAGCGGACTTTCTTGCTGAATCTGTTTCACAATAACGTCAAGAATGTCCGTTAACGCCGAACTCTTCGCCACCATTTCCAACATGTCACTGCGCGCACGCAACCTTTTTTCAGCAATCCAATAATCGGTTAAATCATTGAAATACCAAAACCTTTTATCTGCAACGATAGAGAAAGAGATTCTCACTTTTTTCACCGAACCATCCTTGCAAAACATCCTAGTACTCAGCCCTTCCACTGGTACATTTTCTTGATGGTCACGTATCCAAGGTTCGATCACCTGTTGATAATAACGAGGATCTGGAAAAACATGCTCATACCATGTTTTAAGATCAGGGAGATCTTCTAAGGAATACCCAAAGAGCGTGCTAAACGACTCATTGATATAATCGATCCGATCTGAGGCAATACTCGACCAAGCCACAGCAATCGGCACAGTCTCCAAAACACGTTCCAACTGGATATTAGTTTCTGGTCTGTTTTCCATACAAAATCCACGCTTTAGCCTAGCAATACGGCAACCAACAAGATGCGTTGTTCATACCAACTATTATGGAACATCAGCCGACAATACAAAACGGAATACCGCTATTTTTGTATGTTTTTTGTACGAAACTACTGTATTCGCTACGAAAACAAAAACAACTTCACGGCCGCAATCATCGACATGATGCGGATCATCCATTTGAACTGAACGGGATTCACCTTTTTCAAGAAATGATAGCCAACAAATGAACCGACCATCAATCCTGGTACGGCATACAAACTGGCTTGGGTCGTTTCAAGCGACAGCAGCCCTAAACTGATATAAAAGGGGAGCTTCACCACATTGATGATGAAAAATGCCCACGCGCGGGTGCTGACGTAAGTCTCTTTATCCAGTTTTTGCTCGAGCAAGAAGAGACTAAAAATTGGCCCCGCGGCGTTAGCCATCATGGTTACAATGCCGCCGAAAAAGCCCATGGAATAAGCGGCCCAAGGTTTTTGCATAAATGAGGCTGGACGAAAGTCCAAATACAAGCCTAAGGCAATCATGAGAAGGATCATAAATCCTAAGAAACTGACAAACTGACCCGCGTCGATGTTCGCCAGAAATTGGCTCGCGACAAACACACCTAAAAATGCCAAGGGTAAAAAACGCGCCAACACAGCCCAAGCAATTTTCGAACGATAGCTCCATACTGCCAAAATATCGGTAATGATATACAGCGGTAATATCATTCCCAACGCTTCTGGGCCTGGAAAAGCAATCATCACAATAGGCAACACCAGCAAGCCCATACCGCCCACCGAAAACTTGGAAAAGCCGGTGATTAAGCCTGCCAAAAAAAGTACCACGAATACAGAATCCACGTAATCACTCCTTGTTCATTAATAACGAGTATCTTCGTTTTATAGACGCAATCATAAGGCATATAATGAACAATAAATAATCTCGTTTTATTATTATAATGATTATTAATTATGATCATGTTGGAGACATCATGAAACTCGATCAACTAAGAGCCTTTATTGCGGTGGTGGAAACAGGAAGCTTTCGTTCGGCAGCAGATTCTATCCATAAAACGCAGCCCGGAATCAGCGCGGCCGTCAAAGCCTTAGAAGAACAATATGGCCTACAATTATTTGACCGCAATAGCTACCGTCCGACATTGACGGCCGCAGGCCACGCTTTTTTCCAGCAGAGCAAGAAGCTCATGTCTCAGGTTTTGCAATTAGAAAACCTAGGCCATGACCTCGCTCAAGGCACAGAAGCGCCGCTACAACTCTGTCTAAGCCAGATGGCGCTAGACGATGACTGCATGTCACGCATCAAGGCTTTCCAGCTCCAGCATGCCGACATTGCTTTGGACATCACCACAGATCACCTTTATGGTGTGCAAGAAAAGCTTACCAAGAACAAATGCGAAATCGCCATTGGTCCACGCTACGGGCTCGATGACAGACACGCGTTTATCGAGCTCAATAAAATCACCATGACCGCCGTAATCAGCCCAACCTTACTCGCCACGCTCAACGCAAGTGACGCCAAGATCAAGCAACAAGCCCTGTATTCGATTCCGCAAATCTTGGTTAACGACACCACCGCCAACGCGTCAGAAAATGGCCACAGATATGTGTTACCCACGGGAAAACGCTGGTATGTGAACGATTTCCAGGCAAAGAAAACCTTGTTATTACATGGTCTTGGTTGGGCGAGAATGCCAAAACATTGCATTCAATCCGAGTTGGAGAATGGTCAACTGGTGCCCATTGAAGTGGAAAACTTTACTTCACAAAATCAGCTGCCGATTTTTATGATTCGCTTACGCCATCAAACACAGAGTTCTCAAGCGAATGTATTCTGGGAAATGATGAAGCGCTTTTCTAACAGCACAGGAAGCGATTTATAACATACGATTCAATGCCCAATCGTAATCTAAGAAACGGATGGGCATACTCTTGTCTCTCAACATCTGCATCTCTTCAGAACTTAAAGACAAGGGTTCTGAATAATCCAGTAAAAATTGCTCCAGTGATAAATAGCCCTGCCAGCCTTTTTCGAAGTCTTCTCGATACCATTTAAAAATCGAAGAAAGCGCCAACTTGCCACTGTCTATTCGATTTCGACTACGATCTTCGAGGAAAAGCTGTGTTTGTTCTTCCAGTTGAGCCTCTAAACGGCTGCCAACATAGGCTTCGTTGCGCAGGGCAGGACAACCAACACTGGCGCAATTCACCGCAAAATGAATGCGCGGATCTTGATAACGATCAAAGCCACGAATCATGGTGTGTTCAATATCATCCAAAGAGCGCGTTTCCCCTAATAACGGAATAAAAGACTTGCTCCACGGCGAACTAAAAAAGCGGCCCAGATCTTTAATCGAATCCAAATCCGGCCACTTAGTCAGAATCAAATCCACTGTCCAGGCATTATAAGCATTAATCAAAAACGCCAATTGCTCGTCTTTCGGCCAAGCATCAAACTCAGGAGTCGTGACTTGAGACAAATCAGCTAAGTAGCGATCCAGTTGCACCTTATCGTCAGCAAAGCCTTGATAATCTACTTGAGTCGCTTGGCCGCCGTTCAATGGCAGCACATGCTGTTTTAATAAAGCATCCCATTGACCATGATCGAAGGTGTTTGCCGCACTTGCCAAAGTGCTAAACAAACCCAACAAGGCAAAACTCAATAAAGACAGAACCCATGGACAGAGTTTTTGCATCAATTTAACCTCGACGCCAAGCATGGTACTTTTCCAGCCAATTCAAAATGCGCAGTGGCGCATGCGCACGTTTCCATTCACCGGCGGCGTATTTATTGGCTTCCGCCCACGTTGGATAAGTGTGAATGGTGCCAAGCACCTTGTTCAGCCCCAGACCATGTTTCATTGCTAACACAAACTCGGCCAGTAAATCCCCTGCGTGTTCGCCAACAATGGTCACGCCCAAGATCTTATCCTTACCCGGTACCGTCAGTACTTTCACAAAACCTTTCGCGGCACTGTCCGCAATGGCGCGATCTAAGTCATCCAGTTCATAACGCACCATTTCATAGGCAATGCCTTTTTCCTTGGCGTCTTGCTCACTCAAGCCCACTCGCGCCACTTCAGGATCAACAAAGGTGGTCCATGGAATCACACGATAATCCACACGGAACTTTTTAAAGGTACCAAATAAAGCATTTACCACGGCGTACCAAGCTTGATGCGCCGCCACGTGAGTAAATTGATAAGGGCCCGCCACATCGCCCGCGGCAAAAATATTCGGATAAAGCGTTTCAAGGTAATCGTTGGTGACAATCGTGCCCTTGGTTTCAATCCCCAAATTTTCCAAACCGTAACCTTCAAGGCGCGCTTCACGGCCAACCGCACAAATCAGGGCATCAAACTCAATGGTCGACTCATGCCCGTCGTGCTCAACGATCAAACGCTTGCTTTCCCCTTCTTTTTCACAACGCACGGCACGGTGAGAAGTCAGCATGATCACGCCATCTTGGACTAGGCTTTCTTGCGCCAGCTTAGACACCTCTTCGTCTTCTCGCCTCATGATGCGAGACGAACGCTCTACTTGTGTCACTACCGATCCCAAGCGGGCAAAACTCTGTGCCAATTCACAACCAATCGGTCCACCGCCTAATACCACCAGTCGCTTTGGTGGCTCGTCTAACTTGGCAAAGGTTTCCCACAGGGTATCGCTGGTGACATAACCCACCTCGTCCAAACCGGGTAAGTCAGGCACAAACGGGCGAGCACCTGTCGCCAACACAATACTACGCGCTGTCAGACGTCTCGTTCCGCCTTCATTCAGTTGAATCTCCACGGTCCAAGGATCAATCAATTTGGCGTAACCTTGCACCACATCCACCCCCATTTTGCTGTAACGCTCAACACTGTCATGGGGCTCGATTTTGGCAATCACATCGTGAATACGCTGCATGACTTTTTTAAATGAAAAGGTCGGCTCGCCGCTGTTCAAACCATAGTTTTCAGCATGACGCATTTGGTGAGCCACTTTCGCGCTTTTAATCAGCGCCTTGCTTGGCACACAGCCATAATTTAAGCAGTCACCACCCATTTTATGGGCTTCGATCAAGGTGACTTTGGCTTTCACTGTGGCCGCTATGTAAGCACTCACTAAGCCACCAGCGCCTGCACCAATCACAATTAAATTACGATCAAAGGATTTTGGCTTGGTGAATCCCGCATAAACACGGCGCGCTTTCACCAGATCGACGATCTTCTTTGCAATCAAAGGAAACACGCCCAACAAGACAAAAGACAATAATAACGAAGGCGATAAAATGCCCGACAGACGCTCTAATTGACCAAGCTGAGTTCCGGCATTCACGTACACCAAGGTGCCAGCAAACATCCCCACTTGGCTCACCCAATAAAAGGTTAAAGCACGAATCGCCGTCAGTCCCATCAGCAAATTAATTAAGAAAAAAGGGAAAATCGGCACCAAACGAAGAGTAAACAAATAAAAGGCGCCATCTCGCGCTATACCTTCGTTAAAGGCTTTTAAGCGATCACCAAAACGCGATTGCACCATGTCCTGCAATAAATAACGAGACACCAAAAACGCCAACGTCGCGCCAATGGAGCTGGCAAAAGACACAATCAGCGTGCCCCACAACAAGCCAAATAAAGCCCCTGCAGCCAAGGTCATAATCACCGCACCGGGCAAAGACAAGGCGGTAACGATAACGTACAACAGCAAAAACGCGCCACCTACCAAGATTGGACTGTCACGGCGCCACGCCTCAAATTCCACTAGGCCGGACTTGAGCCCTTGCAGCGTCAGTAACTGGTTCAAGTCAAAATAGAAAAAGCCCGCGGCCAATGTGATAATCAACACCAGCAATCCAATTTTTTTCATTCATCAAACTCCGAAAGAGTCTTGCAGCTTAGTAAAAAGACAATCCATCGATTCGTTAATGGTCATTAGACAGAATACAGACTGGAATTATTACAGCAAGATAGATTGTTTTTGAACAATCCACCTTGCAGAAGAAAGAGAAGCGACGTATGACCGAGCCAACACGACAAAAAGACAGGTGAGGCTTGCTTATACAACCGCTTTAATGCGACCAGCCAAAAGGCTAAACAAGACCCCAAAACAGCACACACACAAAACCAATACCACCAACCCCGCCAAACCATAAACTGCGATTGCTGTGGCAAATGTCGGTGGACCCATTGTGGCCCCAAGATTGCCAAACTGAGCCAATAAGCCATAACCTTGCGCCTGTTCGCTTGGGTTACGAGCCAGCGTGGGAATCATCGCCAACGCCGATCCTGGCACCATACCAAGAAACAACACCATCACTCCAACGACCGCACAAAAGAGTTCAGGCGAACCACTCACCACAGATAACACCACCGCACAGCTGGCAACACCGCAATACGCCATCAAGGCAACGCGCTGCGGCCGCATCAAATATTGCGCAATCGCCCCCGCTAAAAAAGTCCCGCCCGTACTGATGAGCGGCAGCACCACCAACATCAGCTTCTGTAGCGTCGAATCACCAATCAAACCAGGAATATAGGTCAAAACCGACACCAAAGTGCAGGTATAAAACAAGAACACACAACTGGGTAATAAGGCCCTTGGATTGCGATAAATCTTTATCATCTGTTTCAGAAAGCCGTCTTGCCTTCCCGTCACAGGTACCAAGTCCAATACTGGATTGTTTCTTAGCTTAAAGAACAACACCAAACCGATAGTACTAATAAAAACACCATGACTTAGAAACAAGGTCTGCAAACCGTATTGATCTAAAATGTTCTTTCCCGCCCAGCCACATAAAGCAAAGGCGACCCCAAAAAAGGTCCCCCAAATTCCCATGGTCAAAGACTTATGCTGCGGCGCGCTTAATTTGGCAATCAAGGTCGGTGCTGCAACCACCACACCTAATTGAGAAAAACCTTCCAGCATACGTGTCACAAACAACAGCTGAAAAGACGGCAGAGTCGATTGCAGCAAAGACAAACCACCGCCCAATAACAGAGCACCAACCAACACCTTCAGATAACCCACACGACTGGCGATCATGCCCGCTGACACACCAAACACCAAACCAGCTATACCAACCGCAGACAACGCCGCACCTGTTGACGTCGCCCCCATTTGATAATGCTCAAGCAAACCATCAAAAGACACAGAGAACTTGGCAAACTGCATCGCCGCAGAAATGCCCGCCACCCACAGTAAAATCACGTTCAACCATTGGGTCTTCGGCTCAGGCATTGAAGCATTAACAGTAGAGGTAGAACTGGACATTACTATTCCTTTTAACAGTCTGCATGAAACTGTCTGCACATGAAGAAAATGAAAGCTGACCTTACGGACAAATTATGGTGCTATTCTAAAACAAAAAGCACCAAAGAGGGGCAGGTATTTATACCTAGAGTAAGGAAAGGCTTAGTATATTCTCGTTCCCACGCTCCGCGTGGTAATGCATAGTAGTGGCACCAAGCACACGTATGAATTCCCACGGAGACCGTGGGAACTAGGAAAAAAAGCTCCATATTTACAAACCTCACTCTCATTCCCACGCTCCGCGTGGTAATGCATAGTAGAGGCCCCAAGCACACGTATGAGTTCCCACGGAGACCGTGGGAACTAGGAAAAAAAGCTCCATATTTACAAACCTCACTCTCGTTCCCACGCTCCGCGTGGTAATACATAGTAGAGGCCCCAAGCACACGTATGAGTTCCCACGGAGGCCGTGGGAACTAGGAAAAAAAGCTCCATATTTACAAACCTTCAGAGTTGCTGGCCGCTTAGGCCGTTGAAACTTAGCTTCGTCAAAGTTATTTTTGACTGCTTAGACTGTTGAGGCAAAAAATGAGAAATACAGAGGTGACCAATGCCATCAAAGAGGATACGATTTATTACCTATGTGCGATTTGAGGTGTCAAGTCACTCTCGTTCCCACGCTCCGCGTGGTAATGCATAGTAGAGGCACCAAGCACACGTATGAATTCCCACGGAGACAGTGGGAACTAGGATAAACCGATACACAACGTTCAAGGATGACGAATGGGCAGAAGTAGATACAAAATAATTCAGCAAGGTGCACCGCACTTTGTCACGTTAACTGTTTTACACTGGATACCCGTTTTTACACGTCCACAAACAGTGGCAATTATTTTTGACTCTTTATCATTTTTAATGCGCGAAGGGTTAAAGGTGCACGCTTATGTGATTTTGGAAAACCATCTGCATTTAGTTGTACAGAGTGAGCAAATAAGCAAAGATTTAGCTCGATTAAAATCATTTACAGCCAGAGCATTAATTTCGTATTTAATTGAACATAATGTGAAAACCATTTTAGATCAGTTAGCTTTTTATAAAAAAGCGCATAAAGATGATCGCGCGTACCAGTTTTGGCAGGAAGGGTCACATCCACAATTAATTCAAAGTGACGATGTGATGCGGCAAAAAATAGAGTATATCCATCAAAACCCAGTCAAAAGAGGATATGTCGATTTAGCATGTCACTGGCGATATTCGAGTGCGCGTGATTATGAGGGGGAAAGCGGACTACTAGAAATTTGTAAAGTCTGGTAGCTATGCATTACCACGCAGAGCGTGGGAACGAGGGCAAATTTGTAAAGTCTGGTAGCTATGCATTACCACGCAGAGCGTGGGAACGAGGGCAAATTTGTAAAGTCTGGTAGCTATGCATTACCACGCAGAGCGTGGGCACGAGGGCAAAAGTCTGGTAGCTATGCATTACCACGCAGAACGTGTGAACGAGGGCAAGTACGCATCTTCGTTCCTAGATTCATCGGGCCTACGTGGGGGCGGATGACTAAACCGCTGCCGCTAATTCGGATTTTCGCAGTTCTTTCATGCGTAGGCCGATGTTACCTAAAATCAGCATCAAGCCACCGATGATTTGATAGGCGGTTAAGCCCATGTCGAGGAAGAACCAGTTGATGGCGGCGGCGAAGACGGGAAAAGACAGTTCCGCTAAGGTGGCAAGTTGCGCGGGTACGGTTTTTAATCCTTGATAATAGAACCACATGCCGATAAAGCCACTCAGCAGAGCCATAACAATCGCTAAACTCAAATCGACAGACGTCATGGGGGTTAAACTGTCTGACTGCGCCAGCGCCATGGGCAATAGCACCAATAAACCTGCCACAAAACGGCCCGACATAATCGCGTTGGCTGGCATGTGTTGATGAGACAAATATTTACCACACACGGTCGCGGCACCCCATGCAATAACGGCAATCAAGGTATAACCATAGCCTTTCATGATGCTGGACGTGTCACTTGAATAATGCCATTGCGCGTCGCCTAGTTGACGTAAATCCGGCCACATCATTACAAAACTGCCCAGTAAAATCACCGCCGCCCAGCGGACAAACTGCCCTTCAATACGCTCTTTCAGTAACCAATAGGCCAGCAAAATCGCCACAATGGGCTGTAGTTTTTGCAGCAAAATCACCACGGTAGGGTTCAAATAGTGAAAGGCTTCGGTAAACGCTAAGGTACCCATGGCAGAACCGATGCCGCCAATAAAAAACAAACAGGAAAAGCCACTGATCGACATATGACGATACACATGACGGTAGCGCCATAGCATAGGAGCGACGAACAAGACTAAAGTTAAGTGTTCAATAAGAACAATTTGCAGAGTGGAATAACCCGCCCCCAATAAGGGATAACGAATTAACGTATCAAGCGCCCACGTGAAACACGCGATCATGATAAAGAATGTGCCTGCCATCTTTGTTTTCTCCAAATATCAAGATGCACAGGGGTGATGAGGAATATACCAAGCTTCTTGCATGGCAAAACATGCAAGATAAAACGCATAAGCAACGCCAACGCAAAGCATCATCACTCTATAAAGAGCAATGACTTTTGTGCTGCTTGGTCGATCTTCTATCATCCGGACTGTAACCGTCGGCTCTGGAGTCTCACCAGATCTGCTGACCCTTGTTTCTTAAAAGACGCTTCTTAAGATGCTTTTCTTAAAATAAGAAACAAGGCGCTCGCGGGCTGTTGATAGATTCTTCAATCTCATCAAATCACCGCCGGTGGGGAATTTCGCCCCGCCCCGAAGTTCGATTAATGTAAAATTTATGACTTAACTTTAACCCCATCGTCAGTCTTAGGCAATAAGTTCGCTCTGTAGACGCATGAAATACTCTCTTTCTTTATCTGCACAAAACGTCAACAAAAATCTGACCATTTAACCAGTATTGCTATACACTCTTATGCCTAAAAACAACATTCATTGAATAGGACAATTTCAATGCAAACCTCTTCCAAAAGCGGCATTTTCTACGCATTAACGGCCTTTACTCTATGGGCCATTGCGCCTATCTATTTTAAAGAAATGTCGTTTGTGCCCGCGACAGAGATTCTCGCCCATCGTGTCATCTGGTCTTGTGTGATCGTGTTGGTGTTAATTGTTTTGTTACGCTATACGGATGCAGTAAAAACGGTCTTACGGTCACGCAAAACTTTATTAGCCATGCTGGTGTCGACGGTGCTGATTGCCATCAACTGGGGCACTTTTATTTGGGCCATTCAGAATAATAAGATGCTTAGCGCCAGCTTGGGCTATTACATTAACCCACTGATCAGCATTTTATTAGGCGTGATTTTCTTCAAAGACAAGCTAGATAGAGTGCGCAAAGCGGCTGTGGCATTGTGCTTTTGTGCGGTAGCCTTTGAGGTGGTTCAGTTTGGTTCATTGCCTTGGATCGCGCTGGTACTGGCGGTGACCTTTGGCTTTTATGGCTTAGTGCGCAAAAAAGTGGCCGTTGATAGCTTTACCGGTATGGCCATCGAAACGGCCTTACTACTGCCTTTTGCTTTGACCTATTTAATGCTGAGCCCATCGCCAAGCGCCAACATGTTTGACAACAGTGCCACGGTTAATTGGCTGCTCTTTGCGGCAGGGCCAGTGACTATGATCCCACTGATGTGCTTCGCCGCTGCGGCAAACCGGGTCAGTATGGTAACGCTTGGGTTCTTTCAGTATATCGGCCCAACCGGCATGTTTTTTCTAGCGGTATTCTTGTACAACGAACCGCTCAGTCCAGAAAAGCTAACCACCTTTGTGCTGATATGGTCCGCACTTGCCATGCTGATATTAGATTCTATTCGCCGTCTGCGTAAAACCAAAGCAACCACACTTATTGATAAAAAAGCGCTTTAAGCCCTCATGATTAGATGACGCACTGCTCGTCATCTAATCTTAACAACCATGATGCAAACTAATAAGAATGATTATTAACTAAACGAATGGACATTCGACATCATGAAGACATGGCTATTAAAAGTTCAAACAACAACACTTAAACCGCTCGTAACGACCATCGGCGTTATCATTTTTCTAAGCGCCTGTGCAAATCAACTAAGCACTGAATCCATAAACCTACCAATAGGTATAGGTTACGAACTGACCGTTCCCGAGCCAATCATGTCGTATCCTCTACCTGCTGTGGACAATATTGGGAACAACGGTAACGAACATAAATACGACCCCGACTATAACCCCATTCTTACACTGCTGTCTGGATTTAACCAAGTATGGACGCTAGGAGACGAACAATGGGCAAACGGCAGTGCAAACAGTAAAGGCCCCGCAGATTTTAGTAACGTCAAAATTCTTGACCCAATAGCATGGCAAGAAAACATAGCCTATGTAGTAAAGATCACTAATAATCGGACGTATCAACAAACACTGGATGCCTATTTGGATGATCGTCGAGACAAGAATTTCAGTGTGATTGATGGCTTTGGACCACTGGCTAATGCTTATATAAAAGGCGCTCAAGCACATTCGAATGTACCGCTGCATACCGTTAACGATATTACTAGAGCATCGTCCGATCCCGCTTATTTTGACGCCAACGCGACGTTGGATTATTCCGAAGGTGGAGATGATGATAAAGCAAAAGGTTTGTCTTCTTCTGAATTAGGCAAAGTCGTTGACTTGGTACATTTGCTTCGTGAAAGTTCGGCTTCCACCTCACCAGCAAAATATGTATTTTCTTCCCCTCGCCCATGGCGCATGAATGACAAAGGACAGGTGGTTCCTTTGGATAGTAATAATGACGGAATAGCGGATACAGAAATTCTAGGCGATAAAACATTCGAACTTTATGATACCAACGTCGCCATCGTTCCCTCTCTTAAATATCAACGCCGCAAAGCCCAAGACGGTCGACGTAAAGATGGCGCTTTCCCAAGTGGTCATACTAATGCTGGGTATCTAGCCTCTTGGGCATACGCATACGCTTTTCCAGAACGATTTGCCGAAATGATCACTCGTGGATCCGAACTAGGTGAAAGCCGTATTGTGGCCGGAATGCATTCACCGTTTGATGTCATCGGCGGACGTATCCAATCTCAAGTCGTCGCGGCGGCTGCCTTGGCAAATAGCCAAAATACTGAACTCAAAAAAGCCGCTTATGAGAATGCTGCAGAGTATTTTTCTACACTTTCTGGCAGCCAATCGCTTTACGCACTGGCACACCAAGCGGATAACAATGATCGCTGGGCAGACCATGACCACAATAAAGCACTGTATCGCTTCCGCATGACTTATGGTTTTACTCAAGACAAGAGTAAAGCAGGACAAGCGCCTATCGTGCCAAAAGGAGCTGAGGTTATATTAGAAACACGTCAGCCTTATTTAACAGCTGAACAACGCCGCGCTGTGTTGTACACCACTTCCATTGATTCCGGCTACCCAGTGCTAGACGAATCAAACGGGTGGGGACGATTGGATTATGTCACCGCAGCGGATGGATACGGCGCGTTCCTTGGGGATGTAACGGTGACCATGGACGCGGATAAAGGTCGATTTAATGCCCATGATTGGTGGCGTAACGACATCAGTGGCAAAGGCTTATTAACCAAGCAAGGCACGGGCTGGTTGACCCTAACAGGCAACAATAGCTACAGCGGCGGAACGCATTTAAAAGCAGGGATACTAGAGGTGCAATCCCGTACCGCCCTTGGCTCTGGCAATGTGTTTGTTGAGGATGGAGTTTTACTGATCGATAGCGGACTTAATGTTAGCAATTTGCAACAACAAGGTGGCATGCTCAACATCCAGCTAGACCAAGCCAACGTACCCGCTCTCACAGTAAAAAATACCGCCATGATTCAAAAGGGCACCTTGGTTGTTGGTACACTCACCAAACCACAGGTTGGTGATCGTATCCCTCTCATTAAGGCTAAATACTGGCGTGGAAAATTTGAACAAGTACTCACAAAAGGCTTTAAAGCCAAGGTTGAGTACAATAACGACGGAGTAGAGCTCCTCGTAACGGAATAAACACAACGAAACATAACTCAAAGGGCGAAAGGCAAAACAGCCACTCGCCCTTTTTTTATTCCTCACCGTAAAAAATGAACAGTTTTTGTCATCAACAAGGAAGTTTTGCAGTAACACATTGCTTGGCCTATTTATTTACCTTTAAATCTCTATTGTTAGGAACATCGTTAGACACAGTGGATTCTTAACATGCACTTTAATGTCCAAAAAATCTTTGCTAAAACCTTTGCAACGATTTTTTTCACTCTTGCAGGCTTCGTGGTTCTTGCCAGTTTTGGCGGTGCCATCAATGAATATAGCCATGGTGAAAGCCTTACTCAGGTGATTATCAAAATTATTAATTCAAATATTATCGCAATCGCGGTGTTTGAACTGGCGATGGTGATCAATAAAGAATACGGCAGTGACAATGAACATGACGTTGTTGTCTTACTCAGACGCACATTGCCACGCTTCATTGGCACCGTTTGCGTGGCGATGGCATTAGAAGGCCTAATCATGGTGATTAAATACAGTCAGCTGGACATGGCGGGGAATTTGTATTATCCCGTTGCTATTGCAGCGAGCTCTGGATTCTTATTGATTTCATTAGGTATTTTTCTCAAATATGCACCACGAGAACACTGATTCTTACGGTGCTATTTGCAACCCAAATGGACGCTTTTTTTGAGTCGAAAATAGACTAAAAAAAGCGCATTTTTTTGTTTATTTTTTCAGCTTCTGGCCTCACAATCGCGCCATGTTTGGCTATTGATTATACAGAATGAAAATTATCTCTTTTGACGCACTAAGAACCCTCCATTTACCTCAGGTTAAATACATTAAACCTGAGTCTATGTACGATCATTTGGAGGAAATCAAAGAAGCGGATTGGTTGTTGTTTCCACAATATTGGCAGCTAACCGCGTTGGTTCATGGGCTAAAAAAGCGTATTTTTCCAAGCCTAGCGTCCTATATGATAGGACACGATAAAGTCGAAATGACACGGACATTTCGCACCGTTGCACCACATCAACACCCTTACACTGTGATTGCCGCCAATACGCCCTATGAAGCGGAAAAAATTTGGGACGAAATGCCGTCACCCTTTGTTGCCAAGATTCCTCGTAGCAGTATGGGAAATGGTGTGTTTTTAATCGAAACACCGAGCCAGTGGCGCGATTATGTGGCGAAAACAGATGTCTTATACGCGCAAGAATATCTGCCAATAGACAGAGACATGCGCGTGATTTGGGTAGGAAATAAAATTGTCAGTGGTTACTGGCGTTTGCAATCGGACAACGGTTTCCACAACAACATCAGCCAAGGCGGCCAAGTGGAAGTGGCATTGATTCCAAAAGAAGCCCAAGAGTTAGTGACCTTTTTGGCGCAATCTTTAGACATCAACCACGCAGGATTCGACATTGCTATGGTTGGATCTGTACCCTATGTTATTGAGATAAATCGTATTTTTGGTAATCAAGGATTGCCAACCATTCAACAAGATGTCAATACTGAACTACTCAACTATCTAAACGAACAGTATTTATTATCAACCGCTATGCTGATCGATCAGCCAAGCGGTTTCTAATCCCATATCGTATCTGGCAAAGGCTCAAAAAGGCCATTGCCAGATTAATGTGCAAAATAATATACAATATTGCTCGTCAGAGAGTTACGTCATCGTTACGTCACATAGCGCGATTAGAATCCTTCAATACGAAAATCACTTTCACTGACAAGGAATCTCCTTTGAATACTAGAGCATTTATTCCTCTAATCGGTCTTTTAGTCTTATCTGGCTGCAGCTCTATTGATAAAACATCAAATACTGCGTCTGCTGCTTATGTCTATGGCACAAAATCCGTCTACGTTCCTCAGGACAATATCGCAAACTACAGCGCCGCTCCAGAAAACTACACATTGGTTTACACCGAGTTACTGGCTCGTCATGGTTCGCGGGCGCTTTCTAGCCCAAAATACGACGATATTAGTTTAAAAATCTGGCAAGCTGCCAAAGAACAACATGCTCTAACGCCATTAGGTGAAAAGCTGGGAGCCGAAATCGAGCGTCTAATAGCCGCTAACGTCAAAATGGGATATGGCAATTTGTCTGTGTTGGGCAACCAAGAACAAATTCAAATCGGTGAACGCATGGCACAACGCAACGCCAATTTGTTCAGCCAAGCCGTTCAAAATAAGCAACAAATTACATTTGAATATTCTGGTGAAGATCGAGCCAAAGACAGTGGGCTAGCCTTCGTTCAGGGTTTAAAAAACATCAATCCCAACCTGGCTCCCCTCATCAGCGAACCAGTTAAAAATAAAGCTCAACTTTACTTCCACAAGCAAGACAGCAACAAAGACTACCAAGATTATGTCGAAGAAAACTCGCAACTGCGCGCAGCCATCGAGCATTTATTCGACCAGCCTAAAACCCATCAAGTGGCGCGAGAAATGCTAGAGCGCGTTTATACGCCAGCTTTTGTTGATCAGCTTGCACAAGGCAAACTGTCTTTTGTGAAAGTAGGTAAGAAAAAACCTACCGTTTATAACGATGTGGAAGCCGCGATTCAACTTTTTAATCTTTACCTGATTGCCCCTGGCTTAGCTGATGAAGCAGGCGCACAGCCTTGGAGCTTTACTAAGTTCATCACACCAGAAGAATCTCAGTGGATGTCCTATGTGTTGGACGGAGAAGATTTCTATGAGAAAGGTCCAAGCTTCTCTGATACCAATATCACTTATAAAATGGCGTCGGTACTAGAAGATGATTTCTTCAATGAAATCAAAGGAGTACAAGATGGAACCAACACAAAAGCAGCTAAAATACGCTTTGCTCATGCGGAAACCATCATTCCATTTGCTGCTCAAATGCAATTAAAAGGCAGTGAAAAAGGCGTGTCTCGTGACACTGGCTACACCTTGGAAACTAACCCTTGGCGTGGCAGTTGGGTATCACCATACAGTGCAAACATTCAGTGGGATGTGTATAAAAACCAAGCCGGTAACCTATTGGTAAAAATGCTTTATAACGAAAAAGAAACCGCCTTCAAAGACAGTTGTAAACCCATTAAAACGGATAGCTATTTTTATCAATTTTCTGAATTAACGCGTTGTTACGGAAAATAATGTTCTCGCTGAGCCCAACGACTTTGTAAAAAAATGGCCATGATGTTTTCATATCATGGCCATTTCTTTAATATCATTTTAAAAAGACACTCCATGAAAGCGCATGGCTATTATTTAACCCACCTTGCCCTCGCCATAACGATCATCTTTTCAAGCGCTGTATTTAAGGCTTTAGCAACGTCCACTTTAATTCGACTATATGCCGTACAGTCGTTTATCGCGGCAGCGTATTCAGTGAACAGTTTTCTTTCGGAATATCGCTCGTTAAGATGTCGAAAAAAAATCACTTTTTGTCGATCAAATAAATTTTGCATGAGTTGTACCTGATCTACGTTTCCCCCGTACATATTTAGTAACATAGGCGTTATCACATCATTTTGCAAAAACTTACTGTAAGCCGATAAGCCTTTATGAACTAAGGCAATGTCTTCCTTCGTGTAATGACCAGCAAACTCATCTAATTTCAGATCAACAAAGTCTACTAGAGCACGACAAGAATTCAGTTCATTAATTGATACCTTATTCGCGGCTGACAATGGAGAACAGAGTAAAACCAGGATGAAGATGAGATTATGATAATTTTTCACCACCCTTCTCCTTTTTATTATTTTTCGTTTTGACTAAAAAACAATCAAAAGTTGACAATACGCCTTTTCAACAGACTAAGAAAGAGTTAGAAACCTATTACCAGTAATAATCGATTCTTTACCAAAATATTGATGCAAAAAACCGCTAGTACTGAACAGCACTAACGGTTTTTTAGAACCTTGATGAAAACTGAACGACTAACGAACTAACGATTAACTCTTCGCTAGGGTGAAGTGCGACATGGTGTCTCTCATCACCGCACTTTGGCTACTTAATTGTTCGGCCGCTGCTGCACCTTCGACGGAAGCGGCGGCGTTCAGTTCGACTACGTCGCCAACCGATACGATCGCACGTGTTACTTCATCTACCGCCAGGGCTTGCTCGCCACTGGCTGAGGCAATTTTCGTCACCAACTCTGTAGTTTCATTAATACCATCAAACACAGCTTGAAGAGCTTGAGCCGTACTCTGCGCAATGGCGACCCCACTTTCCGTTTTGGCAGAAGAAAGCTGGATCAGCTTAGCGGTTTCCATGGCAGCCGCGGTACTTCTTGATGCCAAGCCACGCACTTCGTCAGCGACCACCGCAAAGCCACGACCTTGTTCGCCGGCTCTCGCGGCTTCAATCGCGGCGTTTAGTGCTAATAAGTTGGTCTGTTCAGCGATTTCATCAATGGTTTTTATAAAGCCCGCAATACTTTGTCCTGCGTCTTTTATGTCATTCATTGCCGTCACCATGTCTTGCATATGTGCCTGGCCTTGAGCAACCGCTTTTTGCGCCGTAAGCGCTAATTGACTCGCCTGTTTTGCCCCTATTGCGTTGTCATTGGTTTGTACTGACAACTCTTCGAGGGCAGCAGAAATCGTCTGCAAATTATCTTTTTGCTGATTAGCACCTTCGGCAAGGGATTGGCTAAAGCTGGATACTTGTGAGCTGCCTGCCGCAATTTGATCACCAGAGCTTTGTATTTCAGACAAAACATTGTTGAGGTTTTTGACCATGTCTTTGAGTGCTTTGCCCAGTACGTCTTTATCGGATGCCAGTACCACTTTGGACGATAAATCCCCATCCGCAATGTTTTGTGCAAGGCGCGCCTTGTCTCGCAAGCTTCTCACCATCACTTTAACGGCAGCATACAAGCTCGCGCTATCTTCACTGTTATTGGGTAAATCGATATCAAGATCGCCATCCGAGACACGTCTTACAATATTCGTCACCATCATAGGATCGCCACCCAAGTTTTGTATGGTTGAACGAGTAATAAAAAGAGCCGTTGCTATGCCAAAGATAATCGCCAATACCACAATCACTTCAATGATAATAATCGCCGTTGAATTGCTTTGCTGTAACTTTGGTCCAAGGATATTCTGTTCCTCTAAGAATGAGGCTCTAAGCTCCTCCGTCATTTTGGCAACCATGGGGCCAATTTGATTCAATTTCTCGTTTACCAGCACATTACGTTCCAATTGTGCTTTTACCACAGCATCAAACCCCTGCTCATAAAGCACAGCACTGCTTATTGCTTCATCTAATAAGTTGATACGCTGAGGGTTTTCAAGTTCTTTCTTCAAAATTTGAAACTGTGCATTCATTTCTGCAAATTCTTTGTGTACATTATCAACGGCATCTTGTGTACTAGAATCTAAAAACTTCAAGGCGTTTACTCGCGCGAGTAGCATGCTTCGCGTAGCTAGCGACGCGTGATAAGCCGCAAACATGTCGCCATCGTCCTTCGCTGAAACCAATATTTTGGTTAAATCCTTTTCAACAATTGGACCATAAAGATTTAATACATTATTAACTAATTCATCTTTTTGTTTTTGCAGTGTTACTGCCTGACTAAAAGCTTGATTGTATCCTTTCAAGTTATCGGCAATTACTTTGATCACACTAACTTGCTCAGGATACTTAATATTCGATATCGCCTCATCCATATGTTGTTGAGTTTCTTGCCAGTAACCATCAAACTCACGTTTATCTTCTTCGTCAGATGTCAATAAAAAATCTTTCACTTTAAGACGAACCATTAACATACGCTCTTCAACTTGACTAACTGCATTGGTGGATCTTGCAAGTGAGCGATACTCTTCAAAACCGATAGACGCGCTATTGAGAGCAAAATATGAGGTAATACCAACCGCACCAAGTAATATCAATACAACAGAAAAACCCAGATACAATTTTCGCGAAAAATTAAACATAATAAACAATCCCTTATAAAACATTACACAGAACATAGTGCATGTAGAATAAAACACCGCTCAATTATTGTTTTATTTTGTCATAAATTTGTAAATATAATGGCGAATTTTGTTACGTTAAAAGGTAAGGGACTTTGATAATCCTACTGGTCTGTGTTCAAGCGAATAGAAAAAATCTATTATATTCATTTTTCTAACAGAAATTACGCAAGCATGAGCACGAACAGCAGAGTTAACTTGATGACTAAAAATATACTATCAATGCCAATTAACATTCGTCCTATTCGACATCAAGATAGCAATGCTTGGTCAGCGCTAAGAGTCGAATTTTTGCCTGAAATAAAAGACATTAACCAAGTGGAAGTTGAGGCCTTTTTCCAAGGTAAGGATTCAAATCAAAACAATATTTCCAATCTAAAAGAAGTATTAGTTGCTCTTGATAATAACCAAAGCATGATAGGTTTTATCGAGCTGAACCTGCGTGATAATGTCCCCGGCAGCTGTCAGCAAACCACGCCCTATATTGAAGCGTGGTTTGTGTCACCGGATTATCAAGGACAAGGTATTGGCAAAGCCTTGATTCGCGCCGCCGAGCAATGGGCCAAACAACAAGGCTTTCAGGAATTGGGCAGTGATGCTTCCATTACTAATGAGAAAAGCGTGAACCTTCACAAACAACTTGGCTTTAATGAAATAGAACGTGTAGTGTGTTTGCTCAAGGTATTAGATTAATATCTCAAGAGGCACTTACCCAGCCCGCCTTAATAGTAAGAACAATACTGCTCCCAATCACATAATACCCTGCAGGAAGAACATGACCATTGATGACCAAATTCAGCTCGCCGTGCAGTATTTTCGTGCCGAGCAATATCAAGACGCCAAGCAGCTTTTTCAAGGTATTTATGAACAAGCACCTGAGTTTATTATTCCGCAAATCTATCTCGCACAATTGGCGGTCTTAGAAGGTACAGGAAGTACATGGATCGAAAGGCTTGAGGCCTTGTTACTAGAAAAGCCTTACATCCATGAGGCGTATCATATTTTAGGGCATTGTTATCAACAAAATCGCTTATTGCCCCAAGCTTCCCAAGCCTTTCATCAGGCGCTTGGGACTTTTTACCTTCAGCCTTCCGCCTTTACTGCTGTGTCGCCTCAACCACAAAAAACACCTTCAGGGTTTAATCGCACCACAGCCGAATCTTTGTTATGGTCAACACTGGTCGCATTGAAACAACAAAATATTTATGCCTTTGCCACCGCAGGCACCTTACTCGGCTTGGAACGCTCAGGACAATTGTTAGAAAACGACAAGGACATTGATATTGGTATCGATTGGCAGCAAATGCCCGACACCATTAAGGCATTAACGGCACTAGGTTGGCAGGAAGCATCGCGCTCTTATGATTTGATTAACCCTCGCTGTTTTAAACATCAGGCCTCTGGCATCATCATGGATGTCTGCGGTTATGGCACCGAGGTTCACTCAGGCGAAACCATTTCAGGACTCTGGATGGATCAGGTTCCCTTTGATTGGAACCGTATTACCTACTTCCCCCCGCTTCAGCTTAACGCCAAAATGTCTCCTGCCGGAGAAGTATGGCATTTGACGGCACCGGATGCGTTTTTAGCCGCCCTTTATGGCGAACATTGGCGCGTTCCTGATCCATATTTCGACACCATAGTATCCGCCGCCAACTTACGGCATTTTTCTTGGCTTGCGCTATGTTATGGCTACTCTCGCCTTTACGGTGAGTGTACCAAAGGCAACACAAAAAAAGCGCTGAATATTCTTTCCACCTTGCGACAACATAAAGCAGACGATCCGTTACTGGCCGCCATCGAAAAACACCTAATTCAACCCATCCCCAAAAACCAGCCACAGCGTGTACTCGCATTAGGCTACTTCGATCTATTCCATCAAGGGCATCTCAACTACCTGAATTACGCCAAACAACAAGGCGATATTCTTGTGGTCGGGGTGGCTCCTGATGCCTTTGGCAAACAAAGTAAAGGCTACGCTCCCGTCATGCCAGAACAAGACCGCATGACCATACTCAGTGCCTTATCTGTTGTCAACGAAGTACATCTAGTTGGCGCGCCTATGTCTCAAACCGAAGCTGCCGCCCGATGGATCGCTTCTCTCAAGATCAACAAGGTGGTTTGTGGCGAAGAATGGCAAGGCAGTGAGCGTTGGAACGCCCTTAGCTTACGCTTAAGCCAAGACCATATTCACGTCGTATACGCCCCACGCACTGCAAACGTGTCAACCACTGACTTGAAAAATCACATCCTAAAAACGCTTAACGAGACACACGCCAAATAAGTAATATCTTACTGTGATAGCTGAGTTTTATGTTGAATCAATCAGATGGGACGAATTGCAAGAAAATAAGCTGGCTGGATACCACTCAATAAGACACCATCATATTGTTTCGTAGTGAAAAAATAGCAAAACTACTGAACGTAATTACATACGCCGTTAGACAAATTATCTATTCTATCGCTTTTCAAATAAAGTTAGATTAACCTAATAAAAATACACTAATACTAATTCCTCTTGCTAATTTTAAAAAAGAATACTTAAGGACTTAATGCAATGTTCACTAAATTGACACCCATAAATAAAGAACAGCACGCTAACTTAAAAGTAAAGGCCATTGAAAGTTTCGATTTTGCTAGCAAATTTCATATCGCGTCGGTAATGGTGCATGAGTTTGTTAAAGCGGCATCGGTATATCCAATTGTTTTTTTAGAAGACAAGTCTCAGGATGAATTTAAACCTGTTGCTTTACTTGGCCTAGATGAAAGCGAAAACCTGTTTATTGGTGAAGATGGCAAATGGCAAGCGCCTTACATTCCTGCGATCATTCGTCGCTACCCATTCGCTTTGGCTAAAAATCCCGATCAAGACAACTTTACGGTATGCATTGATGAAGACAGTAAGTATGTGGGCACAGAAGACGGTCAACCACTGTTCAATGATCAAGGGGAACCAACAGAAGTTATTGAAAATGTAAAACGCTATTTAGGCGAACTACAACAAATGGAAGAGTTTACTAAAGCCTTTTGCCACTTTTTGACTGAGAACAACTTGTTCACGTCACTAAACATGCGTGTTAAAGCCGCCGATCAGATCAAAAACGTTACCGGTTGCTACGTGATCAATGAAGAACGTCTAAACAACCTTTCTGATAAGAAATTCCTTGAAATTAAAGAAAAGGGTTATTTAGCCCCGCTTTATTCCCACCTTACTTCTCTTTATCAAATTGAGCGTCTAGCCTTGCTTAAACAAGGTATCAGTGCCGTTGAAACGCCTCAGCAAGCAGAAAGCAGCCTGCAATAAGCTAACGTCTCCTATTTAAAGTTCATAAAAGCCGTTTCAAATGTCTATTTAAGACGGCTTCTGTTTATGAGGATTGAAAAAAAAAACGACAGACTAAACCTTCTGCAGTAACCAACAAACCTCACATCGAAGCTTGGTTTGTGTCACCGGATTATCAACGAAAAAAGCGCCAACCTTCACAAACAACTTAGCGTTAACGAAATAAAACGCGTGGTGTGTTTGCTAAAACCTTTGGTGTAAAAAACAAAACCTCAGTGAGCCACTGAGGTTTTGAGGGGTTAAAATCAGACGTTTCTAACGGCTGTGACTACCAACCGCGACGGTCGGCGAAGTCGTGCCATTTCATGATCATTGGCAAAAACCAAGGTTTTCCGGTGTAAAGCGGACGGGTATTGAATGGAAACTGGTCGAAAGACGTTTTCCCTTCCGCTTGATTCAGCACCTGTTGGGCGATTTTACGACCAAAATAATTCGCACGGCCCACACCCGAACCACAATATCCCATGGCATAGTGCATGTCGTCCATCTTGCCAATGTGTGGCACATGGTCAAAAGTATACGCCACATAACCTGACCAAGCGTAATCAATTTTCGAGTCTTCCAACTGAGGGAAAGTGCGAATCATAAAGTCTTGCAGGTATTTTGAATACAGCTGTGGCTGATCACCACGGCCAAAGGCACGACCACCGAACAAGATGCGTTTGCCGTCTGGTGAGGGTCGATAATAGGCCACCAAACGCTCAGTACCGCCATGAGCACGTAATTTCGGGCTCACAGAACGAATCACAGATTCAGGCAATTCCTCGGTGGCAATCATCGCGGAACGAATCGGAATCACACGACGTTTGAATTTATCAAACTCGCCGCCAGTGTAACCATTTGTCGCAATAATGACTTGATCGGCATCGATCTTGCCCCCATCGTATGTCACTGTGTGGCGATTACCTTGTTTATTGATGCCTCGAACCTTGGTGTGTTCTAGCATGAATACACCCGCTTGCTGAGCGATATGACACAATCCGCGGTGTAACTTAGCGGGCTGTAAGGTACCGTCGGTCGGGTAGATTACCCCACCGTAATAGGCATTAGAGCCTACCTCGTCAAATTGATCCTGACGACTCACCGCAATCGCTGGAAAATCCACGACTTTCGCCAATTCTTCCGCTTGTTCGATCAAACCTGCGTAGTGACTCGGATGACTGGCGCCACGAAAACGACCACACAAGGACAAATCACAATCGATCTGCTCTTCTTTGATAAAGTCCACCAGCCAATTAAACGCCACCAGACTCTCTCGAATGGTCGAATGCACATTGTCTCGACCATATTGTCGCTCCAGACCATCCACGCCTAATTTACTAAAACTCGGCCCAAGTAAACCACCATTTCGACAACTTGCGCCTTCGCCCAAACGCCCCGCTTCCAGCAAAACCACGTTAAGTCCTGCTCGTGCCAAGGTAATGGCCGCAGAGATACCAGTAAAGCCACCACCGACAATCACCACGTCGGCTTTTTGTGGAAGTTCAAAGCGAGCATTTGAGTGAATCTTGCTTGCCAAAGACGTATCGGCCAACCAAAAAGGCATGTTGGTGTACGTCGATCTGTTTTTTGCCAACATATCGATTTCATTCCATAAAATAAGGGTAAATTCGTATTTTTTCTTTAACCGCCAAGCTCAATCTTTGAACGATGTCACGAGCGCTGCCATCGTTCAAAAATTTCAGAGAACATGTTGTAAAAACTCTTTCGTCCTATCCCACTGGGGATTGACTAACACTTGCTCCGGTGGCCCAACTTCGATGATTTCACCATCGGCCATGAACACCACACGATCGGCTACTTGTTTGGCGAACTGCATTTCATGGGTAACGCACACCATGGTCATGCCGGTTTTAGCAAGGTCAATCATCACGTCCAAGACTTCCTTGACCATTTCTGGATCTAACGCAGAGGTTGGCTCGTCGAACAACATGATTTTGGGCTCCATGGCGAGAGATCGAGAAATCGCCACACGCTGTTGTTGACCACCGGATAATTGCCCCGGATAACGCGTCGCCAATTGCGCAATGCCCACCCGATCCAATAAACGCATTGCCATTTTGTCAGCGTCACGCTCTGACATCTTGCGCAGCCAAGTAAGACCTAAAGTACAGTTCTGCAAAACAGTAAGGTGAGGAAATAAGTTAAAGTTCTGAAACACCATGCCCATGGTTTGGTGAATGATTTTATGGCTTTGGCGATCCCGAGAAAGCGGCTGACCAAACACGGAAACCACGCCTTCTTGGTAATCTTCTAAATGATTCAAGGAGCGAATCAGGGTCGATTTACCTGAGCCAGACGGCCCACACACCACCATAATTTCACCTTCACTAATATCCAGAGAAACGTCTTTTAAGACATGATGGTCTCCGTACCATTTATTTAGCTTGTCGATTTTAATCGCTGTGTTTGTGGTATTTTTTGTAGCCAAATGGCCTGATGACGTCATCATTAGCGATCCACCTTTAAACGTTTTTCTAGGGTCAAACTGTATTGAGACATGCTGTAGCAAAACAAAAAGAAGAGTACGGAAATCATCACCAAAGGTTCGGTGTGCATGCCCACCCAGTCTTTGTCATTAGCAATGTTGCGCGCCATCAACATAATGTCGAACAAACCAATGATGGAAACCAAGGTCGTGTCTTTTAGTAAGCTGATAAACGACGTCATGATGTTTGGAATCATCATTCGAAGCGCCTGCGGCAAAATAATCAGCGCCATGGTATGCAGATAACCTAAGCCAAGCGTTGCGGCGGCTTCGTACTGACCTTTGGGAATGGCCTGCAAACCACCACGGATGTTTTCCGCCATGTACGCACCAGCAAAGATACACACCGCCACCAGCACCTGCGCAAGCTTGTTGAATTCCACATCCGCGGGTAAAAAGATAGGCAGCAGAGTCACGGCCATAAACAAGACAGTGATCAAGGGCACAGAGCGCACTAATTCAATCACCGTCATCGACAACCAATGAATCACGGGTAACTTAGAGCGACGGCCAAGCGCTAATACCACGCCAATAGGAATCGCCATGGTGATAGCAAAACTGGCGATAATAAACGTCAAGAACAAACCGCCCCAACGCTCAATGGCCACCGGTTCCAGCGATACTTGATTCAGTACAAAAGCCATCACCAGCGCGATAAGCAACCACACAGCCACAAAGCTCAACAGATGAATTCGTCGCTCAACGAAGCGTGATACCAGCGGCACAAACAGTTCGTTTAGCCCCTTTTTATCCCATACTGACAAGATCCAGTTAGCATAGATAATGGTTAGAAAAGCCAAGGCAAGGCAGGTCATCACGCCATGTACCCAGCCCAACTCCGCACCAAAACGGCCACCTAAGAAAAGATACGCCCCGACAAAAGGATACAGGCCGATCCAAGACAATAAGATGACGTTACGCAAAGGTATACGCTTAGACATCAGCGGCAATAACCACACCAAGCCAAGCAATACGCCAACATTGACACGCCATTGCTCATCGACCGGAAAACGCCCATAAATTAAGCCATTAAACCAGCTAATAACCCCCGCCCAACAGGCGCCATCCGGACTGATATCCATGCATTGGCGACGATTATCCGCAATAAATACAGCGTTAAACACGGCCCAATCCAACACGTGTTTCACTAAATAAAACAGCACAGCGATCACACACAAGGTCAACACACTGTTGCCGATACTGTTAAAACAACGCTGACGAATGGTACCGACAATGCCACTTTTACTTTGACGTGGCGGACGCGGTGGCGTCGGAACAAATTGCTTTAAAACAGGTGGATTTTTCACGTTTAGATCGTCCATTTATCGCACCTTATACTGCACACTGTCGTTGTACTTGTTGAGCAAGTAGGAGATCAGCAAACTGATGAAGATATAAAAGCCCATGACCATAAAGATGATCTCGATAGCGCGTCCGGTTTGGTTCATCGACGTTTGCATAAACACCGACACCAACTCAGGAAAGCCAATTGCCACAGCAAGAGAAGAATCTTTCACACTGGTCAACCAAGAATTGGTCATAGGTGGAATAATGGACCGAATGGCCTGTGGAATTAAAATCAGACGCAATGACTGAACACGAGAGAAACCAATGGTAAAAGCGGCTTCGTGTTGTCCTCTGTCGATAGATTGCATACCCGCTCGCACAGTTTCAGCTATCGCCGCAGATCGATACACCGTCATGGCCACAAACGCCGCCCCAAATGACGCCGGAAGATAAGCTCCCCCGCTGAAATTAAAACCTTGCAGGCTCGGCACAGACAGAGTCATTGCATTCACAAAGAACCACAAAGCCCAGCTAGCCAGCAATGCCCAAACGACTAGGCCAATATAAAACCCACTGGAACGAGAACCAGACAAGGCGTAATACGGTTTAGACCAACGCAACAACCCATAAAGCAACAGGATCAAGCCAGCAACAAGGGCAAGAACCCATCCCCATGACACGGCACTTTGTACGGTCGTCACATACAAGCCACGGTTATTCAAAAAAAACCATTCACCTAGATGATAACTTTCTCGCGGCGCAGGCAAGGTAGAAAACACCACGGTAAACCAAAAAATAATTTGGATTAACAAGGGCACATTACGCACGATTTCCACGTACCAACGAGCCAATTGAGACACCAAGGGATTCTCAGACAAACGTAAAATGCCCACCAAGGTGCCAATCAGAGTACCGACAACAATCACGCAAAAAGACAATACCAAGGTATTCACAATGCCGACGAAAAAGACACGCCAATAACTCATACTGGGATCGTAAGGAATGAGGCTCCAACTAATGTTGAATCCTGCGGTCACTTGTAAAAAGTCAAAGCCAAACGTCATGCCCAAACGGTTTAAATTTTCACTGGCATTGGCAAATAAAAACCATAGGCCGAATAACGCTAACATCAAGACAAACGCTTGTAGGATGACCGCTCTGCTTGCATCATTATTAAGCAGAGACCGTCTTTTTTGTGTCGCAGACGAAGGCAAGCCAGCGCCCTTCACGGGACTTTTTTGTGACTTGCTCGTAGAAGACTGAATCATATCGATATACCGAACGAAGAAAGAAAACCAAAACCGCAATAGATAGGCAAACGCCTAGCTATTACGATATTTAGAAACCCTTACACCCAATAACGTGTCGCCATCAGGTGTTAACGGAAAGATTTTGCGTACATCATTCCGCCGTTAGTCCACAATGCGTTCAGAGTACCTTCACGGTCCAGACCCAACACACTGTTTACCCCCACGTTACGTTCGTAGACTTCACCGTAATTACCGACGTTTTTAATCACTTGATACGCCCAATCTTGCGGCAACCCTAGACCAACATGCAGGTCGCCTTCAACGCCAAGCAAGCGGCGAACCACAGGGCTTTGACTTTCCGCACGCATCTGTTCAACGTTTTGCGAATTCACACCAAACTCTTCTGCCGCCACCATGGCGGCAAAGGTCCACTTCACCACATTCGCCCATTCACTGTCGTTTTGCTTCACCGCGAAAGACAGAGCTTCTTTGGAAATGGTTTCAGGTAAAATGACATAATCGCTTGGGTTAGGTGCGGCAGAACGCTGCGCCGCCAAACCGGATTTGTCATTGGTCAAAGCATCGCAGTTGTTGTTAAAAAAAGCCGTGTTGCGCACAGAAGAGTCATCAAACACGACGGTTTTAATGTCTAAATCATTCGCACGGCTGTAATCGGCGATGTTGAGTTCACTCGACGTTCCGGTCAGTACACACACCGTCGCGCCTTTTAATTCTTTGACGGATTTCACGCCCAAATCTTTGCGCACCATAAAACCTTGGCCGTCATAAAAATACGTATCTAAGAAATCCAAGCCTTGCTGCGTATCACGGGACAAGGTCCACGTCATACCTTTTGATAAAATATCACCTTGACCACTCTTAATAGAGGTAAAGCTTTGCGCCCATTGCACGGGCAAAAATGTCACTTTAGAGGCATCGCCAAACACAGCAGAAGCCACGCCACGACACATATCAATGTCCATGCCTTGCCATTCACCCGCTTTGTTTAGGCTGTAAAAACCGGGGAAAGAGTTACCGATGACACAGTTCACATAACCGCGGTCTTTGACCGCACTTAACGTTGACGCGCTTTCATCGGCATAACTGTTTGCGGCTAGAAGCGTGGTCGTTGCAGCTAATGCTAGAGAAAATTTTTTCATTGTTCGTTCCTTTTATAATGCTGTTGATTTTGTGATTTCTTTTTATTCGAACTCATTTTTATTATGAATCGAGTCCGCGACCCCATCGTTTTATTAAATCTTTTGATGCAGATCAAACAACTAACCGTTACGATCTTATGTGAAGATTTTTTATAATCACACTGAATATTTTTAATAGTCTAATAACTTTAGGTTATGCCGATGAACATCAATAAATTGCGTATATTTCACGAAGTATTTGTCACTGGCAGCATCACTCGAGCCGCAGAGCGCAGCTATGTTAGCCAACCGGCTGCGAGCAAAATGCTGGCCAATTTTGAGGATGAAATAGGCTACAAACTCTTTGTGCGCAATAACGGCAAACTGATCCCAACCGACGAAGCTCTTTACTTACACGAAGAAGTTTATGGTTTATTACAAGGAGTGAACCACTTAGAAGACAGTATCAAGAGCGCGAAAAACAACAAAACCGGCCGCTTGCGCATCGCCACTATTTTTGGCCCATCCTATCAGTTTTTACCCGAACTGATTGCCGAATACATGAGAGCGAATCCTGGCGTAGACGTGAGCTTACACCTTTCTGGTTGTTCGGCGATTCGACAAGGTATTGCCTCTGGGCAATATCAAATTGGCTTAGTCGATAAAGCGCAAAGCTCCTCGAAACACGATTCCGTCGCCTTTGATCTTGCCTGTTATTGCGCGGTACCTAAAGATCATCCCGCGTCTCAATTAGACATTATCCATCCTCATGATTTACAAGGATTAAACTGGATCACACTCGATTCTGAAAACGCCACCACCAAAGCATTAAAACGCCTTTATGCCGAAAGTGGTTTGCCCTTTCATCGCACGTTAGAAGTCCACACCACGATTCACGGACTCTCTTTTGTAAACCTAGGAATGGGCGCCACCTTGGTCGACATTTTAAACTTCCGCTACTTCGATAAAGTCTTCCAACTGCCCAACGTCGTCTTAAAACCCTTCGCCCCCAATATTGTTGAACCGCTCGAAGTACTGACCTCTAACTTAAGCCCGCTTTCAGGCCTCGCCAAAGAGTTTTACGATACCCTGATTAACAAACTGGAGAAACAAACTCAGCTTCCTAAGAGCGACAATAATGCCTAATAACCATAAAACCCGCTGCGCGTGGGCCAGCTCTGCGCCAGACTTTCCTGAATACCATGATCACGAATGGGGCTTTCCGGTTAGTAACGACCAGCGATTATTTGAAAAGCTGTGTCTAGAGACTTTTCAGTCTGGACTAAGCTGGCGCACCATTTTAAGCAAACGTGACCATTTTCGTCTCGCTTTTCACCACTTTGATTTTCATAAAGTGGCTAAATTTGGTGAAGAAGATGTAGCTAAATTACTGGATAACAAAGGCATAGTGCGGAATAAACGCAAAATCCTCGCCGTGATTAACAATGCCAAACGCGCCCTAGAAATGGTCGAACAAGAAGGCTCGTTAGCCACGTTTATCTGGCGCTATGAACCCAACGAAAACACCCTGCCTCCACCTGAAAGCCAAACCACCTGCGCGGAATCCATTACCCTTTCTAAAGAACTCAAAAAACGTGGCTGGCAATTCGTCGGTCCAACCACCATGTACGCCTTCATGCAATCCATGGGACTCATCAACGACCATGCGGAAGACTGCTTTATGCGGGAAGAAATTGATCAGGCGAGGAAGGGGTTTGAGAGGCCGTAAAAGCACATCCTATCGAAGTCGATGTGCTCATTTTTGCGAATGAACCACGGCTTTCAAATCAAAATTAAGGGATTTAAGCACTTTTACTATGGTGTCAAATTGCGGCCGAGAGCCTGATCTGAGGGCTTTGTAAAGGCTTTCACGTCCAAGCCCACTGTCTTTGGCTATCTGCGTCATGCCTCGTGCTTTGGCAATATGACCAAGCGCGTGAATCAGCTCGTCGGTATCACCATCCTCAAGCACCATAGATAAATAAGCAGCAATATCTTCGTCAGTACGAAGTTGCTCAGCCATATCAAAGTTGGTTAATTCTTTTGTTGAAGTCATGTCGCCTCATCCAGTTTTGTAGCTCGCTGTTTTATCCTACATGAAAATTCGTATCCAATTGAATACAATATGGCTGTTTTTTTAACCTAACATCAATATTTTTTACATCTTCATGCAATCCATGGGACTCATCAACGACCATGCAGAAGATTGTTTTCTGCGGGAGGAAATTGATCGGGCGAGGAAAAGGTTTAATCTAACTGATTTAAATGCGCTAAAAAATTGCTAGTAAATGATCTACCTATATCGCAGCCAAATAACTTGCCATCAATTAATTCGCAATGATGACAAAGCCACCCCACCCCAAAAGTCAGCCAGTCGTTGCTCTAGCTGATCAGGATCAAGACCACTGCGTATTTTAAGCAAATCATTAATGAACATTTCGCTTTGAGAGGTTTGCAGCTCTATCAACCGCTCCAGCGTTTTAGACTTGGTATTCGAGTGGGACAGGAGCATATTCAAATCATGACCCAATAAAAATGCACCTTGTCGCTCTATGTCGTAATTTAGTTTTTCAGCGGGTATAAAATCGTCATAGAGTCGGTCAAATTCGACATTGGGATATTCTTTAAGGATGGTAAGAAAGTCAGTGATGTCTTTGTTAGTTTCTAATCGACGCTCTTGCCATGCCATTAACTTCAGCAGTACCAATCCCGCTAGCGAAGTCACTTTTACACGTTTACCTTGGCCAATATCGACTAAGACAGCATGATCAAAGGCTTCTTGAAAACCGGTTACGGACATGGTGACAGCGTGTTCTGGCGGCCATTGAATTTCATCAGAGCAGTCAGCAATAGCACCAAATGGAATGATGTCGATGGGCAAGCCACTAACTTCATGCATTAAACGATGAGGCAATTTTGTTTCGCTTAGGCCCAAGCCTAACAAAGCGCCTTTGACGTCAGAAAAGTTTCCCCAATCTGATACCAATATTGCTGTATCTATATCATGAGTTTTTCGACCTGGATCTCGGCCAAACACATGAAAAAGCAGTAAATCTCGCGCTGTTGCTCCAGCAATAAAATACGGTATATCAAGCTGAGTAGTCACATCGATAACGATGTTCAACACTGGCTCAAATGCGGGGTTCAGCGGGTTCTTTAGTTGATAAATACTGCTCATGTATCATCCTTGCGACTTCTATATTGCGGCTGTCCTTGCTCGCTTCTAATTCGGCTACGGCCAATAGGGCTTGGCTTGTTTTTGACCATGCTAATTTGCCGCCCCAAAAGGCAGGTACTATCCATAAATTCCCTTCTGGATTCGGGCGGCATTTAAGTTGGCCGAGTTTCTTTTGTAACGGCTGTCGGGTGAACAGTTGTAACTCTTGAGGATGAAGGTAACGAGTTAGCTGTTCTGCTGCAGCTTCTCCTCCCCAAAAGTCGTTTTCTTCCATTGGTACATTTTGCCATTCGCTTTCAAACTGTAAACGAATGCCACCTAGCTTTGGTCTAATCGATAAACGATAAGATTCGATCCAGAGGTTTAGCATTCGTTCTGTGTCCAGTATTCGTCTCGTCTCTCCAAGGCTAATCAATGACTCCGCTTGAAGAATTCCCAAGCCTTTGCTCACCATGCCCAATGAGATATTGGCGTAATCTGCTATCTCTCGGTAGGACAAATTAAGCACATCGGGACTGGATAAAAGGGCAAACAACAGCTTTGCAGCTCCTTCACCCAGATTGTTACCTTTACTTGCAAGCTCAAAGTCTTTCTTCGATTGACTCGTTTTTTGAGATTCAATCCAAATATGCAGAGCACCGTTATTAATCCTCACATTCCCTGCGCTATCAATAAAGTTCACCCCATTTTCCATGCAAATATCAGCCAAGTAAGGCGTAAGACGATTGCAAATCAGCAGGGTATTAGGTGCCGCATCCGCGAATAACGAACTTAAACTTTCTTTGCGATGGATCGTTTTCACGGCAACATAGAAATGGTACTCATGCCCACTCACGGTTAAACGTAATTCGCCATCGGTAAAATAGTCAGCGGTGATGTCCTCATTTTGAGCAAAGTTCACCTTAACATGAGCAGGCAGTGACGCTAGCGCATTCATAGCTAATGCCGATTTTGTTGTCATAATAGACATTACAGTTCACCCAATTGAAGCGTTCATGATTCATGAACAAATAATAACCATGAACAAAAACCCTTACAATGCTTTATGCGAAAGAAAATTGATCAAGCAAGGAAAAGGTTTGAAAGACCATAAGAAAGTAACAATTCACAAAAATAAATTACTGTAAAAACAATGGCATTGTTTAAAAGTCTGGCTACACTCTTTAATAATGCTTAAGCGGCAATCTCTCGCTAGTGGCAAGAATAACATCACGTTTTGGGTCAGTATGGTTACTAAGGACAGTCTCATGTTTTTCAGTAAAAAAGACGATAAAAACCCACCCGCTCAACAACACATTCAACAACTCCAGCAATGTCGCGAAGAGCTAAAAGCGATACAGCAAAACACGGCGAGTATCAGCTTTGATGTGAATGGCGTTATTTTAAATGCGAATGCCATTTTTCTGAGCACGGTTGGATATAAACTGGATGACATTGTTGGCAAACATCACCGCATTTTCTGTGATCCTGAGTATGTGAAGACCGAAGATTACAGACAGTTTTGGGCGGATTTGAAAGCAGGAAAATCCTTCAGTGGAACCTTTTTACGCTTTAAACAAAACAAAGACCCTATCTACCTAGAAGCCAGTTACTTCCCTGTTACAGATGACAGCGGAAACGTAAAAAGCATCTTGAAAATAGCCAACGACATTACTCACACCCAAGAATCGCTTAATAGTAAAAACGCCATATTAACGGCATTGGACCGGTCTCTCGCGGTGATAGAGTTTGATCCCGCGGGCAATATTCTTCATGCGAACAATAACTTTTTAAGAACGGTAAAATACGACTTACAAGACATTGTCGGTAAGCACCACAAGTTATTTTGCGATGACAAATTCTACAAAGACAACCCCAATTTCTGGTCTGATTTAGCGCATGGCAAACACTTCTCTGGACGTTTCCAGCGTTTTGATGGCACAGGCAAAACGATCTGGCTAGAAGCCACCTATAACCCCATATTTGATGAAAAAGGTCGCGTTTATAAGGTTATCAAGTTTGCGTCTGACATTACGGAACGAGTCAATAATGCCATGAATGCGATTGAACTGGCTGCTGCGACATCGGAAGAAACGAGCCAAGTTTCATCCAATGCCGTCGAAATATTAAACGCATCCGTACAAACATCAAAAGAGATTGCGGAAAAAGTAAAACATGCCGCCGATATCGGCAATTTACTAAAAACACAGTCTAAAAGTATTTCCGACATTGTTGTCACTATTCGCGCTATTGCTGACCAGACGAATTTACTCGCGCTCAATGCCGCCATTGAAGCAGCACGCGCGGGCGATGCAGGTCGTGGTTTCTCGGTGGTAGCCGACGAAGTTCGTAAACTTGCCAGCAATACCGCCACAGCAACGGCGGAAATTGCCCAAGTCGTCGAGAAAAACCATAATTTAATCAATGAAATGGACGTGATGCTGAACTCCGTAACAGGCATCGCCTTGCACGGCCAAGAAAGTATTAACGAAGTGTCGCGAGGCTTAATGGAAATTACATCCGGTGTGGCAAGGTTTGTGGAAATGGTCGATAAAATGAAGAACTAAGAACATTTCTACGCGGCATGATATACGCTCACACTGTGCTGCTATCATACCGATGCTCTTCTTTTATTTTCGCCGAGTCACTATCATCACTTAGATCAAACATAGCCTTCCTCACCCCAAAAGCCCTACAATAGCCTTAATATAATTAACTCAATTAATCCCATTATTTAATTGATTAATAATAGGATTAATTAATGAGCTTAGATGTAAGGGCTAACCATGACCGAAGACCATAAACGCCAGCTAAAACAGAAGCTGTGGAACATTGCCGATGAACTGCGCGGTAAGATGAACGCGGACGAATTCCGCGACTACTGTTTGGGTTTTATTTTCTACAAATATTTGTCTGAACGTTTGGTGAATACCTGTAACGATATTTTAAAAGACGAAGAAGGCGCACCACGCTACGAAGACTTGGACGAGTCCAATGGGGCGCATCTTGAAATGGTGGAATACCTCAAAGAGGAGATCACCGAAAGCCTTGGCTATTTTTTAAAGCCTTCTGAACTCTTTAGCACTCTTGCCCATCGTGGTGCTCACCAGCAAAAGGACGAGGAGAACAAACAAGATGACGTGGTGATTGATTCCTTCATCATTGGTGATTTACAAGAAGTGCTGAATAATATCGAGCGCTCCACCATGGGCACGGAAAGCGAGGATGATTTCGATCATCTATTCGAAGAGCTGGATCTGAACGCCTCGCGTCTTGGTCGTGATCCCGATGCGCGCAATGCATTGATCGCCAAGATCATGTTTCACCTCAACAGCATCGATTTTAAACTGTCCGATAGCGAAAGCGATGTCTTGGGGGATGCTTACGAATATCTGATCGGCCAATTCGCCGCTGGCGCAGGCAAAAAAGCCGGTGAGTTTTATACGCCACAAAGTGTCTCAACCATTTTGGCCAAACTGGTCACACACAATAAACAGCGCTTACAGTCTGTTTATGACCCAACTTGTGGCTCAGGTTCCTTGTTATTGCGCGTAAAAAAAGAAGTGGACTTCGTAAACCATTTCTACGGTCAAGAAATGAACCGCACCACCTTCAACTTGGCGCGCATGAATATGATCTTGCATGGGGTGAGCTATCGTAACTTCGATCTCAAGCAAGACGACACCTTAGAAAGCCCACAGCATCTGCATAAAAAGTTCGATGCCATCGTCGCCAATCCGCCGTTTTCCGCCAAGTGGAGCGCGAAAAAACACTTTGAAACGGATGATCGCTTTGCGCCCTATGGCAAACTGGCACCCAGTTCCAAAGCGGACTTTGCCTTTGTGCAACACATGCTGCATCACCTCAATGATAACGGCACCTTAGCCGTCGTACTGCCTCACGGCGTATTATTCCGTGGCGCCGCCGAAGGCCATATTCGCCGTTATCTGATTGAAGAATGCAACTGGCTCGATGCCGTAATCGGCCTGCCTGCCAATATCTTCTACGGCACCAGCATCCCCACCTGCATCTTGGTGTTTAAAAAATGCCGTGAAAACCCAGACAACGTGCTCTTTATCGACGCCAGCCAAAGCTTTGACAAAGCCAAAAACCAAAACGAGCTAAAAGCGGAGCATATTGAAGACATTATTGCCGCCTACGATAACCGCTTAGACATCGACAAATACGCCCACGTTGCCAGCCTCGCCGAGATTGCAGACAACGACTACAACCTCAATATTCCCCGCTATGTGGACACCTTCGAAGAAGAGGAAGAAATTGACCTCAGCGCTGTCGTGAGTGAGCTTCAGGCGATTGAACAAGAGATGGCACCGATAGACGAACAGATTCGCCGCTACTGCCAAGAGCTAGGTATCGAAGCGCCATTACCTAAAACCCCATCCGTAGGAGAGGTTTAACGTCATGGAAAAACTGGATCTTACCGCTATAACTAAAGCGATACGTACCTTTAAAATTGCCTTAGATGAATACCAAAAAGACACCAGCAATGAGTTTGTGCGGGATGCCTGTGTCCAACGTTTCGAATATTGCTACGACTTAGCCACAAAAATGATTTCCCGTCACCTCAGCATGGTCGCGGACAATCCTAGCGCTATTAAAGAAATGAGCTTTCAAGACAAAATTCGTGAAGCCTATAACCGTAAACTGGTACAAAGCAGTTGGGATACTTGGTGGGTCTATCGGGATAATCGTAATAAAACCTCCCACAGCTACAACCTCAATGTGGTGCTCGACATTATGCAAAGTCTCGATGATTTTTACCTTGAGTTAGTGTACCTACTTAATGCTTTACAACCTCAAAACGACACCGAGTTATGAGCCAGTCCATCGACATCACACCGCACGAACTGAGCATTGTTCTTCAAGTGCTCAAAACCGCTTTGCAAAAAGACAGCAAAGTGTGGGTCTTTGGCAGCCGCGCCAAACACAGCGCCCGCCACAACTCCGATTTAGACCTTGCCATAGATGCTGGTCAGCCACTGGACAACAAAACTCGCATGGCCCTACAAATGGGTTTTGAAGAGGCTCACTTACCCTACACAGTCGATACCGTGGATATGCAAACCGTCGAACCTTACTTTAAAGAGATTATTGAACAACAACAAAAGCCACTGCCTGGATGGGGCAAGGTGCCAGAGCTACGGTTTCCGGAGTTTGAGGGGGAGTGGGAGGATAAGGCTCTAGGTAACATTGCTAAAGTTATTGACTGTAAGCATCGTACGCCACCTTACATAGAAAATGGTATTCCCGTTGTTTCTCCCGGATCAATTAAATGGGGGGCTTTAGATCTTGAAAGTCCAGTAAAGCGTGTTTCAACTGAGGAGTATCAATCGCTTATGGATCATTGCGACCCTAAAGTGGGAGATTTGGTGTTTAGTCGAAACCAGTCTCTAGGTATCGCAAGTTATATCTCATCAAATAACCCCTTTGTTTTGGGGCAAGATACGGTACTTATTCAATCTGCTAGAGATTTGAGTTTTATTTATTACTGGTTACAACGACAAAAGATACAGAATTACATTACGAGTTTATCTGGAGGGTCGACTTTCTCAAGGATCAACCTGTCGGATATTAGGCAACTTAATATAAAAATCTCGAATGAGGATGAGCAACAAAAAATCGCGGAGTTTCTATCCTCGATGGATGCCAAGCTAGCCAAGCTAAGCCGTAAAAAAACTCTGTTGGAAGACTATAAACGCGGCCTAATGCAGCAGATTTTTAACCAGAAGTTGCGTTTTAAACAGGATGATGGGAGTGAGTTTCCGGAGTGGGAGTTATGCCTGTTTAGCGATCTCTATAGCTGGGTTCGAACCAATAACCTGTCCCGAGAATACCTCACAGATCGGATAGGTATGGTGCAAAACATACATTACGGTGATATCCATACCCGTTTTCCGGCGTTGTTTAGGCAGTCAAATCTTTCCATTCCTTATATCGAAAACGAAGAGTTCACTAGAACAATTCAGGAGGAGGAATACTGCCAAATTGGTGATGTTGTTATAGCGGATGCTTCGGAAGATTACTTGGATATTGGTAAAGCGATTGAAATCATTCAGGTCGAAGAACACTCATTAGTTGCAGGATTACATACGTATATTGCTAGACCTAAGAGAAGGTTGGCTCTGGGTTTTTCAGGCTACCTTATGTGCTCCCCTGACGTGAGAAAGTCAATTCAACAAATTGCTCAAGGTGTATCCGTTCTGGGAGTATCTAAAACAAATATTGGGCTCATTGAAGTTAAGTTACCTATATACGAAGAGCAACAAAAGATCTCGCATTTCCTTTCTTCTATTGATCAAAAAATTGATGTAGTAGCGAAACAGATTGAGCAGCTGGAATCCTTCAAGAAAGGGTTGCTACAGAAACTTTTTGTTTAGGGTTGTAACTTCTTATGGAAAAGACTAAAGCCTTTTTGGTAGCGAATAGAGAGAGTTTTGAAGACTATGGCTACTTTGATGATCATGATATTTATTACAAAATAATTGAACAGAAAATTACAGCGGACAATAGCATTGAAGCATGTAAGTCTTTAATCGAAGGTGTATCTAAAACTATTTTAAGGAATGTCGATTTAAAGAATCCTAGGACGAGACAGCGCTTTATAGAGCAAGAACTTAAGTCTGTAGGCAGTACGCTTAGCAAAATGAAAGGTACAAAAGGGGAGGACTTCCAGCCTCTATTTCAAAGTGCAGTTACAGTTCTATCCGCTCACGTTCCTGCATTGGAAAAGCAGTTGATTTTAGATGTTGGTAATAAATTTTGTACGTATTTAGGTAAATTAAGGAATGCTAGAGGGGATATATCTCATGGTAGAGAATCTCCAAAGAAGCTAAAGAGTAACCTAGAGCTTGAAAAAATTGTTGTGTCTTTTACAGATATTCTGGTGATTTTTATGCTAGAGGCGCTATCCATAGCTGATTTTGACTCAAAGCATGAAGAGTATAGCTTTGCAGATCTAGTGAATGAGGCCTTTGTATTAAAGGATTCAGACCAATTGGCTGATATTGATACAGAGGAACAGCTACTTAGAGATTTTAATGATGATCTTGACTCGGTTAATAAATTACCAGGCAAGACAAAATATAGTCGTGCTCTTTTTGATCAATATCCAGAGGATTATGAAGTTCAATTTAGAGAATATTGCGACCAGCTTCATAATGAAAAAGTAGAATCTGAACCTGAGAGTTTGATATGACACAAGATATCCGCTGGGTACAGCGCTTTGATAATTTTAAACGCTCCTTTAAGCAGCTTGAGATGGCGTTTGCTTTGATGGAAGAGCGTGAGTTGAATGAGTTGGAACAGCAAGGTGTGATTCAGGCCTTTGAATACAACTACGAGTTGGCGTGGAATACGATCAAAGACTTCTATCAATATCAAGGTGTGGCGGATATTCAAGGCAGCCGCGATGCGTTTCGTTTGGCGGCTAAGCGCGGTTTGATCGACAATGGTGAGGTGTGGATGGATATGATTAAAAAGCGTCAGTTGACGGTTCATACCTACAATCGTGAAACCAGTGAAGAAATCTTAAACGCCATTATTGATGACTATTATCACGCTTTTGAGGCATTAAAAGCGGCTTTAGCAAGACAATTAGAAGAGAAGTAAACATGACGAGTACGGATGTGATGTATGGTTTGAAAAAGGAAGACCTAAGTCGGATTATAGCGGTGTTCCAACACTTTCCCTCTATCACTTCCGTTGCGCTCTATGGCTCTCGGGCCAAGGGCAATTATCATTCAGGCTCGGATATTGATATTACCCTCTTTACCACGGACAACCCGCCTAAAAATCTGCTGTTTCAAGTCATGGATAGGCTGGATGATCTGGACCTGATTTATGGCTTTGATGTCTCCCTGCATCAGCATATTGATAATCCCTCTCTGATTGACCATATCCAGCGGGTTGGCATTGAAATCTACAGTGCACAGCAAGCCAAGTTGGTCGAGCAACTGAATCAGGAGTTTGAAGGCGTTGCCGATGATCCCGCGCAAGTGCAATCCGAAGCGCAGATGGAAGAGTCGCTTATCTCGCGTTTAACGCAACTGGGCTATGAGCGTGTGTCAATTCGCAATGGCAAGGAAATGAAAGCCAATTTAAAGCGACAGTTAGAGATTCAAAATAAAGTTACCCTGACAGATAGCGAATTTAACTTTGTAATTAATCATTTAAACAAGGGCAATATATTCCAACGGGCGGAAACTCTGCGTAAACGCTGCCATATTCCACGGGACGGCCAGCAAGATCTTTATCTGCAATTTTTCAATACGGATTTTTGGTGCCAAAACCAATACCAAGTGACCAGCCAAGTGCGCCAAGAAGGTAGTCGGGTCAATCGTTACGATGTCACTCTGTTGATAAATGGTTTGCCCTTGGTACAAATCGAGCTAAAACGCCGAGGCGTGGAGTTAAAAGAAGCGTTTCACCAGATCAACCGTTACCAGCGCGATAGCTTTTGGTCGGAAGATGGCTTGTTTAATTATGTTCAGCTGTTTGTGATCTCCAATGGTGTACACACTAAATACTTTGCCAATAATCGTAAGTTGGATTTTAAGCAGACTTTCTTTTGGGCGGATGAAAAAAACAATCTGATTACCCGCTTAGAGCCTTTCGCCGATGCTTTCTTAGAGAAGTGTCATGTGTCGAAGATGATCAGCAAGTATTTGGTTTTGCATCAGTCCAATAAACTGCTGATGGTAATGCGGCCTTATCAGGTGTATGCGGTGGAAAACTTGATGACGAAAGTCCGCCACTTTACACCCGAAAAAGGCAACGCTAACAATGGCTACATTTGGCACACCACAGGCTCTGGTAAGACATTAACCAGTTTCAAGGCAGCGCAACTGATTTGTGAATTGGGCGGTAAAGGACACGTCGATAAAGTGCTGTTTGTGGTGGATCGCGCGGATTTGGATTACCAAACCTCTAAAGAATTTAATCATTTTAGTGATGGCTGTGTGGACAGTACCGACAGCACCAAAGAGCTGGTCAGTCAGTTATCGGGCCAAGGTAAAAAGCCAAGTAAGTTGATTGTCACGACCATTCAAAAACTCAATGTGGCCGTGACCAAAACTAAGCACGAAAAGGCCCTTGAGGATCTCAAAGGTAAGCGTGTAGTGCTGATTTTTGATGAATGTCATCGCTCCCAGTTTGGTGAATCTCACGCCAATATCAAACGCTTTTTTGGCAATAAAACCCAGTTGTTTGGCTTTACAGGGACACCGATCAAAGAGAAAAACCATAATAACTACCGCACCACAGAGCAGCTATTTGGTGAACCGCTGCATAAATATCTGATTACTAATGCGATTCATGATGAAAACGTGCTCAAGTTCTCGGTGGAATATTGGTCTGGAATAAAAGATGTGGATGGCAATCCCATTGATGAAAGCGAGCTAAGAAAAGAAGACTGGGAAAGCGACCAGCGCATTGATCGGGTAACGGATTGGATTATCCACAATCATGATCGCAAAACCTACCATCGAGCCTATTCGGCAATGATGTGTGTGGGCAGTAAAGAAGCGCTGATAAAGTACTACGATGCCTTTGAAGCCAAACGCCAAGCAGGTAAACATGATTTGCGCATTGCCACCATCTTCTCCTTTGCCGATAACGAAGCGGAAGAAGAACAAAACGGGGATGCGGGTAATCCAAGCTTTGAAGTAACCGACAGTAGTGGCAAGCACAAAGTCAGCCGAGACAAGCTGGAACAGTACGTTAAAGATTACAACCAACGCTATAAAACCGCCCACAGTATCAGCGACAGCGTTAAGTTTTACACCTACTACAAAGACATTGCTAAACGCATGAAAGAGCGCGAAAGGGATGACTTTGAAGACAAAGACCGCGTGGATATTTTGTTGGTGGTGAATATGTTCTTAACAGGGTTTGATGCCAAGAAGCTCAACACCTTGTATGTGGACAAGAACCTCAAACACCACGGCTTGATTCAGGCATTTTCTCGTACCAATCGTACTTTTGGCGAGCAAAAAGCACAGGGTAATATCGTCTGCTTCCGCAACCTAAAAGCCAATGTGGACGAAGCCATCGCCATGTATTGCGATGGCGATGCCAGCGAACGCGTCTTGTTGGAACCTTATGGCTTTTATGTGGATGAGTTTAATGACAATGTCGCCAAGTTACTCAAGCTGGTGGCAACGCCAGACGATGTCATTAAGCTGATTAGCGAAGATGCGCAGCTTGCTTTTGTTAAAGCCTTCCGCGAACTCATGCGTGATGTCAACAAGCTCAAATCCTTTACCGAATTTGAGTGGGGGGATCTCGACCTTAACGCCCAGACCTTTGCGGATTTTGCGGGCGCTTACAAAGATCTTTATGACCGCCATCGCCAACCGAAAGAAGACGCTCAGGATGAGCTGAATTCCATTGATTTCGAGTTAGAACTGATCCAACACGATGAAATTAATGTGGCCTATATCTTACGTTTATTGGGTGAAATCAAAGATGAGGAAGCCACCTATGGGCGCAGCACCTCTACCAATGAGCGCCTTGATGAAGTGATGAAGTTACTAGGCAGTGAAATACAACTGCGGGGTAAACGTGAACTTATCGAGCGCTTTATCACTGACTATATGCCCAGTCTGTCTCCTGAGCAAAGTATCGAGCAAACCTTTGCCGCCTATTGGCAACAGCAAAGACGCCTTGCTATCCATCAGTTATGCCAAGAAGAACAACTCGATAAGGCCAAGTTTTATAAACTGGTGGATGAATATGCCTTTACCGCTAAACCACCGCTGCGAGAACAGTTTTTTGATGCTTTACAGTACAAGCCTAAGTTACTGGAACGCAAAAAAGTTTACGAACGCTTGCAGGCTAAATTTGAAGAACTGATTGAAACTTTTGAAGATCACACAGGGCTTATTGGCATCGCGGAAGCCAACGCTGATTACGATACTTCGACGCTGGAATCGGTGGCTCATTCCGTCGGAGATCGCATTATCTTCTTTAGTGATGAGGTGCAACGCTCTAGCCGAAGCCAACCTCTTGCGACCTTTACTCTGTCTCTTGATCAAGCCTATACAAAGCAGTTAGCCACACTTAAGCACTATGAGTTAGGCAACTTGCTGCTTGCCCACGGGGTCGTTAATGATGGTATCTTAACTCAGTATCTCATGATGACAGGGCGACTGAGTCAGGTGTTCCAAGATTGTCATTTACCGCTGATTCAATCGGCTAATGATGAACAAGGCCTGTTTTGGAGCTTGTCCGAAGCACGTGAAGGCAGCACCGTTTTAGAGTTTGTTTTGCAATATTGGGATAATGTCATGTTAACGGGCGGCGGTATTGGTGCCTTTTTAGCCGCGTATCCCAAAATGTCGGATGGGTTTAAACGCATCAGAGACGATATAAAGAGCTGGTTTCCAGAAAAAACAACGGATGAGGTGTCAATGATCATTGTGGATGACATTGAACAAGAGCTAAAAAAGATAAAAGAAGAGAACTCATAATATTTAGACTCAATTAACCACAGCATCCCCACAATGATCGATGATCATACGGGGATGCTTTCTTTAAACTAGCGATTCGTCAGTCTCCACTTGTTGGTTTTATCAGGTTTGCCATTGGATGATGAGTTTCGGACAAACCCTCATGAACGCCATTTTTGTTTTCGGCGCTTTGGTTTTGGCTGAGTTTGAATTTACCCTGAATATCGATCACGGTAATTTCAACACCAACAATGCCTTTTAGTCGTTGAGCAATATAATCGCTCGGTGCATCGGAGATTGCCCAAGGTGCGGGCTGGTTTTGTTCGTGGATATTGGTTAGCCTGTCTAATAAAGACAGCTTCCATTCTGCTTCATGAATAAACTGAATTGATCCTTTGATATGGACTGCTCGGTAGTTCCATGTTGGCACCGCTTTGCCATCTACTTTTTTAGAGGGATACCAGTTTGGCGTGATGTAGGCGTTCTCACCTTGGAAAATAACCAATACATCCGCTTGATTCGCTAGGTTCTGCCAAAGCTTATTGGCCTTGGCGATATGAGCTTGCAAGACAACGCTATTCTCTGCATCGACATGAACTAACATGGGAATATGCTCAGCATTTAAACCGTCTTCGCCATTCGACACTAACGTCGCGAACGGGAAGGCTTTCACAAAGGCGAGCAGCTCTTCTTGATCATTGATATCAAAGTGTTTTGGCGTGTACACAACGGTTCCCTTTCTAACTATTTCTTAGATATTAAAACGACGTTATATATTTAATTGATTTGATAATTAAAAGTGTCATCTACTTATGATCTATTGATTATAAACTACGGCTTTATCTTGATGGAGTAAATCTATGTGTACTCGAATTGTTAATAATATCAGCCCTGATTGGGTAGCAACCGCCCGAAATTTTGATTGGGAATTTCCGCTGACAAGCTCCATTTTTCGATCGCCTGTAGGTATTCATAGGGTTGGCCTTAGCTTACAAGAAATAGAAAAACATCATGTTAGGGGCGACCAAGTATTAACATGGACAGTAAAATACAGCTCGATATCTATGCTTATCGGCACCGAAAATGATGGATATGGCACAACTGATGGAGTAAACACAGAAGGCTTAACCGCGAATATATTATACGATGCTACTACGTCATTTGATGAAAATATTGCAGAAGGACAGAAAGCCTTAAGTCTTATACGCTGGGGGCAGTTTGTTTTAGATGTATTTTCAAGTGTCCAAGAAGCTGTCACGTATTTTGAGTCTCAAAGCGTTTTCTTTATTAGCGGTACGGTACCGGGGGACGCCACGGCCGATACTGAATTGCATTTAACCCTATCGGATAAACATGGGGACTCTGCCATTATAGGGATAAAAAAAGGTAAGGCTGACATCCATCACAACCGCAACTTCACTGTCGCAACGAACCAACCAGATTATCAGACCCAGTTACAAATGATGGATTATTGGTTGTACCAATGGAATTTAAAAAGCGCTGGCGCAGTGAACAACACTCCGGTATTCACTGCGCCAGGTGGCAATACTGCTGTGCAACGCTTTCAAAGAGCCTGCTTTTATCGACTACTAACAGGCTCCACTAGCGAACTTATCGATAGGGTTGCACAAGTCAAAGCAATGATAGGAACCTGCTCTGTTCCTACCCTATGTTCGACATTTGACGCGCTATCCTCCAATAAGACAATTCAAAAAGAAGACGATGATGATATTTCATCAACCTTGTGGACCAGTATTAGCGATGCGACCAATCTTAAATACTATTTTTTCGATGGACTGCACTTGGGGTCGGTTTGGTTTGATGTATCTGTTGCCGCAAAAAGTTGCGCAATGTGGTTAGTCAGCGATAAAGAGCATGGTCCAGGTTTTATGGCCAATGGTGATCACATGCTCAAAGAATGCGATGATATCTATGCGGACTAAGCACATTTAAACAGGTTGGCTGGCGGTACAGAATCGGTTCTTTCCATCAGCCTTCGCGTTGTACAAGGCTTGATCTACTGCTCGTAAGCTGTCTCGATGTCTACTAGCATGATGATTAGCAAGCCCGATGCTAATCGTGATCTGTCGCTCAATGCCAAATTTTGTATTTGCTACACGTTGATTTAACTGCGTTAAGGTTTCCTCTAGTCGAGCAAGGTTGGATTCTGCAAAAATAATAATGAACTCTTCACCGCCCCAACGACCAACCGTATCGTGAGGGCCAAGATGCTTGTTTAACGTATGAGCTAGATCTATTAGCACTTTATCGCCCTGATCATGGCCAAACTGATCGTTCACTTTTTTGAAATCATCCACATCCAACATGGCAATATATTGATTACCAGTCGAGTTCAATAATTTATCTTCCACATAGCGACGATTGCGCAGTTTAGTTAACGCATCTGTCGTAGCCAACTCTCGTAACTGACGGTTCGATTCTTCCATCATTTGATAGGCTTTCCGGCGGCTGGTGTCATAAAAAAAAGACACTATGAGCAACAATAAATAGATAAAGGAAAAATGTATCAAGCTGATGGGAAGGAATGACTCTGGTTTCCAAGTATCCATTTGCGAGAAGCAAAAATAAAAGACGCCAGCAAAGTACACCAGACTCAGAATCGACCCATAGTGATAACCGAGAAGAAATACACCCATTACTGGCGTTATAAATGCAAATACGAGAGCAAATTCTTCATTGCCATCAATCAGAATAAGTATAAAAGTATCAACCGACACAATCAGCTGAAGAATAGCCGCCGCAACTTGAGGGCGTTTTTTGACAAGTAAATAATGGCCACCGATAACGCAGAAAAAGAGCGAAATTGAATTCGCTATTAACATAGGTGGAAAATAATCGATAACCCAATTGTAATAAATGAAAAAAATAAAACTCGTTGAAATGAACAACAAGGCGGTAAATAAAAAACCCCGAAAACGAAAGTCAGGATGCGTACGCTTCGTCCCAAACCATTGCTCTAAAAGCGATATCACAAAGTAGACTCCTAACTTATATAATTAAGTCACTCCATGAACGACAGCTAAGACGTTAAGTCATTGAAAATAGATTATTACTCAGTCAATGATATGCCTATTTATTCCCTTAATCGAAGACTAAACCAATAGGTCAAAAAAAAACAGATTTAATACAAACCTGTTTTTTCATTAAACCAAAAAACACTCTTTTTTGTGTCTAATCACTCAACAATGCCGCCGCACTGCCACAAACTGTCATAATAAACAGGAACCATTTCAAATGGCTTGGATTGGCTTTAATGGCCATTTTCACAGCAAGAAAAGAACCAAGCATGGTGCCGGAGGCGAGTATCAGCCCTGGTATCCAAAGGATCTGGTCATTCCAGATAAATACGCCTAGCGCCAAGGCGGTAAAACCAAGCGTACAGACCATTTTCAGCGCATTAGTTCGCACTAGGTCATAACGTAATGTGCCCGCTAGAGCCGCAATCAGAATAAAGCCTACCCCCGCTTGCACAAACCCGCCGTAAACGCCGGCGATAAACAAGGCAATCCAAGCACTGGGCTTTTCCGAGACTTTAAAAGGCACCGTGCCTTCTGGTGGCGCAATCATGGTCGGGCGAACGATCATGATGAGGGTCATACCAATCATGGCACTGAGCAATAAAGGCTTTAGCCACGCCTCTGGCGCATAGCTGGCCGCAAATGCACCGACCACACCGCCAAGCAAAGAGGGAATCATCACTGGTAATATATCGGCGTTATCTAATTTCTTGGCTTTACGAAAACCAAAGGTGGCCGCCACGTTCTGTAAAAATACACCAACACGATTGGTGGCGTTGGCGATGTCAGCCGGCATGCCCATGACCATCAAAGCAGGCAAGGTCAGGTTGGAACCACCGCCAGCCAGAGTGTTAATAATGCCAGCAAGAAAGCCAGTACCGATCAAAAGAGACACAGTGAATAAACTGTATTCCATAACATCGTCCTTAAATGACTCTTGAGCGAGTCGGAAGAGAATAAAAAGAGGAGCGAATGATAAGGAGAATTCGGCGAACTGACAAAAGATAATTTAGGCGGAGAAATAAAAACCGGCCCAACGTCACCTTTAAAAATACGTTGGGCCGATAAGAAATGACCTATTTAAGCGAATTATTCACCATTAAGGTTTCATCGATACCTTTTAATGTCATTTCATCCATCATGAAATTCACCGTATTCAATAAACGCTGCTCACCTGCAGGAACGAGATAACCAAACTGGCTTTTAGTGAAGGGATCATTCGCTCGTGAGGCTTCCAGCTGCTTGTTAACCACTTGGTAATACAGTGCTTCAGGAGTTTCTGTCACCATAACATCAACGTCTCCTGCTTCCACGGCTTTCGGGACATCAAGGTTATTTTCATAACGTATAATGGTAGCTTTGCTCAGATATTGATCCGCAAATTTTTCATTGGTTCCTCCGATGTTCACACCAACCTTAACGTCTGGACGATTGACTTCTTCTAACGTATCAAAACGAGCCACATTGCCCGTCGCCACTAGGAAACATTTGCCAAAGGTCATGTAGCCTTGGGATTGGTCCGCTTCCATTTGACGCGAAGTCCGACGCGTAATCCCGCCCATAGCGATGTCGTATTTATCGTCTTTCAGATCGGTAATAAGATTTTTCCAAGTGGTTTGTACAAATTTCACTTCCACGCCCATTTCTGAGGCAAAATACTTTGCTACATCAATATCATAGCCAGAGAAAGTGCTGCCATCGTAGTATGAAAAAGGCTTGTAATCGCCCGTGGTTCCCACCGTGATATAGCCTTGTTTTTTGATATCTTCTAAACGATCGGCTTGTGCAATAGCACTGTAAGCCATGGTGGACACGAGCAATAAAAACGACGCAGTGAACTTCATAACAGTGTACCTAACATAAGAATGGAACGAATATATAAGCATTTGCTATGCCATGTTTTCAATTTTTATTCTGCAAAACCATTCCGTTATACACGCTCTAATAAGCAATCTACCACGGCTTGATTCACCGTGTGAGCAAGGTCAGGAATAAGATCGTAAGTGGTCATGATGCCTTCGCTGATCAGGGCATCGTAAGCTAATTTAGACAAGCGATAGTCAATCACGTTATCTTGATTTCCATGGATAAAATGCACTTCTGTGTTATTGATTGATTTTTTGTAGGGTAACATGGCAAAGCGACCCGATAAGGAAACAACTTTTTCGGCCAACTTTTCCTCGACCATTTGCGTCGATGACAAGGCCATAATCGCCCCTTGGGAAAAACCAATCAAGGTCGTTTTTTCTGGGGTTAGCCCGCTTTTTTGCTGCCAATATTTTACCGTTTCGACAAAGGCTGGCATCGCAGCCGCAATGCGTTCAACTCGATTTTCTTCTGTCACACCCTGTACCGAAAACCATTGATAGCCTTGTCCAACATCAGAATCATCCGGGGCTTGTACCGACACGACAAAGGCATCTGGTAAGGCTTCAGCAAGAATCTGTCCCAAAGGTGCCAAACTCTGGGACGTTGCGCCGACACCATGAAATAATAAAAACAAACGCGTCGGCAAATTAGGTTCTTGTATTATGAGAGTATTGGGCATGTATCAACTTCCAGAGTAACGAGTTAAAAATAGAATGAATACTCTATTTCTCAACGAAAACAAGATATACAAGCTATTCCTAAAGCTTCTATTTCGTATTTGGCAATAATCAATAGCTCAATTAAAAACAATAAAAAATACTCGTCCAGTTTTCGGTTGTCGCTGGATTGTGAATCAAGCTAACCTAACTGATAGGTACTCTTTCAGTCATTCAAACAACGGACAAACGCATGTTAATAACAGATAAAAAACAAGCCGATGGCTATTATCAAGCGCTACTTAGCCGTGATCCCAGCTATGTCGGTGTGTTTTTTGTTGGCGTCAAAACCACTTCTATTTTTTGTATTGCCACTTGCCGAGCACGCAAACCAAAACGTGAAAATGTGGCGTTTTATACGCATTTCAAAGACGCCATGGACGCCGGTTTTCGGCCTTGTAAAGTCTGTCGGCCAACTGAAAATGCCCATGAAGCCCCTTATGAAGTGCAAGCCGCGATGAATCTGGTACGAGATTGCACCAAGGCAAAAATTACCGACCAACAACTAAGAGAATCCGGTATACGACCCATTTTTGTGCGCCGTTGGTTTAATCAGCACTATGGCATGACCTTTCAAACCTTTCAGCGCATGTATCGTATCAATTATGCGTTTCAAGAATTAAAGACAGGCAAAACCGCGACCCGTACCGCGTTAGATTCCGGTTACGACTCTTTGAGTGGTTTCGGTTACACTTTTAAAAAGTTACTTGGCCATGCGCCAACCCTGAATATGGAGACTGCTGTGATTCTAATCGATAGGTTAACCACGCCGATTGGCCCGATGTTTGTGTGTGCAACGGATCAGGGTATTTGTCTATTGGAATTCGTTGACCGACGCATGTTAGAAACCGAGTTTGAAGATTTACAACGACGTTTAAAAGCCCCCATCGTCGCGGGTGAAAACGCTCACATGAAACAGCTAAAACTTGAGCTAGAAGAATATTTCTTAGGCGAACGCAGCGAATTCAGCGTACCTCTTCATACGCCAGGAACAGATTTTCAAAATGCCGTGTGGACAATGCTAAGCTCAATTCCATTTGGAACCACCGCCAGCTACCAAGAACAAGCCACGCGACTCAATAACCCCAAAGCCATTCGAGCCGTCGCTCGCGCCAATGGCATGAATCGCATAGCGATTGTGATTCCTTGTCATCGAGTCATTGGTAAGGACGGCAGTTTGACCGGTTATGCAGGTGGATTAGAACGCAAACGTTGGTTACTTGATCACGAAAAAAATCACTGCGAAAGCCTTCGTAAACGCAAGGTTTCACCATGAAAAAGCCTGTAGTTTCATGAATACATCAAGGTTATGTCATGGCAATGTAATTTCCCTGAAGCGCTATTGAAATGCGCTCGCTACCAGTCCATCTTGTGCACTTTGATTGTAATTAGATGGAATTCAACATGCCGACAAATATTGTTGCTGTATATGGGACGCTTCGTGAGGGGCTTGAAAATCATGAGCTACTGGCTGAGTGCAAACGCATCGGTCTAGGTTGGTTGACTGGGTTTCGCATGCACAATTTAGGCGACTTTCCAGGCATCGCATCTACCCACGATGAAAGTGGTCGAATCCGAGTCGAATGGTACGATGTATCTGATGAGATACTGGCCGCTTTGGATCAGCTTGAAGGCTATGATCCCGAAGCGCCAGAGAGCTCTTTATACATCAGAAAACGCGTTTTTTCACCTTATGGCCGAGGTTGGATTTATGTTTATAATAAATCCCTAGACCACGCTCCTTATATGGAAGCTGGCGATTGGGAGCGATACTCCCGCACGGCTACTTCTCACCAAGGCGCACAATCGGCGTAGACAGAACTTGAGCGGTTTGAACACTTTGTAATTGCGCGATATTCGCTACACTGGTTTTGATTTGATCTTCGTCTGTTAACAAACCAAAACGCACCACAAAGTGTTTTGACTCACCCGCACCGATTGTTGGCACCAAACCTAAGTCGCGCTGATAAGAACGGTTGTAAGCAAAGCTAGTACCGGGTTCGATGCCCACCACGTAACCTTGCTCAAGGGTATCGGTATTTTTCCAGATAGTCAGTACGGGCAAGGTCTCGGTTTGGTAGCTCACCTCGATAGCGCAGCTCGCGTTAGCGTTATGCAGCAAGGCATGAGAAAAACCATTTTCATCACTCAACGGACGAATATTAAACACCATCTCATCAAAATCTTTCGTTGGCGCAGGCATCTGATTCCAATCGTTCAAGCCACCCGCAGCGTAGTCGTTAAACGGCGATAATTCCGCTATAGGAACATGCAGTTGCGCGCCTTTTTCGAGAATCGGCTGAGCAAAGTTGTTGTGATAGATCGCCTGGTATTCACGTGAGTAGCTGCCTTTGTTGGTCAAGGTATCTTCTACCAACAAATACGGCGCATCTGGCGTCAGTGACAATACCGTTTGCAGTTCAAAATTAGTGAATTTGAAACGTTTTTCATCGACGCGACCACGCAAGGTCACACGATAAGGTGGCACTTGCTCAACCTCTAAAATCACCTCGTCAGCAGGCGTGTTTTGAATACGGCCATGTAAAGTCAAAAACTCATCGCCGTCTTGACCAGGGTGCCCTGCCCACTGATAACCACAACGCACAATCATCTCGTTAAAACCGTCTAACCAGCCTAAGCCACCAGACGCTTCTTGATTCACGAAACTAGGATGAACCACCTCTTTCACAGGAGAATCCCAACCAAAGCGCACACCGTTTCTGACCACATCAAGCACCGCCATGCCACGAGTCGGCACGACACGAACCACAGAATCACCCACGGTTAACGTGATCAAACGCGAGCCAGCTTGCTTACCGCCTACCAGACACGTCTGCTGCACACTAATCGGAATATTTTTCGGCAATCCCATTAATTCAGCAGACAGGGAGACATTACCGACATCGATATGTTGTTGATGACTAAGAAGAACAAGTTGAAACATGAACTAGGCTCCAAGAAAAATTTCCTCATGCTAACGCGAGCTAGAGAACAAGGCTAGCTATGAGAATAAAATCTGCAGCTTAAAAATCCCCCGGCGCGCACTGTAGGCAAGTCAATCCTAGGTTACGCCAGCCTTTCACGACTGCATCTCGGTCATCCAATACCAACCAAGGTGTAAACCCATCCGCACGAATTTTTTCTAATAGGTTTTTTTTGACCTCCTCATCTGGCAAGGCATCCGCATTGTCTGGGCGTAGATACATGCCATCGCAGGGTATATTGTGTTTCTCAATCCATTCAAGCGAATGCTGTTTATGGGATTCAGGACGGCCACTGCAAATCAAAATTTGTTGGCCTTGTTGCTTGAGAATATTGACCAAACGCAGCACATTTTCGATCACTGGCGCATGTTTCATATGCTCAAAAAATGGATCCCAATGTTTTTCTGCGCCAAGCACCCAATGGGCGACTTCGGTGTGATCAAATTCGGCAAGAGTGCCATCTAAATCCACAATTACGGCATTTGATATCATATAAAGCTTCCTTTAAAAGGGGTGATTTCCCAGCCATTTTCGTCTTGGCTAGGCACAAAAGAAATGGGAGTAACGTTGCCGATTCTTGGGCAATACGGTGTGCCATTTATGACATTGTTTAGTACTCGATAAACACCAGAATGGGCAATGATTAGTGGCCACGAATGCTCGCTTAGGATCTCATTCAATGTGCTGAGCACACGAGTTTCAAAGTCTTGCCAAGATTCACCATTAGGCGGCGTCACGTCATAAGGTAATTGTTGTTCTATTGGGCAACCTTCCAGGTCGCCCCAATTACGCTCTTTAAGTTGTTCATAAGCCATAATGGTTTGTTTGGGCACCGCATGAAATGCGGTTTCTTGAGTGCGTTGTAATGTACTGGTTGCAACAAGACTCCAATCAATGGCGCTTAATATTGGCGCCGCGTCTTTGGCTTGCTGAACGCCAGTTGCGCTTAACGGGCTATCAGTAAAACCACCAATACGAAACGCAGCGTTAAACTCGCTCTGCGCATGACGCGCAAAGACAAAAGGTTTAGGTATTAAGGTCATAATCTAACTCGATACAATCTAACTCAATATAAGAATCTGCAGTGACGCTTGGGCCAAGGGCCTGTCGCCACTCATTTAGGTCTTTCATGGTATAAAACAGTGGAACACAAATGCGACAGCCAAGGTGATCCACCAGCTGCTTTAAATCTTGCTTACGTGGGTGCACATTCCAACGTGTGAAATACGCTCTGTCTTCGCTCACAGCCTGACGAGCATGCTCTGGCAAATGTCCGGTATAAACCGGCAAATATCGCTCTGGTTGTTGCAATAACACAGCGGCTTCACCACTCAATCCATCAGGATCACCACATAAAACCACTTTTGCATTGGGGTTAAATGGCTGACTTTTCATGCTTTCCAAGACAGGACGAATGTCGGCGCACACACTGTCTTCAGGCCCAGCCAAAACCGTTTCCGGCGCAATGCAATCTTCCCCTAGAGTCCAATCATGAAACCCTAATGACGTTAGCCAGCAGGCCATTTCTAATGCTCGTCCAGTTTGCGGTACCGGCATCAGCAAGGCGCGCTCGTCATTGAGATAGTGCAGCAAGGCGTTTTTACATTGCTCTAATGAATTGTCGTACAAGCCGTAAGACGCATCGAGTAAAGCAATACTGGCGTGCGGTGGCATGGTAAAAGGATACAAACCAGATTCGAGGCTGAAATCACCGCTGTAAAATACGCCCTCACCCATATCAAGATGCAACCATATACCTCCGAAAGAATGCCCTGCTGAACCGGTTGTCACTTTAATGCCAGACACAGTCGTTGTGCCACAAATCGGCAAGGTATGGAGATTCAAATGCGTTGGCAATTGCTGCTGCACAGGCAAAGTGGCATAAACCGGAACCTTGCTATCAATATCAATCAAACCGCCCATATGATCTTGATGATCATGGGAAATGAAAATCGCATCTAAGTGATCGGGTTGCGTCCAGCCTTTGTCTTCACCCACTTCTAACGCGCCGCCCGCGTCGAGTAAAAAACGAATCGGTTTTGACTGATAGTCCGCCTCGTAGGTCACCAAAATCGCGGCGGCGGTTTTTCTTCCTGCGCCACTTAGAATATCAATGCTAACCTTCATGACACGCTCTCAAGCGACCAAGCTTGCCCAAGACGAACCTGTTGCTGGCTTGCTAGCGTCATAGGTGCATCGCTGTACGCGAGTAAGCGCTGGCCATCTTTTAGCGTCAATTCAATATCGTAACGCTCGCCACGAAAAATACAGCTGTGAACACTTACAGCCAGTGCTGAATCGTCCGCGCTGACGAAATGAATATCTTGTGGACGCACGAGCACAGAACTAGAAGCTTTGTCTAACGAATGCTGACGAATCAACTCGTGCAAATTTGTACCGCTCACGTATTGCGAAGGAGCAACTGCAGCCACCGACAACACAGAACCTCTACCAATAAAATTCGCTAGCCAAGTGTTTCTTGGTCTTGCATACAGTTCCTGAGGTGTTCCCCATTGAACCAATTGCCCTTTATTCAACACGGCAATTTTATCGGCCAATGACATGGCTTCGGATTGATCGTGAGTGACATACACCATGGTTGCGCCAGTACGTTTGTGAAAGGCGCGGAAGGTTTCTTCCATTGTCGCTCGCAAATGTCTATCTAAGTTAGCAAGTGGTTCGTCAAACAGCACCACATCAGGCTCGGTGACCAAACTACGCGCCAACGCCACACGCTGACGCTGACCGCCGCTGAGTTGCGCTGGCAAACGATCGGCGTATTCTTTCAACTGAACAATATCTAACGCATCGTTAATGCGTTTGTTACGCTCAGCTGTTGGCGTCTTCTGTACTTTAAGCGGGTAACCGACGTTTTCTTTCACTGTCATGTGCGGCCAAAGCGCATAGGATTGAAACACCATGCCGAAGTTTCTTTCTTCTGTTGGCACATGACGTGTCGAACTAGAAAGACAGTCTTCGCCATGAATAATTTGACCACCTGAAACGTTTTCAAATCCTGCCAGCATTCTTAAAATGGTCGATTTACCACAGCCGCTTGGCCCGAGTAAGGCGACAAACTCACCTGGCTCAATCGTTAGACTCAAACCTTTTACAACTGGTGCGCCATGAAAAGATTTTTCAACACCATCCAATATTAACCGTGCCATGGAATCACTCCTTTGGGCAGACGAGGGGCTACCAAACTCAATAAACTCATTAGCCCTGCGACCAGTAACACCACAAGCACGGCAATGGCCGAGGCCAACACACTGTCGCCGCTTTCATCGAGATTAAAAATCAACACACCGAGGGTTTCATTGCCCGCGCTCCACAACAAAGCCGATACCGTCAGCTCGTTAATGGAAATCAAAAACACTAATAAGCCGCCGGCAAAAAAGGCCGGTGCAGTGAGCGGTAAAATGATGTCAATCAGGCGCTGTATCGGCCTTGCGCCTGCCAATTGAGCGGCTTCTTCTAAAGCCGGATCAAGCTGCGACATAGCGCTTAATACTGGCTTCAAACACACACTCAAAAAACACGAAAGATACGCCAAGAAAATAATGCCCAAAGTGCCATACAAGCTAACCTCGATAAAAGGCAAAGGCTTGGCGAACAACAGAATAAAAGCGATGGCTAATACAATGCCGGGGATAGCATAAGGCACTTCGATCAGGCTGGCGATCACCGCTCTGGTGCGCATTGGCAAACTCATCAACAAATAGCCCAGTGGCAAAGACACCAGCATCAGGACTAAAGCACTGAAAAAAGCCAAAAACGCGCTGTTTTCGAAAGCTCTGGAAGTAACGCCTTGCCGTCCAATCATTTCGTAAAACGCGGAAAAAGTAAGGGTATCCGCGTTCAATGGCATGCCGAGAGCAGGCACCAATGAGCTCACAATCAAAGCAAATAGCGGGGCCACCAAAATAAAACACAATACCAATGCCAACAGAATTTCGAAGGGCAAACGCCATTGCTTAAGACGAAAAGACAGCGACTGCGCGGTGTGACCTAATAAGGCATAACGACTGCGTTGCTGTAGCCATTGCTGTAACAACATGCCTGCTAGCACCAACAAGGCAATCATCATCGACAAGCCCGCCACTTGGCTCAGCATATCGTGTCCAAATTCTGCCATTTGCTGATAAATCAAGGTGGGTAAAACGATGTAACCTGCCGGAATTCCTAACATCGCCGGAATACCAAAATTACCCAAAGAAGAAACAAAGGCTAACGCGGCGCCTGCAATAATCGCACTGCGACACAAAGGCAGGATGATATCGACCCAAATTCGAAACTGAGAAGCTCGAGATAGTTGAGCGGCTTCGAATAAATCCTGTGGCAATGAAATAAGCTGAGTACGCAAGGCCAAAAACACCAAGGGCGCACTTTGTATACCAAGCAGTAAAGCAATGCCTTCTGCCGAATACATTGGCTGTGGACTGCCCAACGCAGGCGCTATGCCTAGCGTGTTTAAAATTGGGCTCGCTGGGCCAAACAGTTGCAACCAACTCAACGCCGTCACTTGTGGCGGAATCATCATCGGCAACATAAAACAAAATACCCAAATGGCGCGACCACGAATATTCGTTAACGTCACCACAAAGCCAAAGCCGCAACCTAAAATCACCGCAATGAGCGTTCCTAGACCTGATGTGTAAAAACTATTGCGTAATGCCGTCCAAGTCCGCTCACTTTTAAGTACTTCTGCCATAGGGGAAGACGTAGAAAAAGTCGTATGACTTAAGGCTTCTACCAATAAACGCAGGCTAGGTAATAGGCTTAACGTTGCGATCAATACAAAGAGTCCAATGGACAACCAGCGTAGCTGGCTATCCATGGAGGCTCCATCCATAAAACGTCTTTTTAATAACGAAGGTGTCATCTTTCTTAACCTTCAAAGATCTTGCTAAAGCGCTCTTTATTCGCTTCACTATTTTCGAGAGTTTTTGCAGCATTGAATGGCATTAACTGAATATTTTCTCGCTTAGGAAAACCTTCGGGTACGCCAATATCACGTCGAGCTGGCAAATAACCCTGCTCTAGCACCAAAGCTTGGCCTTCTTTCGATAAGAGGAAGTCGACAAAGCGCTTCGCTGCGGCTTTGTTTTTGGCTTCTTTCATGATCGCCACGGGCTCAGTAACCATGGTGACGCCCGTTTTAGGAAAGATAAATTCAATCGGAGAACCTTTCGCCGCTTCACGAATCGCCAAGAAATCCACAATCACGCCATAAGGCTTAGTCCCTGATGCCACCGCTTTTAGTACACCGCCATTGCCGCCTTGCGCCATCGCTCCATTGGCATGTAATTGCTCAAAATAATCCCAGCCTAATGATTTATCATCTGTTAACGTCGCAAGGTGAATCAGTGCGGCACCGGAATACAATGGGCTTGGCATCGACACTTGATTTTTGTATTCAGGCTTGACGAAATCGGCCCAATCCGTTGGATGTTGTGGCGCTTGTTTATGACGAACAATACCCGTGGTTATCAGTTTCGTGCCGTAATAATAGCCCTCTTCACTGTACAAGCTATTTTCGTACTGATCTCGCTCAGGACTCACATATGGAAGCAAATAACCCTCATTCACCATGGATTCCATAGTGACACTATCGGCAATAAGCAATACATCGGGTTTCACCACACCAGAAGACAGCTCCGCACGCAGTTTAGTCATCAATTGGGTCGTGCCGTCACGAACCCATTCTACCTTGATATTTGGATTAGCAGCTTCAAACGCATCCACCGTCATTTGCGCATCTTTGTTTGGCTGACTGGTATACAAGGTCAAAACATCTTGAGCTATAGCTGATAAGGGAAAGATCAGTGACGCAGCACACAATACTAATGTCTTCTTAACGGTCATGTGAAAACTCTCTGTTCGATAAGGGAGTTGCAACAATACCGACATACTTTGACATTATAGTGACGAAATACTTTCGTTTAGTAATGGTTTTCTTTCGTTTCGAGAGCAGAGGTTAAGAACTGCATTATATGAATAAACGTCACTATGACATTGTTCAATGGGTAAACAAACATGGACGACAAACTCTGCAATCCACTGCAGATGAATTTGGCGTCTCGGTCCAAACCATCCGCTCAGATATTAGGATATTGGCCGAAAAAGGCTTAGTACTTCGCAGTCACGGAGAAGTAATCCCTTTTCCTCACCGTGAAAATGTCAGCTTTGATCAACGGCGAATTCGTAATGCCATAGGCAAAAAACATATCGCTAATTTATGCATTAGCAAAATAGCGGACTACCAATCTATTTTTCTAGGCAGTGGTTCAAGCGTCGCCGAAGTCGCCAGTCAGTTAAACGCCTTTCAAGGCCTGCAGGTGATGACCACTAATTTGCATGCTGCCCGCAATTTATGCGAACACCCAGACTGTGAACTAACCATTTCAGGCGGACGAGTACGAATGCGAGATCAAGATGTTATCGGGGGCGATGCCATGCTGTTTTTCCAACGCTACCGAGCAGATATAGGGATATTTTCCGTCGCAACTGTCAATAAACACGGAAATTTATTTGATTTTACTGATGATGAGGTTATGGCAAGACAAGCCCTCGTTGAACATTGCCATTATCGCATTTTGGTTATCGACAACACAAAATTTGAAAAAGAATCACGCTGTTTATGGGGAAAAATGAGTGATTATGACTGTATCATTACTGATCAAAAGCCATCGTCATCCCTATTGAGCATGCTGCATTATCAGGGGGTAGAAATATTATATTAAGCGAATCGCCCATTGAAATGAAGAGACACTAAAAATGGATTTAACAGCATGAATACTGAGCTACCAAGCACGATTGTTACAATTTGTGTAAAAAATGCGCTTGATCTCTTTGTTTATATAAGACTATTGTCTTATATACCCCTACCCGAGTTGCAAAAATTGAGGTTGTTATGACGTCACCGATTAGAATTCGACAACAAATAAATATTGGCTTAATCGCCATACTCTTACTCGCTCTTGCTAGCATTTACCTTGTAATAGAAACGAAAGTAAAACCCGATCTCACCGCCGAACGACAAAGACAAATCTCAGTAAACCAAAAAGCACTGACCGAGTTACTCAGCGCCAAGTTAGAAAAAATCCAATTACTCACCAGCACCCTCGCTTTAGCCAGCACTGAACTCCCCAAAGACGACACGCTATTCAAACAAGTCTTTCCCAACATCATTAATAACCACGATGACAAAAGTATCGCCGGTGGTGGTATCTGGCCGGAGCCTTCTGCGTTTACACCGGGAACAGAACGCCGTAGTTTCTTCTGGGGACGTGATGGTTCTAAAATGAGTTATCTGGACGATTACAATGATCCAGCAGGATCTGGCTATCACAACGAAGGTTGGTACACCGTTGGCAGAACCTCGCCAGTCAATCGTTGTGCTTGGTCTGAGGCCTATATAGACCCTGTTACCAATATCCCTATGGTGACCTGTACCATTCCCATGAAACAGAACAATACCTTCACGGGTGTCACCACCGTAGATATGATGTTAGACGGTATTACCAAAGCGCTTGAGCTGTATGGTACCGAAAATCAAGGTTATGTCTTCGCCATTGATCAAACAGGACAAGTTCTCAGCTTTCCGAGAGACAAAGCCAACTTGGTAAAAAGTGATGGCAGCATGTTAACGGCCACTGAACTGGGTAACCAGCTACCATGGTTAAAGCCCGCTCTAGTAAAAATGGGCGCCGCTGAACAAACCATCACTGTTGAACATGATGAAATTTTAGACGGTGCCGCCTATGTCGATCTTATTAAGCACCCACAAACCGGCTGGACGATCGGTTTGGTTGTGCCCAAAGAACGTATGACAGAAATTGCTCAAAGCATGGGCTTATTCTTGATGATCGTCATCGGGGCCTTGTTAATCATCGTCAGTATTATTGCCGCGTCCTTTTTCCGTAGCTTACTTGGGCAAATCACTCAAACGACCAAACAGATCCAAGAACTGGCCGATGGCGGCAGCATTCAAGCTCTTACCGTGGGTAAATTGAATGAATTAGGGGATCTTCGCCTAGCCGTGAATTCCTATGGTGATAAACTGAAGAAATTACTCGAGCAAATTCACATAGAATCCGCCAACCTAGTTAAAGACGCCGGTCGTTTAAGCACTTTTAGTAATGATTTCTTAAGCAAGGCTAACAGCCTGAGTGATGAAAACACCACGCTGGCAGCAGCGACAGAAGAACTTGGAGCCACTTCCCACGATGTGGCGATGTACGCCAACGAGACCAAAGAAACCGTTGAACGTATACACAAAGATGTGCGCAGCAGTGGTAAAGAAATGAATGTTGTCATAGACACCATGCGCTCTTTAACCCATGCCATGACGCAAGCACAAACCAACATTCTGCAATTAGACGAAGACAGCCGTCGAGCAAACGGTATGCTAAGCGTCATTCGTGACATCGCGGAACAAACCAACTTGTTGGCGCTAAATGCCGCCATAGAAGCCGCACGGGCGGGGGAAACTGGTCGAGGCTTTGCGGTGGTCGCCGATGAAGTGCGTAACCTTGCGGCAAAAAGTGAAAGCTCTGCCGTAGAAATTGAGCAGGTATTAGGGCGCTTACAAGTCGCATCAAAAGAGTCTGTCAGCTCGATGGAATTGGGGCATAGCGAAACCGAACGAGCGGTAGCAACGGCAGAATCCACCGCGGCCCACTTACAACAGGTCGTCGATGCGTTCTCGCAAATTACCGATCAAGCAACGCAAATCTCTGTTGCGGCAGGCGAACAACAAAAAGTGTCACAGGATCTCAGCATGTTTGTGTCGCGTTTGCAGGAACTTACTGGCAGTAATGCGAGCGACTCCAGCCAGCTTAGCCGTATGAGTCAAGAAATCGACGCCATCGCCAAACGTTTAAATGCGTTAAAATAGGCCATTCGTCCACCCTAAAAGCCATGATGATTGACCCATCGTCATGGCTTTTTTATGCCTTTAAAAAAGCGGTTTACAAAAAACGCCAGAGCTTAGCCACCATACGATGAATGGGGCGACGATAAGGCGGACGAAGCAAGGCCAGCATATTAAACCCGCGTTTATGCAATACCGACTTGCCATGAGAGAAGGTTTTAAAGCCTTCCTCAGCGTGATACGCCCCCATGCCGGAATGACCAATACCACCAAATGGCAGATCCGCTTGCGCGACCTGAATAAGTGTGTGGTTAATCACTAAACTGCCGCTGGTAATGCTTTCTTCGCAGAGTCGCTGATCTTGCGTTTGTTGGGTAAATAAATACAGGGCTAAAGGCCTTGGACGCTGGCGAATATAAGACAATGCCTCTTCCATATCATCGTAAAGTAGAATCGGCAGCAAGGGTCCAAAGAGCTCATCTTGCATGACTCGCAGGTCATCCTTTGGTTGATGTAAAACATGCAAGGCCAATTTGCCCTCACTTTGCGCTGGTCCCTGCGGCATGAGATTCTCACAGTCGACGCCCGCCGCAATGGCGTCGTTTAAATACCCTTGTAGGCGCTCAAGCTGGCGAGAGTTAATCAAGCTGGTGTAATCTGGGCTCAGCACGCCCTCAGGATAATATTGGGCCAGCTCGTCTTTGATATGTTCAATCAAGCCCTGCTTTTGTTCGCGATGACAAAACACATAATCAGGCGCCACACAGGTTTGACCGGCATTTAACAACTTACCAAACACCAGTTTTTTTGCCGTATCACTCAAATCAGCAGACGGTGCGACCAACAGCGGCGATTTCCCCCCTAGCTCAAGTGTTACAGGCGTTAAATTTTCGGCGGCATTGCGCATCACAATGCGACCAACGGCGGTGGATCCCGTAAATAACAGATGGTCAAACGGTAACTGACTAAACCCATTGGCTATTTCCGCTTCACCTTCTACCAGTTCTAGCCAATTCTCCCCTAACGAACGGTCTAATATCTCACGTAATACGCGATTGGTTTGCGGACAAAACTCTGACACCTTCAACATCACTCGATTACCCGCTGCCAACGCGCCGATTAAGGGGCCAAGACAAAGTAAAACTGGATAGTTCCAAGGTGAAATCACCCCAACAACCCCTTTGGGTTGATACACCACTTTTGCATGCGCAGGTAAGGCGCTAATGTGTAAACGACGTTTTGACGGTCGCATCCATTTTTTCAAATGCCGTTTGGCGTGTTTTAATTCACCCAATACAGGTATCAGCTCTAATAAACGAGACTCTGCGGGGGCTCGGTGTCCAAAGTCGTGCTGTAACGCTTTTAATAACGCGGGTTCAGAGCGCAATAGCGTCATTTCCAAACGCTTGAGACACTGCAAGCGTTCAGTTGCCGTAGGAAAAGGTGTCCGCTGGGCGATGTCTTTCAATCGTGTAAACGCCGCTCGCATTTCATCGTCATGATAAGAAAGTCCAACTGCCATTTTGCCCCCTTAAATCGTCATGCATTTTTTGCTACCCAGAAACGTTTTTACTCTAACTCTTACCAAATTAGCTACACTAATTAATGTGAAACAGACTTTTTACTGGCAAACACATGCTAAGGAGCAAATGATGGCGACCATCCTATGTTATGGCGATTCTCTCACCTGGGGCAGTGTGCCAAATGGCGGACGTTACCCAAAACACTTACGCTGGCCAACCATACTGAATGAGCGTTTAGGAAAGCATCATCAGGTTATCAATTTTGGCCTACCGGGCCGTACCACGATTTGGAATGATCCTTTTTTGGAGGGTCGAAATGGCTTGACCTATTTGCAGGCGGCTTTAGAAACCTTTGGTCCTGTCGACATTTTAATCATCATGTTAGGCACAAACGATTTAAAGCGACATTTCCATGTTGGGGCTTATGAAGCCGCCAAAGGCGTTGAAAAACTGATCGAAAAGTCAAGAATGCCCAACAATCATGGTTTTCCCAATCCCGCGCTTATGATCATCGCACCACCAAATATTTTATCCCCAACGGGTGCCATGGCTGAAAGCTTTGACGGTGCCGTTGAAAAATCTCAACTTTTTCACCATTACTATCAAGATATTGCGGTTCACAACAAATGTATTTTTCTGAACTCCGCCGGCGTTTTACAACCCAGCTTAGTTGATGGCATACATTTAGATGCTCAAGCGAATGAACAACTAGCCCAAGCCATCCACGCCTTAATCAAGGATAAAATATAGTTATAACCTTGTTCTATATGGTATTTTATTGCTCTATCTTTGTACGAAAATAGAGCAATAAACAGCTGCATCTTTTCCTAGCCAGTTCATCAAAAGGCGTATTTTGTTTTTTGCGCCTTTCAGACATTGACAAAAGGGGTGAACGCTTAGGTTACAAAAGGAAAATATGTAAAGTGTATAAATTATGCTCGATTATTGATCGATATCGTATTTTTCATGAAATAATCTCTCGTTTTCATTTTCTTGCACAAAGTTATCCACAGAGTATTCAGGCAATACCATTCTTCCTGATCGAAGCAAAAAAAGTTTAACATCCTTGCGCTGTCACGATATTCCGCTTCTGTATGCTTACTTTCTCTGTTTTTTGTACCTCGTAATTCCTCAACAAACCCGTATGATCTAGTGATTCAGTTGGTTTACCAAATCCGTCTCTCAACACATGCAGTAAGGAGAAAGCAATGAAAGTAAGCTTCATCGGACTCGGCACAATGGGTTATCCAATGGCAGGTCATTTGAGCAAAGCCGGCCATGACGTTGTGGTGTTTAATCGCTCCACGTCAAAAGCCCAACAATGGTGTAAAGAATACGCGGGAGTCTTTGCCACTACACCCGCTCTTGCTGCACAAGACGCTGACATAGTGCTGACCTGTGTAGGAAATGACGACGACTTACGCGCGGTTTATTTAGGCCCTGATGGCGCCTTCCAACAAGCGAAAACCGGCACGCTTTTTATTGATCACACCACAGCCTCTGCAGAAGTGGCAAAAGAGCTTTATCAAGCCGCTCAAGAACGTGGCTTTCATTTCATGGATGCTCCCGTTTCTGGAGGGCAAGCTGGTGCTGTGAACGGTGTATTAACCGTGATGATAGGCGGTACAAACAGCGACCTTGAAAGAGCGCAGCCTGTACTCGATTGTTACGCCAAAGCCACTCGACTTATGGGGCCTGTCGGTAACGGTCAGATCGCCAAAATGGTCAACCAAATCCTGATTGCTGGCGTACTATCGGGTCTGTCTGAAGGCATACGCTTTGCGCAAACAGCGGGCTTAGACGTAGCAACCCTAGTTGATACTTTAAAGCATGGCGCGGCGGGCTCTTGGCAATTAGAAAATCGCGGCGAAACCATGGCAAAAAATGAGTTTGATTTTGGTTTCGCGATTGAATGGATGCATAAAGATTTAGGTCTATGTCTTGCCCAAGCAGACAAAATGGGCATCAAAATTCCGTTAACCCAAGCCGTTGATCAAGATTATCAAGCACTGATCGCCGAAGGCCGTGGTCGTCAAGACACTTCTGTTTTAATAAAAGCGCTCGATAAGAAAGCCTAATTATACCCCCTCCCAACCTCCCCCTTACTAAGGGGGAGGAGCTAATATTGTTGCTCCCTCCCCTTATCTTCAAGGAGAGGATTAAGGCGGGGTTGTTCTCTTTCAAGCTACCTAATACCTTGCTAAAAATCCTATTCCATAAAAAAATAATCCTTTTTCTTCCCTATTCCTTACTCGGCGCTTTCCCTAAAAACCCTTTATTTTCAAGGCTTACACACCTTTATTAGGATTCTGTATTCATTACACGTATAGGCCATATCGTTATTTCAATTGGTTATTTAAATTGGCTTGAGTAATCTTCATGGACGCTGTTTTTAATGCGTCCGTTTATTCGGATGTATTGCTTATGGCTAAAGGGGGCTCAGGGACGAGGCAGAACAACCCCATTCGAACTAGGAGTTTGGATGGGGTTTGTTTTAAAAAACGGTCACAATCGCTACGCTAAAAGCCGCTTTAAACCCCTCAAAAAATCACAAAAGTAACGAATGCCTTGATTCGACTTCCCACGTGTTCAACACGAATATAATTATGCTAATGGAGAGTTACAATGAAAAAAGGGTTAGCAAAACTGACGCTTGCACTTATGGCTGCTGGAGCAATCAGCACCACTGCTCACGCTGCATCCACACTGGTTTATTGTTCAGAAGGTAGTCCAGAGGGCTTTAACCCAGCGCTTTATTACTCTGGCACAACGTTTGACGCATCTTCGAAAAACATGTTCAACCGTCTAGTAGAATTCAAACTAGGTACAACAGAAACAGAACCGGGTTTAGCAACAAGCTATGATGTATCAAGCGATGGTCTTGAATACACTTTCCATTTGCGCAAAGGCGTGAAGTTCCACACGTCAAAAGACTTCAAGCCAACACGTGACTTTAATGCCGACGATGTGTTGTTTAGCTTCAACCGTCAACGCCTTGAAAGCAATCCCTATCACAAAGTAGGCGGTGGTTCTTATGGCTATTTTGATGACATGGCTATGGGTACTTTAATTAAAGACATAGTGAAGGTCGACGACTACACGGTCAAATTTATCTTGAACCATCCAGAAGCACCTTTTGTTGCCAACCTTGCCATGGACTTTGCATCTATCTTCTCTAAAGAACAAGCCGATTTTTACATGAAAAAAGGCACGCCTGAGAAGCTAGATATTGATCCCGTTGCTACCGGTCCTTTCCAAAAAGTTCAATATCAAAAAGACTCTTTGATTCGCTACACCGCGTTTGAAGACTACTGGAAAGGCAAAGCAAAAATTGATCGCCTTGTTTTCTCAATCACGCCAGATGCTTCCGTTCGTTATGCAAAGCTGAAAGCAGGCGAATGTGATGTTATGCCGTATCCAAACCCCGCTGATCTTAAGCAAATGGAAGCGGATCCAAACATCACTCTAATGAACCAAGAAGGCTTAAATGTAGGCTATCTTGCTTTTAATATAGAGAAAAAACCGCTCGATAATGTGAAAATACGCCAAGCCTTAAATTACGCCACCAACAAACAAGCCATTATTGACTCTGTATTTCAAGGCGCAGGCAAAGCAGCTAAAAACCCAATTCCGCCGACTATGTGGTCTTACAATAAGAATATTGTTGATTACCCATACGACCCAGAAAAAGCGAAACAGCTTCTAAAAGAAGCAGGCTTTTCAAAAGGATTTGAAACCACACTATGGGCCATGCCTGTTTCGCGTCCATATAACCCAAATGCACGTCGTATGGCGGAGATTATTCAAGAAGATTGGGCCAATATAGGTGTTAAAGCCAATATTGTTACCTTCGAATGGGGCGAATATCTAAAACGTGCTAAGGCAGGCGAAGCCGGGACACTTCTAATTGGTTGGACAGGTGATAATGGTGACCCAGATAACTTCTTATACACCCTATTAAGCTGTGATGCCGTTGGTGGTGGCAACTATTCTCAGTGGTGTAATAAAGAGTTCGATGACTTATTGATCAAAGCAAAACGTTCATCTGATATCTCACAACGTACTAAGTACTACGAAGAAGCGCAGGAAGTATTCCATAAAGAAGTGCCTTGGATGCCGATTGCTAACTCAGTGGTGTATGTTCCTGTTCGTAAGGATGTAAAAGGTTTTAAAATCGATCCCCTAGGCGGTTTCTACTTTTACAACGTTAGCAAATAATCAACGTTTAGAAATGCGTCCTTTGGACAAAAAAGCACTTACTCGCTGGGACGTGAGTAAGTGCTTTGCTGACCGAGCTCAACGCTCGATCATCTAATATCTCAAGAGAGCCCGTCCTTTATGTTCCAATTTATTTTCCGTCGTTTAAGCCTTGTCATACCGACCTTTATCGGGATTACCTTGCTGACTTTTACCCTTATTCACTTAATTCCTGGTGATCCAATCGAAGTCATGGCCGGAGAACGCGGCGTATCAGCTGAACGACATGCAGAATTAAGCGCCCAGCTAGGTCTTGATCAACCATTATATATACAATACTTTCGATATATTGGTGATATTTTACAAGGTGATTTAGGAAATTCATTAGTGACTCATGAACCGGTGATGAAAGAGTTTCTAACCTTGTTTCCAGCCACTATTGAGTTGGCCGTTTGTGCGGCCATCTTCGCTATTTTAATCGGCCTCCCAGCAGGCATTTTCGCGGCGGTAAAACGAGGAACGGTCATTGACCATTCGGTAATGACCTTTTCGCTCACTGGGTATTCCATGCCTATATTCTGGTGGGCATTATTACTGATGTTGGTGTTTTCCGTTAATTTGGGGTGGACGCCAGTGTCGGGGCGAATCGATGTCGTCTACTGGATTGAGGATGTAACGGGGTTTATGTTGATTGACTCCCTTTTATCGGACGAAGCGGGTGCCTTTTCTTCCGCTGTCGCTCATTTGATTTTACCCAGTATTGTTCTCGGTACGATTCCTATGGCGGTGATCGCCCGCATGACACGTTCTTCCATGTTGGAAGTCTTAAGCGAAGACTATATTCGTACCGCTCGTGCCAAAGGCATTGCTCCTTGGCGAGTCATCGTCATTCATGCGTTACGCAATGCCTTGATTCCTGTTATTACCGTGATTGGTTTGCAAGTGGGTATTTTATTATCCGGTGCGATTCTGACGGAAACCGTCTTTGCTTGGCCAGGCATTGGTAAATGGCTAATCGAGTCCATCGGGCGCCGTGATTACCCTGTTGTGCAAGGCGGTATCTTGATCGTCGCATGTATCATCATTGTCGTGAATCTCTTGGTAGATATCACTTACGGCATTGTTAACCCACGAATTCGACACAGCCGATAAGGAGGCGTTTATGACGACATCTACTAAAACGTCCACGACAGACATCCCATTAACCGCGCCAGCTCCCATGACCCCCTTGCAAGAGTTTTGGCATTATTTCAGCAGTAATACAGGCGCTGTCGCGGGTCTGGTGGTGATCTTAATTATTTGTTTCATGGCGGTATTTGCTAATTTTGTCGCCCCACATTCCCCCTCTGATCAATACCGCGATGCGCTGTTGTTGCCACCAGCATGGTTAGAAGGCGGCAACTGGTCTTACGTACTAGGCACTGACGATGTGGGCCGAGATATTTTGTCTCGCTTGATTTATGGTTCACGCCTTTCAATTGCCGTTGGCATTGTCGCGGTGACCGCCTCTTTGGTGATAGGGATTTTACTCGGTCTGATTGCCGGCTATTTCAAAGGCATTATAGATACCGCGATTATGCGTATTGTCGACATCATGTTGGCGATGCCAAGCTTGTTATTGGCCATTGCCATCGTTGCCATCTTAGGGCCAAGTATTGTGAATGCGGCGTTAGCGATTTCCATTGTCTCACTTCCGCATTATGTACGTTTAACCCGTGCCGCCACCATGGCGGAAATGTCTCGTGACTATGTTACCTCCTCTAAGGTCATTGGCGCGGGGCCATTGCGCCTGATGTTTATCTGTATTTTGCCAAACTGTTTGGCACCGTTAATCGTGCAAGCAACGTTAGGCTTCTCTAGCGCCATTCTTGATATGGCGGCCCTTGGTTTTCTTGGCCTTGGCGCGCAACCACCGACCCCAGAATGGGGCTCCATGTTGGCCGATGCCTTGCAGTTCGTGCAACGCGCGTGGTGGGTGGTAACTTTCCCCGGTTTGATGATTTTGATCACAGTACTGGCGTTTAACCTCATGGGCGATGGCTTACGTGATGCCCTTGATCCCAAGTTGAAACAGTAAGAGAGGTTGTTATGTCACTGTTACAGTTGGAAAATTTAAGCGTTACCTTCGGCAATTTTCGCGCCGTAGATAACATCAGTTATAAGGTCGAAGAAGGGGAAGTTCTCGGCATCGTGGGGGAATCTGGCTCAGGTAAGAGTGTGAGCTCATTGTCCATCATGGGCTTGATCGATTTTCCCGGAAAAGTGAGCGCAGACCAATTAACCTTCGATGGTCAAGATTTGCAAGCCATGCCAGAAAAACAACGTCGTAAGCTTACTGGCTCCGACATTGCGATGATCTTCCAAGATCCGATGACCAGCCTTAACCCCTGCTTCACTGTGGGTTATCAGATCATTGAAGCGCTAAAAACGCACCAAGGCGGCAGTAAAAAAGAGCTAAAAGCACGCGCTATTGAACTATTGAAGCAAGTGGGCATTCCGGCACCGGAATCGCGTTTAGACAATTACCCTCATCAACTGTCAGGCGGTATGAGCCAGCGTGTAATGATTGCCATGTCAATTGCCTGTGATCCACGTTTATTGATCGCTGATGAGCCGACTACCGCTTTGGACGTGACGATTCAAGCGCAGATTATTGACCTGTTGATCGAACTGCAGCGCAAAAAGCAAATGGGCTTGGTGTTGATCACTCACGATTTGGCGCTTGTGGCCGAAGTCGCTCATCGCGTTATCGTCATGTACGCAGGTCAAATCGTCGAATCTGGCCCAGCGTCGGAAGTCTTTAGTACGCCAAGACATCCCTATACACAGGCATTACTGGCTTCTTTGCCAGAATCCGCTGCAGGTAAAGCGCGTCTTAAAGCGTTACCGGGCGTGGTTCCGGGTCAGTATGATCGTCCTTTAGGTTGTTTGCTCAGCCCTCGCTGCCCTTATGCCACCGACCATTGTCGTAAGGTTGAGCCTGCGAACCAAGGTGATCTTGACCGCCAAGTAAAATGCCATACGCCATTGGACCGCGAAGGGAGACCAGCCGCATGAGTCAGTTTAATACTTCATCCGATAGCCAGTTAATTTTGAAAGCCGAAAATTTAAAACAGCATTACCATGTCAAACAAGGTCTGTTTAAACCGGATGCCGTGGTAAAAGCCGTAGATGGCATTAGTTTCAATCTTGAGAAAGGCAAAACGCTTGCCGTAGTAGGTGAATCCGGCTGTGGTAAATCCACGCTTGGGCGAATGCTTACCATGATTGAAACCCCCACAGGTGGCAAGCTAGCGCACCTTGGTGAAGACTTACTAACCTTGAGCGCCGATGCACAAGCAAAGTTACGCCAGAAGATCCAAATTATCTTCCAAAACCCGTATGGCTCGCTGAATCCACGTAAAAAAATCGGTGCGATATTGGAAGAGCCTTTGGTGATTAATACCAAGCTTTCCAAAGCAGAACGCAAAGAAAAAGCCCTCGCTATCATGGCGAAAGTCGGCTTGAAAGCGGAGCATTATGAGCGTTACCCACACATGTTTTCCGGTGGACAACGTCAGCGTATTGCGATTGCTCGTGGCTTAATGCTTGACCCGAATGTCATCGTGGCCGATGAACCCGTGTCCGCACTGGACGTCTCGGTTCAGGCACAAGTGTTGAACTTAATGATGGATTTGCAAAAAGAGTTTGGCTTGAGCTATGTGTTCATCTCGCACGATTTGTCTGTGGTGGAACACATCGCCGACGACGTGATGGTTATGTACCTAGGCAAAGTAGTGGAACAAGGTACTCGTGAGCAACTATTCGAGAACCCAAAACATCCTTACACCTTAGCTTTGTTGTCTAGTACGCCGCAGCTTTCGCCCGATAAACGTCGCGTTCGCATTAAGCTGCAGGGTGAATTGCCTTCTCCGCTAAATCCGCCATCGGGCTGTGCCTTCCACGGACGTTGCAGCTATGCCAACGAGCGCTGCAAAACCGAAACACCATTGCTACGATTAGACGATCAAGCGGAGCAAGAAAAAGGCCATATGATCGCTTGCCACGCCGTGGAAGAAAACCGTATTGAGAAGATAGCGGTGGGGGCTGCTTAAAGGATTCAGACTGAAACCACACTCACCTCCCAGTGAGTTTTCGAACGCCCGAAAGGGCGTTATTTTTATCAAATAATAAAGAAAAGTAGTCAAGAATACGGTCTTAATATTAATATGTGATGGTCTAAGCTGATGCCGTTTTTTAAACGCATCCACCGCATCTATTAAGATGCGTTTTCTTTCGAATAAGGATTTATTCGAATACAGAGTAGGGAAAACTCGACCATGAACCACCTAAAAAAGTGCCTTCGCACTTCTGCAACCAATGCCTTTTTTATTATCTGTGCGCGCTGTCTTGCCGATTTTGGCAGCGTCCTCAGCATGATTGCCTTATCAAGCTATGTCTTTCTAATCAGCAATAATGTGTATCAGTTCAGTATTTTTATGATCTGCAGTGTATGCGGAAGTCTCTTAGCCTGTCTAATGAGCGTGCCCTTTTTTCGAAAAATGCAGGGGAAATGGGCGCTGATATGTCTAAACCTAGTTCGATTTTTCATCATGGTACTGTTGCTTATCCTGCCTGGCTCCCATCGTCTTTATGTTGTCCCCTGTATTGCCTTTATTAGTGGCCTTTGCAACACCCTGTTTACTATAGGAATCAACAGTCAACTGCCTAATTGGATCATTCAGCCCAAACGGTTATCCGTTAATACTTGGCTAACCTCTTTGTCTTCGGTGAGTGCGGTAACAGGAGGCTTGCTGGTAGGGGTACTCATTGCAGGGACGGGGTACGAGAACGTTTTTATTCTCAATATTGTCGTCTATGTTTTTGTCGCCCTTATGCTGTTACCGTTAAAAACACTCTCAGATGCCACGCAAATTTCCCTACAACCTGTGCCTTTCAAACAAGAATGGCGGCAGCTTACTATTGAACTCAGAAAAGCCCCGATTCTAGCGGGAATGTTATTGGTCACGCTCATGGGAAGTTTAGGTAATGCCGCTCATCAAGTCGGGTTTCCAATCATAGCAACCTTGTTAACCCCCGAACATATCAGCCAAGCGATGGGGGCATTGATGGCATCATGGGCCATAGGTAAATTCGTCGGTGCCCGTCTGGTAGGCTATTTGTTAAAGAAATACCCATACCTATCATTGGAAATGCTATTTTTTGTCGGTTTTTCAGCGCTGTCTCTTGGCTTCATTCTGACCTTTTCTCAGCAACAGCTCATATGGGCTATTGCGTTTGTTGTATGTGCGGGAATAGGCGAAGGCATCGCCGAAGTGAGTGTCGTATCAAGGATACAAACAGAGCCTGAAAGACTGCGTCTACCTGTGTTTAGTATGCTTGCTTTACTCAAGATGATGGGCTTTGCTGTCGGCATGATGATAGTCGCCCCTTTTTATCATTGGCTGCCCCTCTATTTGGTCATTATGCTGTTTCATGGCATACCATTAGTCACACTGGTCATAGTGCAACTCTGGCTCAAAAAACGCTTCACACCTCAAGGCCAACTTGATATGCAATCCAGTACTGACTTTTAAACACTTCATTTCCTATCTTAATCGTTCAAACACACGCTTGGATATTGTGTGAGCCACTGTTTTAAACATAACTGTTTACTATACCAATAATTGATGGCGTAACCTCAAAAATGGATGACTAAGTGAAAGCACCCCGCACTACACTAAGTAAGCACTCTATACAGCAGTAAAAGAACAACCTAAAACTGCTCGCTTATAAAAATAATTAATGCATTGGTGTATCGCGATGAGATTTGATTTTTCAAACTATGACCTTCAGCTTGTAGACGCTTCCGTACAATCTCTTACTGATGTTTTATTGGGAAAAGGCTTTGGAAAGCATGATTTTATTGAAAGGACAACACAGCCAGCACTCGCAACGTTGAAATTCAAAACGTTTGGCGCTCTTTCGATTGGAGAATACAGTATGGCCACGCCCATCCAAGTAAATACCGCATTCCGATCGGATGCGTATTTTTTACAAATCGTTCTGACAGGACGCAGTATCGAACACAACCACAACGCTGAGCGCACACTCAAAGCAGGTGACTCAGTCATCGTTATGCCCAATCAGCAGGTGGAATCGCATGATTCTGCTGACTGTAAAAAGCTCGTCGTCAGAATCCCAACGGATTTTTTGCATCAAACTGCGCGGGAGTTTGGTTATTTAGCGTCGCCCAGTGGCATCATTTTTGATTCGGCTGTCAATCAACTCCTGATGGCGGGGCCTTTATTTAACTTACTCAATGACATGTTACAACAAGACAAATCCGTTCTTGGTGAACGGCCCTTGCTGTATTATTGCAAGCTACTGAATAGCGCTATTCTCAATGTCTTTGATAACAATGTCCGTCTAGGCTCAGTCGCCAAAGAATCATGCCATCGTTATATTGCACGCATTCGTCATTACGTATTAGACAATATTACACGAGATATCACAGTCGACGAATTAGCTAGCCTATGCCAGATTAGCCGTAAATCGCTGTATAATGTGTTTGAACGTGAAACAGGACTAACCCCTTCAACGTATGTTCGCCGACTAAAACTAGACAGTGTTCATGCTGAACTAAAGAGCAATGAGCGCATCAAAAATGTGACTCAAGTTGCATTGAAGTATGGTTTTACTAACTTAGGGCGATTTTCAGCTCAATACCGTGAACAAATCGGCGAGTTACCGTCACAAACATTGCGTGATTTTTCTTATTAATCAAACCGTAAAAAAAACAGACTGGACAAAAGGGGAAAGCCCAGTCTGTTCTTGTCGTTGCTCACTATTAGAACTTGTACATCGCCATCACTTCGACTTGCTGTCCAGCTGGACGTGCTGACGTACCAACTGCGACAGATGGACGGTTTGCCATATTCTGATCACGCACTTCTAAGCCAAACTCTAAGCCTGGCAAATAGGTATAAATAACGTTCGCCAAGGTCAACTTAAGTGTATCGTCTGCCAACGTAGATGAAATTTCATCCGATGTGACCTGACCATAACGTAAATTGACTCTTACTTTGTCACTGACTTTATGACCAATGCCCGCAGAGAAACCCGTTAGAGTCACCATATCGCCTTGACCGTCGATTTCGGCAACGCCTGATGCACCAGAAGCTCCCTGATAACCCCAGCCAGCATACACACCCGCACCTTTACCAGAAAATCCGCTTAACGATAAACTTGTGTCTCCAAATTTCAGCTTCGCCGCCAAAGACAAGGCCGCACCGAATTTAGAGTCGCTGTCAGCGCTATTGGAAGGCGTCATGTCCACATCACGGCCTGTCACCGCAACGTTGAAGGCATGGCCTTCTGGTGTGCGATACGTATAAGCCGCCACCATATCTGGGTAGCTTGCATCCGCATAAACGGGGTCCTGGAAAGTCAAACGCAGCCCTTTGTCCACGTAATGAACAACCAAATCAGGACGAACCACGGCACCGTTCCCAGCCACAGTACCTATCCCTAGTCCCCATAAGTTAATCATTTCTGTATCAAATGGTGCGTTAGCAAAAAATTGACCGTTCCACGTCTGACCAACGGTCAAATTATCCACCGAAATGGTCGCATGACGTAAACGATAGGCATAAGTGGTGTCGGAAGCGGTGGTATTGTTATCCCAAAAATCTCCTTCAATAAACCCGGTGATTTTATGGCCATCTTCTACGCGGCTTGCGGTGAAGTTAATGCGTGATTGACGAGCACTACCATCAAATGTGCTGCTCCCTTCATCTGGGTTATTGAACACACCCTCTGCCTTAAGATAGCCACCAATGCTAAATTGAGTACCGTTAAAATCGCCCAATTCCAGAGCAAACCCTTGCGAAGAAAGACTCGCAACAATAACGGCTTGCGCTACTTTATTTTTAATCAACATATGGATACCACCCTGTTTATTCACAGTTATATTTATAATTAGAGGGTCAATATCGCAAAGAGAGGCGGAATGAGATATCCACATAGTGCAATCTTTGTACACTATGTGACATAAATAAGAAAAAACGTAGATAAGATAAAGGGATCAAATCCCTTTATCTAGAGCATTTTGAATAACATTGCTCCTGCTAAAATCTAAGCACGGAACTGTTTTTGCAACCCCATCAGGAAGTTACGCAAGATCTGATCTTTGCATTCACAGTAGTGACGATTGTCTGGTTTGCGGAAGAAGGAGCTCAGCTCATGCTTGCTTAGGTTGAATTCAGCAAGCGACATGATGTCTAGAATGTCTTCGCCTTGTAGGTTTAAAGCGATGCGCAATTTCATGAAGACAATATTGTTTGTCAGACGCTTTTCTGGCTCAGGTTGTGGGCCTTCACGCTTGCCACGCTTCGTATTGATAAAGCCGTTAAGAAAGGTCGCCATTTCCACATCAAGCATTTCAACATAGCCTGCATCGTCTTCTTTTCTGAGCCAACTGGTGACTTGCTCTTGTGAAGCAATACCGTCTGCAGCGGCAAAGATAGACACTATCTCTAATTCTTTTAGATCAAAGGTATAACGAAGGCGGCGTAAAATGTCGTTGTTGTTCAAGATAATGTCCTAGTGTTAGGGAGATAAATATAATAGACAGTGACTGTAGCAGATTGACGGATTTTTACCTATTTTCGCACTTTAATTCCGTCAGAGTATCGTCGAAACTGCATGATTGTCGTAAAATCTTGCCCGCTTTAGGTAAAAGAAATTGATTCTCTAGGCAGCTGACCACTTAATAGATTGCATTGCCCATTTTCATGGATGTAAACCAGTGAACCTAACCCAAAAACCGACGCTCATCGACATTACCGAACAAGCTGCCAAACATGCCTCGATTCCGACGAAAACACATTCGACAACACGGCTGACAGAATTCGAATACATGCGAGGCTTAGCTATTATATTGATCGTACTAGGGCACTCTGTGATCAATACGAATGATGGCTTCCCACTATGGTTAGAAAATATAGTGCGCGGTGGCACAGGTGTTTTTGTGTTTATTTCTGGTTTTTTCTTCCACCATGTTTTTGCGCAACGTTTTGATTATCAACGCTTTATGTCGAAGAAAATACTCAACGTGTTTGTACCATTTTTGGTTGTGTCCGCGTTTGCCGTTGTAATGAATTTTATTGTCTTTATGTTAGTGGATCGGGTCAGCGCCTTTAAAGCGGCCGAGATGTGTTGGAACTTGATGAAACAAGGCTATATTCTGTTTCCACACTGGTATATCCCCTTCATCATCGTGACGTTTTTATGTTCTAAACTGCACTTTCGTTATTTACAACTACCGCTCTTCTCTCAGTTGTCTATTTTAATCCTGTTTGCCATTATTTCTGTTATCGTTCATCGACCGCATGGCAATGTTAATGTGCTGCAATCTGTGGTGTATTTCACGCCTTTTTATCTAGCGGGTATGCTGTATTCTCTTCACCGTGGTTGGATGAAAAAGCATTATCGCTATTTTTTTGCCGCCGCCGTCTTCACTGTCATTTCCACCGTTTGGTTACAATCTGGCCTTTTGCTCCATGTTGGTGGCTATCATAAAGCGGCGTTTGAATGGGGTGGCATCGACTTACAATTCATTCAAAAAATGGGGCTCTGTATTTTATTTATCGGCTTTTGTTCCCACCTTGTCGGACCCGCTCTTGGCAAGCACTTAACCATGTTAGCTTCCATTAGTTTTGCTATTTTTTTCTTACATCCGCTCATTAGTATGATTTGGGGAAACGCCACCTATTTACTACTCAATGCGGGGTATATTGAACCCAATACAACCGTGCTATACAGCCTTATTTCATCATTGGCGTTATTTGTTTTTCAGTTCTATGGATCGGTATGGTTAATAGGCAAATTAAAACCTTTATTAGGCAAAAAAAGCCGATTGCTGATTGGCGCCTAATACGTCATTTCGCTCTATAAAAAGCAAAACGCCCATTTTCACAAATGGGCGTTTTTTGTTATGCGAAAGCGTATAACGTTATTTTTTCTTCGGTTGGCGGCCATGATAGATAGCAAAGCCTTTGTCTCGGTATAGGCGAGTATGGGAACCCAGTGCAGCGTCTAGAATAGGCGGATAGCGCAAGAAGTCGTTGGCAACCACAAACAATTCACCGTTCAAGGTAAGATGTTGTTTCACTGTCATAAAAAAGCTTTCCGCGATGCTGTAATCCGTATTCACACCGGTGTGAAAAGGTGGGTTGGTCACCACATAGTTAAAGCGTCCTTTCACTTGATCTAGACCATTCGAGGCAAGCAAGGTCACCGCATCACCGACCTGATTAGCCGCAAAGGTTAACTCTGTTGCTTTCAGAGCCAACACGCTGTCATCCAAGGCGGTAATTTTTGCGCCTGTTTTATTATGTAGCCACAAGGCAATAATCCCATCCCCACAACCAAAATCAAGTATACGAGCGCTGCCAATATCACTCATAAAGCGATGCTGGTTCAGTTGATTTAATAAAATCTCCGTGCCCTTATCGAGTTTTCCATGACCAAACACACCAGGGAGACTGCACAACGTCAATATTTGCCCAGCCACCTCTTGCTTCCATGTCACGATCCAATCTTCAAATACAAATGGCTTGGCTGGACGACGTTTGTAACCCGCATACAGTAAACAATGCTTAGCACCATCCTTCTTACCGACTTCGTCCAATCCCGCTTCCAGTCGCTTCATAGAGGATTTGACGCCGCTTTTGTTGTCGCCCACCAGCCAAATTTGGCCGCCATCTTTTAAAAGAGGCAGAACCGACGCCAATAAATAATCCAATAGCTCTTTGGCTTTAGGTTGATAAATCACCACAAAATCAAAGTCACGAGCATTTTCAGGCCCCCATTGTTCAGACAAAAAGAGTTTTTCATCCGCAAAGCCAACATGCAATAAAGCATCGTAAGAGGTTTTTGATTGGCACCAAGCATACACATCCGCTTGTCGACTTACCTCCAGTGGATAAGTGTCTTCTGGGTTTGCGAATAAAATTTTACCCGACAATTCCGTATTGTTGCGTACCAATAGTTGGCTCGTTAAATTAAGATTCATAAGTAACAGATAGCTCTTTAATAGAAAGGGTGGTGACCGGCGCCAATAAAATATTCAAACGCTCAGTAGACAGTTCTGGTTGCACTCTTGGGTAACGCGGTGCTTTTCGGTCATTCAGTAAAGGCGACGACCATCCTTTAGTTAGGGTTAAAAAATCTTGAGCAAAAGCATCACCGTGCTCTAAACATCCAGATAAAATAACGTCTAGATAACTGAGCGCAATAGGACAATCGTGATCAGGCTGAGTCACTTCGTGAGTATGATAAACCCAATAAGTGCCTTCGGGCAGAGCGTCATGATGATAAGGTGTTAATTGTTCCGCCTTAATCATGGTCCGCTGATAACCCCGCTCCCGTTCATCAAACAAAGGGAACTGATCATGAGGCACTTCAACCAAGACACCATTGCAGGCTTTTTCAGGGGCAAGGACGACCGCAACAGAGCTCATGCCGTACTCGACCGACATCACCGACCAGTGGCGTTCAAAGCCATGCAATTTAACGGGCCAAACCCTACCGGTTTCACCTGTTTTAGCACGACTTTGACCATTCATCAGACTGCCATAGCCTAAAATAAAGTGTCTATCTAATACGTTCATAGTCGCCCCCAGCAGAATATGCCAATTTACATTCCTAGATAGCCTGCATAATAACGTGTGACTTTAGACAGTACTAGCTCATGTCTTCATTGATCGAAACTAAGAGGGTAATCAAGGCACAAAAAAGCCCTGAAAATCAGAGCTTTTAAGCATTTATTTGAAGTAACGAGCACCATACCTATTTTGCTATGCTGTAGCCTGCTTCGCTTTGCCTTTCAATAAAAATACTAACGGCAATGCTGCGACAGTCACCCACATCATCAAACGAAAATCTTGCAAGTAACCCAACGTAGCCGCTTGTCCAGTGACAACCTGGTTCAGTGCTGCAAGCCCCGCTGCGGTTGTCATATTATACGCCCCCTGCTCTTGTGCGAGTTGTAAGCCAAGGCTGAAGGGGTTGATATAATCCGCAAAAGCAGCATGATTGATTTGCGTACGTTGCGCTAAATAGGTTGTGACCACCGAAATACCAATACTGCTACCAATGTTTCTCAATAGACTGAACATCGACGTCCCTTCATTACGGTATTTAGGGTCCAAAGTCGCAAAACTAATGGTGGATAACGGCACAAAAATAAATCCTAATCCAGTCCCTTGAACCAAGCCTGTGCGAATGATGTCCCATGCGGTGACATCCGTGGTGAATAGCGTCATTTCCCACATGGAGTAAGTGATCAGCACCAAGCCCAATGTGATAAACAATCGAGCATCAATTTTATTCGCCAAGCGTCCAACTATGATCATCGCGGCCATGGTGCCAAAGCCCCTTGGAGCTAATATCGCGCCGATATCAACCACTGGATACCCCATTAGCGAGCTCATAAAAGGCGGTAACAGCGCCATTGAGGACAGCAAAATAATACCGACAATGAAAATAAACACCATGCCGACACTAAAATTTCTGTCGCGAAACATTTTTGGATCGATAAACGGATGGCTGTGGGTAAAAATGTGCGCCAAAAACATGGTTCCGCACACAATGGTCAGCAGGCCTTCAATCGTCACTTCCAAACTCGCAAACCAGTTCTGTGACTCGCCTCGGTCAAGCATCATTTGCAAGCTACCAATGGCAATACCAAGTAGTACAAAACCGTACACATCAAAGCTGCGCTTTTTATCCAGCTTGGACTCTTCTAGGAAACCCGCTAAACCAAGCCAAGCCACAATGCCAAAGGGCACGTTGATATAAAACACCCAGCGCCAGCTGTAATACTCCGTCAACAAACCACCAAGATAAGGACCTAAAATTGGCCCAACCATGACACCAACACCCCACATGGCCATGGCTGAGCCATGCTTTTCTTTCGGGTAAGTATCCAGCAAAACAGATTGAGATAAAGGCACCAAACTCGCACCAAACACACCTTGCAGCAAACGAAATAAGACAATCTGATCTAGTGATTGCGCGGCACCACATAAAATAGATGATACGGTGAAGCCAACAACCGACCACATGAACAATCGCTTGCGGCCTATTTTTGCGGCTAGTACCCCAGTAAGCGGCATACAAATCGCCGCGGCAACAATGTAAGAGGTCAACACCCAAGAGATCTGGTCTTGAGTCGTTCCCATCGCGCCTTTCATATGTGGCAAGGCGACGTTGGCAATCGTCGTGTCTAACGCCTGCATGATGGTCGCTAACATCACAGATATCGTGATCATAATGCGGTTAGTGCCAGCGTCCTCCGTTTTTAGGCTTTGCGTAAGCGCCATCTCTATCGCCTCACAAAGCTAAACCGAATAAACGGCGCTGGTGTTCTGTATCTATTGTGACATTTGAACTAAAGCCCGTACGCAATATTGGCATATCTTGATCTTTATCAACCAAAATCTTCACGGAAAGACGCTGCGCGATTTTCACCCAATTGCCTGTGGCGTTTTCAGCGGGAATCACAGAAAACTCAGAGCCTGTCGCAGGGCTAATGCTTTCGACCTTGCCATGTAAGACAACACCTGGATAAGCGTCAACGTCGATGTCAACCATTTGACCTGGTTGGACATAGGTCAAATCTTTTTCTGTAAAATTGGCTTCTATCCACTGTTTCTCGTCTGAGACCAATACCATGGCTGTTGATCCAGTATTGATGTATTCCCCGCTATTAGGAACTTTGGCGACCACACCGGATGCTGGTGCCTTCACTTCTACATGGCCAAGGTCAATGCGCGCTTGATCCAGTGATGCCTGTGCAGCTTGATAGCTCGGATGCGCTTCCAGTGGTGCGCTTGGGTCTCCACCCAACGCCTCTTTCAAACGGAACAAGTCTTTCTTCAGCGTCATCACATTGAGTTCGCTGACTTCAGCGGCTTGTTTGGCTTGATCAAATTGAGTATCGGAAATGAATTTCTGTTTTAACAAATTTGCTTGGCGTTTCTCTTCTCGCTGATTAAAAGCAAACTGTTTCTCAGCAAGCGTTATCTCGGCTTTTTTCTCTTCATAAGCGGCTTTCTGCTCCAGAATATTCAATCTTACTTGCTGCAATTGTGCTTGTGCTTTCGCTTCCGCTACTTTAAACGGGGTTTCATCTAGGCTAAATAACAACTGACCTTTTGATACTTTCTCGTTTTCTTTGACGGAAATCGTCTCGATTGCCCCAGACACTTCGGCATTAATGGTCGTGATATCAGACCGAATATAAGCATTGTCTGTTTCAACATAACGGCCGCCTTTCATATAGACAAAAACGGAGACCAGTATGACCACTACAGGCAATGCCATTAAAAAAATACGGCGAGTGGTACGCTTTTCCACTTGCTTTGGTATAGATGAAATCGTTTCTTGTTCACTCATTTCCGGTATTTCTCCAAGTAAATTCTATAATGACGAATCAGCTGATAAATTGGTATGCATAACCGCAAGCGCGCCTTGAAGCTCGCTCACCTGCTTTTCAGATAAACCTTGAAACGCTTTTTCATGGACCCGCTTCACCTCAAGATCAATTTTTTCCAATAACGGCGTCGATTTCTCCATGAGATATAATCCATAGGCACGGCGATCCTTAGGATCAGGACGACGCTCAATCAACTGATCGTCCGCCAATTGATCTATCAGTCTAGCCAATGTAATAGGCTGAATATCAAGCATTTCTGCCAGTTGCACCTGCCGAACGCCTTCATAGCGAGAAACGTAAACAAGCGCCCGAGCTTGCATTGGGGTCATACACAAATCGCTTTTTGAGTATTCCCTGCGCATTAGACGAATGATGTCTGTTAAGAGGAAACCAATGTTATTTGTCTGCATATAAATCACCAACTTTTAATATAATAAGATTATTATATACATTGCTTACTATACTCAACATGGCAGGATGAATATGCTCAATACATCCTAAATCTCAATCAAATTGTCGACTTAAGCGTTTTCAATCCCATGAGAAATCAGCTGGTTTTGCATGATTAGTCACGTTATTGTTAATCACTATTAAAAAATAAGGATAGTCATATGAACTCCCCTATACTTTTGATCACGGGCGGTGGAAGAGGCATTGGCGCAGCGACGGCTAAACTGGCTGCTCAGCAAGGTTATCGGGTCATTATTAACTATCGAAAAGACGCGACTTCAGCGGAAAACGTCGCCGCTGAAATCGTTGCGTTTGGTGGTTTAGCCCATTGTGTACAAGCCGATATCAGCGACAGCGATCAAGTCTCTAAGATGTTTGCCACCATCAGAGGTCAATGGGGAGCCATCAAGGCTTTAGTAAACAACGCGGGTGTTTTAGATCAACAAGCTCGTTTCGTAGACACCCAACCAGAACGCTGGCAGCGCATCTTTCAAACCAACGTTTTTGGTACCATGTACTGCTGCCAAGAAGCCTTCCAAGACATGGCGAAAAGTCGTGGAGGCAATGGTGGTACCATTGTTAATGTTTCTTCTCTAGCCTCCGTCTATGGCTCACCCAATGAGTACGTCGATTATGCAGCAAGCAAAGGCGCCGTAGACTCTTTCTCTAGAGGCTTTGCTTTAGAAGTCGCAGGCGATGGCATTCGCGTTAACGTGGTCAGACCTGGGTTGATATATACCGACATGCATGCGGATGGCGGTGAAGCAGGCCGAGTGGATCGTATTGCTCCTAATTTACCCTTACAACGCGGCGGACAACCAGAGGAAGTCGCTGAAGCGATTCTCTGGTTACTCAGCGACAAATCCAGCTATTCTACTGGCGGCTTTATTGATGTTGGCGGTGGTCGCTAAAACCGTTATTTAGCGACCACACATTGAAAGGAACTCGCGGCAAGAAAATCCCCTTTATTGTATCTAGCATAAGCAGGATATGGGCATAGAGGCCTTGTCATACCCGCCATAAGGGCGGTAATTTCTGGGTTGTCAGGGCGGGTTGCAGCCACAATTTCTTGAGGCACTTGTTTCCTTTCAACCCATGAAACTAAAGGCTGAAGCATATCAAACTTGTCAGCCGACGGTCCTCCTTGACCATGGGGCATACCAGGCACTCGATACAAGCGTACAAACTCATGAGCACGACCCACTAAGCCAAAATCGAGAAAATCATACCAACGCATGGTGTCTTTTACCGAAAAAACCGGATCACTATTACCATGAAAAATCAGCATTTTTCCACCATTTTGCTTAAACTCAGTCAGCTTGGGTTTGGCAGCATCAGGTGGTGTCATCATGGTCATAGCAGACTCTTTGAACTGGTTATTCGTGGCGTAAATTTTAGGCGCGTCTTTATCAAAATCAAACTTAAGCAAGTAGTTTTCTAATGAATAAATATCCCCCGCGACATTCGTATAAGGTGTGGTAAAAATATGCGCTAAGGAAGCGCCTCCCATTACCACATTAATGGGTTTGTGACTCCAATCGGAAATGGAGCTTTCCAGTTTCCACATACGCCAATTATTAGACCGAATGCCCGTGTCATACACCCAATCGGTATACAATGCCTGATCTTTTGAATTGTGAGGGCCTGCATGCATCTTGATTAGCGCCGCAACCTTAATCATTGATAAACAGTTCTTATCAAAATCACTTTTACACACCAAAACTTTAGGATCAAACACTTTTTGGCAAGCGTCTGTGGCAAATACCATGTCGTCATAGATTCCATCTAATCCATCACATTGATCTAAGATTTTTTTCGCGAATACCATCAAATCGCGCCGCGTCAAGGCTCGGCTAATGTTGTCATTCACATGGTATAAAGCCTGAGTGTCCCAAGCTTGTTGTAACGCGGCTTTTGGCAAATTAAAACCAGGATAACCAACCAATAAGCCATCGAACATAGTGGGGAAGCGAGTTGCCGCGACCATTGCCAGACGTCCACCATTAGACTGCCCAAGGCCATAAGCATATTTAATGGGTGATTCGTAATAGCTTTCAACCAAAGCACGAGCGACGGGGTTAAGTTTTTGCACCGCTCCATAGGCATAATCACGACGCGCTTCTGGATCGTGACCAAACGCAGCAACGCCAGCAAGACCCGCTTCAGGGTAGGCTCTCACGTCATGACCGCCATTACTTGAAACCACCGAAAAACCCTGATTAATGGCATATTGAGACACAGTAAGCCCTGTCATCGCACCTAACGCAGGCTTCACTTCGCCATCGATGCCACCATTAAACTGGTACGCAAAACGTCCTTGCCAAAAGTTAGGCAGCCGTAGCTCAAATTGAATGGAATACAGTTTTCCATCAACTCCCATATGTTGTGCCATCACGCCGGAAACCAAGCAATAAGGACTTCGAACATCTTTGTCTCGTCCCATCATTGTTGTTTTAATGTCTACATTTTGAGGCGCCTTTGCAACTAATGCTTGGCAGCGCAGAACATCTGCATGAGCCGCATTACTAATGAAACCAAGCAATAGCAGAGTTTGTAGTAACAAGGCCAAAAGCTTTTTCATTCACTCGTCCTTTTTGATTGTTAAGCGCCAAGTGAAAGAGCCGTTTCTTCACTACGCGGTAGTGAGAATACAGGAAGGCTCCTTGTAGAATTATTGCACAATAGGCAGCACTCAAAATAACGAATATTAGTAAAAATAGAAAGAGATGGAGGGAGCAGGAAGGAAATAAAAAACGGGCGAAAAGCCCGTTTTGAAAACCTAGATTAATGAGCAGCAAACACCAATAAGTTTGGTGAAACCTCATTAAAGTCTAATGCCATAGTAACGCTAAGCGCCGTCACAGTGATGATGGAAAAGAAGAAAACTTGGCGTGCCCACTTATTCACATCAATACCTAAACGGTAACCTCGTAACGCCATGGCTAACCACCATAGACTTGTCGCTAGCGCAACAACCATAAAACCAATACCAACATAGCCCGTCAATGGCAACAATGCAGCAACCACGGCAAAAGCAGCGATATGAAGGATTATATGGCGTTTTGCTTTTGCAATACCTTGTGACACAGGCAAGACAGGTATGCCTGCCGCTTCGTAGTCTTTGTAGCGAAAAATAGCAATCGCATAAGAATGTGGCATTTGCCAAATACAAAACATTGTCAGAAGAATAGCAGCACCAGCATCAAACTGACCTGCAGCGGCACAATATCCCACCACTGGAGGAACGGCACCCGATAAACTACCAACGAAGGTTCCATAAACGGAATTGCGCTTGAAATACATAGTATACAAGCCAACGTAGACAACATAACCAAAGGCAGCAAAAGCAACCGCCACCCAGTTAGTAAAATACGCCAATAAAGCAAAACCAATAACACCTAACACAACACCATGAAAAAACGCCGCTTTACCGGACATTTCACCATTTACCGTAACACGGTTACGTGTACGCTGCATTTTTGCATCAATATCTCTATCGATATAGTTGTTAATGGCACAGCCAGAAGCAACCACTAACGACAAGCCAATAACCGTCGCTAGCATAAGAATCCAATCAATCTCGCCACGGGAGGCTAAAAAGAAGCCTCCCGCAACAGAGATGAGGTTGCCCATAATGATGCCAGGCTTTGTGACCTGCAAATAACGCTTAAACATCTTTATAGGCTCCCATCGGACACACATTACTTATAATGGAAATACTTATAATGAAAGAAGTCCGCATAATCATCAGATTTCTCTGCTTACATCATCATTGCGTTGGAAGCGTAGATAATCCATACGGATAACGCGACAACCATCACAATAATCACAGCAGCAAAAATGAATGAATAAGTGTCCAACTTGCCTTGCTCAGAGAAGTTCAAATGAAGGAAATATTTCAAATGTACAAAAATCTGAACAATGGCCAACACAACGATAGTTATGTATGTTGGGCCCTTATCGAACGCTTCTGTCATAACCATCCAGAATGGAATACCAGTCAAAATAACTGACCATATAAATCCTGTTAGATAAGACTTTACGCTACCGTGTGAATGCGCTTCAGAAGAATGATCGCTCATTAGATCGCTCCCATCAGATAAACAACGGTGAATACACAGATCCAGACAACGTCTAGGAAGTGCCAGAACAAGCTTAAGCAGCTCAAGCGAGTTACAGTACGGCTACCAAAACCAGATACTATCAACTCAATCATCAGGATCGCCATCCAGATCAAACCAGCCGTTACGTGTAAGCCGTGAGTACCCACAAGGGTAAAGAAGGCAGACAAGAATGCACTGGCTTGAGGGCCATGACCATTAACGATTAGATGATGGAATTCGTAGACTTCCATACCAATGAACACGACACCCAAAAGAAAAGTAACAGACAACCAAGAAAGGGTGCCTTTTTTATCTTTTTTGTGCGCGCAGATCATTGCAAAACCGTAGGTGATACTTGAAAGAAGTAGCGCAGCGGTTTCAACTAAAACGAAATCCAACTCGAAAATATCTTTACCAGATACACCACCCGCTGTATTCATAAAGAGCACAGCGTAGGTAGCGAAGACGGATGCGAATAACAAACAATCCGTCATTAGGTATAACCAGAATCCAAACACGTTGTGTGGCGCTGGATCGTGGTCGTGATGCTCATCATGAGCATCATGTGTCATATGTATAGTACTCATGATTACCCCTTAGCCACGTTGTCTAGATGTGCCTTCTCGATACGAGCGACTTCATCTGGTTGAACATAGTAATCAACGTCTTTGGTGTAAGCACGAAGAACAAGGAATACAAAACCACCAAACAAACCAAGCGCAGCTAACCACCAAATGTGCCAGATCAACGCAAAGCCCATCAACGTGATACAACCAGAAATCTGCATACCTGCGGCAGTATTTTTCGGCATATGAATCGCTTCATACTTCTCATGACGAACGTAAGCTTCACCTTTTTCTTTCATATCGGTAAACGCATCGATATCAGAAACAGTTGGGATTTTTGCAAAGTTGTAATACTGCGGTGGAGAAGCCGTAGACCACTCAAGCGTATGACCATTCCATGGATCACCAGTCGTATCCAAGTTCTGCTTACGATCACGGAAGCTGACATACAATTGTAGCAACTGGCAAATAATACCGGCCATGATGACAAATGCACCAACCAATGCAATGTATAGCCAAATATTCCAATCTGGATTATCTGTGTGGTTCAGACGGCGTGTCATACCTAAGAAGCCTAGAACATACAAAGGCATAAAGGCTAAGAAGAAACCAACCAACCAACACCAGAAAGCTGCTTTACCTAACTTAACGTTAAGGTGGAAGCCCATTACTTTCGGGAACCAGAAAACAAAACCAGCTAAATAGCCAAATACCGCGCCACCAATAATGGTGTTGTGGAAGTGGGCAATCAAGAACAAGCTGTTATGCAATACATAGTCAGCACCCGGTACGGCAAGTAATACACCCGTCATACCACCGATAGTGAACGTCACCATAAAACCAAGTGTCCAAAGAACCGGTACTGTCACACGAAGGCGACCACGGTACATAGTAAACAACCAGTTAAACAGTTTCACACCCGTTGGAACAGCGATAACCATCGTCATAATACCAAAGAAGGCATTAACGTTCGCACTTGACCCCATGGTAAAGAAATGGTGAAGCCATACGATGAAACCAAGAATGGAGATCGACGCAGTTGCCCATACCATAGACTTGTAACCGAATAAGCGCTTACCAGTAAAGGTAGACACAACCTCGGAGAAGATACCAAATGCTGGCAGTACAAGGATGTACACCTCAGGGTGACCCCAAGCCCAGAACAAGTTGATATACATCATTGAGTTACCGCCGCCATCATTCGTGAAGAAGTGGAAGTCTAAGTAACGATCAAGCGTCAACATAGCTAGAACAGCTGTCAAAATTGGGAAGGATGCAGCGATCAAGATGTTGGCCCAAGTACAGGTCCAAGTAAAAATCGGCATATCCATCAATTTCATACCAGGAGCACGCATTTTAAACACTGTCGCTAAGAAGTTAACAGCGGTTAATGTCGTACCTATCCCTGATATCTGCAACGCCCATATATAATAATCTACCCCAACATCCGGACTGAACTCTAAGCCTGCAAGTGGTGGATAAGCCACCCAACCCGTCTTAGCAAATTCCCCAACGAATAGAGAAATGTTAATAAGGATCGCGCCGCCAGCTGTTAGCCAGAAACTAAGGTTATTTAAGAATGGGAACGCAACGTCACGAGCACCAATCTGTAAAGGCACAACGATATTCATCAAACCAATCATGAATGGCATCGCCATAAAGATGATCATGATAACGCCGTGAGCCGTAAAGACTTGGTCATAGTGATGAGGAGGTAAGTAACCTTCTCCACCATTCGTAGACAAAGCTAACTGCAAACGCATCATTACTGCATCAGCAAAACCACGAAGTAACATGATAAGTGCAAGCACTATATACATAACACCGAGGCGTTTATGGTCTATCGATGTAAGCCAATCTTTCCAAAGAATACCAAGCAAGTTGTACTTGATAAGCAAGAAAGCAAGCACCAATGCACCGATTGCAACAACACTGAATGTCGTAATCAGAATCGGTTCATGGAACGGAATCGCATCTAAAGATAATTTACCTAGAATAGACATTATTTGTCTGCCTCCATGTGCATATCACCCGATGTGTGTTCAGATGATTCATGGTTCATTTCACCATGATTCATTTCACCGTGATTCATTTCACCGTGTGCTGAATTGTCATGGATCATTTGAGAATCAAAAACTGTACCTTTTAGCAACTCAACTTTACCGTGATCTTTCATGAACTTCATAACGTTATCCATGAAAATACCCGCTTTAATTGAGCCATAATACTGAACTGGCGTTGCCTCATGTTCGTGATGAGGGTCTGCATCGTATTTAGCAAGAGCCTCATAGGAAGTTTGATCCAGTAGACCGTTATTAATGGCACCATCAATAGATTCCGCTTTCACACCTTCAACCCAAGCGTCAAAATCAGCTTGCGTTTCTGTCGCAATTGCTTTGAACTTCATGTTAGTGAAACCAGCACCACTGTAGTTCGCTGAGTAGCCATCAAATGTACCTGGCTCATTCGCGATCAAATGAAGTCTAGTCACCATGCCTGCCATTGAGTAAATTTGGCTACCCAATTGAGGGATGAAGAAAGAGTTCATTGTGCCTTCCGAAGAAATTTGGAAAGCGACAGGAACGTTTGCTGGAAATCTCAGCTCGTTGACAGTAGCTATACCAAGATCTGGATAGACGAACAACCACTTCCAGTTCATCGAAATGACCTGAACATTGATGTGCTCTTTTTCATGCTCCAAAGGCTTGTAAGGATCCAGTGAGTGAGTGGATTTCCAAGTAATCACACCAAGAATGATGACGATAACGACTGGAATAGCCCAAACAACTGTTTCTATTTTTGTGGAGTGTGACCACTTAGGTTCGTAGATTTCGTCACGACCTTCACGATATTTCCAAGCGAAATACAGTGTCATGAAAATGACAGGAATCACAACAAGCAGCATCAACAAAGTCGCAACAATAATGAGTTGCTTCTCTTCAATACCAACTTGCCCTTTAGGATCAAGCACACCACCCTGACAACCGGCGAGCAAGCCCACCATTAGCGCCAAAGCGACTTTATTTAGGATACGAGTTAACAAGAGAATCATCCTCTAACCCTTATGTTCACAAAACTGCCACTTGAAAACCAAGCAACAGAACGAAAATCCGGCAAAGCCGGGTATTTCAGTAAGATCACCTCACTGTAAAAACAGTGTAAAAATCATTACTGTGTCAACAGTATTAACGCAGTAATAATTCTTCTGGATCACCTAAATCTGAAAAAGGGAGCTCTACATCTCATCGCGAACGGAACCTCAGCACCATTCAAGCGCTCTTTCGGAGCGTCAGTACGAAGTAAAGAGAAGGCCATTTTATGGCGAGCAAGGTTGTTATTGATCGTAACGGACCAATAACCAACCAATAACAGGGAGATAAATATCACGCTGGAAAGCAGCGCCATATTAAAAATAGGGTCGGTCATGATAACCATATGATTATCAGTCAAAGAGGAGATGGTAACCAGCAAGAGTAAAAATAGCGTAGGGCGTTGGTTAGCAAAAACGGGGCGTAAAAAAATCGCCAAAACGCTGGATACCGAATTCACATAATGATGCAGAATGTCTTGAATTTTTTTCAATTTATCCATCCGTTTCATAAAAACAAAAGTGAAAATGCCGTTTTTACCCGCTTCATACGAATTTAAGAGTGCGAAATATAACAAAATTTATACGACCATACAAAGCGTAGTTTAGCCTTTGTTCGTCTTTGCTTCACGGCCTTTTTATAAAAATTCACATTCTAGCCCTGAGGCAACCAATAAGCCTTACTCTGAAGAGAGCAAGATTAACATTCTTCCCATACAATTTCCTTACAAAATGTATGTCTTATTTCACTCCATGCGCTGCCTCCATCCAAGATCGCAACTTATCTATTATATACGCCATGTCTTCTTCGCTTGGACCACTAAATCCCAGCAAAAAACCTTGTTTCTGATTACTTTTATCACCGTAGTGAAGCGATAAAGAGGAAAGAACTATGTTTTCAGCAGACAAATCCTCTGCAATACGCTGATCCAAAGCATTTTCTGTCATACTGCCAGACACAATCTCTGCCTTAATATTGAGTAAAACATGCATGCCTCCGCGGGGTGACTTCCACTCAAACCAAGCAGAAAGATGTATCTCTAAAAGACGTAACAGCACATCACGTTTAAAACGATAATGGCGACGCATGCGGTTCACATGACGATCAAAATGACCTTGCTGCATAAAGTCGGCTACAGCAGGTTGAATGGGCAAAGACGCCGACGGCCCTAGCACTCGTTGACTGCTATGTAGAGCGGCAATATGCTTCATCGGCGCAACGATAAAACCAAGTCGCAAACCACGAAACAGCACTTTAGAGAAACTCCCCACAAAGAAAACACGATCACGGGATTCATCATGCGCACTTGCTGTTTGCATAAAAGGCACATTACTTCGCCCCTGATAAACAAACTCGTTATCATAATCATCTTCGACACACCACCAGCTTGGAGAGTCATTCTGTAATGCCTGCAACCATTGCTGTCGACGCGTCGCACTGAGACTCCCACCAAGCGGATATTGTCGATTCGGCGTCACAACGGCAACATTTGAAGGGTATTCACTGTCTGGCAAACACGGGCCGTCATCGTCAATTAGCAGCGAACCCGGTTTGGCTTTGGCAGACATAACCTCGCGAATAGGCGGATAAGTGGGTTCTTCTACCCACCATGTCATTGATGAATGATGAGAGCCGTCGATCGAAATCAGAGCGTGCTGCAAAAGAAGAAATGAATCACGACTGCCTGCCGTAACAATGATTTGCTCTGCCGAACATTCAAGACCACGAACGCGATACAAATAATCTACAATCGCGTTTTTTAAATCCGGATAACCAGTGGCATACCCACCTTTTAACACGGCAAGATCTGGATTAAGCCAGCTGCGCCGCATACTTGCAGCCCATTCCTTAGTGGGAAAAATCGACATATCAGCGCCAGCATCAAATGCTCGTTTTTGAGGGACGTCATTCATAAAGGAAGGCACCGCATGAGGCAATTTAATTGCGCGGTGACTGATCATGGGTAATGCGGCAACAAACACACCACGTTTTTCTTCGCTGGTTAAAATACCTTCTGCAATAAGTTGATCATAAGCCCGTGACGTAGTACTGCGAGACACGCCCAATGAACTGGCTAAAAAGCGTGAGGAGGGCAGCTTGTCGCCAACCGACAACACACCAGAGACAATACTTTGCTGAATTTGCTTGATCAATTGTTGGTAATAAGGTGCACCGTGCTCGTCAAGAGAAAAGCGTAAACTCGCAATAATACGCGACATATCTGGCCTGCTTTTTTATTTAGATTCTGGCTATTTTTATAATAGCCAAAGCTCTTTAAAGTCTCGTTATAGCCAATTCACCATTCAGATACAAGGAGAGAATGCATGAGCCAATCATTAGAAGAAACCACTTTAAGCAAGGTGAAACGTGGACCAAACCGTGCATCCTATAACAAAGAGCTCGCGCTCAACATTATTGATGCGGCGCTAATGTGTCATGTCGGGCAAACCAAAGATGGACAAGTTTTTGTCACACCCACCAGCCATTGGCGTGAAGGCGACTACTTCTACTGGCACGCGCACTCCAAAGCACGCAATGTAAAAGGTCCAATCGACGAGCCAGAAAAAGTCTGCATTAACATCAGTTTATTGGATGGCTTAGTCTTGGCGCGTTCGGCCATGCACCATTCAGTAAATTATCGTTCCGTGACCTTATTTGGCGTACCAGAGCTGGTCGAAGACAAAGAAGAAAAAGTTCGTCAATTCAAACTTTTCCTCGATAAAGTCAGCCCTGGGCGCTGGGAAACGTTACGCCCCGTCAATGAGCAAGAGATCAAAGCCACTGGCGTTGTGCGTATCAAAATAGAAGAGGCCTCGGTGAAAATGCGGGCTGAGCCTCCTATCGATGATCCAGCCGATAACGACTGGCCTGTGTGGGCGGGTGTTGTGCCCTTGCAAAAAATCTGGGGGGAAGTTGAGCAAGATCCAATTCAGACAAAACACTATCCAGAACCCAAGGCACCAGACGCTGTCTAGATTGATGATAAAAATGGATTTACAAGAAATCAGAAAGTATTGTCTCGACGAATGAAATTGAAACTTATTTGTTTTTGAATCAATCACATAACAACTTACTCAGTTAACCTTATAGATAGAATTACCACAAAAACAAACCACATTCATGCACATAAAAAGTGCATGTTTGTAGTTTTTTTCTTGCGGTTTTTCACAAAATCGCTACTCTTGCACACTTTTTTAAGCTTCTGCGCGTTTTTTAGAGCACTTTTTTTACCGAAAAAAGCCGTTCTAACATTCAACCCACGAACAATAAAACGATAATCCTATCGAATAAGGGGAGTGCCCTACATGGCAGCCATCATAGACTTTTTAAATACTATTTTCTGGGGTTATATCCTCATCTATGGACTATTAGCCGTAGGCGTATATTTCACATTACGCTTAGGTTTTATTCAGGTCCGACGTTTTCCAGAATTCATCCGTACTGTTCTTAAAGCCCCACAATCCGATCGTGGCGGTATCTCTCCTTTCCAAGCACTTTGTACTAGCCTCGCTTCTCGTGTAGGAACAGGCAATATGACAGGTGTTGCTGTCGCATTATATTTAGGTGGCCCAGGGGCCATTTTTTGGATGTGGGTAGTGGCTATTATTGGCATGGCAACCGCCTATGCTGAAAGCACCTTGGCTCAGCTCTACAAAATGCGCGATCAAAACGGTCAGTTGCGTGGCGGTCCTGCGTTTTACATCAGCAAGGGGTTAAAAGCCCCTTGGGCAGGCGCGGTGTTCTCTCTGGCGTTGATCTTGGCGTTTGGTCTGGTATTCAATGCGGTGCAAGCCAACTCGATTGCAGGCGCAATGGAAGGCGCATTTGGTATCGACACCAGTGTGACCGGCATCGTTATCATGCTATTGGCTGCGATTGTCATCTTTGGTGGCATCAAAAAAATCGCACGTTTTGCTGAAATCGTTGTTCCATTCATGGCAGTTTTATATCTACTACTAGCCTTGTATGTGATCTTCGCCAATATCTCTGACGTACCAGCGGCATTCGCGTTAATCGTCAAAAGCGCCTTTGGTATCGAACAAGCCGCAGGCGGCGTTCTAGGAGCCATGCTTAACGGTGTCAAACGCGGTTTGTTTTCCAACGAAGCGGGGATGGGTTCTGCACCCAACATTGCGGCGGTAGCAACACCAAACCCTCATCATCCAGCATCTCAAGGCATGGTTCAATCGCTTGGTGTGTTCATTGATACGCTATTGATCTGTACCGCGACGGCCTTAATGATTCTATTATCTGGTGCATTGGGTAACGGTGAAACAGGCATTGCCTTAACACAAACGGCACTCACTACTCACATCGGCAGCGCAGGTCACTACTTTGTCGCGATTGCCATTTTCTTTTTTGCGTTTACCTCCATCATTGGTAACTATACTTACGCAGAAAACGCGCTAACTTACCTAAAATGGGCGAATAAGCCTGGCATCTTCATTCTACGCATCTTAGCGCTCGGCATGATTCCTTGGGGCGCTTATGAAAGTGTGGCCATGGTATTTAACGCAGCGGATGCCGCCATGGGCTTGATGGCGACGATTAACTTAATCGCGATAATGATGCTGTCTGGTCTGGTAGTGAAATTGACCAAAGACTACTTTGCACAATTAAAAACTCACACACCGATCTTCAATTCGGATGACTACCCAGAAATCCGCGATGATATCGATCTCACCGTTTGGGACGAAAAACCCAGTAAATAAACGACGAACACAACGTTAGTGACGTTAAAAAAACAAAACCCGCTGCGCAGCGGGTTTTTCATTTCTAATACAGTTGAGTGACAATAGACTAAATTTTTGCGGCAATCTTATGCGCTAAACCATGTAAAAATGGACCAGCAATAAAAGAGACAATGCCCGCCGCTGGCCACGCTAATACCCAAGCATGCATCCAAAAGGACACAAAATCTGGGTGTAGTCCAATATTCACGTACGTAATCCATGCCGACATCATCAATGACAAGGTAAACGACATAAGTACCGCAAAAATAATTCGGTGTTTCATTTTTTCTCTCCTGCTGAACTGATCGTCTTCTCTATGAGTAGAGTGCCCCAGACGAAAAGTAAGTAAACGACTCAAATCTCAGATACATACTAGCAAGCATCTTAAATTGTAAATATACTGATTTTTTAAAATCAAATTTACGAAAATGCAAAATGCTTGATGATCTAAAGATTTTTATCACCGCGGCAAATAAAAATAGTCTAACCGCTGCGGCTCAGCATCTTGATATGACCATAGCCACAGTGTCTCGTCGTATCAGCGCGCTTGAACAAAAATTAGGCTGCGAATTGTTACATCGTTCCACTAAAGGGCTAACCCTGACACCTGTAGGAGAAAGTTACTACCAAGAATGTGCTGAATTTATCGATGCACTGGATCAACGAATTTCCAACCTTGAGCAAACTCTAAACAGCCTAAAAGGGGATCTAAAAGTACTAGCACCCGTCAATTTAGGCAGCGGGCCTCTGGATGTATTTTGGCAAGAATTTGTACAACTGTACCCAGATATTGCCCTCAACATCGAATTAAGCAACACACTACAAGATATCCGAGACACACGAGCAGACATCGCTTTACGCTCTGGCAACCAAACCAGCTCGTCATTAATTCAGAAAAAATTAGGTCACATTGAACCAATATTAGTTGCGTCTCCCAAGGCATCTTTTTCCCTACCTAAGAGTATAGAAGAGCTGCAAAGTGCACCAAGTATCGCCTCTAAAATGTTTGCCGACTGGCTGCTGACAAACCAGCAAGGAGAACACCACCAGCTTAACAAGGAACACAGGCACATTAGTAATGACATGACCATCACCCTGAATCTAACAAAAGCAGGTGCCGGTATTGCTCTCATTCCCATGAGCATGGTGCATACGCCGCTAGAAACAGGCGAGCTTATTCGAGTATTACCTGAGTGGCGAGGTCAAAACAGAGAGATTTTCTTAGTTTGGCCCTATCGACGCAGCTTATCGGCCAGAGCCAAGCTCTTAAAAGAGGAATTAACAAAATTCCTCCACCAACAAACATGGTTTCACCCAAGCGCTTAGTTCAATAACTCAATATTGGTTACACTAGCACCCGAATATCGGACAAATCGCTTTAAACAAGGATCAACATGGAACACTTACTCTGGTGGCAATACGCCTTAATTGGCGCCATTTTTATATGGAGCGGCTTTGTCCGCAGCGGCTTAGGATTTGGCGGCGCGGTACTGGCTTTGCCCTTTCTTTTGTTAGTAAAAAACGATCCGCTGCTATTTTTACCCATCATTTCCATTCATCTTTTAGTCTTTTCCAGCTGGATTGCTTGGCAAGGATCAAGAGCAACAAAACAACAAGCCAAACTCGCCGAAGAGCGGGGAGAAGCGCCACAAGAAGCGCAGGGCAACATTGCCTGGGGCTATTTAAAGAAAGCGCTTGGCATCATGATAGTGCCGAAACTAATCGGTGTATTTGGCTTACTGACTTTGCCAGGAGACATAGTCACAGGGGTAATATTCGTTATTGTCGCCATTTTTGCGGTGTCTTACATACTGAACAAGCCGTTTTACACCAACAACACATTCCTCGACACGATTTTCCTCATGCTTGGCGGTTATGTTAGCGGCACATCCTTAATCGGCGCACCGCTTATCGTCTCCGTCTTCGCCACCAAAGTGCCACGTCATCAGTTGCGCGATACATTGTTTGTACTCTGGTTCATTCTCGTGATGATCAAAATGGCGTCCTTTCTCATCGCTGGCATCGATTTACAACTCATTCATCAACTTTGGTTATTACCGTGCGCCTTGATTGGTCATGTATTTGGCCAAAAGCTACACAACCGTATTCAAAAAGCCGAAACGCCCGTCTTCTTTAAATTCGTCGGCTGGGCGCTCCTAACCGTCTGCGGATTTGGCTTGTACTCGACGTTCATGCTTTAGTCCGCATAACTTGCACTCGACCTTCGTGCAGCAGTAGTCCGCAGTAACGCTGTTTCCAGATCAACTCTTGCTCCGGCGCTAAAGCGCAAACATCCGCGAGATGTTGATCTGGTGGCATTCGCTAAATGAACAATAGTGTCGACATGACGACATGCTCAAGCGGTTCAAGAGGACTCAGACAATTGATCAACCAGATAGACGATGGATTGATATTCGATGCCGCTGTGTTCGGTTAAGCCAATCTCGCAGGTGCGACTGTTGGAGTAGCCCGCTTCGCAGCCGTCTACGGCTTTGGCTAAGGTTTTGAGCGCGCTGGCGTTGAGTTCGGGTGTGGAGAAGCCTTTGTCGCCGGCAAAGCCACAGCAGGTAATGTCTGGCGGAATCACCACTTCATCAGCCAGTTGGTGGGCAAGCTGAACAAAACTGTCAGCGAGCCCCATGCGGGTGGTGCTGCAGGTTACGTGTAGGGCGATTTTGCCGAGCTTTTCTTTAACCATTAAGTTTGGCATCACATAAGTCGAAACAAAGCCCACTTGTTCATGCAACTCCAAACAAGGATCAAGACTTTCCTGCATTCGTAGCAGGCAAGGGCTGACATCGCAGACAATGGGGATTCGGCCATTGTCGCTTACTTCAAGCAATAACCTATTGAGATCACTGGATTTTTGCTTGGCTGCTTCGAACTGACCTTTGGATTGAAACGCCATGCCACAGCATTGGCTGTCGATGTCTTTGGGTACAGTGACTTTATAGCCTGCTTTTTGCAATACAGAGAACATCACCTCCATGACGGAGCGTTTATCTTCTGCATTCGGCCCAGCGCCCATGACACGAGTCGCGCAGCTCGGGAAGTAAATCACTTCTTTCTGCCTGTTTACAGATTGAATCTCATTACCGTGTCTCTTATTAGCTTGCGTTACAGCAATCGATTTCAAAGACGCCGCCGCACTGGGCATCTGTTTATGCCACTTTGGCACGGCACCATGCGATACCTTATTCATCATTGAAGTAACGGCAGACATACCAGAATCGCCAATAATTCGACGGGCACCGCCAGCAAGGCCAAGCCCCATTCTTGCGGTTTTGGTTACGCCTGCAAAATGATCGGCAATCCAATAACCGACCTTGCTACCTGGGTGACGATCATGTCGTAATTCGCGGGTTAAATCGCCCGTATTGATGCCGACTGGACATTGCATCGAACACAAACCACAGCCAGCGCAGGTATCAATGCCTTGATAATCATAGTCTTTTTTCAGTTCAGCAAGACGCTGCGGATCTGTACTCATTGTGGTCAACAGTTGAATCTCGCGCCAAATCACGATACGTTGGCGCGGCGTTAAGGTAATGGATTTTGACGGACAAGAGGATTCACAAAAGCCGCATTCGATACAGGTATCGACCTTGTCATTGGCTTTTGGCAAGGGTTTTAGGTTCTGTAGATGCAAGTTGGCATTGTGGGATAAGATCACATCTGGGTTCAGCAAGCCTTGCGGGTCGAAGGCGCGTTTGATTTGCCACATGATGTCGTAAGCTTCTTTGCCCCATTCCAATTCCACATAAGGCGCCATGTTACGACCTGTGCCGTGTTCCGCTTTCAACGAGCCTTGGTATTTCACTGCGACTAATTGTGCGACTTCATCCATCAGTTGCTCGTAGCGTTTCACTTCCTTAGGATCATCGAAGCCTTGCGTAAAGACGAAGTGCAAATTACCTTCCAAAGCATGACCAAATAAAATCGCCTCGCTGTAGCCGTGTTTTTGAAACACGCCTTGCAGCTCCAAAACCCCTTCAGCAAGTTGTTCGACAGGGAAGGCCACGTCTTCAATAATCACCGTGGTGCCAACCGGACGAACCGCACCAACAGCTGGAAACAAACCTTTGCGGATCTTCCAATAAGAGTCATAAATGACTTTGTCTTGAGTAAATTCAATGGGATTCAGTGTGGCTTGGCCGCTTAAGGCTTGCTTCACCAAGGCCAAATTGTCTTCTAATTCCTCAGCATTGGCCGCGCGCACATCCACCAATAAACCGGCGGCTTGTGAGCCAAGGGACGACAAGATCTCCGGCATGCCCGGTTTGCCTTCCACCGCCCGTAAGCCAGCACGATCAATCAGTTCCACAGCCGAAACAGGCGAGCTTTTTAACGCCGTTACCGCTCGACAAGTGATTTCCATATCTTCAAAGAAGATCATCGCTGCGGCTTTAATGGGGTGATCAACCACGGTTTCGTAGGTAACTTCACTGATGAAGCCTAATGTGCCTTCGGAGCCAATCATCAAATGCAGCAAGATATCAAAGGGATCTTGGTAATCCGTTAAGCTGTTTAAACTGTATCCTGTGGTGTTTTTTAAACGATATTTGTGTCTAATTTTGTCGGCTAATTCATCATTCGCCTGCACACTTCTTGATAAGCGAATCAGCGTATCCAGCAAGTCAGCGTTGCGATTTCCAAAAGCTAAACGGCTGGCGCCATCAGCAGTATCCAATAGGGAACCATCCGCAAAAATCAAACGGGCACTTTGAATCGTGTGGTAGCTATTTTGCGCTGTACCGCAGCACATGCCACTGGCGTTGTTCGCTGCGATGCCGCCAATCATACAAGCATTGATAGACGCAGGATCTGGGCCGATTTTGCGCTGAAAAGGCGCAAGCAACTGGTTCGCTCGAGCACCAATAATACCTGGCTGAAGTGAAATGCGGTGACCATGATCATGGACTCGATGACCTTTCCAGTTATCGGATAATTGCATCAAGATGGAATCGGTTACCGCCTGCCCAGATAAACTGGTGCCTGCCGCGCGAAACGTCACAGGTAGGTTACGCTTTCGAGCTTCTTTCAATACCAACTGCACTTCTGCCTCATTGTCGACTCGCACCACCAATTGCGGAATCAACCGATAGAAGCTCGCGTCCGTGCCATACGCCAAAGTCCGAAGTGGATCACGGATCAATCGAGATTCATCAATCGCGCCTTTTTTCGCGTCTTTTAAGGCGAAATATAAATCGTGGTATTGAGTGGCTTTATCAGCAAGTGAGTCAATGTTCATAGAAGTTCCACGGCGATCGCCTTTTTATTATGAGTAGAATAGTAGTTCTGAAAATTAACGCTAGACAAATTGGTCATACCAATTTACCTTTTGAATATAAGGCACAGTAAGAATTCAAAGAGACTTTGTCAACTGCTAGTTTAGTCGATATTTCGTGAATTTTAGCAGCAAAATTAATTGGTTTTACCACTTTTAAACTTATGCACAGTGGCTACGAAAGCCACCGTTAAAGACGATATTTTTAGGAAACACTATGGAATCCAATCACTTTGGTCGCGTTAAACAACCGAAAATTTCCGACATCATCATGAAAGAGCTCGAAAGCATGATTTTAGAAGGCAGTTTTACCGCAGGGCAAAAGCTGCCACCAGAAAGGGAATTGGCAGCACGCTTTGAGGTGTCTCGACCTTCCTTACGGGAAGCCATTCAGAAGCTGATCGCGCGCGGCGTGTTATTCAGTCGTCATGGCGGCGGCACTTATGTGTCGGAACAACTTGGCAGCGCCTTTGCCGATCCGCTGCAAGATTTACTCAGTTCCCACGATGAATTTTTATACGACCAGTTGGAGTTTCGCGATGCGCTAGAAAGTCTCGCAGCATACTACGCCGCGTTGCGCAGTACCGACGCAGACAAAACCAAGCTCACACAGTGCTTTAATCAATTGGTAGAAGCCAACCAAAATAAAGCCTTTGCTTTGGAAGCCAAGCTTGATGTGGAATTTCACATGACCATCGCGGAAGCGGCGCACAATGTGGTGTTGCTGCACACACTTCGCAGCCTGCACGCCATGTTGGCGAAAAGCATTTCAAGTAATTTGAGAAACCTATTCGAAAAAACCGCAGCACGCCAACGTGTAATGGAACAACACAGAAATCTGTATCAAGCCATCATGGAGGGCAATGCGGAAGACGCTCGCACCGCAGCGCATACGCATTTGGTGTTTGTGGAAGATAACTTATTGAAAATGCGCCAAGAGGAAACACGAATCCAGCGCTCGCTACGTAGAAACGAGCACCAGAATTCGCTTTGAACAATCTTTGGATATTCCTGTTATCATTACTTTTCTGTGATGTCCAAAGCATCACTCAATGCGGCTTTCATCACCTCGATAGAAGGTGTTTTTCCCGTCCAATATTCGAAGGCAATTGCGCCTTGTTGGACAAGCATGCCCAAGCCATTTACCGTCGTGCAGCCTTTAGTTTTCGCGGTTTGAATCAATCGCGTTTCAGGTGGATTAAAAATCCCATCTGCAACTACCATGCTTGATTTAATTGATTCTGTGTCTATATCTAGCTCTGCATCTACGTTAGGAAACAAACCAATAGAGGTCACATTGATCACTAAATCCGTCTCGGCAGGAATCTGATATTGCTTTGTCCAAGCATGGTATTCCGCGCCAGCCGACGTGTTATCGGCAACCAGTTTGGAAAGCTCTTCGCCACGCTCTTGATTACGATTCACAATGGTTATGTGCGCCACTCCAGCCAAAGCTAATTCAACCGCAACCGCTCGTGCCGCACCACCTGCACCACCTGCACCAAACAGCACAACGCGCTTTTTGGTTAGCTCTAAACTGGATTTAACGGATTCGACAAAACCACGGCCATCGGTATTTTCACCAATAAGCTTACCATCACGATTCACTACGGTATTGACAGCCCCAATGATTCGAGCCGACTCGCCTAAGTCATCAAGGTGTGAAATAACAGACACTTTATGAGGAATAGAACAGTTAAAACCGCGCCAATTCATGGCTTTTGCACCTAATACGGCGTTTTCAAGATCATCAGGTTGGATTTCGCAATTGATGTAGCGCCAATCCAGACCCAAATCACGATAGGCCGCTTCCATCATTACGCCAGTAGGGTTTTCTAGCGCTGGCGTGGCAAAAGAACCGGTTAACTCGCTTAAGAAATGCTTCGACATGCTGAGTTTTCTCCATGTTTGGTGGCTTTAAAAAGAACACGTCACCCATGGTAACAAACCCAGTCGCCAGAAAAATTTCAATTGTTAACAGGAGTCTTTACACAAAGTAATAGGCTTTATGAATTCGCGAACCAAACGCCTTTTTTCATGTTTTGCAGATAACACCAATATAACGTGATCGCTCTAGCAATAAATAACATGGCTTGGCTAAGCCATAAACCATGGTTGCCAAGGTCTTGAGTGATAAACCATACAGGGAAGAACACGCCAACCACGCAAATAATCATGGTGTTTTGCATTTGTTTTACACTGGTTGTGCCGATGAAAATGCCATCCAACATAAAAGACCAAATACCCAACAGAGGGAAGAAGATGAGCCAAGGTAGGTACAGAGCGGCATCGTCTCGAACACTTTGCACACTGGTCAGTAAGGCGATGATTTGATTACCAAACAGCCAGAAAATCAGCATCAACATAACCGCTGCAAACAACGCCCAATAGGTAGAGAGCTGAATGACCTTCTTAAAGTTCGCTTTGTCTTTGCGGCCATAGTATTCGCCACACAAAGCTTCTACTGAAAAGGCAAAACCATCCAAGGCGTTAGAAATAATCATTAAGAAAGTCAGTAAAACCGCGTTCGCAGCCAAAATCGAATCCCCTTGGCGCGCGCCTTGGGCGGTAAAGAACAACATCACCAATAGCAAGAGAATCGTGCGTACAAAGAGATAGCGATTCACCTGAACTAACGCTATGTACTCGCGCCACTTCGCCAACACACTTAATGGCACATGACCCGAAAAGCCTTGTAGTTTATGCCAAGCCAATACACCAGCAACCGTCACGCCAATATAATGCGCAAACACCGTCGCCCACGCTACACCGTCACTCGCCATGCCTAAACCATACACAGCCACATAATCTAGAATCATATTGGCAATGTTAATCACCAACAGCATCCACAGTGGCCCCTTGGAATATTGCACGCCAAAGAACCAACCCATTAAGGCATAACCGGCTAATACCGCTGGTGCGCTAAAAATCCGTGCTTCACAATACAAGCGTGCCCAAGGTTCTACTTCGGCGCTGGGCTCCATCAAGGTAATCGCCAAATCGATCAAGGAAGCTCGAAAGAGAATCAAGATCAATCCAATAAAAACGCCCATTAGAATGGACTGCAAAAGTAGCTCTCGAACCCGCCTTTCGTCGCCTTGCCCAAGGGCTTGTGCGGTCAATCCGGTTGAGCCCATGCGCAAAAAACCAAACGCCCAAAAGAGAAAACTAAAAATGCTCGCGCCAATTGCCACCGCCGCGAGATGAGTGGCCGTTCCTAAATGCCCCACTACCGCGGTATCAACTAAACCAAGCAAGGGAGTCGTGATGTTTGACACCATAGGCGGCCACGCCATGCGCCAAATTTTTTGATTTAATACAATATTCGCACGATCTGAGCAAAAAACAGCCTTGGGGGATAACTTTGACACTCGGGTCTCTCTTGTGGATAAAAATCAAACAGCAGCAACACGTCAATCTGTGGAAAATGATAGCAGTTATTCACATTCAGAGGCAGTTTTTACTGGCTTTGTGCAGTAATTGGTCAAAAACAAGCGATTATCAAGTATGATTCTCGTTTAACACGGACTTACCCACACAAAACAGCAAAATAAATACGGCAAAATTCACATGTTCTAATATGGGATAAGTGATGCTTTTTTCCACAATCATGCGCACATCGTCGTAAAATTTTGCTAAACTTGCGTTTATTTTTTTATCGCACGGAGAAACCGAATGCCAAAGCAATTTAAGCCCTTTCTGGAAGGTTTAGCCGTCGGCTGTGTCTTTATCAGCATCACCATGTTGTTCCAAATTCCGCTGTATATGAGTTTTATTATTGGTGGATTAGCGGCCATTGGCGGCTATCGTAACTCGATCAAAATGGATCAAGAAAAAGCCGCAAAAAAAGCACAAAACCAGCCTAGTGAAACCAAAAAAGACGGCGAATAAATGACTCTTTCTAACCCACCAACCTATGGCGAGGGCGATGCCACCTTACAAGCCGTGGGCGACTTAAAGGGCTTACAAAGTCTAGTCGAAACCTTCTATAGAATCATGGAAAACACACCAGAATATCGTCCATTATTCGATATGCATCCAAGCGATATCGAACTGACCATAGATAAACTGGTGTCTTTTCTATCGGGCTGGATGGGGGGAGAGAAACTCTTCTCGAAAAAATATGGCTCAATTAGCTTGCCTCAAGCCCACGCACATTTGATTGTCACTGAAAAAGAAAAAGCCATGTGGTTAAACTGCATGGCCGCGGCGTTAGATGAACTGGGTTATGCTGAAGAGTTGAAAGCCTATTTGCTACCTCAACTCGCCTTTCCTGCTGAGCGAATTCGACAGGTGAGTGCAGCGAGACACGGCAAATCAGTTTAAACGAAACACAATGACATTCCTCTTCGAAACTATCGCCTCCCTCAGCGGAATGTGATTGCGCTTCCGAAACGCTTTACGATTAAGAGCGTACTTCTTTGGTAACAACAATCCCTAAGCGTTTTGCCAAGCGCGCTAGGTTGGCGCGATCCATAGACAACTGCTGAGCAGCTTTGGTCCAGTTGCCTTGGTTCGTTTCCAATGCTTTACGAATCATATTACGTTGGTAAGCTTCTGTTTCTAAACGCAAATCGATTAATTTGTTGTTTGCTAAACGAGGTTGTTCCAACTCATTTTTCTGTATCTTTTCTTGGGCACTGTTATCGATTTGTAACCCTGTTAAATGCGCCGATGAAATAACGGTAATTCCTGTTGCGCTTTCTGCCTTTGAACTCTCGGCCTTAGAACTCTCTGCCTTAGAGAAAAGCGCAGCACGGGAAATAACATGTTCCAATTCGCGCACATTTCCAGGCCAATGATACGCTTCGAGCATGTCGATAGCCGACGCTGACAAAGCGAGTTGTTGAAGGCCTAGTTTGCGTCGAAAACGCTCAGCGAAGAATCCGGCCAACAAAGCAATATCGCCTTTTCTATCACGTAGTGCAGGAACTTGAATCGGAAACACACTAAGACGATGGAATAAATCTGCACGAAAGCGATGCTCTGCCACTTCGGTTTCTAGATGCCGATTAGTGGCTGCTATGATTCGAACGTTTACCTTGCGTACTTGATCTTTGCCTACGGCTTGAATTTCTTGATTTTGAATGGCACGCAACAAAGTCCCTTGTACTTCCAGCGGCAACTCACCAATTTCATCAAGTAATAAAGTACCGCCATCGGCCAATAGAAATTTACCGTCTCTGTCTCTATCCGCTCCGGTAAACGCGCCTTTAACATGACCAAATAACTCACTTTCGATGAGATGATGAGGGATCGCGGCGCAATTTACATAAACCATGGGCGCATCAAAACGCGCTGATTTGTCGTGTAACATCCGCGCCACCAGCTCTTTACCGACACCGGTTTCTCCTTCAATCAAAATGGCAAAGTCCGAAGGAGCGACCAGATTAATCGACTGTTTAAGGTCTTGCATGGCTTTGCTCTGACCTATCATTTCATGGCTTTGTTCGCCCATTACTTTTAATACGTTTTGAGCATGTTGCGACTGGTTTTCTAATTTTTCCATTAAAATGGCGGTATTTAACGTCATGGCCGCCATGGTTCCGATGATCTCCAACGCACGTGCATCAATATCATCAAACACACCCGGCAGGATGCTGTCTAAAGTCACCACGCCAATTAATTTACCCTCCAAATAAAGCGGAACCCCCATACAAGAGTGCACTGGTAAATTGTCATCGTGGCCTAACACCATGCCATCGTAAGGATCGGGAAGCGGCGAGTCGGCAGGAAAGCGAAGCGGATAATGACCGCTACAGATCGCTTTCAAACGAGGGTGATCATTAATGGTAAAACGACGTCCCATCAGATCATCCGATAGACCTCGTTGGGCAAGTGGCGTGAGTACGCCATTGTTATGCGCTAATAGCACCACCGCATCGCAATTAATCGTTGCTCGTACGGCATAAACCAATTGCTCGAAGCGATTTGGTTGCGTTACGGCACTGGCAAGGTCGAGGGCAAAGCTCAACAAAGCGTTGTTAGAAACCTGATTCATCATTATCGGCTCAAAAGGCGAATTAGCGACTATGTCATTTTGACTCAAAGGTATCATAAAGACTTTTCATTATACGAGTCTAATTGACTCTTTGTTAAAATTAAAAATCATAGTGCTTTGATTTTATTGATTATTTTAATTTGGCACGTCCTTCGCTATAGCAGAGATAACAAGACTTTATTCATCTCTTTAAAAAGGACACAAAAATGTTATCTCAACAGCATATCGACACAGTAAAAGCCACTATCCCGTTATTGGCCTCTGCAGGAACGGCCATTACTGAACACTTCTATCAGCGTATGTTTTCACATAATCCGGAGCTAAAAGACGTGTTCAACATGACACACCAAAGAACCGGTGGTCAGCCAGCCGCTTTGTTCAATGCTATCGCCGCTTATGCCACGCACATCGATAACCTAGAAGTACTGACCAGTGCTGTGATGCGTATTGCTCACAAACACACCAGTTTTAATATCCAGCCAAATCAATACAATATTGTGGGTCACCACCTGATTGAAACCTTACGTGAGCTCGCGCCGGATTCCTTTACCCCAGATGTGGAAGAAGCATGGGGAGCGGCTTATGGACAGTTAGCCGGCATTTTCATCAAAGTCGAAGGCGACCTTTATGCAGAGCGTGCCGCGCAACTGGGTGGCTGGAAAGATTTCCGCCGTTTCCGTGTCGCTTCGAAAACACCTGAATCGGATTTGGTCACCAGCTTTGTCTTTGAACCTATCGATGGCGGCGCGGTAATTGATTACCAACCAGGCCAATACTTAGGCGTTAAGTTACATCCAAAAGGCAATGAGTTCGATGAGATACGTCAATACTCTTTATCAACAGCGCCAAATGGTAAAAGTTATCGCATCTGCGTCAAACGTGAAGGCGCAGGGGATATCAAAGGGGTGATGTCGAATTATCTGCATGATCACCTAAACGTGGGCGATGAAATTGAAGCCATGCCACCTGCAGGAGATTTCGTTTTCCAAGACAAACAAACGCCTGTGGTACTGATTTCTGGCGGTGTCGGCTTAACACCGATGCAAGCCATACTGGATACACTCGCTAAACAACAATACAGCCAACCAGTAAGCTATTTACACGCTTGCGCGCACCAAGGTCAGCATTCATTCAAAGACCACGTAAACAGCCTGAAAAGCCAACTGAATTTGTCCGTTCACACTTGGTACGAACAAGCCGACAGCGAAGAAGAGGGCGTAACAAAAGGCATGATGCAACTAGAAGCTATCAAAGACAACTTACCTCTGACGAATGGCGAGTTTTACTTATGCGGCCCAGTTGGCTTCATGATGTTTGTTAAACAGCAATTATTAGTCCTTGGCGTAGAAGCCGACCGTATTCATTATGAATTGTTCGGACCACATCAGGAAGTGTGAAATTTAACTAGAAGGTTTTAAACTTTCTGCTTAAGCGGTAAAAGTGCGTGGGTATCTTAATGGTACTCACGCACTTTTTAAAAACACTTGAGTCAGCACACTTGGCCAATAACGCGTAGAAATAAGTCAGAAAACCTTACTGTTGTTTACATTAATTATCAATAAGTCAGTGCTATTTTTCTTAATTTCAATCTAATATTAGTGAATAATTATAACTAATCGAGGATCTCTGCTCATGCGTTCCAAAAACACTAATCGCAATGCGCTATTTGTTAAAATAGCGATATTGTTGACAATATGTCTTAGCGTCATAATGGCACTCATTATTTACCTTGTTGTATCAATGTCGACAGCAAGTTTAGAGCAAGAAGCACAGGCAAAACTTACCGTTATAAACCAAGAAAAGCGTAGTCAAATTGATTTGGCATTATATAATGTTATTGATTTCAATCGCACATTAGCCGCAGCACCCACAATTAAAAACGTAGCAGAGCTTGCTGGAACCGATGGAGATAGCGAACGCAGAATGCAAGCTCGTCGTTTCTTAGGTGGTATTTTTCCCGCAAACGACACAGACTACGAAAATATCTTTCTGGATTATAATCGCATAATTTATGCTGATAGTTTAAATGGAGCCTCTGAGGGTTATGAACTATCTGCAGGAGTTAATAGCGATTCCTACGTTGGAGGGAAGGTTGAAAAAGCGGGCAAAACAATGATTGGCGCACCAGAAATATCACCTATTACTGGGCAACAAGTCATGTTGGTCTCCAGTCCTGTTTTTTCTTCAAAAGAGCCGACTGAAGCCATAGCTGTTATTAACAGCGCACTTTTCCTCAATCGAGTTGTCGACAAAATACTGACTAAAGTTTCAAACCTTGAACAAGATCTAGCAGACATCAACGTTTATTTATTAAATGACACCGGGCTGGTTCTTTCATCAAATGACAAAGAAGCCATTTTGAATGCCAATTTTAGCGAGATACCAGCTGCGAAATCGATGATAGCTCAGAATCCTGATAAGAACGTTTTGTTAAACGAATTCGTGTGGAATGGTATAGCGTATAAGTCAGCCCTATCTAACTCAGCTTTTGATGGTTTAAAAATACTTGTCCTACTACCCAAAACCAGCTATGAAACCAAAATTAATGAAATAAAAAACTCACTAATTTGGGTCATGCTCATCGTGGGTATTGTCGGTGTATTAGTACTTACCTTTGGTGTTTATATCATTACTAAACCATTACTGGGTAAACTGTATCAGGCGATGTCAACGGCAGAAAGAATAGCCAATAATGACTTATGCGAAGACATTAAAGTAACTGGCAATGACGAAGGAGCAAGACTATTAATTGCTTTGCAAGGTATGCAAACGAATCTAAAATCTACCATTCAGTTTTTAATAGATAAATCGACATCCTTATCGATTATGTCTTCTCAGCTAAATGATCAGGCGACCTCTTCAAATACCCTGCTAGAGGGACAAGCAAGCGCCATTGACAGTGCAGCAGCGGCTGTAAACGAGCTTACAACGGCTTTTGAAAGCGTCTCACAAAGCGCATCAAACGCAATGGAAATCGTAAATACCGGTGTTGCACACACCAAACAAGGTGAAAGTAGTGTAAATGAAGCTATTCTTTCTATTGAAACCTTGGCACAAAACTTAGAAACAACAACCGAATCCATTGTTGCATTAGAGAAGGATATCGGTGAAATCAGCTCAGTGCTCGAAGTGATACGTGCGATTGCCGAACAAACCAACTTATTAGCTCTAAATGCGGCGATTGAAGCCGCTCGAGCAGGAGAAACAGGACGAGGGTTTGCAGTGGTAGCGGATGAAGTGCGTAATTTGGCACATCGCACCTCGACCTCCACAACAGAAATCGAACACATTATTAGTAATGTGCAAGAGCGCAGTAGAACAACAACACACTCGATGAAAAGTAGTAATGAGAGTGCAAAGCAGACCGTTGAAGTTGCACTGAAAGCGGGTCAAGCTCTGAGAGACATAGCGAACTCAATCAAACTTATTAGCGACGAGAACTTCGGTATTGCGTCCGCGACAAAACAACAGGCTATCTCAGTACAAGAAATAGATAAAAGCTTAACACACATCAAATCATCGTCGGATGACACCTTATCCAGTGCGGAATATACAAAAAGCTCGAGTCATTCAGTATCCGTGATTGCCGAAGACCTCGAGAGTATTGTGACTAAGTTTAAAGTCTAAAAAACATTTTCTATGTATGGACGACGAAGCGCCTCAATTGAGGTGCTCAGACTAAAGTTAATTGATGTCGTCCTCAGTCATGCTCTATCACTAAAATGCACCTTAAAACAAAACCCTAAATCACAAAGAATAATCAGGCTTTTTGCTTAAACGGCAACAAGGCGTGGGTATCTTGATGGTACTCACGCACGGCTTGGGCTTCTTCCTCACAGAAGTGGCCAATGGCGTCGCGGAAGCCTTCGTGGGCGATGTAGTGGATGCTGTGGCTGAATACAGGTTCAAAACCGCGGGCGATCTTGTGTTCCCCTTGGGTACCTGGATCAAAGTGCTGTAACCCTTTTTCCAAGCAAAATTCGATGCCTTGGTAATAACAGGCTTCAAAATGCAGGCAATCCACTTCTTCCATACAACCCCAATAACGGCCATATAAAGAATGATGATCGAAGAAACACCAAGAGGCAGCGATAGGCTCGCCTTCTCGAAAGGCTTGCACCAAGAGGATTTGCTCGCCCATGGTCTCGCCAGTTGCCTAGGAATTCACGGGGGAGATAACCTTGCCGCCCCACGTTTGGCGTAGGTTTACTGATAAAAAATAACCACAACATCAATATTATAGACAAATAACACTCAAGACTTTTTAGGTACGGAAGCTAGAACTCAAAATATCTTCTAAAAAGTGGCAACTCATTGTAATTAAAAAATTTTATACAGCTACAACGTTCATCAATACTTCCTGATACAGAGTAAATAGCATCATCTTTCGCATAATGTAAATTTACAAAAAAATAAAAATCGCTATTGACTATTAACTTTTTAAGTATTAATTTTATTTTACACTTATGTAAAGAAGTGTAACTCATAATGTTAATTATTAAGGAGAACAACATGCAAAAGCTTGATCCTCAAAAAGTATTTTCTCTACGTAGAAAGAGCACTCCATGCCTTAAATCAGTAGATAATTGATACTTAAAAAGCCGTTTTTTGCTGTAGCGGCTTATTTTAAATTTAGGGATGAATTATGACATTTGAAAAAATAACAGGTATTTCAAAAAAAATACATATCTTGGATTTAGGTGCTAAATTCTATTCAAGTAATGATCAAAAATATAATAATCTATCAATATCTAGCATATGTGGTATAGATTATTTTCCTGATGAAAACTCCATATCTAAACACAAAAAATATTATAATCATATTATTAATGCTGTAATAGGTGACGGTTCTTCTAGACAGTTATATATTACTGATATGGAATCATGTTCATCTCTTTTTATACCTAATAAAAAAGTATTAGAAAATTTTCAAACATTATCTGAGTGGATGACAGTAAAGAATAAAATTTTAGTTAAGACAACAAAACTTAATGATTTAAAACTACCATTCCTCCCTGATTTTATTAAATCAGACATACAAGGCTCAGACCTCTATGCAATTCAATACGGATCTAAATATTTTGATAGTGCACTCGTATTGGAAATAGAAGTCGAATTTCTGCAACAATATGAAAATCAGCCTTTATTTTCTGAAATAGAACTAATCCTGAGAAGGAAAGGGTTTGTCTTTCATACATTCACTGGTTATGGTTCTAGATTTCTCAAGCCTGCCGAAAATCCTATTGATCCATACGATACATTAAACCAATGGATGTGGTCTCATGCGGTCTTCGTAAAAGATTATCTTACATTACCTCTTAGTTCAGAGGAATATATCAAAATAGCTTTGATCGCTCATAATGTTTATGGTTCATATGACTTAGCTCTTCATTGTCTAAAAAAATCCGATACCGATGAAACAAATTATAAAAAATTCTTCTCCGGATTATTTGAAAATGAAATTAATTAATTTCTTGATTTCTAGCGCATTAAATCTATTAGCATTTCGTATTTTCAATATTTCTCTAATTTGGACTGTAGTTACTACTTCTGGAAAAGATAGTTCATCACTTGGAGCTATGATTGCTCTAATGTGGATATTTAATCTGATATCTCTCCCATTGGCTGGAGACTTTTTAGATAGGTATAATAAAAATGTAGTTTTACGAGTAAGTGGTTTTTTATCTGTTTTTGCTACTATAATATTTTGGATAAACCTTCAATATATCAATAATTCTTTATTAGTAATGTCACTTAGCGCTTCAATACTAGCCGCTACAAACTCTATAACATCAAGCAGTATAAACAGTCTGATACCATTTATCGCAAAAAAATCAAAAATCACTAAAGCGGTTGGTCTAGCCGCTACCATAAACTCATTACAAACGGTAATTGGCGCAATGTTAGGGGGTGGTCTTATCGCGATTTTGGGTTTAAAGTACACTATCTTTTTAGTATTTTTTCTATATTCAGTTTCGCTATTTCAATTCTTTTTTATTGATTTTAAAGAAAAAAATAACCAAGAAAACAAAACAAAATTACACTCACGCTTTACCGCCGGATTTAGAACCCTCTATTTTATAAACAGCGAGAGAACTATATGCTACACAGCTATGATAACAAATTTCATACTTACTCCATTATTAATGGTAGTAATTCCTTTTTATGTTATTGAAGAGCTTCATGGTGGTGCACAAGTCCTTGCTATACTTGATTCATCATTTGCATTTGGAATGTTCTTAGGCGCTATAATATTAACAAGAATAGACTTTAATAAGTACAAAAGAATCTATCCTGTTGTGTTTGGAAATATTCTAATAGGACTAGGGATTATTGGCTTTTCATTATTAGATCCTATAATAATGAAGTCATTTAGTTTATGCTTATCAGGTTTTGGTCTAACAACAAAGGGCATCGCCTGTAATAGTATTCGAGCTTTAGCCGTTCCAAACTCTCATCGAGCAAGATTAGAAGGAGCAATATTCTTTTCATGTGTAATAACAATTCCTTTGGGCAGTCAATTCTTTGGTTATATATTGAATTTATTAGGGAAAGAACATTCTAATAGTATATTCTTTTTGATGGGATTATTAATTATCATGACTTCATTATTACCTATACTATCTAAGAAAACATTGTTTATTTTAAAGCAAAAAAATACTCAACTAGACCAAGCTTATATGTCTTTATATCCATCCGCATTCAAAGATTAGGTTAAAATTATGGACGTAAAAAATATCAACTGGGCAACTCCAAATGCAGAAAACTCAAAAAAACTCATAATTCTAAATATTAAAGAAATTATAGAAAGCTTTTCTTATTTAGCAAGCGTTTGTGAATATGATGAATATAGTGTCAGCAATTTCCTTAAATCAAGAGTTGATCTTTTGATTGACAACAAATCTCCATTATATATTGCACATGAATCTGTAATTCAGGCAATAAATAATACAGATAAAAAACTGTGCCACCAAATTTTTGATGAATTATATGATTATTTTATGAACCTCACTAGTTTAAAAAATAAAAATATAATTTGTACACGTTATGGAAAATCATACCCGTCATTTATTGAAGAAATGCTCTATAAAGTCATGTTAAATGATCATTATGAGACTTATAAAGGAAAATATGCGGGAAGAAATTCAAATATTACAACGCCAAAATTATCAACTGCATACAATACAACAAAGATCATAGATAATGTAATGAATAAAATTAAAGATATTGATTCTTCGCATTATGATGAATTAATAACGGTAATTGATCGAGTTGTAATAATTGATTCTAATGGCGTCAACGCAAGCTCCTATCTAAATATGCTAGGTTTATTTTTTTTACGAACTTTTAATGTGGAAAAAGAACACTGGTCTAGAATTTTAGAGCACACTGTTCATGAATCTGCACATAATCTTCTTTATAATATTTGGTATCAAGAACCAGTAATAATAGATGATGAAGGGGAATTTTATACTCCCTTCAGATTAGATTACCGTCCATTAAGTGGTGTATATCACGCAATGTTTGTTCTTGCGAGAACTATCTATGCTTTCAATTCTTTGATTCAAAATAGACTATTATCACCCGAAAACATCAAAAGTCACTATAATGAAGCAAACAATGAAACAGCATTCAAAGAAAAATTTAGACAAACTGTAGAAGTACTAAAAAAATCAGAGAAACTTACTTTTTTTGGAAATAAACTTTTAAACAACTGTGTTGATTTAGTAAATAATTGTACTGAAGATATTTAGAGGGAATAGATTTATATTTTTTACTTATCTTAAAATTCATATTCCAAGTAGGGTTAGAGCGGTAACGCTTTTTTAGTAGTAAAATTAAATCTTGTTTCTTATAAAAAATACAGAGATAAAATTTAAACTATGACAATAGATACATCCAAAAATGAGCTGTAATTTTCGTCACCTCCCCATTTAAGTTAAAAATTAAACAGCACAACTGGTTATAAAATATTCACGCTCTTGCCCTACCCCAGAGGGGACGTATACAAACACTAAACCGCCTCCCTAAATGAGGAACACTCTAGGTTTCTTGCTTAAACGGCAACAAGGCGTGGGTATCTTGATGGTACTCACGCACGGCTTGGGCTTCTTCCTCACAGAAGTGGCCAATGGCGTCGCGGAAGCCTTCGTGGGCAATATAGTGAATGCTGTGGCTAAACACAGGCTCAAATCCACGGGCGATTTTGTGTTCTCCTTGGGTACCTGGATCAAAATGCTGTAAGCCTTTTTCAAGACAAAACTCGATACCTTGGTAGTAGCACGCTTCAAAGTGCAAGCAATCGACTTCTTCCATGCAGCCCCAATAGCGGCCATATAAAGAATGATGGTCGAAGAAGCACCAAGAGGCAGCGATAGGCTCGTCTTCTCGAAAGGCTTGCACCAAGAGGATTTGCTCGCCCATGTCTTGCGCTAATTGCCCGAAGAATTCTCGGGTTAAATAGCCTTGCTGACCACGTTTGGCATAAGTAGATTGGTAACACAGATAAAAGAAGTCAATCTCGGCTGGGGTTAAATCGCTACCTAGGGTGCGAGTCAGTGTAATGCCTTCCTTCGCGACTTTTTCTCGTTCCTTACGCGCGGTTTTGCGCTTACGGCTGGAGAAGTGCGAGAAATAGTCTTCCATGTCTTGGTAACCACGATTAAACCAATGGAACTGACAGGAAATTCGTTGCAGAAGATCTTTATTTGGCGCGAATAGTGCGGCATGCTCTGGCTTGGTAAATAACAGATGCCAGCTTGAAAACGCTCGCTCTTGGTTGGCTTGAGTCATTAACTCTGCAAGCGCTGGGTACAGATGAGAGAACATCACATCATCGCCTTTTGGATCAAGATGAGAGAAGATCCGCAAACCTGTCACAGGCGAAAAGGGAATCGCCCAAATACGCTTAGGAAAGTAACGCATGCCATGACGCTGGTAGGCATCCGCCCACGACCAATCGAAGACAAACTCCCCTTGGGAGTGGGTTTTCAAATAGGTTGGGGCGATGGCCAGTGGGCTGTCATCGTCATCCATTACTAGCAAGTATTCTGGGTACCAACCGGTTCCGTCGCCAATGCTGTTGCTTTGCTCTAATGCCTGATGAAAAGCAAATTGCGCAAAGGGATAACGTGTTTCTCCAATAGCAGCTTGCCATTTGGCTTCGCCTATTTGATCAACCGAATTAAACCATTGCGCTTTCATACTACTTTCCTTTCTGTCGCTCATTGCAAAGGCCGTTTGACTTACATCTGTTTGCGCATTTCTTCCACTAGACTGGCGGTTTCAGGTCGTATTTGTCGCCATAAATAAAAAGCCTCTGCGGCTTGGCCAACAAGCATTCCCAGACCGTCCGCACCATCGGCGCCACGCTCATGAGCCCATTGTAAAAAGACCGTGCGATCTTTGCCATACATCATGTCGTAACACCAAGTACAGTCACTCACTAAGGTATCTTTTAAGGGGGGCAGACTGCCCGTCATGCTCGCTGAGGTGCCATTTATGATGATGTCGAAAGGGCCATCTAACGCTTCGAAAGACGACGCCAGACAATCAAACTGATCCGCTAAGGCTTGCGCCTTTTCGACGGTACGATTAGCAATGGTGACAGATTCCGGGTTTTCGGCTAAAACAGGTTCAAGCACACCACGCACCGCGCCACCAGCACCCAAAATCAATACGCTCTTGTCTTTTAAGTTTTGCCCGTGGTTGTGAATAATGTCACGAACCATGCCCACACCGTCGGTATTGTCGCCGAACAGGTCGCCATTTTTGCCCATCATTAAGGTATTCACGGCACCCGCTTGCTTGGCTCGCTGACTTAATATGTCGCACATGGCGTAAGCGCGTTCTTTAAAGGGCACCGTAATATTCAGACCCTTTCCACCTTTTTCAAAAAAGTCTCTGACTTGATTTTCAAATTCAGCCAGATCACCCAGCAAAGTCGAATACATCAAATTTTGTTCCGTTTGCTGAGCAAAATAAGCGTGAATCCTAGGGGATTTGCTATGAGCAATCGGATTTCCGACAACGGCGTATTGATCCAAAATATGTCCTCTTTTATTGAAACGCTAAAGGCAATGACGCAACCGTAAACAGCAAGCCCATCACACCCATAACCAATCTTTCGAAGTGAGATAGTACTCGGTAAGCTTGGCTTCTGCGCTATCGGTCTCGACCTGATATTCGTACGTCCAGCGAACTTCGGGGGGTAACGACATCAAGATAGATTCCGTACGGCCCAAGCCACTTTGTAAACCAAAATGTGTGCCTCGGTCGAAGACCAAATTAAACTCCACATAACGGCCACGACGATGCAATTGAAAATCCCGCTGCTGCTCATTGAATTCATGGTCTTTGCGACGCTCTAAAATCGGCAAATAGGCCTGTGTATAAGCATCACCAACGGCTCGCATCATAGCAAAACAATGCTCAAAAGTGCCTTCATTGAAATCATCGAAAAACAAGCCACCAATACCACGAGGCTCTCCACGATGTTTTAAATAAAAATACTCATCGCACCACTTTTTAAAGCGTGTGTAATATCCTTCGCCAAAAGGTTCGACGGCATCGTACGCGGTTTGATGCCAATGGATACAGTCCTGATCAAAGCCATAATAAGGCGTTAAATCAAAACCCCCACCAAACCACCAGACCGGATCCATACCGTCTTTATAAACGATAAATAAACGCACGTTAGCGTGAGAAGTGGGTGCAAAAGGGTTATTTGGGTGAATGACTAAAGACACGCCCATGGCTTCAAATCGGCCTCCTGCCAGTTCTGGACGATCGACCGTCGCAGACGGAGGAAGGTTGTCGCCCATCACATGGGAGAAATTCACGCCGCCTTTTTCTATAACCTCACCACCCGCAATAACACGAGTGCGCCCGCCACCGCCGTTGGGCCTGTCCCAAGCGTCTTGCTTAAAACGCGCTGTCGGCTCGACACTTTCTAATGTCGTGCAAATATGGTCTTGCAGAGACAAGAGGTAATCTTTAACCGCCTGAACATCGAGGCGGGTGACCGTGGCTGGTGAGCTTACTGACATGACATGCTCCATCGTGTCTTCTCTTAATGAAAACCGCTTTACAAAACGGCTTAAAAAAGCGTTAAAAAATGGCTAAACAAGAGCCTAAAAGTTGCACCCAGTCTACCATTGAAAAGATAGGTATCGCGAAAGAACTTATGAATGACAATGATGTTAATACAGACGGGAACCATCAGGACGCGTACGCAACAAATTTAGCACCCACATATATTGTTCAGGATGTCGGGAAATCATCGCTTCAAGAGCTTGGTTCATGATAAGCGCATCGGTTTCTTCGTTACCACTGGGAAAATTTTCTAGCGGAGGAAAAATAAACAACTCGTATTTACCCGATGTCGCATTATAAGCGGGCAACATAGGAACAACGGTGGCATTGGTAAGCTTGGTCAACTTACCCAGCCCTTTCATTGTGGCTTTGGTTGACGCAAAAAATGGGGTGAAAACAGAATGCTGGGCACCAAGGTCTTCATCCGGTAAGTAATAACCTAAAAAGCCATCTTTCACCGAGTTCATAAAAGGTTTAATGCCCGTACTACGACAATAAACTCGAGCCCCGTAACGCACTCGCTGTCGATGAATCAGCCAATTAAAAATAGGGTTTTTCTGAATACGTATCATAGCGACGGTTTTATACCCTCGAGCCGTCAGCATAATCCCCGCATAATCAATCGCCCAGCAATGTGGCACCAGCGCAATCACATTGTCTCCGCGATTCAACAACGGAAAGAGATGCTCTTGACCTGAAATAACACAGCGATCCTCACAATGCTGCTTGCTACGCACAAGCAATTCGCCATACCCAACAAAATACTGCGCTGCTGTCTGAAAGCTATGCTTAAGCAGGGCTTCGCGCTCTTCCAAAGATTTCTCCGGAAAACATTGCTCTAAATTAATCCGCGCTCTTTTTAACGTACTGCTTTTGGTATTCAACAATCGACACGCAATCCAACTCGCCAATTTGTCACGCCAACGCAACGGAAAAAAGGCAATCAACAATGACACTCCCACCCCTAACCAAGTTAACCAAAACCTTGGATGAAGAAATCGCCACTGAAAAGTTGGATTGTATAAATGCTTGTCAGCACAGTTCATTTTTCAACATGTCGCATAAATTGTGGAAGCTTTATGATACATCAAACCTCTGGCACCTTAAATTGATATCTTTTTTGTTACTTGCCATAACATTCACGCCAATCAGACAAGGCATGATCGAACAACACAGGCTGATTCGTACCTTGTACTAAAATCGAAGCCCCATGTAAACAGGCCAACAATTGGCTGGCAGATACAAAAGCCGTGTCTTCATCCGTCTGATTCAAACGCACAAACACCTTGCTTAGCCAGATCAGTTTTTGCTGATAAAACACCGACAATTCGTTGCAAACTTCCTCTGGCAACAGCCTTCTGTCAGCGGCCAGCACTGTACATATGCTCATATTTCGTTGATCAACAATCTTGGTTTTGAAGCCATTGATAAACCCATTTAATAAAGTCTTAGGATCAAGGCTTTCATCATTTGGGTTTGGCAGTAATTGCGCAAACAGTTCGGTATAACGCGCCATTACCGCAGCGACCAAGTCACCTTTGGTCGGGTAGTGATAGTGAACACTTGCACTCTTGATTCCTACCGCTTCCGCAATATCTCGAAAACTAAACGCGTTATAGCCACCTTGTACAATAAACCCTTCGGCAGCGTCTAAGATTTTGGTTTTCGTATCGTTTTTATCCGCCGTCATTTACCTGTCTCATTATTTCATCTATCTAGTGATAGGTATTTTATTGACTAAGTTCAAATACTCAAGCTATATTAAACCTACCTAGTGATAGGTAGAAATATATTTCTTTCACTACACAGTCTGAGGAGAACAATGACATGTACGATCTAGTGGTGTTAGGCAGTGGTCCTGGTGGGTATGCGGCGGCCTTTAGAGCCGCGGATTTAGGCTTAAAAGTGGCCTTAATAGAACGCCATAATACGTTAGGTGGCGTTTGCTTGAACGTCGGCTGCATTCCCTCCAAAGCCTTATTGCATGTGGCGGGAAAAATCCTGATGGCTGAGGAGCCCGCTCACGGTGTGCAATTTGCCAAACCAACTATCGACCTTGACGCCATTCGCCACCATAGACAATCTACCGTCGATACCTTAACTGACGGCCTGACAATGATGGCCAAAGGTAGAAAAGTCACCGTTCTTCATGGCGAAGGGAAGTTCGACTCGACAAACTCAATAACCGTCTCAAAAGACGGTTCAGAAGAAAAAGTCGCATTCAAAAACGCCATCATCGCCGTTGGTTCACGTGCGATTAAATTACCTTTTGTGCCTTATGACGACCCACGTATTTTAGACTCCACCAGCGCCTTGCAACTCGAACGCATTCCAGAGCATTTATTGGTGCTTGGCGGCGGCATCATTGGTCTTGAAATGGCCACTGTTTACCAATCACTCGGTGCGAAAATCACCGTTGCCGAACTTGGCGAACAAATCATGACCGGCGCAGACAAAGACCTTGTTAGTGTCTTCGAGCAAGTCAACAAAGACCGCATGAGCTTTTTAATCAAAACCCAAGTCACCAACATAGAAGCCACACCAGAAGCGCTAAATGTCACCCTAAAAGACAAAGACGGCGAACGCCAGCTCGCGGTGGATGCCGTACTGGTTGCGGTAGGCCGCTCGCCGAATGGCAAAACCGCTGGTATTGCCGACATTGGCGTCACATTAGACGAACGTGGTTTTGTATTGACCAATGAACAATGCAGAACATCTGTACCCAATATATATGCCATTGGCGACGTCACTCACGGCCCAATGTTGGCACACAAAGCATCCCATCAAGGCCATACCGCCGCTGAAGTCATTGCTGGTCACAAAGTCGATTTTCAGCCCCTTGCCATTCCATCGATTGCTTACACTTATCCAGAAGTCGCTTGGGTGGGCTTAACCGAAACCGAAGCGAAAAAGCAGGACATAGCAGTGAAAACAGCGGTATTTCCATGGACTGCAAGCGGACGCGCCATTGCTTCTGGTGTCACCCAAGGCAAAACCAAACTCATCTACGATGAAGCCACAGAACGCGTCTTAGGTGCTGGCATCGTTGGTTCTCATGCAGGGGAATTACTCGGTGAACTGACCCTAGCCATCGAGTTCGGTGCAACATTGGAAGACATCGCCTTAACCATCCACGCTCACCCAAGCCTACACGAAACCGTTGGTTTAGCGGCAGAACTCGGTGCAGGAACGATTACCGACATGCCGAACAAGAAAGCAAAGAAAGCTTAATGATTACAGAGCTCTTTACGTGAGCAACCTATGGTTGTTCACGTACAGTTATTCTCTGATGATGAAACCTAATAATTAGGAAATCTGAGATTAACTCACATAGACGATGTGCTGTTCATCATCATAACTAAAATTCAGATAAATCTGGATTTGGTTTTCCTCTAGATGTAACTTCGAAACTAGATCAAAGGTGCCTTTTTCGGCTTTCTCCGCAAAGGTTTTTAACTGCTTTTCCAACATAACCCACGCCACGTTATCCCTTGCTTCATCAATTCCAACAAGCTCAATGGAGTGTGTTCTCAACCAAGCAAAATACGCCAGCGAATTGGCTTTAATATCCACTACATCACCAGCGTCTGAGGCGACGTAACTCAATCCACATAGAGAAAGCTGCTGCGTTAAATACGCTTTCCATTGCTGCATAAACTGATCTAAATACGGCAAACAAACCTCTTCTAGCGGTAATAACTCTTAAGAAACGACATATAGAACAAGCTCCATAAAAGGGGAGCCAGCATAACATCTAAAAGCGAATGTAAAACACCACCTAAGAGAAGAGTATTTATTGACTACTTTTTGCTCTAGGTATATTTTGGATACAAAATCCATTTTAACCAACGGTTAGCAAGTTCCTTCAATTTCTTAAAAAAGGTATCGAATGATGAGCAATGACGTTTTTGATGTAAGTGTTTTTAACGGCATCATGCCAGCGTTGATGACGCCTTGTAAGGCGGATCGCACGCCAGATTTTGATAACTTGGTGAAGAAGGGCAAGGAAATGATGGCGGCAGGGATGTCGGCGGTGGTGTATTGCGGTTCCATGGGCGATTGGCCTTTGTTGACAGATGCGGAACGCATGGAAGGCGTGGAGCGTTTGGTTAACGCAGGCATTCCTGTGGTGGTCGGTACTGGGGCGATTAATACCAAATCGGCGGTGGCATTGGCAGCGCACGCCGAGAAAGTCGGTGCAGCGGGTTTGATGGTGATTCCTCGCGTACTGTCTCGTGGCTCGGTGATCGCTGCTCAGAAGCACCATTTCAAAGCGATTCTCTCCGCGGCGCCTTCCATTCCAGCGATTATCTACAACAGCCCTGTGTATGGTTTTGAAACCCGTGCGGATTTATTTTTTGCATTGCGAGCGGAGCACAAAAATCTGGTGGGGTTTAAAGAGTTTGGTAGCAAAGAAGCCTTGCGCTATGCCGCGGAAAATATCACCTCCCAAGACGATGATGTGTTGCTGATGGTGGGTGTGGATACAGCGGTCTACCACGGTTTTGTCAAATGCGGCGCAGTGGGTGCCATCACGGGCATTGGCACAGCACTACCGAAAGAAGTCTTGTTGCTCGCCAATCTGTGTCGATTGGCTGCGAAGGGCAACGCCGAAGCACGCGTTCGTGCTCAGGAATTAGAAGAAGCCTTGTCGGTTTTGGCCAGTTTTGATGAAGGTCCTGAACTGGTTCTATTTTTCAAATATTTGCTTGTTTTAAACGGTGAAGAAGCGTATCGATTACACTTTAACGAAACGGACGAGCTGAACGCCGCACAACGTCGTTACTGCGAAGAGCAATATGCACTCTTCAAAGACTGGTTTGCGAATTGGGCTACACAAGGTGGAGTAATAGATACATGCAAGTCATAGACAGTCATACGGAAGGTGAACCAACCCGCGTTATTGTGTCTGGTGGGCCTGATTTAGGTTCTGGCTCATTGGCGGAACGCGCAAAAATATTAGCGACGGAACATAAAGATTTTTATCGTTCCGTGGTGGCCGAACCCTATGGACAAGAAGCCATGGTCGGCGTGATGCTGGTAGAGCCTGTTAACCCTGAATGCGTGGCCGGCGTGATTTATTTCGACGCTGCAGCTGTCATCGGCATGTGTGGTCACGGCACCATTGGCGTAGCGGCTACGCTGGCGCACATGGGGAAAATAGGTATGGGCACGCATAAAATAGAAACGCCCGTTGGCGTGGTTGAGGTCACCTTGTCCGATGCCAATACCGTGACGGTTAAAAACGTCGCCAGTCGGCGTTTACACAAAGATGTGAGCTTAGATATCGAAGGGATAGGTACAGTTTATGGTGATGTGGCCTACGGTGGAAACTGGTTCTTTATTGTCGACCAAAGCCCTGTTCCTGTGGTACCAAGCAACATTCGTAACCTAACGGAAGTCTCAATAAAAATACGTGATGCCATTACGGCGAAGCAATTAACAGGTACAGATGGCGGTATTATTGATCATGTTGTTCTTTATGGGCCAGCACTTAGTGAAAACGGCCACAGCCGCAACTTCGTATTGTGTCCTGATAATGCCTACGATCGCTCACCTTGCGGCACGGGAAGTTCCGCTCGCTTGGCTTGCCTCGCGGCGGATAATCGCCTTGCTCCGAGTGAAGAAATTATTCAAGAAAGCACCATTGGCAGCAGTTATCGTTTGAGCTATCAGCAAGCGACACAAGATACGATTATTCCGAATATCACCGGACAGGCGTTTATCACCAAAGAAGCGACCTTAATAATGAACCCTTACGATCCATTGAAAAATGGTATTAACTTACATGGGTAAATCCGAAATGGACAGCACAAATAAGCAGGATATTATTGTGATTGGTGCCGGAATTATCGGCATTAGCATTGCGTTAAAACTGCAATCCGAAGGCCGGCAAGTGCTAGTACTGGATAGAAAAGGTGTCGCAGCGGAAACCTCTGCGGGTAATGCGGGTGCCTTTGCTTTTGCTGATGTAATTCCGCTGGCAACGCCAGGCATTATGCGTAAGGCACCAAAATGGTTGATCGATCCTCTCGGGCCATTGTCGTTACGTCCTGCTTATGCTTTAAAAATTATCCCTTGGATGCTGCGTTTTTGGCGCGCCAGCTGGCAAGATAAGTATCAAGCCGCGTTAGCGGCGCAAGCCAGTTTAATGGCGGTTTCCAAGGCGGCGTTGGAGCGCCAAATCGAAGCCGTAGAGGGTGAGGCCATGATTCGCCGCGAAGGGCAGTTGCAACTGTACGAAGGCGAAGCAGAATTTAGTGCCAGCCTTGCTGGTTGGCAAACTCGACAGGAACACGGTGTGCGTTACGAGCTTCTGCTCAATACTGATGCCATCGCTAAAATCCAACCCGGTATTCACCCTAGATTCACCCATGCCGCCTTTACCCCGGACTGGAAAAACGTTTGCGATCCAGCCCAATGGACGCAGCACTTGGCCGATGCGTTCGAAAAACTCGGCGGTAAAATCGCCATTGCAGAAATTCACGCCATAGATTTAAAAGACGATGTTGTAAGCTTGAGAAGCGATGCGGCCGATTATGAAGCCAGCCAAATCGTACTAGCAACAGGGGCTTGGTCCAAAACCCTAGCAAAATCCATTGGAGACAGTTTTCCATTGGATACCGAACGAGGGTACAACACGACATTACCCTCTGGCGCATTCGATTTAAAAACTCACATAACTTTTAGTAATCATGGTTTTGTGGTCACCAAAATAGGTGAGGGTGTTCGTGTTGGCGGCGCGGTGGAACTGGGTGGATTGGATTTGAAGCCAAATTTTCAACGGGCTGAGGTCTTACTCGATAAAGCGAAAACATTCTTACCCGGTTTGAAAATTGACGGTGGTAAACAATGGATGGGCTTTCGCCCCTCCATGCCTGATAGCCTTCCCGTGATTAGCTATTCAAGCCGATCTAAACGCGTTGTCTATGCTTTTGGGCATGGACATTTAGGACTCACTCAATCGGCAGGAACCGCTGAACTTGTGGCTGCGCTTGTTAGTAATGGCACACCAGATATTGATCTTACGCCGTTTTCAGCCACTCGGTTTTAATCCTTTCTAACCTGTGCAAAATCAGTTTTGCAGGCCTGATGAGGAAGTCACAACCGTACTCAGCCGCATGTCACGTATGGTGTCGGATAACGCCTCGTACCTCGTCTCATCCGACCTACATTTTTAGATGTACAGGGCAGTTGGTTTTCGGTAGTCGGCTCATCTGACAAGACTGACTACCGTCGCGCGGCGGTAATCCATTCAAGCACCTGTAGCTTGGTGTTTTCGATATGAGAGCGTAATTTATCGGCCGCGCCCTGCACATCCCCTTGTCTCGCCAACGCCAGTAAGTCACTGTGATCTTGTTGAGCACTTTGGGATTTGTTCAATTGGTCTATGTGCATACTGACATAGCGATTGGATTGTAGGCTGGCACGCTCTAATAGATTGCTTGTTAATTTTCTACCGGCGGCGGCATAAAGTGCACCATGAAATTTGGCATTTAATGGTCCCCATGCTGCAACATCACCACATTGATAAGATAATTCCATCTCTTTAAGAATGCTCTCACAACGCTCAAAATGCTCGACTTGCATCAAGGGAATAGCACGAGTAAAAAGATCCACTTCGAGCATCATGCGCACATCAAAGATTTCGGCGATTTCATCTAGAGAATGCTTGGTGACGGTCGCGCCTCGATTGTTCGTAAAAACCACCAGCCCTTCGGCATCAAGGCGCTTCAATGCTTCACGAATGGGCATACGCGATACATCATATTCTTCAGCCAACAGTTCCTGACGAATCAATTCCCCTTCTGCCAAATCGCCAGACAAAATACGCTGACGTAAATCGGCCGCTATGACATCGGGTAAACTCTGACGAACAACGGCTCTTTTGGGCACCAAACGACTACTCCTTCGCAAGCTAAAATACAGGAAGATCAAGCTATTATACGCAAAAGCGCCGCTAACGTGAGGTTAACAGCGCTTTTTTTTAAGATGACGTCAGCAATGACAGACGCCAACATAATCACTCAATGTTTGAAAAATATCAAACATTGAATTGATAGCTTCTCATTTTTCAAACTGTGGCCATTGCCTACTATCGATTGGTATTAAAAGTGCTAAGTTAATAACACGCAGCACTGACAAATTATCCTCCTTAGCCAAGTCTGGAGTCTTTATGAAAGCAATACTATCTCAGGCCACTTTGTTGAAAAGCCAATCTTATATTGGCGGCGAGTGGGTCGCGGCCAAGTCTGGTAAGACGTTCGCGATAACCAACCCATCCAATGGCGAGCACATCATTGATGTAGCCGATTTGGGCGCAGAAGAGACAACGCTGGCGGTTGAGGCCGCTGAAAAAGCCCAGAAAGAATGGCAAGGCCGTACCGCGAAAGAACGTGCGACATTATTGCGTCGTTGGAACCAACTCATTTTAGACAACCAAAACGACTTGGCGACCTTGATGACATTAGAGCAAGGCAAGCCTTTTGCTGAAGCAAAAGGTGAAGTGGCTTACGGTGCGTCTTTTATTGATTGGTTTGCGGACGAAGCGCGTCGTTTAAATGGTGATGTGATTCCGACGTTCGCCAAAGACAAACGTATTTTGACCATCAAACAGCCGATTGGTGTGGTGGCGGCGATTACGCCATGGAACTTCCCCATTGCAATGATCACGCGTAAAGCGGGCCCTGCACTGGCCGCAGGTTGTGCGATTGTGATCAAGCCGTCAGATGAAACACCTTTGTGTGCTTTGGCTCTGGCTGAACTTGCGCATCAAGCAGGCATTCCAGCGGGCGTTTTGAACGTTGTGGTCGGTAAAGACGCAAAAGCCATTGGTGGCGTATTAACAGGTCATCCAACGGTTCGTAAGTTGTCTTTCACGGGCTCGACGCCAGTAGGCAAATTATTGCTGTCTCAGTGCGCACAAACGGTGAAACGCACGTCGATGGAATTGGGCGGCAACGCACCTTTCATCGTGTTTGATGATGCCGACCTAGACGCCGCGGTCGAAGGCGCGATCGCCTCTAAATACCGCAATGCAGGCCAGACCTGTGTGTGTGCAAACCGTATTTTAGTACAAGAAGGCGTGTACGATGCGTTCGCAGAGAAGCTTGCTAAGCGTGTTGCTACTTTCAAAACAGGCGATGGTTTTGCTGAAGGCGTGAACATTGGTCCGCTAATCAATCCAGCGGCGATTAGCAAAGTGGAACAACTGGTTGGCGATGCTATGGCAAAAGGCGCGAAGGCGCTTATCGGTGGATCAAAAGCCTCTGCGGCTGGCGCTCAGTTCTTCGAACCGACTATTTTGACTGGTGTGACGGAAGACATGGACATTTTCTCTAACGAGATTTTTGGTCCTGTGGCGCCTTTGTTCAAATTTAAAACCGAAGACGAAGCGGTTGCCATGGCAAACAATACCCCATTTGGTTTGGCATCTTACTTCTATTCCCAAAATATCGCTCGCATCTGGCGTGTTTCTGAAGCCTTGGAATACGGCATGGTGGGGATTAACGAAGGTATTATTTCCAGTGAAGTCGCGCCGTTCGGCGGTGTAAAAGAGTCGGGCAGCGGCCGTGAAGGTTCCCAGTACGGCATCGACGAATACGTTGAAATCAAATACTTGTGCATGGGCGGCTTGGCGTAAGGTTTTACCTCACACAACCTCTCTTATATCGATTAACAAGCGGAGCAACCGCGCCGCTTCATGTGCATAGAGCTTGCTCTCATTAAGGTAACAGACAAAATGAAAAACGCAGATATACAAAAACGCAAAGAAAGTGCGATCGCTCGCGGTCAAGCAAACATGGCTCCGGTTTATGTTGACCGTGCCTTAAACGCTGAAATTTGGGATGTTGAAGGCAAGCGTTATATTGACTTTGGTGCCGGTATTGCTGTGGTAAACACAGGCCATAACCACCCGAAAGTGAAAGCAGCAACCATCGCGCAAATCGAACGCTTTACTCACACTTGTGTCATGGTCAGTCCATACGAATCAGCGGTGGCTTTGGCAGAAAAGTTAAACGCAGCGGCACCAGGTAACACACCGAAGAAATCTATCTTCGTTACCACAGGCGCAGAAGCTGTAGAAAACTGCGTGAAGATTGCCCGTGCCCACACGGGTCGTCCTGGTATTATCGCGTTTAACGGTGGCTATCATGGTCGTACTAACATGACCATGGGTCTGACTGGTAAAGTGAACCCTTACAAAATTGGTTTTGGTCCTTTCCCAAGCGACATTTTCCATGTTCCTTATCCAAATGACTATTTAGGTATCACCGAAGAGCAAGCGCTTGCTGACCTGCAATTGCGCTTTACTTGTGACATCGAGCCATCTCGCGTGGCAGCCATCATCATCGAGCCAGTACAAGGTGAGGGTGGTTTCTACAAGGCCTCTACTAGCTTCCTACAGAAACTTCGTAAGCTATGTGATGACCACGGTATGCTGCTCATTCTTGACGAAATTCAGTCTGGCTTTGCACGCACAGGCACCATGTTCTGCCACGAACAAGCCGGTATCGAAGCGGACCTTATGACCACCGCAAAAGGCATCGCTGGTGGCGTACCATTAGCTGCTGTTGTGGGTAAAGCCGATATCATGGATGCACCAATTCCTGGTGGTCTAGGTGGCACTTACGGTGGCTCTCCTGTTGGCTGTGCCGCTGGCCTTGCGGTATTCGAAGTCATTGAAGAAGAAAAGTTATGTGAGCGTGCCACACAGATCGGTACACGCTTTGTTGAGCACCTAACAGCATTGCAAGCGGAATTCCCGAACGTTATCGGTGATGTGCGTAACTCTGGCGCCATGATTGCTGTGGAATTCGTTCACGACGGTGATGTTAACAAGCCTTATCCTGAGCTGGCTAAAAAGCTGTCAGGCAAAGCGTCTGAAAATGGTCTAGTGCTTTTGTCTTGTGGTATTCGCGGTAACGTTATCCGCTTCCTACCAGCGTTGACGATTGAAATGGAACTGATCGACGAAGGTATGGAGATTTTCAAACGCTGCTTTAAAGCGTTGGTTTAAGCTGAAATAATGAAACGCGGCCTTGATTTATCATCAAGGCCGCGTTTTTGTTTAATCGCATGATTTATGGCTGATAGTCGTTTACCATTTTTTGCAGCTGTTCAATACGCTCATCAGAAACACCTTTGACAAACTGATTCATACCCGATAACGCTGACTTAAAAGTGGCGATGTCTTCTTCTGTTGGTTCGTATACCTCAATACCCGCTTCTATAAGCATTTTTTTATGCCTTTTTTCTGACTGGTTCACCCAATCAAACACCTCAGCTTGGGCTTCCATAGAAGAGGCTGTGAATTGCTCTTTCTCCTCAATGGACAAATTATCCCACCAATATTGGGAAGCCAATGCCAAGCGCGCTGACATAATTAATTTCGCATCCGTAAAGTAGTGCAATAGGTTTGTCTGATCGAACATTAATGGGACCGATGATGCATTGATGTACCCATCCACAATTCCGGTTTTTAAGGCGTTTGACACCTCTGAAAGCGGAACAATCACGCCGCTTGCTCCCATCATTTCAAACATATTTAGTTGGTTCGAGTCGAGCGCCCGCATACGCAAACCAAGCATATCATTGACGGTCTCAATGGGCTTTTCTCTGTTAAAGATCCCCAAAAATGCGCCCGTTGGTAACACGGCCAACACACGCAATCCCTCGCTAGCGAGTCGCTTATTTATGTCATCAAGATAATCACTTTTGGCAAAAAAACCATACTGATGATCCACACTTTTAAAGGTATAGGGCAGTTGTAACACCTGCATTTCGGGTACAAACTGTGCGGCTGCGGTGTATCGAGACAAAGAGACATTTAAGGTACCTGAGCGAACACGAGCAACACGCTCTTCCTCACTGCCTATCGTGTCCCGCGCAAATACATTTGTCTGCCAGCCTTTTTCTTTCAACGACTGAAGTAAATTATCAACATATCGGTAACTGCCCGAATTTTCTCGATCAGGATTGGTATCTAAGGCAACCTCTACAGAGGCCGCATTGACAGAACAAGCACATAGCATCATTGCGGTTGTTACAATTATTTTTTTCATGGCACAGCCCTAGTCTAGACGGTTATCTGATCTCGACAATGAATCCAAGATGATGCCTGTGTTACAACTCTTAATTCACTATTTCGACACAGAAAATCAAACCATCAAAGTATAGAAGTAAAAGCCCTCAGAGTGCGAAGAAATCTGTCTAAAAGATAACGTCAAAAACAAGCATCATAAGCTTATCTTTAAGATGCTGTTTTTTATAACTGGGATTGCTAGATAGATCTAGGAGTCATGTTCCGAATAAGGCGGTAAACCAATATCTCTTTTCAGATACTCCGGCATATACTGAGATTTCAAATGAAAATCTCGAATCTGACGACGTCTTTTTTGCTCAGTGCGCCTTTTTTTAAAGACAACATGTGCGTCGACTATTTTTGCATTTAACCACAGTAATAACGTCCACATACCCAAGCCTCCTGTTAATGAGGGCTTTATTGTGTCGCTAAAAAGAGGTAAAAACGAACGCTATATTCTTACAGGTTAGATTAGAAAATCTTATGGGTTTCATTTTCATGAATATGTTTTTATGGACTCGCTTATGAGCAATCGAGTCACGCATCTAAAAGCCGCACATTATTTCTCGGTCGCCAGCCAGACCTTGAGCTACACCAAAGCCGCAAAACAGCTGCATGTGTCACAAGCTGCCGTGAGCCAGCAAATCCGCTTATTGGAGGAATACCTTGGCGTGCCATTGTTTTATCGCTCTGGTCGTGACATGCGACTTACTAATCAAGGACAGGTTCTCGCAGAACATCTAGAGCAAGCGTTCGAACACATAGGAAAAGGCTTAGAAAGCGTCAAACTTGAACCCGTTGAAGGAACACTGCTCGTCTCCGGACTACAAAGTTTTGTGTCTTTATGGTTGATGCCAAAACTGTGGCGTTTTTCCCACTTACACCAATCTATCAACATCAAACTCTTCTCATCTGATGAACGCGAAGATATTCACTCAGGCAAAATAGACATCAGTATCGATAATCTTATCAACCATCAAGATAACATCTCTCAAAGCCTGCTTTTATCGTCTGAAATCATTCCTGTATGCGCACCTGAACTGGCTAAAAATATTCCATTTAAACAGCCAACAGACTTGCTCAAATGCTGGCTGATACAAGTTGATACTCCGATTTACCGTTGGGAAAGATGGTTCGCAGAGCAACAAATTTCGCCACTTCGCAGTAAGAAGTTACTCTGGGCCGAAGTCAATTCTTGGTACATGGGAATCAGCGCAGTTAAAGCTGGTCACGGTGTGTTTCTGTGTCCTAGGTTTATGGTGCAAGAAGAGCTGGAACAAGGAGTACTGGTACAGGCTTTCCCCAAAGCACTGAATACCAAAATAGAATTTTACGTAAACTACAGCAAAAACTCTCCACGAAAAGCCCGCATCAAGGCTTTTGTCGACTGGCTCAGAGAAGAAAGCGGTGGGTAGGGTGAAAACATCCTTAAAACAGAATCTCATCAACCATTGCCCTAGCCTTAAAAAGACGTTTCCAGAAGACCAGAAACGCCTTATAAACTTAAATTATGTCTTTTATTTAACATCCATCAAATTCTGTACCTTTTGACCTGTCAATAATTGATCTACTATAGCCACAATCCTACCAATCAATTCTTCGTTATCACAAAGTGAGGCAGGAAAAATATCGTCCCTTTGAAGTAGAGTAGTAATTAAGTTCCTAGTGTCATCTCGATGACGGCTAACTAATTCGAATAACACAGCTTCAAGCGGATCGTTGATGCTTTGCTGATTCTGTTCGGCATTACAAAGAAAGACGATCCAGCCAGCAATACCAAGCTCGATAGCCGGTGCTGCTAGCGTTTTTGCCTGCAATTCCATTAAGCCACTCAACCAACGTTGTGGCAGCTTCTGACTGCCATCCATCGCAATTTGTTTAAGCTGATGCTGCAAACTGTCGTTTTCAAAACGTGCTAACAACTGTTGGCAATAAGTCGCTAATTCCGTTTGGCTAAAGCGAGGTAATGTCGGCACGACTTCTTGCATCATATAGTGCTCAAGGAAGATACGAATATCCTTGTCCTGCATGGCATCAGCGACGGTTTTAAAGCCCGCAATAGAGCCCAAGTAAGCCAGCAAGGAATGACTGCCGTTGAGCATTCTAAGCTTCATCATTTCATAGCTGGATACGTCATTCACCATTTGCACGCCAGCAGATTCCCACTGCGGACGACCTGCAGGGAAGTTATCTTCTATTACCCATTGACTGAATTGTTCGCACTTCACCACGGTAGGCTCACTAATGCCAGTGTCCGCTTGAATCATCGCAAGATCTTGATCGGAAACAGCTGGAACGATGCGATCTACCATGGAATTTGGAAACGCAACGCTTTGCTCAATCCATTGGGCGAATTCGGCATTCTGTGCTTTGGCTAATGCCACGACCGCGCCTTTCGCTCGAACACCGTTGTGAGGCATATTATCACAAGACAATACCGTAAAAGCGTCAAGACCTTGCGCACGGCGCTGTTTCAAAGACTCAAGAATCAACCCCAAGGCCGTTTTAGGTTGCGATGGAGACGCCATGTCATGCTGAATTTCTGCCGCATCTAACAGCAATTCACCTGTGGATGGTGCTAAGTAATAGCCTTTTTCCGTAATTGTTAAGGTGACTATCTTAGTGGCAGGCGCTGTCATTTGCGCGAGCAAGGCCTCTGAGCCTTCATTAGAGCCACAAAAAAACGTCTTCTTAATCGCTTTGATCTCTCTTAAATTGACGTTACTCGTATCCGCATATTCCACCACGTGATAACTATGTTCAGCCGCCCGCATCTGCTCCACCAGTTTATGATTAGAGCGAATATTCGCACTGGCAATCATCCAGTCCCCCCCATGCAGAGCAAGCGTCTGTTCTACATACACCGCCTGGTGAGCACGATGAAAAGCACCTAAACCAATGTGAACGATGCCGATATCATGCTGGCTTGGGTCAATTTGGCTGTTTATTCGTTGAATATTTGTCATAGGGTCACCCGATTAACCTAGCAGCGAAGGCAGCCACAATGAAATAGCTGGGATATAAGAAACCAATAAAAGCACAAAAAGGTTACAGAGTAAGAAAGGCCAAATCGCTTTCACAATGGTGGTCATAGGTAATTCGCTGATTCCTGCTGCGACAAACAAACAGACACCAACTGGCGGTGTGGTTAAGCCGATAATCAAATTAAGCACTGCCATCACACCAAAGTGGATCGGATCCATACCAATGCCTTCCGCTACCTTTAGCAAAGTAGGGAACAAGATGATGAGCGCTGCGATGGTTTCCATAAAACCACCTACAATCAACAACACAATATTGATGATTAGAATCACCACCAATGGGTTTTCACTAATGCTAAATATCGCACCTGCTAACATCTGAGGGATTTGTTCGCTCGTCAGGATCCAGCCAAATAAGTTCGCCATGCCCACCAGCAGTAACAAGCTGGTTGAACTCAGCACAGTATCGACTAGCAATTTAGGTAAGTTCTTCCATGTCAGACCTTTATAGACAAACATGCCGACAACAAAGGCATACAGGCTAGCCATTATAGAAGCTTCGGTTGGCGTGAAGAGCCCACCAATAATCCCGTACAGGATAATGAAGGTCATCAATAGCGCCCAGAAAGCACCTTTACCAACTATATAAATTTCTTTTAACGTGGCGCGTTTTTCACGAGGATATTGGCGTTTCACAGCAATAATATAAGCCGTTATCATCATAGCGAGACCCAACATGATTCCGGGGACGACGCCAGCCAAAAACATCTTACCGACAGAGATGCCACTTAAGGAACCAACAATAATCATCGGCACACTAGGTGGAATAATTGGCCCAATCGTAGAGGATGCAGCCGTAACTGCCGCAGCGAAGGGTTTGTCGTAACCACTTCGAGCCATACCTGGAATCATCACAGCGCCAATGCTCGCGGTATCCGCTACAGCTGTACCGGAAATACCACCAAAGATCATGGAGCCGCCAACATTCGCTAAGCCTAGACCACCACGAATATGACCTAATAAAGAATTACTGAAGCGAATAATATAATCCGTAATATTACCGACATTCATTAAATTACCGGCTAGGATAAAGCCCGGTATACATAACAATACAAAGGAATCCATACCTGCGTACAAACGCTGAGGAACAATCGTTAGCGGAATCCCTACCATGGTTAAATAGGTTAGCGAAGCTATGCCTAGGCAAAAAACAATAGGCACACCGACGAATAGCAATAAGAAGAATACAAGAAACAGTAAAATGACTTCCATTATGAAGTTACTCCTTGGCCATCACGTTCAAGCAGAACAAGCAGCGCACTCATAAAGCTATAAAATGCGGTTAACGCGAAGAAAAAAGTCACTGATAAGAATGCCCAATACATAGGCACCTCTAAAGCAGGAGAGGTCTGCCAGCGGCCTATTTGTGCGTATTTAATAGCAGAGGGCAGAATATAAATCGCAAAACTCCCCGCCAACAGATGACAGAAAATTTGATACATTTTATTCCAGAATCGATTTAATGCACCTTGGTACAGCTCGAGACGCACATGACGATTATGTCGAATCACTAAACCCGAACCCATCACGATCAGATAAACAAATAAGTAGCGAGACAGTTCTTCAGTCCAAATCGGAGAACTGGGTAATAAAAAACGCGAAACGACTTGCAAAACAACCACAACGGTAATCGCCAATAAGGCCGATACTGCCAACACTGAAAACACCCAATCCACTATGCGTAACAACCACTGAATACTCGCTTCCAGCTTGCTCACAAAATCTTTTGGACTATTGGTTTGAGATGAGATACTCATAGTATTTCTCTCCAAAAGGACCCATTTTCGCTTTAAAACGCGAAAATGGGTGGTCTTAAACGGATTTAGATTTTGTTGTAAAGCTCAAGCTGCTCAGGAGTAAGCGCTTCTTGAACAGCTTTTTGAGCGGCTGCTTTGAACGCTTCAAGATCTGGCTGTACAAATTCCATTCCACGGGCTTCTAAAGTAGCGCGCAGTTGCGCTTCATCGGCAGCGAACATACCATGTTCATAGCTTTGCATTTGCTGACCAGCATCTAGCACAATGGCACGCAAATCGGCAGGCATGCTGTTTAGCTTGTCTTGGCCAATCACCACATAAATCCAGCTACGCACGTGGCCAGTTAGGTTTACGTATTTCTGAACTTCATAAAAACTCGCACTGTTAATCAAACTAAGTGGGTTTTCTTGTCCATCGATCGTATTTTGTTGTAGAGAAGTAAATACCTCACTGAATGCCATAGGGGTTGGCTTTGCACCTAGGGCTTGCCATGTTTTTACAAACAGAGGCACATTAGGAACACGTAGCTTCAAGCCATCCAAGTCACTGGGGGATAAAATCTTACGATTAGAGGTTAAATGACGAGGACCACGTTCAAACCACGCAATCGGTTTAAGCCCTGTTCGCTCAGAAATCTGTTCGCTGATTTCTTTACCAACGTCGCCATTAACCGCTTTTGTTAGTTGTTCAGAACTCGTAAATGCATAAGGCACCGCCATTAGTGCGGCTTTTGGCGCCCAGTTCTGTAATGATTCGCCTGTAATCGTCATATCAGCTGTGCCCAGCTGAATGCTATTAATAACATCCATTTCTTTACCCAACTGTTCGTTAGGATAAAGCTTAACGTCAATGCGACCATTCGACTTTGTTTCTGCGACTTCTTTGAACTTCAAAGCCGCTTTGTGCCAGATATTATCTTCATTGGCTGGGTAGCCAAATTTAAGCGTAACATCAGCAGCCTGAGACAAACCAGCCAACAAGATAGATGACATAACGGCGACTTTTAACATTGGTTTTATCATGGTGAACTCCATTTTTATTATTAGATTTATACTTTAGGGTTATCTATTACTTACTCATCTCAACAAGCACTTTACGAGTAAGTTCAGGGTGGTTTTCCATTAGTTGAATACCATCACCAATGTCGTTTAAAGCAATCCGATGGCTAATTAATGCCAAAGGATCCAAACGACCTGATGCAATCATTTCAAGCACTTGCGGAAAACGGCGGTTATTAAGGCGAGAACCGACAATTGTCAATTCTTTCTTAATAACTTCAATTTGTGCTAAATCACTTGGGGTTGTACTAAAGCCCAACAAACCAATACGTCCGGCAGGGCAAGCAATGCGCAGAATTTCAGGCAAAAGCGCAGGAATACAAGCGGCGTCAGCAATTAAAGGTACACCTTCACCATTTGTCCATTCTCGGATACAGTCTTCGACTTTATGGGTTCGGCTGTTAATCACATCCGTAGCACCAAGCGATTTTGCCGTTTCTAAGCGTTCATCAACAATGTCGGTGACAATAATGCGTTCAATACCCATGGCTTTTGCCACTTGTACTATGGTCAAACCGATCACACCAGCACCATAAACCAGCAAGGTATCGCCTGGAATTGGCGCCATTCGAGACAACACATTGGTAGCAATGGAATAAGGCTCTACCAATGCCGCTTGCTCAAGCGTGACATTGTCAGGAAGCACGAGTACGTTGCTGGCAGGTGCACTGGTGAACTCTCCAAAACCACCATTTCGATGTACACCAAACACTTGTAATTTCGCACAAACGTTAAAACGGCCAGCACGGCAGGCATAACATTCGCCACAACTAATAACAGGATCAACACACACTTTGTCGCCAATTTTTACGTGGGTGACGCCTTCGCCAACTGCGGCGACAACACCCGAAAATTCATGGCCAGTAATTCGAGGAAACTGAACAAAAGGGTTTTGTCCGTGAATAATATGCAAATCAGAACCACAAATTCCGGCAAAGGCGGTTTTAATCAATACTTCGCCAGCCTCAGCGACAGGCTGTTTGGTATCGATCAAGGCATAGTCATTTACATTCGCTACTTGAAACGCTTTCATAATTTTCTACCAATTCCACAAGGTGCCATCTTCTAAGCGGTTAACCGGAAGATAAGCAGGTTTATAGGGGTATTTCGCAGCCAGTTCTTCATCAATGTCGACACCATGACCAGGTACATCCCCTGGTGTGAAGAAGCCATCTTTAAACTCATAAGCATGAGGAAAAACTAGATCCGTTTCCTTGGTGTGAGGCATGTGTTCTTGAATACCAAAGTTAGGCACCCAAGTGTCAAAATGCAGTGCAGCCCCCATGCAAATAGGGGAAAGGTCTGTTGCACCATGGAAGCCAGTTTTAACATGAAAGATCGCCGCAAAATCAGCGATACGGCGTACATTGGTAATACCACCAGCATGAGTGATAGTGGCGCGGATATAATCGATTAGCTGATTTTGAATCAATTCTTGGCAATCAGATAAACTATTGAAAACTTCGCCAATCGCGAGAGGTGTCGTCGTATGTTTACGAATTAGTTCATAGGAAGACTGATTTTCGACTGGCGTACAATCTTCTAACCAGAATAAGTGAAACTTCTCGACTTCTTTGCCTAAACGCGCTGCTTGGATTGGTGTGAGGCGGTGATGTACATCATGCAATATATGTAAATCTTCGCCGAATTCGTTGCGCACAGCGGCAAATAATTCAGGTACATGATTAAGATATTTCTCCGAAGACCAAACATGTTCAGCGGGTAAGACCGAATCGGCAGGCTCATAAGGCTTGCCAGCTTCTTTAGAAACGCCATAGGTTGTTGGGATACCTGGTATGCCACATTGCACTCGAACGGCTTTATAACCTAGTGCGACATGCTTACGGACTTCATCCAGACAAGACTCAATATCTAACCCTGTTGCATGCCCATAGACCATGATTTTTTCACGGCTTTTTCCACCAAGCAATTGGTACAACGGCATGCCAGCGAGTTTGGCTTTAATATCCCATAAAGCAACATCAACAGCGGAAATCGCCGTCATACCAACTGGGCCTCGACGCCAATAAGCACCGCGGTACAAATACTGCCAAATGTCTTCTATTCGCTGAGGGTCTTTACCAATAAGGGTAGGAATAACATGGTCTTCAAGGTAGGAGACAACCGATTTTTCACGGCCATTTAGTGTCGCATCACCAATGCCGTAAACACCTTCGTCGGTTTCTATTTTCAGTGTGACAAGATTGCGGCCAGGGCAAGTCACTATTACTTTGGCGGATCGAATTTTCATGGATAAAGGTACCTAATTATTTTTTGGCATACCAATTTTTATTATTGAAACAAAAATAGCCTAATAAATAGATTAAAACAAGCAAAAAACCAATATTGGCATACCAATATAATTTATTGCTCCTCTAGACTGATTAAAATATCGACTTATTACACAAGTTACGTAAGAATGGCATACCAAATACTGGCAATACAAAATCACTAAGAATTCACTATGGCAGAACGACTTTACAGAGAAATTGGCGAAAGCATTAAACAAGAAATAGCAAAATCATCGCTTAAAATTGGTGATAAGTTACCGACTGAGCGTGTCTATGCCGAGCTCTTTGGGGTTAGCAGAACATTGGTCAGAGAAGCTTTTATCATGCTGGAAATAGAAGAGCTGATAGAGGTTAGAAAAGGCTCTGGCAGTTATTTGAAAAATAACCTCTCTTTGAAGACAAGTCATAAGGTATCCGATGTTGGGCCGTTTGAACTATTACAAGCACGACAGGAGATAGAAAGCTCCATAGCGGCTTGTGCTGCTCCCGTCATTACCAAGCAAGATTTGCAAAGGCTGCAAGACATACTCGACATCGAAAGTGCGGAATTAGAAACAGTAGAAAAAGCCAACGATGCAGACCGAGACTTTCACCTCTCTATTGCGCAAGCGACTCAAAACACTGTATTGCTTGATACTGCGACACGCTTATGGGATATGCGCGATGGCAACCCAATGTGGAAAAAGCTCCATGCACGCATACAAGATACGTCCTACCATGATCAATGGCTAGAAGACCATAAAAAGGTACTGATCCAGCTTCGTAAACGCAATGCAGAAGGCGCTCGACAGGCGATGTGGCAACATTTAGAAAACGTTAAACAAACCTTGTTTAAGCTCTCAGACACAGACGCACCGGATTTTGATGGTTATCTTTTTGCCCAACCAAACAGTTAGCACGAATACATTAATAAGGTGCAGAAATTAGCTCTTCTACCGTCTGATGTAGCACTTTAAGAAACAGTTCGCGGGGTTTATTAGGCTGTGTGGTCTTCTTGCAGATGACCGCAACGCCTAATGTATAAGAACGGTCGTGTGGTGCTACTTTGACAATGTCGCCTTTTTGAACATAGTATGAAGCATACAATTCAGGTAAAAAGCCGATGTATTTTCCTGATAAAATCAAAGCGAGCCGACTGTCATAGAAGTACGAAATCGCCGTTAAGTTCATATGAGAAATTTGCTCGCTCACCGCTTCATGGGGTTTTAGGCCCGCGTGCGTGGCTGGGTATATATCCGCCTTTTCTTCTTGTTCCTCAGGGGACATGGTCGCCAGCGGATGATGCTTTCCACAGTAAAGATAGCAATCGTCACTGTATAAATGAACATAGCTTAAGCCATCCAATTTGCGATGATATGGAATAAAACCAATGTCCGCCTCGTCATTAAGGATCATTCGCTCAATGTTCGACATAGAAGCGACATTCGTAGTGATAGACACTTCTGGCGCTTCCGTCGCAAAGCGCTGAATGAGTTCAGGAAAATGGCTACGAGGATCTAGACTGACTTTATCGGAAAGAACAAGGCGGAGCTTACCCGTTAAGCTGGCATTGAGGTTGTTTACTGTGGTGCGAAATGCATCTAGGGACTCCAGCAAGTTTTCGGTCATTTTATAGATGATGACGCCTTCTTCCGTCAGCGAAAATCCACCACGGCCACGTTTACACAAGACCAGGTTCAAGCGCGCTTCTAAATTAGATATATGCAGGCTGATGGTTGATCGACCAATATTCAGAGAGGTTTCAGCCGCTGAAAAACCACCGCAATCAACGACCGTTTTAAAGACTTTTAGTTGTTTGATCTCATAGTCACCGACTTGCCCCAGTGAGTAGTTTTTAACACTCATCGCCGCTCCCCATATGTCCCGTCATAATTTAGTTCGTTGATTCTCTAACTTTACATTGATTTAAGCGACTTTCATCCCCCTTTCTGCTTCTTTAAGGTAATAGAGGTCGGTTACCGCAACAAAAAATCTTCATATTGGTATTTTGTTCATTCAGGATGATACGTATCCGCTTGGTTATACCCTGAAATGACTTGGCTATGCTCTGAAATAAAACATTGGATACTGGCCTTTCATTTTATTCTTCCAGCACGTTATTTTGGCCTGTTTGTCTTGTTTGATAAACAGGCCTTTTTTGTCATTTTGATTGCTTCCCTTCTTTTTAGAAAGGGGTATAAAGGAGGTTGATATGTCCATCGCGTTGTCCGTTCGTCAAAAGCTAATTGCAATCGTTGTGTTAGTCTGTGTTGGCTATGCAGGGTTTGGTGCTTATTCCATTTACAACTTATCGCAGATGTCGAGTGCATCCGACGATGCTACCGAGCTAAGCCGACTCACCAGCGAAGTCAAAGATGTTGAGATCGCGCTCTTAAAAGTTGAACGCAAAATGACCAGCATATCACCGGATAACATCGACACAATCAGTACAACCTTAGCCAGAATTAAAAGTGAAACTGCGGCGGGATTTAGTATTAGAGCAGATTTACTCGATAAAGAGGGAAAGGCATTATTAGAAAACAGCCAAGCTTTACAGCCTAATTATTTATCCGCCCTTGAAAGCAATCTGCAAAACTTAACCACTCTTGGATTAAGCAGCAACACAGGTGCCCTTGGGCAATTGAACCAATCAGCACAAGCCTTGGCTGAACAACTAAAATCCTTAGCAAGCTTTGCCTCGCTCTTTAAAGAGGTGAGAGCAAGAGAAAAAGACTTTCTTGCCTACAGCGATGCAGAACACCAAGCAAGTCTGCAGGCAGCTATTCAAGCACTCAAAGACAACGTTAATAACATAGGTTTTGGTGATGTATTTGGACCAATGATTAAAACCTATGAAGATGCACTGGCTCCCGTGATTGCCCTGTCTATTACTCTAAAAGAGCAGCAGAGCAAGCTTGCACTCTTAAGTAGCCAATACACACAAGCCATGGACGACAGCGCCCATTATCTGCAAAACACCTTACTGGCTGAGGCGCAGATCCGCTCATCAGAAACCGCTAAGCAAGCACGTCGCTCTTTAACAATCGCCTGTATCCTACTGGCGCTCGTTATCGGGTTCATTTTGTCGACCGTCATCCGTTCTTTGAATCGCAATCTAACAGCCGTGTTAGCGATTTTAAAAGACGTTGCACAAGGCAAACTGCGTTCACATAAAAATAGCCAGACCTCAACAAATCCAGATGAATTCCAACAGCTCTTTATTGCTTCAAACCAGATGTCCGACAGCTTGCGCTTATTAATTGGCCATTTAATAAGCAGCAACGAGAAGCTGGTATTCACAGCCGATGAACTGGACAGCGGCATTAAAACCATTGTCAGCGGCAGTGAGCGCATTCGTGATCGCAGTAACACCTTGGCGGCCTCAACAGAAGAAATATCCGCGACCGCAGATACCGTTCAGTCCATGACGCAGAACGTTCAAAGCGCCGCGAAAGTGGCTTATGAATCAGCAACCAGTGGTGTGAGTGCCATGCGTGATGCCATGACCAGCATCAGCGATGTGGCAGACACCATTCAAGACACCAACGAACGTGTCGCGCGTCTTGGTACGCTGTCTAAAGAGATTGATGTGGTGATTGAGCTCATCGTGGGTGTCGCAGAGCAAACCAGCCTATTGGCTCTCAACGCAGCAATAGAGGCGGCTCGAGCAGGGGAAGCAGGGCGCGGATTCGCAGTGGTTGCCGACGAAGTCAAAACGCTGTCTGAGCAAACGGTTAAAGCATCGGGTAGCATCACCGCGAAAGTCGAAAACATCCAAAAAGAAACGCTGGCAGTCATTGACGCCATGACGCTGAGCTTAAATAAAGTCGGTCGCAGTAAAGAGCAGGGCGAAAACGCAGTGAAGACCATTCATCTCGTTGAGCAAAATACTTTAGAGGCGATGAACAATACGCAAGAGATTACTCAAGCCATAAAAGAGGTTGCCTTGACGACAGCACAAATGGCACAAGACATGGACATCATTGCTCATGACATTAAAGACAACCATAACGCCACTCAATCTATCCAAACGGCCAATAAAAATATTCACCACCAAACAAATGAGTTAGCTCAGCAAATCCAACGTTTTGATATAACCTAAAGCCAAAAAAACCGCCTCAGCACACGGTTAAAAAAACACGTCGCACCAGTTCGGTGCGACCTTTTAGCTGAATCTAGAAAACTAACCACTTGTTTGAAAATTGTAAAAAAAATGCACGTTTTCAACATCATAGATCAATATTATTCACTCAATTGGTGCATGATTCTCACCCATTAATCGCACCTAAATAGTGCGGAAGGTTCCCTTTTTAGTGCGAACTGTTCCACTTAGTGATCTGATTTATAAAGACTTTTGACTTTTTTGATTGTTTGATAACGATAAAACTTTAGATAGATTTTGCGTGCTTTATTGCACGCAGGCTTTTTGAAAGTATCGAATACAAGGTGTCACGCCAATGCGGATGTGACTTTTTAATGCACTTTTGCTCTCGAGGTAGCTCAATGATTAAGGCAATACTAAAAGTAAAAAAACGATTGGTTGCAAGCTCTCTAGCGGTAGCTCTTGGATTAGGCGCTGTCGCTTCCTCTGCCCATGCAGCAGATTATAACTGGCGCTTCGCTAACCTATACAGCCGCGGTTCTGCCTTCGGTGCGGTATATGAAGATTTAGCAAAAAACATTGAGACTATGTCTGACGGTCGCATCAAGGTACAAGTTTTATACGACGGTGAAGGCGTAGGTTCTTCTGGTATTTTTGGTGCCGTGAAAACGGGCCTCATCACAATGGGCGCGACCTTCCAATCTTTGAACGCGGGCGAACTTCCAGCAGGCTTAGTTGAAATCGGTCTCCCTGGCGGTACGAGCGACGTTGGTGAGCTAACGACTTTGTTCCAAGAAAAAGGTTGGGCGCCAATCCTTAAAGAAGCCTACGGCGCTCAAGGTCTAGTATGGCTTGACCCATACATTCAGCCAGCGGTTTACGTTATTACTAAGAAACCCATTAATTCTGTTGCCGACTTCCAAGGCTTGAAAATCCGTGCACCAGGCGCATACGGTAAGTTCCTACGTAACCTAGGCGCTTCTCCAGTATCACTTGCTTGGTCTGAGATTTACACGTCTCTATCGACTGGCGTAATCGACGGTTCTATCGGTTCTAACATGATCGATCACCGCGACGGTAACCACGTTGAAGTAGCGAAATACATGTACCCACTTCCATTAGCTGGTGCACAAGTGTTACCTATCATCGTTAACCAAAGCGCTTGGAACAAACTTCCTGATGATTTAAAAGCCATTGTTAAAGCGGCAACAACTGTTCACGCTCAAGAGCAAATGACGAAATCTAAACTTTGGGAATCTCAAGCGGTTGCTGACATGGAAGCGAAAGGTCTTCAGTGGAGCCCTGAGCCAAGTGCCGCAGATAAAGCCGCATGGAAAGATGCGGGTGCGAAACTTTGGGATGAGTACGCGGCTGCAGACAAATACAGCAAAGAGCTGATCGACGTTCTTCGTAAAGAACAGAAATAATTGATTTAGCACTAATGAAAACGGCCTTCACCAAGAAGGCCGTTTTCAATTTTCCGATCCACCCTTACAGGTACAAAACAATGATAATGACTGCGATTAGACGCTATTGTCTAGGAGTCCACGCATTGGTGGCTTTCATTGGGAATTCCGTTTCCTATCTTATGCCGGTATTAGCCTTTGTCGTTGCTTTCGAGGTTTTTTCTCGTTACGCCTTAGACAAACCGACCATTTGGGCTTACGACACGTCGTTATTTATTTTTGGTTATATTGCGGCTCTAGGTGGTGCTTATGCCCAGCAGCAACGCGCTCACATCAATGTGGATATCCTTTACAACAAAGTTTCAGCTCGGACGAAAAGCATATTTAACCTATTTTCATTCGCCCTTGCCATGTTCTTCATGGTGATCGTTTGCAAAATGAGCATAGGTAAGTTTGAAGAAGCGCTCGAGTTTAACTATCGACGTCAAAGTGAATGGGCTCCTCATATGCATCATTACTGGTTAATGATGGCAATCGCTAGTGTGCTGCTAATTTTACAACTTTCCAGCGACTGGATTGGCTCCTTATATCAGGCAATTACAGGCAAACCTTTATTACCAGAAGCACCGATCGAACAAGAGGAAGCCGCACAATGATAAGTATTGAGTTATTAACGGGCATTTTATTCGCCTGCATCATAGCGTCGTTTGCCTTAGGTGCTCCCGTTGGGTTAGCGCTTGGTGGTATCGCCATGGGTATAGGTTATATGACGTGGGGCGATGCGCTCTTTAATGTCATTCCAACTACGCTAGAATCTACCCATTTCAGTTTTATCCTGCTGGCCATCCCTTTATACATTTACATGGGACAATTGCTGACTCGTTCCGGCATTGGCGACGCCATGTTCAATGCCAGCCAAATGTTGATCGGTCGTGTGCGTGGCTCCCTCGCCATCAGCGTGATCGTGGTGTGTTCTATGATCGGCGCCATGGTCGGTATCATCGGTGCAGGCATCATGACCTCTGGCAGTATCGCACTGCGTCCAATGTTGGAGCGTGGTTATGATAAGCGTCTCGCGCTTGGCGTTATTATGGCCGGTGGCGGTTTAGGTATTTTGATTCCACCTAGCATTCCAATGATCATGTTTGCGTCGTCTACACAGAACTCAGTAGGGCGCATGTTCATTGGGGCTTTGATTCCCGCACTGATCACTGTCGTATTGCTGATCGCTTACGTGGTGATTTCTTGTAAATTAAACCCAAAGCGCGCCCCAATGGACGTCGTACCAGAAGTACAACCGACACCAAAGGAGAAGTTCTTAACCGCTCGTGATGGCTTGTTGTCACTATTACTAATTGTTGCCGTGCTTGGCAGTATTATCATGGGCATCGCCACACCAACAGAATCCGGTGCTATCGGTGTAGTGGGCGCGATTATTCTTGCGATTTTCTTTAAACGCTTCAAACCGCGAATGGTTCAAAAAGCCGGTATGCAAGCTGCATTGCTCGTCAGTGTGGCCATGTGGATCATTGTCGGTGCATCCGTGTTCAGTAATTTCCATTTGCTAATGGGCGTACAAAACATGGTCGCAGGCTTCACCCAAGATTTAGGCTTGCCACCCATTGTTGTCATCATGTTATTCCAATTAATCATGCTGTTGCTGGGCTTCATTATCGATGAATTCATCATCGTGCTAATGTGTGCGCCTATCTTCACACCGATTGCTGTGTCTCTTGGTTATGATCCTATTTGGTTTGGTATCTTGATGATTCTAAACATTGAAATAGCCGTTCAGACACCGCCTTATGGTTTTGCCTTGTTCTACTTAAAAGGCATCGCGCCTCCGGGCATCACCATGTTGGATATCTACAAATCCATTACGCCGTTTGTACTGTTAAAACTTTTGGTGCTGGTCATTGTGATGATGTTCCCAGAATTGGTTACTTGGTTACCTAGTCAACTAATGGATGGCTAAAACCAATACTCAAGAACAGTGATATTAAAAAGGCGACTCATACAAATTGAGTCGCCTTTTTATTTACTCGATAAATTGCTCTATAGATTAGTAACGCTTCAAGATAATGGCTGCGTTGACGCCGCCAAATCCAAAACCATTACACAGCACGTATTCGACACTTTTTTCACGTGAAACCAATGGGATAAGGTCCAAATCGGCCATACTTTCTTCTGGGTTTTCCAGATTTAACGTCGGTGGCAGAATGCCTGTTATTAACGCCTGAGCACTGAAAATTGCTTCGACACCACCAGCAGCACCAAGCAAGTGACCTGTCGCGGATTTCGTCGATGAAATCGCCACTTCTGTCACTTTCTCGCCAAACACACGACGCAAGGCGTTGATCTCACCGCGGTCGCCAACAGGCGTCGACGTAGCATGCGCATTCACGTAGCCAATTTGATCCGCAGTGATGCCTGCCATGTTGAGCGCCGTTTGCATCGCACGGGCAGCACCGTTACCGTCTTCTGGGCCTGATGTCAGATGGTAAGCATCTGCGCTGGTACCATAACCCACAATCTCCACTAAGGGTGTCGCACTTCGAGCCAAGGCATGTTCAAGGGTTTCCAGCACAATAAGACCAGAACCTTCGCCCATCACAAAGCCCTCACGATCTTGATCAAATGGACGAGACGCCTTAGTGGGATCATCATTACGAGTAGACAACGCTTTCAAAGCACCAAAACCAGCCAGAGACAATGGATCGATACAGGCTTCTGTACCACCAGCTAAAGCCACTTTGGCTTCCCCCGTACGCAATAGACGCATAGCGTCTCCAATCGCTTGAACACCCGCCGCACATGCGGTTACCGGTGTTCCAATCGGTCCTTTGAAACCATATTTAATAGAGACGTTACCCGCTGCTAGATTGGCGAGGAAGGCCGGAACCGTAAAAGGTGACACTCTACGTGCACCTTGCTCCTTCAAAACAGAGTGTGCATTAGTAATGGTTGGTAAGCCACCAATACCAGTAGCAATAATCGTAGCGGTTGCCTCTTGGTCTTCCGCCGTCGTTGGGTGCCAATTGGCTTGCGTTAACGCTTCTTCGGCAGCAGCAAGGGCAAATAAGGTAAACAGATCGACACGCTTACGATCTTTAGGTGACAGATAGTCAGCTTCGTTTAAACCATTCGCTTGTTCTGTGTGGCTTGGAACCAGTCCGGCAATGTGTGTACTTACGCCTTCAGACAAGTTTGTAGGCAGCATACGAATGCCAGACTCACCACGAATCAATTTCTCCCAGACCGAAGCGACACCTAAACCAAGTGGTGACACCAAACCCATACCTGTAATAACAATACGTTCTTTAAGCGACATGAAATAACCCCATTAAGTTTCAGCAGAAAGAAAGTACCCATGCTAGAGTGAGTCTATATATGATCAAGATAATATTTAGAAACCGATTTATAATGGGACATACGAAGGTTCACCCAGGAGGTTAACTGTGTCATACACCCCAAAACACAAAGAGCAAACAAGACAACGCATACTACAAGCCGCCGCAAAACTTTTCTGTTCGCATGGCTTTGATCGTGTCACGCTGACCCAAATCATGAAACAAGCCAATATGACGCACGGGGCGTTTTATGCGCATTTTTCGGGGAAAAGCAGCCTCTATGAAGCGGCCATGCAATTTGCTACGTCTAACGGTTTTTGGGCACGCAATGATAAAAAAACCGAAAGCAATGAGACGCATCTAAAAGCCCTCGTTACTCGTTATTTAAGTTGGAGTCGCAACGACAAAGAGCACCCATCGCCACTAGAGTTTCTCGTCACTGACGCAGCGCACAAAGAAGAAAAAGTTCGCCAAGCCTATCAAGCGTGCTTCGATAGCTTAGTCGACCGTCTTGCCAGCATTCTAAAAAAGCGCGGTAGCCAAGAAGCCGAAGCGCTTGCAGAAGAGACAGTCGTGTCATTAGTGGGAACCGTCGCCATCGCACGCTCTTTTGCACAACCGCTGCAAAACGATTTCTTAAAACGCGCCCAAGAACGCATCGTCAATCGACTTAACAGTGGTATGCAAAATACGGTTTAGTTGTTTTCGCTGGCGCTGTTTCCGTGATTTCCAAATCCTTATCCAACTTCACGCCAATTACCTTGGCTATGAGACTGTAAGCATGCCTCAACAAACGCCATGTCTTGTACAGCCTGATCGACATTGGGATAATACAAAAAATCCTTTTCCGATAAGGCTAACCGTATATTCTTATAAACATTGGCAAAAGCTTCTAAGTAACCTTCAGGGTGACCGGCAGGAATACGACATAAAGCACGTAAATGCTCAGGATAACCCGCACCATTTCTAGTCAATCGTTGAGCAGGCGCTCCCATTGGCTTAAACCACAGCACATTCGGGTCTTCTTGGCGCCACTCAATCGTTGCTTTACGACCCGTTAAACGAAAACCAAGATCATTTTCATGCCCCGTCATTACTTGTGAAGCTAATATCCGTCCTTGCAGTATATTGTCTCTGTAACCTAATTGAATATCCGCATGATCATCGACTCTTCTCCCAGCGACAAAAGTAGTCAAGCGTGCATTGACAGACGATGCCGAATAGTCAATCAAATAACTAATCAAATTATAAGCGTGTACGGCTATGTCACCTAAGCATCCAGCCCGTCCAGCCTTAGTAGGATCAGTACGCCAAGTGGCTTGTTTTTGATCTGCGTTTTCGATATCTGCGGCCAGCCAATCTTGTAGATAATAGGCGTCTACCATCAACAACTCACCTAACTCTCCCTTTTTAACCAATTCTCGTGCAACTTTAACCATAGGATTTTCAACATAGTTATAGGTCACAGCAAGAAAAGTGTTTCGGTCCTTTGCCAAAACCTGTAATTCTTGAGCTTGTAGCAATGAAACGGTGAGAGGTTTTTCACAAATCACGGCAATCCCGCAGTTTAAAAACGCAACAACATTGTCATAATGCAAAAAATTAGGTGTGACAATACTCACCACGCTGACACCATCTTTTCGTTGGCTTTCAACCTCAGCCATCGTACGAAAGTCAGAATATGCCCGATCATCTTGCACACCCAGTAATTTCGCGGATGCTTTTGTGATTTCAAAGTCAGAAGAGAAGCAACCAGCGACAAGCTGGTAGCCTCCATCTAAACGAGCGGCCATACGATGAACATCGCCAATAAACGCACCATCTCCACCACCAACCATTCCCCAATGCAATATAGCCATCCAATACTCTCCTAAAGTTGCACTGTCTGACCCAACTGATCGGATTGTTCGCAGGCATCCAACACTCGTTGTACCTGCAATCCAGCGTCAAAGTCAGGCTGGTCCTGTACGCCAGACAGAATACTTTGAATAAAACGCTGATATATATTGAGAGTTTGTTCGCATTTAACTTCTTTCCAAATCCCCTCAATGACATCCTCATCAAGACATACTTCTAAGCGATCCCATTCCTCGCCTAGCTTTAATGATACTTTCACCGCCCCCTTGTCACCATGAACAACTAACCGCAGGTCATTGAGGTTTCCTGTTGCCCAACGAGAAGTATGAATAGAGGCCATGGAACCATTTTGCATTCGAGCGGTGATCAATGCGCTATCATTGGCATCGAGATGGTATTCACCTATCTGATTATTTTCAGCTTTGTCGAAGGTCGTTAGAGTACAGTTCACACTAGCAAAGTCACCAACGGGAAAGCGAACAAAGTCGAGTATGTGAACACCTACATCGCCCAGTACACCTTTACTGCCATGCGCACTTGATAGCCGCCACAACCAAGTATCTTCGGTCTTCCAATCCCCCCATTTAGGAGATACTAACCAACTCTGCAAATAGCTTGCTTCTACATGACGAATGTTACCGATACGTCCCATTGCAATAAGCTCCCGTGCTTTTTGTAATGAATGAGCATTTCGATAACTTAAATTAACCATATTTATGCACTTAGCTTTTTTTGCAGCGTCAGCCATTTCTTTGGCATCCGATGCATTGAGAGCTAATGGTTTTTCACATAACACGTGCATTCCAGCTTCAAGTGCTTGAATCGATAGATTTTTGTGAAATGGATCCGGTGTCACAATAGAGACTGCGCCCACCTGACCGCTGCTTAGTAGAGCCTCTACCGATCCAAAGGCATAAGGAATATTATGAGCCTCAACAAAGCTTGCAAGGCGCGAAGCATTTAGATCGCATGCCGCGACCACTTCGCAATTGGCTATTTTTGAAAACTCTTCTGCGTGAACTCGCGCCATACCGCCAGTCCCAATAATGCCGATACGAATCATTATTTGAAGCCCTCTTCACCAGGCTTATGCAAACCTTCGCCTTTAACTTCAATAGGGTTTGGAGCTTGATCAGCAGGGACACAAGGACATGAGTCGATCCAACGGCTACCCTCAGGCTGAGACCATTTCACCGCATTTTTTAGAACACGTTTCACTTTGTCATCATAGTAAATTGGATAGGTTTCATGACCCGGACGGAAATAGAATATTTTTCCATTGCCACGACGATAGACAAGGCCAGAACGGAATACTTCTCCGCCTTCAAAAGCGCTGATAAAAATCACTTCATCTGGATTCGGAACAGCAAAGGGTTCGCCATACATTTCAGTATGAGGTAACTCAATATAGTCTCCCACGCCTTGAACAATAGGATGACCAGGGTTAACCACCCAGAGTCGTTCACGTTCACCAGCCTCACGCCATTTTAGAGAACAGGTAGTTCCCATTAAACGTTTAAATATTTTGGCATAATGACCGGAGTGAAGGACTAATAAGCCCATTCCCTCAAGTACACGCTTCTGAACCCGATCAACAATTTCATCCGCAACATCACCATGAGCAGCATGCCCCCACCAAATCAAAACATCTGTGTTTTCTAGTTTTTCTTCGGTAAGACCATGCTCTTTATCCTGCAAAGTAACACTGGTTGCTTCAATATCCTGATCTTCATTCAAGCCTGCAGCAATGCAGTTATGCATACCATCAGGATAAATTCGGGCGACCACTTTATTGGTTTTTTCATGGACATTTTCCCCCCACACAGTCACTTTTATTGTCATTTTTTTCTCCTAGATATTATTTTTTTGATGATGGAAAACAAAACAAAGTAAACGTTTACGTAATTAACTTAAACGTTTACTCAAAAAAATAAAAGCCTTTTTGGAAAAGTTTAATACAAAAAATTTCGAAGAATAAGGGAAGATATAGCTAGATAAAGAAGAGTTAAGCGCTCTCTCGGCTAACTAGTCGTGTCATCACTTCAACAACACGTGGAGGAAGCCCATCTAATTGCTCTGATAGCAAACTGACAGCTGCCTCAGCAATCTTGGGAATATCTTGATGGATAGTTGTAATCTTATTAGAGAATCGTGGAAGGTCGTCAAAGCCCGTTACAGAGATATCTTCAGGAACTTTGTACCCAGCATCTTCTGCGGCTTGAATAACACCAACCGCTAATTCATCGTTTGCGCAAATAATAGCATCGTAAGGGAAAGGCTCTGAAGACTGAAAGTGCTTCATCATCTGACGATATGCACTGAGAGAAGAGCTAATTTGACTAGACACATTATTAAAATGTTCTTGCAATCCTAGCTCATTAATCGCTTTTCGGTAACCTCGCAATCGTCCTTGGCTTGTTGAAATATCGATGTTCTCACCTAAAAAAAGCATATTTTTTCGACCTTTTTTAAACAAATAGTGTGTGAGTTTATACACACCATTTGCCTCATCAATAACGACAGAAGCTCCCACCCCAGTTTCTAAGGTCACATAAGGGAACTTTTGGCGATCAAAAATTTCTGGACGATCATCCTCTGTCGCACCCAATAAAATTGCTGAGCTTGCTTGCGAGAAAACCTGATCGATATTTTCATACGCAAATAAAACCGGAACCAAACCTTTGCGATGTAGATACAAAGTTAATGCTTGGTAAAGATGAACAAAATACGGTCTATCCGAAAATTCATAAGGAGAAGGCGGCATACACAAAGCCACTACTGGCGTTTTTCCTGAAATAAGCTGACGAGCCATAACATTTGGCTGGTAATTAATCTCCTCACTTAGCGACAGAATACGCGCTCGCAAGGTATCACTAATACCAGGCTTGCCATTTAATGCTCGACTAACCGACGCAATAGACACACCGGCTAAATTAGCCAATTCATGAATGGTAACCGACTTGTTGCTCATGAAGTAATGATCGCTTTTCTTAAAATACAGGATAAGGTTTTTAAGAATATCGCAAATGAGTCCCACAAGCGACAGGCAGAGAAAACCTTCATGACTATTCATCCAAATAGTCTTTTTTAAAAGCATGCTAATTATTTCCATACTTCGTTGACTAGAGTAAAGGTTTACGTTAACGTTAAAAACATGAGTAAACGTTTACGTACTCATGAAAAAAAATGAACTCAACAAGAATAAGAACAGGAGTGAATGCAATGAAAAAACCATGGCAATATGTCAATGCTTCTTTTTTAGCCGTCTCTATCGCGGCCTCGGCCATTCATACGGCGCATGCCGAAGAGATCGTGCTGGTTTCTGGCGCTGTAGGGAAAGACATCGAAATACTAAAAGAAATAGTAAAACCGTGGGAACAAAAAACGGGGCATACGCTGACCGTATTTCCCATGCCAGCGTCAACGACCGATCAATTCGCTCAGTATCGCTTATGGCTCGCTGCGGGGAATGCCGACATAGACGTTTTTCAAACCGACGTAATTTGGGCCCCACAACTCGCTAATAATTTTGTGGACCTTACTCCCTACACCAAAGACATCATAGATCAACACTTTCCTTCCATTATTGAGTCACAAACAAGCAACGGGAAGCTGGTTGCGCTGCCTTTTTTTACTGATGCTCCTGCACTTTATTACCGTAAAGACCTATTGGAAAAATACCAAAAAGCAGCACCAACCACTTGGCAAGAACTCACCGCTACCGCAAAAGAAATTCAAACCAAAGAGCGTCAAGCAGGCAATGACAATATGTGGGGATTTGTCTGGCAAGGCAATTCTTATGAAGGCCTGACTTGTAACGCGCTTGAATGGGTAAAATCTTTTGGCGGCGGCCAAATAGTAGAAGCTGACGGTTCAATTTCGATCAACAACGAAAAAGCCATAGAGGCGTTAAAACTAGCGAAATCTTGGGTCGGTAACATTTCTCCTGCTGGGGTATTGGCTTATCAAGAAGAAGATGCTCGCGGCGTGTGGCAAACAGGCAATGCGGTTTTCATGCGAAATTGGCCTTATGCCTATGCGCTTGGCAACATGGAAACCAGTACGATTAAAGACCAGTTTGCTGTTATGCCATTACCCAGTGGCACTGAAAATGGCCCATCCGCAGCCACATTAGGTGGCTGGAATTTAGCGGTTTCAAGCTACTCAACCAAAAAAGACGCGTCTATTTCATTAATAAAATTCCTCGCGTCCGAAGAAGTACAAAAGTACCAAGCCCTTCAATCATCTCGGTTACCGACCATCATGTCCTTGTACGATGATCCAGACATCAAACAGCAACAACCTATGATCGCACAATGGAAAGACGTGTTTTTACAGGCAGTACCACGGCCTTCTGCGCCGACCAAAATCAAATACAACGAAGTGTCTTCTAAATTTTTCTCGGCGGTACACGCCACGCTGTTAGGCAGCGGCTCCGCAGAAGAGAATCTCGAAGTACTTGAATATGAATTGGAAGAACTCAAAGGCAGTCGCTGGTAATTCCTGCACTCAATAAGGCTCAAAGAGTTGTTCTTTTGAGCCCCTTCCTTTTTCGATAGGAAACGTTTGTATGTTTAAAAAACACACCTTAACCAATTCGCCCATCTCTAGTTTGCAACAGCAAAAACAACGAGCGGCATTTTGGTTTCTAGCGCCAATGTTATTCGTATTACTTTGTGTCGCTGCCTGGCCACTCTTACGCTCCATTTATTTTTCATTTACCGACACCTCTCTAACCGATTTGTATGGAGGAGAGTGGGTCGGTTTCAAAAACTATTTAAGTTGGAGAACACTGTCGTCTGGGCGCACCATTTACTCCGGCACCTTAGTTGATCCTGCTTGGTGGAATGCAGTTTGGAATACCGTAAAATTTGCTGTCGTTTCTGTCACCTTAGAAACCATTATTGGATTAATGGTTGCTCTGGTCTTAAACGCTGAATTCAAAGGCCGAGGTTTAGTACGAGCAGCCATTTTAATACCGTGGGCAATCCCAACAATTGTTTCAGCAAAAATGTGGGCATGGATGTTTAATGACCAATTCGGCATCATTAATGACATGCTCCTCACTGTAGGATTAATCGATCATAAAATCGCTTGGACAGCGGATCTTGATACAGCCATGTTGTCCGTCTTGATTGTCGATATCTGGAAAACGACGCCCTTTATGGCTCTGCTTTGTTTGGCCGGGTTGCAAATGATCCCAAGGGACATGTACGAATCAGCCAAAATTGATGGAATCCATCCCATCAAAGTCTTCTTTCAAGTGACACTTCCTTTAGTAAAACCGGCGCTCATGGTAGCGGTTATCTTTCGGACGCTTGATGCATTGCGCATGTTTGATTTGGTCTATGTGCTCACGCCAAACTCTACCGCCACCAAAACCATGTCGATTATTTCCAGAGAAAACCTCATTGAATTTGACAAGTTTGCCTATGGCTCAGCTCAGTCAACCTTATTGTTTGCCATTATAGCGGTGTGCGTCGCGCTTTATATTTGGCTTGGCAAGCTCGATCTAAATGGAGACCAATCATGACGAACAAGACATTACGCAACAATATCGCTTTCTATACCGTCGTGGTGGTTATAGTCCTTATTTCAGTGTTCCCATTTTACTATGCGATCTTAACCAGCTTTAAGACAGGAACCGATTTGTTCAAGGTGAATTATTTCCCTTCATCGTTCGATTTTCGCAACTACATCGACATACTGAACAACGGCAAATTTATACGCAGCACCTTAAATTCCGTATTTATTGCCAGTACCACTGTCGTATTCGCACTCTTTCTCGCCGTTACGGCCTCCTACGCTTTAGCAAGGGTCCGATTTAGAGGTCGAGGGTTATTGCTGATGACTATCTTAGCCGTCTCTATGTTTCCACAAATAGCCGTGCTAGCAGGACTATTCGAACTTATTCGCTTTATTGGGATATACAACACCCCTTGGGCGATGATTTTGTCTTACACCATTTTTACGCTGCCATTTACCGTTTGGGTGTTGACCACCTTTATGCGTGATTTGCCCGTCGAAATTGAAGAGGCGGCGATTGTCGATGGTGCCACGCCTTGGGTCATTATCACGCAAATTTTTATGCCCTTACTGTGGCCTGCTTTGGTCACAACTGGCTTGCTCGCCTTCATTGGCGCTTGGAACGAGTTCTTATTCGCTCTGACCTTTACCGCATCGGAAACCATGCGCACCGTGCCGGTTGCCATTGCTATGTTGTCAGGCTCATCTCAATACGAAACACCCTGGGGGTTAATTATGGCGGCCTCTGTTTTGGTCACCGTTCCACTCGTGATCTTGGTGCTTATTTTCCAGCGAAAAATTGTGTCCGGCCTAACCGCTGGTGGCGTGAAAGGCTAAGGAGTATTCATTATGGCTAAAATTGAACTTAAAAATCTGAGTAAAACGTTCGGCAGTACAGATGTTATTCGAAATGTCGATCTCACCATTAATGCAGGTGAACTTATGGTATTTGTCGGCCCTTCCGGTTGTGGCAAGTCAACGTTATTACGTCTTATTTGTGGATTAGAAGACATTACATCTGGAGCGCTATTATTTGATGGTGTGTCCATGAATGACAAAGTGCCGTCTGAACGTGGCATCGCTATGGTGTTTCAGTCCTACGCTCTGTATCCGCATATGTCTGTGTATAAAAATATGGCATTTGGGCTCAAATTAGCCAATTTTTCCAACAAAGAAATGGAAGCTCGCGTTATTGAAGCCGCTAAAATGCTGCAAATTGACCATTTACTTGATCGCTTACCTAAACAACTTTCCGGCGGCCAACGTCAACGGGTTGCCATTGGCCGCGCGATTGTCAGGGATCCGAGAGTATTTCTTTTTGACGAACCTTTATCTAACTTAGATGCCTCTTTACGTGTAGATACTCGACTAGAAATAGCCAAGTTACATCACAAAATGAAAAACACCACCATGGTTTACGTTACCCATGATCAAGTGGAAGCAATGACACTGGCAGATCGAATTTGCGTCCTAAGAGACGGTAATATCGAACAAGTTGGCACACCAGAAGAGCTCTACAGTCATCCGAAATCTCTTTTTGTTGCCGGCTTTATTGGGTCTCCAAAAATGAACTTTCTCACTGGCGATATCGCTGTAAAACACCAGTGTCATACTTTGGGTATTCGCCCTGAACATCTGGTTATCGATCATAACGACGGTATATGGAGTGGGGAAGTAGTTCACACAGAAAACCTAGGTGCAGATTTCTTTTTATTCTTAGATTTGGGTATAAAAGATCCTCTCGTTGTTCGCTTGGATGGACAACAACGAATTCCGCTAGGTACTCAAGTTAATGTACGTCCATTAGGAGAACACCTCCATCGATTTGACAACAACGGTTTGCCTATCACTTCCACAGCCAACAGTGAGACTATTTAAAATGAATACTAGTGAGCAAGAATGGTGGCGTGGTAGCGTTACCTATCAGATTTATCCAAGATCTTTCCTAGATAGTAACGATGACGGTATAGGGGATATTCCTGGCATCACGAGCCGTTTAGATTATTTGGCTGATTTGGGTGTTGACGCTATTTGGCTGTCTCCCATCTTCACATCACCAATGAAAGATATGGGTTATGATGTTTCAAATTATATAGATATAGATCCGTCTTTCGGAACACTATCAGATTTTGATGAAATGATAGCCAAGGCTCATAGTTTGGGTCTTAAAGTCATCATTGATCAAGTGCTCTCACACACCAGTGATCAACACCCATATTTCTTAGAAAGCCGACAAAATCAAACCAATGATAAGGCCGACTGGTACATATGGGCAGATGCAAAACCTGACGGTTCACCACCAAACAATTGGCTATCGATTTTTGGAGGGACTGGCTGGCAGTGGGATTCTCGTCGTAAACAGTATTATATGCATAATTTTTTACGCCAACAGCCTGATTTAAATTTCCATAATCCAAATGTTCAAGAATGGATTCTCAGTACTGTACGATTTTGGCTAGAACGCGGAGTGGATGGTTTTCGTCTAGATACTGTGAACTACTATTTTCATGATAAATTGCTACGGGATGATGCCGCTGATTTTCGTCAAAAATCTGTAGCGGATTGGAATCCTTACCACATGCAATATCATTTATTTTCAAAAAACCAACCAGAGAATTTGGTATTCCTTAAAAAGTTTAGAGCTTTACTAGATGAATATGGAGCCACGACATCAGTTGGAGAAGTAGGTGAGAGCCACCATCCAATAGAAATGATGGGGGAGTATACGACAGATAAACGATTGCATATGGCATACTCATTTGAAATGTTAGGTCATTCGTTTTCACCCAAACATTTTTCCAAACAAATAACCGATTTCTTCCGACTAGCACCAAAAGGATGGCCTTGCTGGGCCTTTTCCAATCATGATGTTGTTCGGCATGTTAGCCGCTGGCAGCACCATGCTCAAGACCCAACGCTGTTAGCCAAACAAGCCTGTGCTTTATTATTAAGTTTAGAAGGCTCTGTTTGTCTGTATCAAGGCGAAGAGTTGGGGCAACAAGAAACAGATTTAAACTACGACGAATTGGTTGATCCACAAGGCATTGAGTTTTGGCCTGAAGACAAGGGAAGGGATGGCTGTCGCACGCCAATGAGTTGGAATAATACTCAGTTTGCTGGGTTTTCTTCTGCCCCACCATGGCTTCCAGTCAAAGACAATCAGCGTCAACGAAACGTCGCCGACCAAGACCATGATCCAGAATCTGTGCTTAATTTTTATCGGGGCATGCTGGCGTTTCGTAAGCAAAACGCCTCTCTACGGAGTGGAAATTCACGCTTTATCAACGAGGAAAACTCACTGCTAGCCTATGTTCGAGGTGACACCATGCTATGCGTTTTTAACCTCAGCCATCAACCAGTGACCTACCAAAACACCAGTGAATTTACGCGGAGTGTCAAACATCAGCACGCCACCGTAGAGGAACAAAACATACAATTGGAGGCTAATGGCTTTGCTTTTTTAATAAGATAACGGTTTAAACAATTTAGCCAACTGACCTTTGCGTTTTACCACGCAAAGGTATTTTTTGTTTCAACATATTTCACGTGAAACAATGAGATAAATGATACCAAGGTAAAACGTTTAAACACTCTGAAAGAAAAGCCTGAAGAGTAAGCATTACTCTTCATCGGTGTTTTCAAGATACCAAGCCATGACATAAGGAGCGAGTTCCGCACCGGATACAAAGAAGTGACCGTTGAGTAGGGTTTCTCTTTGATTGTAGCGAAAGGGTTTGCCATTTGGTGTGACGAGCATGCCGCCGGCGGCTTCAATGATGGCTTGCTGAGCAGCGGTATCCCATTCACTGGTTGGGCCTCGACGCAAATGTAAGTCCGCGATGCCTTCGGCAATTCGACAGCCTTTTATTGAACTGCCCTTGGGTAATTCTCGTACCTGCTCATAGGTTTGCTTTAGCTTATTTTTCAGCGACGCGGGCAGTGCAGGGCCGTGGCTGCGGCTTGTCATGGCAATGATCGGCTCGCGCGGTTCACGGACGTTTATGCGTTCGTATTCTTCACCTTGCCATTTAAAAGCGCCGACTGGCAAATCTTGCCAAGTTTTGGTCACTCCAAAATAGCCTTCGGTTGTGGTCGGTAAATACACCACCCCCAGAATGGGGGCACCGTTTTCAACCAAAGCAATGTTGATACTGAATTCACCGTTGCGCTTGATAAACTCTTTTGTACCATCCAGTGGGTCAACGATCCAAAGCATGGGCCACTGTGAACGCTCTTCAAAGGCCACAACGCCTTCTTCAGATAACACAGGAATATCAGGTGTAAGTGCTTGCAAACCTGCTAGAATCACTTTGTGTGCAGCGAGATCGGCCGCCGTCACCGGACTGTCATCCAGTTTTTGCTCAATGCCTAAATCGGCACCTTGATAAATTTCCATGATCACATCGGCCGCATCGTGTATTATTTTTTGCAGTGCTTGGAAAATGGGATGTCTACTAATGTCCTGCATAACAGCCTCAAATATGACAACAGAATAGGGTCAACGTATTCCTTATGAGTAAAACAGAAAAGCAGTCAACTCCACAAGCCGTTCGTTTAGATAAGTGGCTTTGGGCCGCACGTTTTTTTAAAACCCGTTCACTTTGCAAAGACGCCATTGACGGTGGCAAGGTGTCTTACAACGGCAGTAAAGGCAAAGCTAGCCGTAATGTGGAAGTGGGCGCCTTAATTGGTATACGCATTGGTTGGGATGAAAAGATCGTTGAGATCAAAGCCATTAGCGAACAACGCCGCGGCGCGCCAGAAGCACAAATGCTGTACGAAGAAACGCCAGAGTCCATTGAAAAACGCGAAAAGCGCGCTTTAGAAAACAAGTCTTTTGGTGGTCGAATCATGTCCGACCATAAACCAAATAAAAAAGAGCGTCGCGACATTAAGCAGCTCAAGAAAGATATTTTTAGTGGTATGGATTAAACCTACTAACCGCTCGCTCGCCTGACGAGAAGGTCTGTCATTGTCATCAGCACCGAAAATACAAGCCTTCTCGATTCTCTATACAACCAAACAACTCTAATTCCATTAACACCTGCATCATCAATCCAGCGTCTATTTTACTGTGGCGAATTAAGGCATCAAAATCCATCGGCTGCGCTTCCTGTTCCATCATAGTTAGGATACGTTTGGCATTGCCTGACGCCGTTTCAGGTAAAGCATGAAATGTCTGCGTGGCAAACCTTACCATGCTGCTGCCAGCCAATTGAGCGCTGTCTTCAGCCAACGGCGTTTCTGTCTTTTTCTCCACCCTTGTACGTTTGTCTGGTGTCTTTTGATCGGATGCTTTTTTAATGAAGGCGGGTGAGGGCAATTCTGGGCATTCGGCCAAGATATCATCCACATGGCGAACCAGAGTCGCACCTTGCCTCAGTAACTGATGGCAGCCTTCCGACTGTGCATCAGTCAATCTACCCGGCAAGGCAAAGACTTCACGGTTCTGTTGAATCGCATAACTGGCACTGATCAAGGAGCCGCTTTTCACCGAAGCCTCTGCTACCAGCACGCCCATACTCAAACCACTGATAATGCGATTACGTGGCGGAAACAAATGAGGACGTGGACTGGTTGATAGTGGGTATTCACTTATTAGTGCGCCACCTTGTTGTAGGATTTCATCAAACAGTGGTTTATTGTGATGTGGATAACGATGAAAAAGACCGGTACCCATCACCCCAATCGTCGGCGTTGTTTTGCTGTGTAATGCCCCTTGATGCGCTGCGGTATCGACTCCCATTGCGCCGCCGCTCACGACACAGATACCATGAGTAGACAACTGCTCGGCAAACTGAAACGTGATATCTCGGCCATAACGCGAACATTTTCGAGCCCCAACAATGCCTATTTTCGGTAACGCCAAAGCGTCTCGGTTACCTTCTACATAAAGAAACGCAGGCGCGACGGAGATCTCTTTTAATGCCCTAGGGTAGTACTCATCTTCTTGTAGTATTAAGTGGTGATCAGTGTCTTCTAGCCAAGCGAGTGACTCATCGCGTTTCGCTTGCTGCTCCTTAGTAAGTAAGCCATTAGAAAAATAGTCCATGGCCTGACGAGCGGTAATCTCTGGCCATTTTAAAGCGATCAGCAGCTCATACGAAATCGCCTCAGTCGTTTTTTCTTCATCAAACAAGGACAGGGGCGCACGTTCGCTCATTGGAGTCTGTTGGTCCAGCTCACTGAGGTAAGTACAAAGCCGTGACAATCGAGCAGGGCCAATCCCAGACAAAAAACTCAAACACAGCCAATCAGTGGGTGATAAACCTGAGATAGGAAAAGACAAAGACATAATAAAACCGCTTCCTTACGAATGAAAAAATAGGGTATTCCGTCCCCATAGCGCCTGTAAAAACACACAGTCAAATACGAATAGTCTTTGACTATAGAGCCTATTCAATCATATTGACCAAAAAACCGCCACGAGAAGACTGCCCAAGCGGCAGACTTGCGTTACAATAGAGAGAATGAAAAGAGTAGGAGACAAGCTTTCCTCTCACGAACAAAGACACATCGTTGGAAAAGATCATGGCTGTTTTAACTGTACTTGAATACCCAGACAATCGCTTACGCAAGGTAGCGAAACCCATTACCGAGTTCACTGATGAGCTGCAAACCAAAATCGACGACATGCTGGATACCATGTATGACGAAAACGGTTTGGGTCTTGCCGCAACACAAGTGGACTATCATCACCGCCTTGTGGTGATGGATTTCTCTGAAGAACGTAACAAGCCAATCGTTTTTATTAATCCAGAATTCGAAGTATTAGACGACGAGCCCAATGAATTCCAAGAAGGCTGTTTGTCCGTTCCCGGTTTTTACGAGCACATTTATCGTGCGGCTAAAGTACGAGTCAAAGCGCTCGACCGTCATGGCAAACCCTTCACTATGGAAGTTGATGAGCTGATGGCGGTTTGCGTACAGCATGAAGTGGATCACCTTGACGGCAAACTCATGGTCGACTATTTGACACCTCTAAAGCGTAATCGCATCAAGAGCAAACTGGAAAAAGCCCACAAGCTAGCGCAAAAACAAGGTTAAGAAGTTCGCTCTTCTTAACTTTAACGAACCAAAGAACATTGATATTCGCATTATAAAATCAGGCTTTGGCCTGATTTTTTGTTAAGGAACCTTTATGCCAACCTCACCACTTCGTATTGTTTTTGCTGGCACACCAGAATTCGCAGCAGCCAGCCTGCAAGCACTCTTAACAAAAATGAAAGACTCAAACGCTGAAAACCAGTATGAGATCGTTGGCGTTTATACTCAGCCAGATCGCCCAGCAGGGCGCGGTCAGAAACTGGTTCAAAGCCCAGTTAAACAACTTGCTATCGCCAACGACATTCCAGTTTATCAGCCGCTAAATTTCAAGTTAGAAGAAGATAAAGCACAGCTTGCCGCGTTAGAAGCCGACCTCATGATTGTCGCCGCGTACGGCATCATCCTGCCAAAAGTCGTCTTGGATACACCTAAGTTTGGTTGCATTAACGTACATGCTTCTTTGCTGCCACGCTGGCGTGGAGCCGCTCCCATCCATCGTGCTTTGATGGCAGGAGACAGCGAAACGGGCATCACCATTATGCAAATGGATGTTGGTTTGGATACAGGCGATATGTTGCTAAAAGCCCATTGCGATATCAAACCGTCAGACACTTCAGAAACCTTGCATGATCGCTTAGCCGTACTTGGTGGCAGTACTCTGATTGGTGCTTTAGAGCAATTCAAAGCGGGGGCATTGGTTGCTGAACAGCAGGATGAACGTCTGACGTGTTACGCAGCAAAATTAACCAAGCAAGAAGGCGATATTAACTGGGCAGCGTCTGCCGAATTGATAGAGCGTCAGATCCGTGGCTTATCGCCTTGGCCAGTGGCTTATACCAATAGCCTTGCGGGTATCATGAAAATACATGCCGCACACATCGCCAGCGTCAGCGATGAAGCCTCGACACCAGGCGAGATCTTGGTCGTTAGTAAAGAAGGCATTATCGTCGCTACAGGGCAAGGTTCTCTGCTCATTACTGAGATTCAATTTGCAGGCGGCAAACGCATGAAGGTACAAGATGCCTTAAATGGTAAACACAAAGCAGCCTTAGAAATAGGTCAGCGTCTTGGCGTTAATGGAAATCAAGAGTAAACAAACAGCATGAATCAATACGACAAGACCCTTTCGTCCAACACAGGCCAACTCGGTACAAATCACGGGCAGCAAAGCCCGCGCCAAGTGGCGGTAAAAGTCATCACTAATATTCTGCTTCAGCAGGGTTCACTGAGCACCCAACTGGCTCGTCACCAACTGGATGTCGCCAGCGAGCATACACCGATGCTTAAGGAATTGTGTTTCGGTGTGTGCCGTCAGTTCCCTAGGTTAAACAGCATTGCTTTGCATTTATTAGCCCATCCTTTCGAAGAAAAGGACACAGATTTATACGCGGTCTTACTTTTAGGTTTATACCAATTAACCTACATGAACACGCCAGATCATGCGGCTGTCAATGAAACCGTCGAAGCCTGCCGGATCTTGAAAAAAGACTGGGCCACCAAGTTGATGAATGCCGTGCTACGTCGCTATCAAAGAGAAGCCGACGACATCGTTGAGATTCTTGAAGCCCAGCCCTCCGTGGAATTCAACATGCCAAAATGGCTGGTGAAGCGTTTTAATAAACACTGGCCAGAGCACCTTGAAGCAATAATTGATGCCAGCAACACGCATCCGCCGATGTGTATTCGCATAAATGAGAGCCTCGTTTCACGTGAAACATACAAGACTCAACTTGCTGACTTGGGTATAGATTCAGAAGAAGGTGAATTTTCAGAATCCGCTTTGTATCTAAGAAACGCCGTTCGAGTGGGAGAGTTACCAGGTTTTGATGCCGGTTATGTTAGCATTCAAGATGAAGCCGCTCAGCTTTCCGCTCACATTTTATCGCCTAAAAATGGCGAGAAAGTATTAGATGCTTGCGCAGCGCCCGGAGGAAAAACAGGTCACTTGTTAGAGAAAGCCAACGCATCTGGACTGAGCTCAATGGAATTGACTGCGGTGGAACTCGAGCCATGGCGCATGGAAAAAATCGAATCCAATTTAGCGCGTCTTGGCTATTCTGCCAATGTAATTTGCGCCGATGCGAGCGATCTAAAAGCTTGGTGGGATGGTGAGTATTTCGACAAAATACTACTTGATGTGCCTTGCACTGCCACAGGGGTAATTCGTCGTAATCCAGATATTAAAATCAATCGCAAACCAGCAGACATAGATGAACTCGTCATCATTCAACGAGAAATTCTTAAACAGGTTTGGACAACGTTAAAATCTGGTGGCTTCCTGTTATACGCGACTTGCTCTTTAATGCCGGAAGAAAACGAACAACAAATTCAACACTTCTTAGCAAACCAAATCGACGCCAAAGAAGTCGCATTAAATTCTTTGGCATCGAGTTTGGCAACAGAATGGGGGATTCCTGTGAGCCACGGTCGACAACTGTTTCCGACAGCAAACGGCCATGATGGTTTCTATTACTGCCTCCTGCAAAAAGCGTAATCTGTATCGGCAATACCTAAAACAGACGCAGATACTATCGCGCAAACGACTCCAAAAAAGGTCACAGTCGCATAAAGTGGTATAAAAAGAGCCCAGTAAAATGTTCCACATGAAACATAATTTGCTGGGCTTTTTAAGTTTGATCACTGTTTCAACACTCGTTAACTAATCAAAGAAATTTCATGCCATGATTATCCAAAATAATTACGAGTATTTATCAACTTCAAGTTAAATAATTGTCCTTATGTGGGTAAACTTACTCTACTTGATTCGAGCAAAAAATATGCACGCTCGATCGAGCAAGCGACACAATTTTAACATTTGAACTAATACATTAAACAAAGAGCCGAATAACAAATAACGCTCTAAGGCAGATTATGAAAATCATCATTATAGGGGCTGGCCAAGTAGGTGCCACACTTGCGGAAAACTTGGCGAGTGAAGATAACGATATCACCGTCATTGATACAAATTTAACTCGCCTTAGAGAACTCCAAGACCGTCTCGACATTCAGACAGTTGAAGGCAGTGGCTCACATCCAGATGTACTAGACCAAGCAGGCTGTAATGATGCCGATATGCTGATTGCGGTAAGTAACCAAGATGAAACCAACATGATCGCCTGTCAGGTAGCCCACACTTTATTTAAAACACCGACCAAGATTGGTCGTGTTCGTTCTAGTGCCTACGCAAAATACCCTGAGCTCTTTGCTGACCAAGCGATTCCAATGGATGTGCGCATCAGTCCAGAAAAAGAAGTAACAAAACACCTTAGTCGTTTAATCCGTTACCCAGGTGCTCTTCAAGTGATGGAATTTGCTGACGGCAAGGTCCAGCTAGTGGTGGTAAAAGCTGAAAAAGGGGGGCCGCTTATCGATCAACCCATCAGTTTTTTGAAAGAGCACATGCCATCCATTCAGACACGTATTGCGGCTATTTATCGCGATGGTAAGTCTATCTCTCCGGATGGCAACACTCACATTCGTGCCAACGACGAAGTTTTCTTTCTGACAGCTCAACGGGACGTGCTCGATGTTATGAGTGAGTTGCGCCCGCTGGATGTGCCTTACCGACGCATCATTATTGCCGGTGGCGGTAATATCGGGGAACGTTTAGCACAGAGTTTAGAAAAAGAATATCGCGTCAAAATCATTGAACGCGACCCAGAACGCTGCCGTTATTTGTCTGAAACCTTGGACAATACCATTGTGTTAAACGGTGATGCGTCTAAACAGGAATTGCTGCTTGAAGAAAACATTGAGTCAACCGATGTTTTCTGTGCCTTAACCAACAACGATGAAGCCAACATCATGTCTTCTATGCTGGCAAAAGTACTCGGTGTTCGTACTGTTATGACCATCATTAACAATCCGGCTTACGTCGACATTGTTCAAGAAGGCATGATCGATATTGCCATATCGCCGCAACAAACCACCATCAGCTCCTTATTAAGTTATATTCGTCGCGGCGATGTTGTTAACGTTCACTCAATGCGCAAAGGCGCAGCGGAAGCATTAGAAGCGGTCGCACACGGAGATTATCGTTCGTCAAAAGTCGTTGGCCGCAGTATTGCTAATTTGAACTTACCTGATGGCGCTACCATAGGCGCCATCGTTCGTGAAGACAATATGATTGTGGCAACCGGTGATTTGGTCATTCAAGCAGAAGATCATGTCATCATTTTTGTGACCAATAAAAAACAGATCCCAGCGGTTGAGCAACTTTTCCAAGTCGGTTTAAGTTTCTTTTAAAAGCGTTGTTTGTGATAGAAATTATTAACATAGATCAGGCCAAAAACGAGGTCAGGTTCTAGGAAGCAAATATGCATTTTAGTGTTATTTTACGCGTTATTGGTTTATTGGTTATGGTGTTCAGTGTGTCACTGATTCCACCGATTATTGTTTCTATCATTTATTCAGATGGCACGATTCAGGCGTTCTTGTATGCGTTAGCGATCAACTTATTGGGCGGTTTTTTATTGTGGTTCCCGGTCCGAAAAGAACGGGGTGAACTCAAAATTCGTGATGGCTTCCTAGTCACCGTTCTGTTTTGGACGGTATTGGGCTTATTCGGTTCGGTGCCATTTTTCTTAGCCGAAACACCAAACCTTACTTTTACAGATGCCTTGTTTGAATCCATTTCTGGACTGACTACCACTGGGGCGACCATCCTTACAGGTATCGATGATTTACCAAAATCGATTTTATTCTATCGCCAGTTATTAACTTGGTTGGGGGGGATGGGGATAATCGTTTTGGCCGTTGCCATCATGCCAATGTTGGGTATCGGTGGTATGCAGCTGTATCGTGCGGAAACACCAGGGCCAGTAAAAGACACTAAATTAACACCGCGTATTGCCGAAACAGCAAAAGCGCTTTGGTATATCTATGCCACGCTAACCAGTGTCTGCGCCTTAGGGTATTGGATTGCGGGAATGAGTTTGTTCGATGCCATTTGTCACAGTTTTTCGACCGTGGCTATTGGTGGTTTCTCAACACATGACGCCAGTATTGGTTACTTTGACAGTGTCGCCATTGAAATGATTTGTACTTTTTTTATGGTGGTATCGGCCTGTAACTTTGCATTGCACTTTTACGCTTGGCGTCATAAAAGTGTCTGGCATTATTTTAAAGATCCAGAAGCACGTTTCTTTTTGTTCATTCTCTTAAGCACTTGTATATTGTCCACCTTAGTACTGGCAATGACAGCCACATATGATTGGACAACATCGCTAAGATACGCGGTTTTTGAGAGCGTCTCGATCGCTACGACATCAGGCTTTGGCACTTCGGATTTTTCTAGTTGGCCACATTTTTTGCCTTTCTTATTGATTGTTACATCCTTTGTCGGAGGATGTGCAAGCTCTACAGGTGGGGGCATGAAGGTAATCCGTATTTTACTAATACTCAAACAAGGCATGCGTGAAATCCAGCGACTCATTCACCCTAATGCGGTGATTCCAGTTAAAGTCGGCGGCAAAGCAATCAACGAAAGAGTTGTGTCTGCAGTGTGGGGGTTTTTCTCAGCCTATTTACTGGTCTACGTTATCTTAATGATTGGCTTAATGGCGACAGGCTTGGATCAGGTCACAGCTTGGTCAGCGGTAGCTGCCACATTAAACAACCTTGGTCCAGGCTTAGGCGATGTGGCATCCAGCTTTACCAGCGTCAGTGACCCTGCAAAATGGATGCTGTGTTTCTCTATGTTATTGGGTCGTTTAGAAGTGTTTACCTTGTTGGTATTATTCACCCCAATGTTCTGGCAAAGATAACAAGGATTTACCATCGTGACACCTGCCATCAATCAACTAAAGAAACTAAAAATTGCGTTTAGCCTGCACGAATATGAACACGATCCAAACTGTTCTAATTTTGGCGAAGAGGCCGCTGAGAAGCTTCACCTCGACCCAGCTTGTGTGTTTAAAACCTTATTAGTAACCGACGACAAAACAACTTTTGTCACCATTGTGCCAGTTACCGGCACCCTGAATTTAAAACGGGCTGCCAGTGCGTTGGGCGTCAAAAAATTACACATGGCCGATGTGAAAGACGCCGAACGACTCACGGGTTACCTGGTTGGAGGCATCAGTCCAATAGGACAAAAGAAAAGCCTTATAACCTGCATAGACGACTCCGCTAAAGCCTTTGAAAAAATCTATGTCAGTGGCGGACAACGCGGATTAGACATAGGCCTCGCACCAAAGGATCTTAGTCTCGCATGTCGCAATGCCATTTTCGCGGCCATTGGCGAAAGTAAATAAGCAAACTAATAACGCCAATCAAATCACTCACTTTACCAAGAAAGGCATATGTCCAGATGACGCAAATCAAACCCATTATTTTACTAGACCGTGACGGCGTCATTAACCAAGATTCAGACGCTTATGTAAAATCTGTCGATGAATGGCAGCCTATTCCAGGCAGTATTAAATCCATAGCAGCATTATCCAAAGCAGGGTTTTCAGTCTTTGTGGTAACCAATCAGTCTGGCATTGCACGAGGCTATTATAACGAAGCCACGCTACACGCCATGCATGATAAAATGACGGCCTTAGTCGAAGCAGAGGGCGGTACAATCGCTGGCATTCAATATTGCCCACATGGCCCAGAAGATAACTGCCATTGCCGTAAACCCAAAAGTGGGATGATTGAAGCAATTGAAGCCGAGCTTGGTCTATCGTTCGAAGAGCACCCAGCTATCATGGTCGGAGACTCCTTACGAGACCTTCAGGCAGGAAATGCACGCGGCTGCTCACCAGTATTGGTTCTAACGGGAAAAGGCCGTGAGACTCAATATAAAACGATAGACTTCCCCTTTAACGTCTATACGGACTTGGCAGCGTTCACCATTGCATTACTGCATAAATACAGTTAACGCTGTTTAGAAAATAAAGTGTGCTCAAACACCTTGTTAGTAACCAATTACTAACAAGGTGATCTTTCCTGCAGCGCTAATGGGCTCGAGTCATACTGGCGAGTCTCTGCCAACTTAGCGCCATTAAAACAGCCAACAATAACAAAAGATACGGAAAAGCGCCCACACTAAAGGCCTCAATAATGGGCCCAGTCAAAGACGGAGCGACCAACGCTCCCAATCCACAACAGACAAAGATATACCCTGTGCGCTTACCATTAAGTGACATGATGCTGTTGGCATAGGAAAACAACATGGGGAAAAAGGCTGAGCAACCCAACCCTAGCCACAAAGCAATCATCACCAAAGAAGCATCAGACAATATCATCATCACACTGCCGCTCATGCTGATCGCTAATAATCCGTAGATTCCCTGTCTAGGAGTAATCCAGCGCAATAAAATCACCGAGAATAATCGTCCCAATGACAAGCTGACAAAAAACCAAGTCACTAAAATAGCGGCACTATTGTGGTCTTCACCAGACAGGACAGCGTACGTGGTAATCCAGCCAGCAATGGTAATTTCAAATCCCACATATAAAAAAATCACCGTTAAAAAAGCCAAAAAAGTGGCCTTCTGCTTAGTCGCAGGAACCACTTCACTCGCTCTGGCTTCAAACCGTGGGCTGGGCTGTCGCCATAATAAAAACGGTAGGATAAGAGCGTATAACGCCACCATCCAATAACCAGCACCATAACTCTGTCCCATCCATTCGGCAAACACCAAAATAAGCGGTGCTAGCATACACCCAGAGCTGTAACACAAATGCAAAATCGTCACATATGAGCCGACTTTCTCTTTATGCAGCCACAGCATCATCATATTTCCGCCAGCGTTAACCGAAACTTCAGTAGCACCAAGCAAGAAAAACAATACCACCAGCATGGTTAAACTGGTCGAGAAGGGGACTAATATCAAACCTGCGATCACACAAAGCAGCATCATTATAAGATAATGATGGCCTTGTAAACGATCAAACATACGGCCTGCAAGCAGGGCCCCTAAAATATTACCAATTGCGCGAGCTGTGAAAACAATGGAGATTTCAGCGACCGATGCATCAATTAGCCCTGCTAAATAAATCAAACTTGGTCCAAGCAAACCAGAGACGGCGCCAGCAGCAAGAAACATAGCAAAATAGAGCCCAGTCCGAGTCATTTCCTTCATAGAACAACATCCATTTTTTATTGTTTTGAATGATTAAAAATAAATGGGATTTAATCACGCAACTTGATTAATTAATAGACTCTAAAAAGAAAATCCCCAAGCCTTCTATCGGTCATTGGCATTGCTACAAGATTAGATGATAATAGTTATTATTTTTAAACCTTCAGTCCATGACGAATCCAGATCGACTTACTCGTATAGAAAAAGTATTAGACTACATCCACGAGCATTTGGATGAGCCTATTCATGTTCTCAATTTGGCTGAAAAAAGCTGTTGGTCACGTTGGCAGTTTCAACGGGTCTTTGGTCAAGCAACCGGACTCACTGTTGCTCAATACATTAGAGAGTTACGCTTAAGCAATGCAGCCGAACTGTTACTATCAAGTAAAGATAGGCACGTTGACATTGCCATACAATGTGGTTTTGACTCCGAAATAAGCTTCTCTCGTGCGTTTAAACAAATGTTTAACTGTACCCCTGGACATTATCGTCAACAGGGAAAGCGCTATGGGCTGCGTACACCACTGCAATATAGGAAACCGCATACGGCACAAATCGACACACCAAAAGCCTTCACACAAATACGCCTTGAAAGCCGCGATGATTTTCAGCTGCATGGCATCAATGATTGGATACGCGGACCTTTTTCTTCTGCACCCGACTTTATCGAGCGGGTACCACGACTCTGGAAACAATTAGAAAAACAAGCACACCATATCGATAGTCATACTCGACCTATCGGTGTCGTAGATACCAATGATCACCCCCAACACCCTGATCAGATGCGTTATTGGGTAGGGTATGTTGATCAGCCCAATAAGCATTTCGACTCGATGCAAATACCTGCTCAGGAATACGCCGTGATTCCAGTGCATGGCAAAGTCGTCGCCATTGAACAAGCCGTGGAATGGTTTATCTATCAATGGCTGCCAGACTCCAATTATCTTGGAGTACAAGGCTATGAATTAGAAATTTACGAACCGAATTACGATCCAAACAGTTCTCACAGTTACATGGAATATTGGCTTCCCATCAAACCGAGGTAACCTGACACATAACCCCTTATGCGCCATGACATTCAATAAACACATCTTCTTATGAAGATGCACCAAAAGGTTAAGTTTTACGTTCTCGATAAAAATAGAATGAGACACATTATCAATATTGTTTTATTCTTTTCTCGGAGTTAATATGAAACCGTCTGTGCAGTTCCAGCTTACTTTACTCGCTTTAGCCATTACCTCAGTCTCATCTTATTCCCTTGCTGCTGATACCTCAGAAACGACTGAGATAAACCTAGAAGATCAATTGGACACTCTCGTTGTAAAAGGTCAGACATATCGTAATACCGCAACAAAAACACAGTTGGACCCAGAAGAAACACCACAAGCGATTTCAGTAATAGAGAAGGAAGCTTTGCAACAAAGAGGTACAGAAACCGTCGCAGAGGCCGTTCGATACACACCTGGTATCAATACAGAGTTACGCGGTGGCGCGGTAACTCGATTGGATTTTTTTAATATCCGAGGGTTTGAAAATGATAAAGCTTACTATGACGGACTGCAGCTACTCTATAACGATTGGAACCTACAACCGCAAATCGACATGGCAGCCGTGGAACAAGTAGAAGTATTCAAAGGCCCAACCTCAACACTGTATGGCGCTATGCCACCAGGCGGTATGGTGAACCTCATTAGTAAAGCCCCTCAGTCTGAGAGCCAGCATAGTGTGGAATTAACCTTAGGTAGCGATAATAAACGCGAAACACAGATCGATAGTACAGGTGCCATTAACGACACAATAAACTATCGCGTCGTTGGATTATTTCGTCAAAAAGACGGACAAGCCGTCACATCGGAAGAAGAGCGCATCATGATCGCGCCCTCTATTGATTGGAAAATAAGCGACAACACCATGCTGAACCTCAATATGTATTACCAAAAAGATCCAAGCATGGGTGTGTACTCCACTTTGCCATCAAAAGGCACTGTCTACAGCAGCATCAATGGCAAGCTGTCTTCCGATTCTTATGCTGGCGACACAAACTGGGAGACTTACGACAGAGATGTTCTATTACTGGGCTATAAGCTCGATCACAACATCAATAATACTTGGCGCTTTTTACAAAATGCGCGTTTCACCACCGCCAAAGCCTACCAAGAAAACACTTACTCTTCTTCACTAGACAGTGATGAGAGAACCCTAAACCGCCGTGCCTACCTAACGGATGAAAAATCCGAAGGCATCAATATAGATAACCAATTTTCTGGATTATTTGATGTCGGCAATGCAGAACACAATATTTTGGTCGGCGTGGACTATCTAAAACTCAAATCTGACGTGATATACGAAGATGCCGTCGCACCAAGCATCGATCTGTATAATCCAGATCACAACCAAATTATCAGAGACAATCTAGACTTCGCAGGGTCCGGATACAGCAGTGACTTTACCATCGACAAAGAGCAAACGGGGCTGTATCTACAAGATCAAATACGCTTTGATCAGTGGGTCTTTATTGCCGGCGGTCGCTATGATCAATTCAAATCGACCGAAACTGGCAGAAAATACGGAGCAGCGACCAATACCAAGGTCGATCAAAGCCAATTTAGTGGTCGAGCAGGCGCCCTGTATGAATTTGATAATGGCGTAGCACCGTTTGTTAGTTACGCACAAAGTTTCGAACCCATTACAGGTTCAGATCGCAACGGCAAAACGTTTGATACTTCAACCGCCGACCAATGGGAAGCCGGCTTGAAATACAAAAGACGAGATATCACCGCCAGCGCAACCGCTTTCGAAATCACCAAACGCAACGTACTGACTCGCGATCCGGACAGCACAGACTACAGCCAAAAAGTCCAAGTTGGTGAAATGCGCTCTCGTGGTATCGAACTTGAATTGCAACACGCCATTACATCTGACGTAACGGTCAAAGCAGCCTACACACTGCAAGATGTTGAAGTCACCAAAGACAACAGTGGTATAGAAGGCAATACGCCGGTTTGGGTACCCAAAAAGCAATTTAATACTTGGCTAAATTATACGCCAACCGAAGGAAGATTAGCCGGTGCATCACTCGGTGCAGGCGTACGTTATGTTGGCCAAATGCAGCTCGACGCAGCAAATTCTAATACCGTACCGTCTTTTACCTTGGTCGATTTATCCATAGGTTACGACTTATCAATGCTGTCTGCGCAATGGCAAGGAGCCAGTGTCAGGTTTTCGATGAGCAACGTATTTGATGAAACCTATTACAGCTGCTACGACGCATCCAACTGCTGGTTTGGTGACGAAAGAGCCTACGAAATCAGTGCCCGTTATGAGTTCTAGCTATCTCAGGGCGTTTTAGAACCACTCTTTAGAGGTAAAAAAACATGGAAAGACTTATAGATCGTCTTTTCAACACAGCAAGATCATTCATTACCGTATTGGATGGACAAGAGGGTGTCTCTGATGAAAAACAGAGCGTCACACGGCTATCAACCAAAAATCCAGAACCCGCTCTGCGGGTTTTGCATAAAACGCTACAAGAGGCGCACCCCGAAACGGGCGCGCCTTATTGGCGTATACGGTGTTGGGGATTAGTGTGTTGGCAGCCGATCTATTTAGCGATGATTTGTGTTTATCAGCTCAAAGCGGTTCCGCTAAGCTTAAAAGCGATAGAGCAAAAGCAAAGCGGCGAGATGGTGGCTGGTTTTTGCTTACCAGATGGCATATGGCAAGAAGGAAGCCACGAAGCCCTGATTATAATGGTTTGTGAGCAGCTCAACAGTCTTTTCCAATCTCTTGAAACCGTCCATGTGAATGCGTTTGGAGGGCAACCCGCGCTTTATAAGGGATTGCTTGCGGACCAGCTAATGAGTGCCTTAATTGGTATAGGTAACTTGCTGCCGGACGAACAAAAACACAATTTAGCAGAAGATTTCCGTCTTTGGGCGCAGGCCATGAATTTACCAATGAAACCGCTTGAAGGACTTAACCTACAAACAGCCAAAACGCCTATTTTTGTTCGTCATACCTGCTGCTTACATTTTCGCCGTGAAGGCGGAGAACTTTGTTCCAACTGCCCAAGACTGCATACCAAAAGCGCCAAAAAGAAACAGCAATGTAGCGTCTCTAGATGTTGAAACACGCCGTCGAGGCTAGATCAAACAAACCAGATAGTAAGTGCTTACTTATACTATAAGCCATTTATTATAAGACTTTAAGAAACCAATGTTTCACTGCGTGACTGCTGGGCTAAAATATCCGTAAGATTGTCTTCAATCCAGTCTGCCAAACTGGCAACGCGAACCGCCACTTCAAGCCCTAATGTCGTCAAACTGTATTCCACATGAGGCGGCACCACAGGATACGACGTGCGTAGGACAAAGCCGTCTAACTCTAAGGCTTGGAGCGTTTGCGCCAGCATTTTTTCACTGACGCCTGATATCCTGCGACGCAACTCACTAAAGCGATGTGTTTCACCGTCCTTTAGTGCGAACAACACCAATACGCCCCAGCGACTCGTCACATGTTTCAAAATATCACGCGAAGGGCACTTGTCTGAAAACACATCCCCCCGATCAAATAAGTGAGCCATACCGTTCTGAGAATTTTGTAAATTATTTTCCATACTTACCTTTTTGTACGTACTTACTAAAAGTTTGTTAGTGATATATTCTACTTCCATCTACTCGAAACTCAAAGGAGAAAAGTATGATTTTAGTAACAGGTGCATCGGGTCAACTGGGCCGTCTTGTCATTGCTTCATTGTTAGAAAAAACAGCAGCAAGCAACATTATTGCCGCAGTTCGTAACCCAGAAAAAGTGGCTGATTTGGCAGAAAAGGGCGTTCAAGTTCGTCAGGCAGACTACACAAACCAAGACTCTCTTGTTGCTGCAATGCAAGGTGTTGAAAAAGTATTATTGATCTCTTCAAGCGAAGTTGGCCAGCGCACCGCTCAGCACAGCAATGTGATTAATGCCGCTAAACAAGCCGGTGTTTCCTTGCTGGCTTACACCAGTATTTTAAACGCGGAAAGCTCGCCACTCATCTTGGCACAAGAGCACGTAGCCACCGAAAAATTATTGGCGGACTCTGGCGTTCCTTATGTACTACTTCGCAATGGCTGGTACTCAGAAAATTACACAATGAGCCTAGCAACTGCCTTGGAATACGGTGTTGTCGGCTGTGCTGAAGAAGGCAAATTCTCGACGGCAACACGTGCTGATTACGCAGAAGCCGCCGCAGCTGTACTCTTAAAAGACGGACAAGCGGGCAAAGTGTACGAACTAGCAGGTGACACCGCTTTCACACTCAGCGAATACGCCGCAGCGATCAGCAAGGTATCAGGCAAAACCGTGGCCTACCACAATGTTCCTGAAGCAGAGTTCACCAAGATTCTGGTCGGCGCAGGCTTACCAGATGGCTTTGCCGCTATCCTTGCTAACTCGGAAGTCGGCGCCTCCAAAGGCGGCTTGTTTAACGACAGCAAAAACTTATCGACTCTGATTGGTCGTCCAACCACGCCCATTGAAGACAGCATTAAAGCGGCGTTGTAAGTCTGTACCGCAAATTTATCTATAAAAAAAGCGGTTAGAGTGTTCACTCTAACCGCTTTTTTATTTTTAGTCAGTAAACTCAGACTGACTTAAACGTCTAGGTTGGCGACGTTCAAGGCGTTGTCTTGGATAAAGTTACGACGTGGTTCCACTTCGTCACCCATCAAGGTGGTGAACATTTGATCCGCGGCAACGGCGTCGTCGATGGTGACGCGAAGCATGCGGCGCGCATTAGGATCCATAGTGGTTTCCCACAATTGCTCAGGGTTCATCTCACCCAAACCCTTATAGCGCTGGATGGTCATGCCACGAGACGCTTCTTTCATTAGCCAAGACTTCATGTCACTGATGGTTTTCACCGCTTCACGACGTTCGCCACGCTGGATATAAGACTCTTCACCAAACAGTTCTGCCACGGTCTCCGCCATGGTCACAATACGTTTGTATTCTGGCGAGTTAAAGAAGGTGCCTTCAAAACGGTAACGGTTAGACACACCGTGCGACATGATATCGACCACTGGTAAATAGATATTGCGTTCGTCGTCTTTTTCTACCGAGAAGTCAAAACGGAATCCGGTACGCGCATCTTGTGGCATTTGATTGCGAATGGCGTCAACCCATTCCAAGACGGCCGCTTCTTTGGTCAAGCTGTCTTGCGTTAAGGGTTTGCAGTACAGAAGTTTACCCATAACATCTTTTGGGTACACACGAGACAAACGGTCAATATCCGCTTCGATTTGAATGTAGTCACGCACCAATTTCGCTAAATGCTCACCTTGGATGCCTGGCGCCTCTTCGTTAACGTGCATATGAGCGCCGTCTAACGCCACTTCGATCAAATGCTGATCCAATGCGGCTTCGTCTTTGATGTATTGTTCTTGCTTACCACGTTTGATTTTGAACAAAGGGGGTTGGGCAATAAAGATATGGCCACGTTCAATGATTTCTGGCATTTGACGGAAGAAGAAAGTCAACAGCAGGGTTCGGATGTGCGAGCCATCCACGTCGGCATCGGTCATGATAACAATGCTGTGGTAACGCAATTTGTCGGCGTTGAATTCGTCACGACCGATACCACAACCTAATGCCGTAATCAGGGTGCCCACTTCAACCGACGCGAGCATTTTGTCAAAGCGAGCTTTTTCGACGTTGAGGATCTTACCTTTCAACGGCAGAATCGCTTGCGTACGACGATCACGACCTTGTTTTGCAGAACCACCCGCAGAGTCACCCTCCACTAGGTAAATCTCAGAAAGCGCGGGGTCTTTTTCCTGACAATCGGCCAATTTACCTGGCAAGCCTGCGATGTCTAGCGCGCCTTTACGGCGCGTCATATCACGGGCACGACGAGCCGCTTCACGGGCACGCGCTGCGTCGATCATTTTGTTAACGATGATTTTGGCTTCGTTTGGTTTTTCCAGTAGAAATTCAGAGAAACGCTTGGTCATCTCTTGTTCTACGGCGGTTTTTACTTCAGAAGACACTAACTTGTCTTTGGTCTGAGAAGAGAATTTTGGGTCTGGTACTTTTACCGATACGATGGCGGTCAAGCCTTCACGGCAATCATCGCCCGTTGTCGCGACTTTTTGCTTTTTCGCTAACCCTTCTTTCTCAATGAAAGTGTTGAGGGTACGCGTCAAAGCGCCGCGGAACCCAGCAAGGTGAGTACCACCATCACGCTGTGGAATGTTGTTAGTGTAACAGTAGATGTTTTCTTGGAAGCCTTCGTTCCACTGCAATGCGACTTCTACAGCAATACCGTCTTCTAGGTCGTCACGTTGGCACATGAAATGGAAAATGTCGTTGATAGGCGTTTTGTTGGTATTTAAATGCTCAACAAAAGAGCGCAAACCACCACTGTAGTTAAAAAAGTCTTCTTTGCCTGTGCGCTCATCTTTCAATTTAATGGCAACACCTGAGTTCAAGAATGACAATTCACGCAGGCGCTTCGCCAAGATGTCATAAATGAATAAAATATTGCTAAACGTCGCTGGAGACGGTTTGAAATGAACCGTTGTGCCTTTACCGTCAGAGTCACCCACAATAGCCAAAGGCGCTTGAGGAACGCCATGAACATAATGCTGCTCGTAGACTTTTCCATTCTTACGGATCGTTAAAGTGAGCGCTTCTGATAGGGCATTTACTACTGAAACACCCACACCGTGAAGACCACCAGACACCTTGTATGAGTTATCGTCAAACTTACCACCGGCATGCAGTACCGTCATGATAACTTCGGCAGCAGAAACACCTTCTTCTTCGTGTATATCAACCGGAATACCACGGCCATTATCCGAAACAGAAATCGATTCATCAGGGTGAATCAATACAGTAATGGTGTCACAGTGACCCGCAAGCGCTTCATCGATGGAGTTATCCACGACTTCAAACACCATGTGGTGCAAACCCGTGCCATCGTCCGTGTCACCGATGTACATGCCTGGACGTTTACGTACGGCATCTAGCCCTTTGAGCACCTTGATACTGGACGAATCGTAATTATTTTCACTCATTTAACTCTCCTGCAAACCTTTGCTCAATAAAGACAATTCGCCGTTATTCATCGAAAACTGACGAACGTCTGTGGTGTCGGCCCAAGTAAAATCCGTTGTATCAGGCTCGACACTGGTAATAAAAATTTGGCTGTTTAGTGACTCCAACAACTGACACAATTTCTGCCTGTGGTTAGCGTCCAACTCAGCTGGTAAATCATCCACTAAAAATACCAGCGGGCGGCCCATATCGATCAGTAACTGTCCTTGAGCAATTTTCAACGCAGACACAACCAGTTTTTGCTGGCCACGAGACAAGGTATCTAACGCATCTCCCGTCGCGGTTTTCACGCGTAAATCAGCGCGTTGAGGACCGGTATGTGTGTAACCCAGCTCGATATCTCGCTCACGTCCCGCTTCAACCGCCATCTGTAAGTTTTTTTGTGCATCCCAGCCCTGAAAGAACTGCAAACTCACCGAAAGCTCTGTGGTTAATAGCGATAAGACCTTCACAAAATGCGGCGTTAATTTTTCCACATACGCTTTGCGAGATTGGTTGACATGCTCACCCAGTCGGATCAATTCCTGATCAAATGCCGCCAATAAACTGAGGGATATTTTACCACGTCTAAGCAAGGTATTCCGCTGTTTTAATGCTTTTTGCCAGCCTCGCCACGCTTGAATGAAGTCTTTATCGTAATGAAATGTCCCCCAGTCGATAAATTGACGTCGAATGCTCGGAGAACCTTCTAATAATCGAAAGGCATCGGGGTTGATCAGCTGAACAGGAAGGCGCTCAGCAAGCTCAATGACCGATTGCGCTCGTTGCCCTTGGATCCGCACGTCAATTTGACCATCGCGATGACGCTGCAAACCGACACGAATCGGACTGCCTTGCGTTTGATGAAGCTGTGCAAAGACAATGCAGGCTTCATTTTCATGCTGAATGTAGGTTTTGTGTTTGTGACTACGAAAAGAACGCCCAAACGACAATAGGTGAATGGCTTCCAATATGGAGGTTTTACCACTGCCATTTTTGCCAACAATCACATTCACTTGAGGCGAAGGTTCAAAGCGCACACTAGAAAGGTTGCGAACATGAGAGATGTCCAAACGCACCAGCGGCATAACTCTTAAACCTTAATTAGGGTAGGGAAGACAATCCACTTGGCGCTTTAGAAAACAAAAACGCCAAGTGGGTGATAGGTCTATCATCTAAAGGACAATTAGAGACGCATCGGCATCACAACGTATTGTGCGGCATGGCTTTGTGCTTCTTCGATCAAGGCACTGCTGTTCGAGTCATTCAATGACAAGCGCACTTCTTGGGAGTCAACAACCCCAAGTACGTCTAATAAGTAACCGACGTTGAAGCCCACTTCCATATTGTCGCCTTGGTATTGCACCAATACGGATTCTTCCGCTTCTTCTTGCTCTGGGTTATTGGCAAACACTTGCAACATGCCATTAGACAGAATCAAACGCACACCACGGTATTTCTCGTTAGAAAGAATCGATGCGCGTAGGAATACTTGGCGTAATTCCAAACGATCCGCAATGACGATTTTTTCGTTGTTACGCGGAATAACACGGTGATAATCCGGGAATTTGCCATCGACCAATTTAGAGGTAAAGACGTATTCAGCGACTTTGGCGCGAATATGGTTTGTGCCTATGGTCAATTGAACGACTTCATCGGTATCGTTTAGCAAGCGATTTAATTCCAACACCCCTTTGCGTGGCACAATTACTTGCGTCAAATCACCGCTCACTTGCGCGTCTTCAACCGCCGTTGCTAGACGGTGTCCGTCGGTCGCTACAACCCGTAGTTGACCATCGGCCACTTCGAGCAACATGCCATTAAGGTAATAACGCACATCTTGGTTCGCCATCGCAAAACCCGTACGGTCGATCAAACGACGGACACGGTTTTGCGCGATAGACACTTTTAGATCACCTTGCATATCTTGGATATTCGGGAATTCATCCGCCGGCAAGGTCGACAAGCTGAACCGTGAACGACCAGAGCGTATGACCGCTTTTTGATCATCCAAGGTAAATTCAATCACGGCGCTGTCTGGTAAGCTTTTGCAAATGTCCATAAGCTTACGCGCTGGCACGGTAATTCGGCCTTCTTCGCATTCGTCTAATGGTACATGTCCCACCAATTCGACTTCTAAGTCAGAGCCTGTCAAAGTCAGTACTTGGTCTTTCACTTCCACCAATACGTTGGCCAAGACGGGCATGGTTTGTTTGCGCTCTACAACGCCTGCCACCAGTTGTAGTGGCTTAAGAAGTGTCTCGCGGACGACTGAAAATTTCATTATTTTCCTCGTAAACTCAAAGTCTTAGACCATCAGGTGGTCAGAATTCGCATCAATTGTTTATAGTCTTCACGGATATCCGAATCCGTATCTTGCAGTTCTTTAATCTTGCGAATCGCATGTAAGGCTGTCGTATGATCACGGCCACCAAAGGCATCGCCAATCTCTGGTAAGCTGTGGTTGGTCAATTCTTTGGCTAACGACATCGCCACTTGGCGAGGACGTGCAACCGATCGACTACGACGTTTCGACAGCAGATCACTGATCTTAATTTTGTAGTATTCCGCTACAATCCGCTGGATATTATCGATGTTTACCAGCTTATCTTGCAAGGCCAAAAGGTCTTTTAACGATTCACGCACGAAATCTGGCGTAATCGCTCTTCCAGTAAAATGTGAGTTCGCAATGACACGTTTGAGCGCGCCTTCTAACTCACGGACGTTAGAGCGTATTTTCTGTGCAATAAAGAAAGCCGAATCATAAGACAACTTAATGCCACTTTCGTCCGCTTTACGCATCAAAATCGCCACACGGGTTTCTAATTCTGGCGGTTCAATGGCAACCGTTAAACCCCAGCCAAAGCGCGATTTCAGACGATCTTCCAGACCTTGAATTTCTTTAGGATAGCGGTCACAGGTCAAAATCATCTGTTGGCCACCTTCTAATAAAGCATTAAAGGTGTGAAAAAACTCCTCTTGCGTACGGTCTTTACCGGCAAAAAACTGAATATCATCAATTAACAAGGCATCAACAGAACGGTAATAACGTTTGAAATCGTTGATCGCGTTCAACTGAAGCGCTTTTACCATGTCAGCAACGAAGCGTTCAGAATGCAGGTAAACCACCTTCGCATTCGGATTGTGACGCATCATCTCTGTACCGACGGCTTGCATTAAGTGAGTCTTACCTAGACCAACGCCACCGTATATAAACAGAGGGTTGTAGGCACCACCAGGATTCTCTGCAACCTGTAACGCCGCCGCATGAGCGAGCTGGTTGGATTTACCTTCGATAAAGTTATCAAAGGTAAAAGAGTTATTCAGATTGGCGCCGTGGTTAATCCCACCTTCTACCTGAACTTTTCGCTTGGGGGCCGTTAATGGCAATTGCCCCTGTTCGTAAGGTTCAAGCTCCCCGCGTAATCCTGTACCCGATAAAGTTAATGGTGCTTCAAATTCAAGGTCAGCGTTGGGGCTACCTTCTTCGTCATCCATTAAACCAAAGCCAGGACGATAGCCAGATTCTCGAGCCACTTCATTATTCAAAGGGCTAATAGCCGGTTCGTTTGAAACCGGTGGCGGTGGTGGCGACATCGAATTTGCTTGAGCGAAGTTTTGTGCCTTCACCTCTAGCTTTAAAGCGGGGGCAAGATCATCGCCAGCAAATTCAGACAATAATTCCTTGATGCGCGTTTGATATTTGTTACTCACCCAATCCAACACAAAACGGTTTGGTGCACTTAGGCACAATTCTCCATTCGGCATCATTTCAGCCTGCAATGGACGAATCCAGGTGTTGAACTGAGATGTGGAAAACTCACTCTGCAAGCGCTGCAGACAAAGATTCCAATGCTCCAAAGACACTGTAGACGTACTCCCTGGTTGAGTGACAGACAAGGAGCGGATTTTACATCGGCCATTTAAAGTTATCCACACATAAATAGAAAAAAACCGCATCCGTCTGAAAATCAAAAAATGTTAATAACATATAGGGTTATACACAAGCGTAGATAAAATTTTTTTGTGTGCATAAAACATCAAGTTATGCACACATTAAAATCTCTTTATTTTTATCTTATTCACATGTGGAAAACATTTTATCGTTTTGATTTTTATACACATTAAAGATGTATTTTTTCTCTCTGTGGATAAAAGTTTTCTCTTCTAATTTCTTTATCCACTTCTTTGGTAGAAGTCTGTGTGTAAGTGTTGAATGAATTGTGTGGTTCTTTTTTTTACAATTCCCCTCTGGAAGCATTGAATTTACTGGAAAAAGCCTCTAAAATCCGCGCCCTGATTTGACCAATCAAATGTAGAGGCTTGGCGCGAGCTAACCCTCAAAACTCAAACACTGCATTCAGTGAGAGAATTAAGATGAAAAGAACTTTCCAACCTAGCGTTCTAAAACGCAAACGTAACCACGGTTTCCGTGCTCGTATGGCTACTAAAGGCGGACGTCAAGTTATCGCTCGTCGTCGTGCTCGCGGCCGCAAGGTTCTAAGCGCATAAGTACGCTGATGACCGAATATTGTTTTCCTCGGCACGTCAGACTTCTGAATGCCGGGGATTATCAATCTGTCTTTAACGACACCTCCTCCAAAGTCTTTGCAGGCGAATTCCTTTTATTGGCACGAAAACGGGATGACAACCAAACTCGGTTGGGTCTTATTGTGTCGAAAAAAACGGATAAACGTGCAGTAGGCCGGAATCGTATCAAACGCTTGGTGCGTGATTCCTTTCGTCACCACAAAATTCCTCTTTCCGGTCTTGATATTGTCTTTTTAGCTCGACAAGGCATCAAAGAATTGGAAAATGCCGATTTGCACAACCGACTCGATAAAGCATGGGATCAGTTGGCAAAAAAAGCCTTAAAACCCACTCAAAATAAAAAACGCGATCAAGATAAGCAGAAATAGGCTGAAAAAACTGCCAAAGGCTGGTTTAATAGCGCGTGATTTTTATAAGGGTTCAATGAACCTGCTTGTCTAACCAAATGAATTAGTTGAATACCATGGATTTCAGACGTTACTTTTTATGGGGTGCGCTTATTATCAGTGGCTACATGCTGTTTTTACAGTGGAGCCAAGATTATGGTCCTCAGTCCACTCAAAGCGTAGCTCAAAGCACACAGTCTCAACCTGAGACAAATTCTCAAATGAATGATGATTTGCCAATGGCAACTCAAAGTACAACCGAGGCGAATGCCGAGATTCCGCAAAGTGTGAGCCAAATTGCACCCGGAAAACTGATAGAAGTGACAACCGATACCTTGCGTGTTGCCATTAACCCAGTTGGCGGCGACCTTGTTGAAGCGGCCCTGCTTCAATACAAAAAAGAATTAGGCCAACCAGATCCTTATGTCATTTTAGAAGACGGCTCAGCGCGCACTTATGTCACGCAAAGTGGTTTAGTCGGACAAAATGGTCCAGATGCTTCGCCAGAAGGTCGTCCAGTCTATCAGTCAGAAAAAACGACTTATACCTTGGCGGATGGTGAAGATTCTCTTGACGTGAATCTGTATTACACCGATGCAAAAGGCGTGAAATACACCAAAACCTTCCGTTTTACGAAAGGTCAGTACCGTATTCGCCAATTGATCACTGTTGATAACACGTCTTCAAGTACGTGGCGCGGTAATCTGTTCGCGCAGATTAAACGTGACAATTCAGCAGATCCAAGTACTGCCACTAGCATGGGATTACAGCCTTACCTAGGCGGTGCGGTTTCTGATGAGCAGAATAAATACAAAAAAGTATCTTTTTCTGACATGAAAGAAGAACCGCTCAAAACCACCACAACACAAGGTTGGGTTGCATTGCTGCAACACTATTTTGTGTCTGCTTGGATCCCTGAGCAAGGCCAGAAAGTCACTTTGCAAGCGCGAACTAACGGTGACTTTAACATCATTGGATTCACTGGTTCTCCTGTGGAAATCGCGTCAGGCAAACAAGGTACATTAAGCTCAACTTTCTATGTTGGTCCTAAGCTACAAGATCATCTTGAGAGCACTGCTGAAAACCTAGATCTGACCGTAGATTACGGTTGGCTATGGTGGTTAGCTAAGCCATTGTTCTGGTTGTTAACCTTGATCCAATCTTATGTGGTCAACTGGGGTATTGCGATTATCTTGATCGTGGTGTGTGTAAAAGCCATCTTCTTCAAGTTATCTGCTGCAAGCTACCGCTCTATGGCGAAAATGCGTAAATTCGGCCCTGAAATTGCCAAGCTGAAAGATCAGTACGGCGATGACCGTCAAAAGATGTCGCAAGCCATGATGGCGCTTTACAAAAAAGAGAAAATAAACCCACTAGGGGGCTGTTTACCTATTTTGGTACAAATGCCGGTTTTCCTTTCTTTGTACTGGGTTTTGATGGAATCCGTTGAGTTACGTCATGCACCATTCTTTTTATGGATCCATGACTTATCTGTGATGGATCCATATTTCGTACTGCCTATTTTAATGGGTCTTAGTATGATGGGGCAGCAAATGCTTAACCCGACACCGCCAGATCCGATGCAAGCTCGAATCATGAAGATTATGCCGATCGCATTTACCTTCTTCTTCTTGTGGTTCCCAAGCGGCTTGGTACTGTACTGGGTGACAAACAACACCTTGTCAATCATACAGCAGTACATCATTACGAAACGTATCGAAAAAGAAGCCTAATATAAAAATTGGTCTTTGATTTCAAAAAAGGCTTCCCATTGGGAGGCCTTTTTTACGTTTAGATTGCCATGTTTGCCTTGCTAACGGACAATGACAGACACTTCTATTTATTTTCTTTTACCGCACAGAGTTTGATTATGACCGATTTCCAATACGCCACAGACCAAGACACGATTGCCGCACAAGCCACCGCTCCCGGCCGAGGTGGCGTAGGGATTATTCGTTTATCAGGGCCAAAAAGCCTTACCATCGCCAAGCAGATAATCGGCTTTGAGCCCAAACCACGTTATGCCCACTACGTGCCATTTAAAACCACGAATCAGGAACAGCTCGATGAAGGCATCGCCTTGTATTTTCCAGGGCCCAACTCCTTCACTGGCGAAGACGTCTTTGAACTGCAAGGCCATGGCGGCCCCGTCATTATGGACATGCTGCTGAGTCACTGTGTGGCACTTGGCGCCCGTTTAGCTCGTCCAGGCGAATTCTCTGAACGCGCTTTTATGAATGACAAAATGGACTTAACCCAAGCGGAAGCCATTGCCGACTTAATAGACAGTACCTCAGAACAAGCGGCTAAATGCGCCTTACGTTCCTTGCAAGGTGCTTTTTCAAAACGCGTAGACGAATTGGTCGAAGCCTTAATTCATCTGCGTATTTACGTAGAAGCCGCGATTGATTTCCCAGAAGAAGAAATCGACTTCATCGGTGACGGCAAAGTCGCCGCGGAGCTGGCTGGCATTCAAACGAAACTGGCAGAAGTCCTGAAAGAAGCGAACCAAGGCGCTTTGATCCGCGAAGGCATGAATGTGGTGATAGCAGGGCGTCCGAATGCCGGTAAATCCAGCTTGTTAAACGCCTTGTCTGGCAAAGAATCCGCCATTGTCACCAACATAGAAGGCACGACACGAGACGTCTTGCGCGAGCATATCCACCTTGACGGCATGCCGCTGCACATTATCGATACAGCAGGCTTGCGTGACAGCCCAGACGAAGTAGAGCGCATTGGTATTCAGCGCGCCTGGGACGAAATCAGCAAAGCCGATCGCATTCTCATGATGGTCGATAGCCAATCCATTGATTCCAAAGACCCAAGCGAAATCTGGCCAGAATTCATGGAAAAACTGGGCAACACCAAACACCTTACCTTAGTACGCAATAAAGTCGACTTAACCAAAGAAGGCACAGGTATAGAAATGGTCTCAGGCGTCCCTGTTGTCTCTCTATCAGCCAAAACAGGTGAGGGTGTTAACGACTTGACTGAACATCTAAAAGCCGTCATGGGCTTCGACAGTACCACTGAAGGGGGCTTTATCGCTCGTCGTCGACACATAGAAGCGCTCAACAAAGCCAACCGCTTCTTAGACGCTGGTAACGAGCAACTACACGGCTACGGAGCAGGAGAGTTACTCGCCGAAGATCTCAAAGAAGCCCAACAAGCGCTTAGCGAAATCACCGGCGCTTTTACAAGCGATGACCTGCTAGGCCGTATTTTTGGCTCATTTTGTATCGGGAAGTAGAATACGCAACTTGGTAGAAAGGTTGAAAATGGCAGGTTTAAATGCCAATTAACTGTAATTAAGCCGACAATAAATGTTTTTAAATTCAATGGATTGGATTAATGTTTGGTTTTCTAGTTGTTTAGCTATCTTAAACAAATACATTGCAACAAGTATATTTGTCGCTATAATTAATTCTAACAACACCCCTCCCGCTACCCGTAAGATCAGCGCCCTGCGAGGGGTTACTTGTTTCTGGGGGAATGAAAAATGACTACCCAGAACAAAATCCTTTTTACTAAGCCGCCTAAGACGTTTGCTGAACAAGTTCAGATACTGCAATCTCATGGTTTGGATATTCCAGATCAATCGAAAGCTGAATTTTATCTTTCACAGCTAAATTATTATCGGCTATCAGCTTACTGCTTACCCTTCGAGACAAATCACACGACTCATCAGGTTGCTCGCGGTACAACGTTCGATGATGTGTTAAACCTCTATATTTTTGATCGAGAGTTACGCTTACTGCTTCTAGATGCTATCGAAAAAATCGAAGTCTCATTAAGAACGCAAATGGCTTATCACTTAAGTCACCGTCATAATACAGCGCACCCGCATCTTGACCCCTCAATATTTCACAATACGGGAAGACATCAAGATGGGTTAAACAAGTTGAAAAAAGATGTACATCAAAGCGATGAAGACTTTATTCGCCATCTAACAACTAAGTATCAGGAGACATTACCTCCCATATGGGCCGTAGTTGAGCTGATGACTATGGGGCAATTATACAAATGGTTTTCCAATATCAATGAGAGACAAGACCGCAAAGCAATCTGTCAGGTTTACAACCTCAATGAAGCAGTAATGACTTCGTTTTGCGAGCATTTGTCGTTGGTGAGAAACAAAGCTGCCCATCATGCGAGGCTATGGAATCGCGTTTTTCCTAAGCAAATGAAGTTACCAACAGTCGGTCCAAACGATTTGATTAATAGCATTTTGCGCTTGCCTCACAACGATAGGAACTTAAAAAAGCTCTACAACACGTTGACAATAATGCTATATCTCATGGATATAATGGCTCCTGGGCATCACTGGAAAACGAGACTCAAAAACTTAATCAATACGCATGCCATAGACCCGGAAAAAATGGGCTTTCCCGCTGATTGGAAAAACCGTCCTCTGTGGATCTAAGAAGGTGTGATAGATAAAAAAATTCACGGCTACGGAGCAGGAGAGTTACTCGCCGAAGATCTCAAAGAAGCCCAACAAGCGCTTAGCGAAATCACCGGCGCTTTTACAAGCGATGACCTGCTAGGCCGTATTTTTGGCTCATTTTGTATTGGGAAATAACATAGTAAAACACCGATTAATTTCATCAAATCAATCGGTGTTTTATTTTCTTAACGACACTTTCTATGTACGTCTATTTAAGCAGAAACATTCACCCAAAAAGCGTTTTTTGAGTGTTAGTCATGTATTTTGACAACCACTTTGCCTTTAGCATGCCCTTCGGCTAAGTAAGCAAGGGCCTGCTTGGTTTGTTCAAATGGAAAGACCTTGTCTATCACTGGTGTGATGCGATCGGCTTCAAGCAGTTTGCCAATTTCACTCAGTTGAGCGCCATTTGGGCGAACGAAAAGAAAAGAGTAGTCAACACCTTTCTTTTTCGAGAGGCGGTTAATTTTCCGACTCATCAAACCAAATACAAAGGTTAAAATCCCATTCAGTTTTCGAGCTCGGGCAAAAGGTGCATCCAACGGGCCAACAAGAGAAAGGATCTTGCTCCCTGGCTTAAGGATGCCAATGGATTTCTCAATCGCGTCACCTTTGGTCGTCCCTAACACGAGATCGTAGTTGTGCAGTACTTTGTCAAACTCTTGTTTCTTATAATCAACTACGGTGTCTGCACCCAATTTACGAACGAAATCAACATTCCCAGTACTTGTCGTCGTTGCCACTGTTGCGCCAAGGTGTTTAGCTAACTGGATGGCAAAAGTACCAATGCCACCCGAGCCTGCGGGAATAAACACTTTCTGACCCGCTTTAAGATTGCCGCGCTCTTTCAAGGCTTGCCAAGAGGTTAGACCGACCATTGGGATTGAAGCCGCTTGTACGAAGTCTAGATTAGTCGGTTTAAGCGCCGCCGTATTTTCTGGCACTACAGCGTATTCAGCAAAGGAACCAATGCCCAGATCAAATATACTGGCAAATACCGCATCGCCTGGTTTAAAGCGCGTTACTTGGCTGCCAACTTCAACGACAACACCAGACAAATCGCTACCTAATGTCGCGGGCAACTGAAATTGTAGAACAGGCTTAAAAAGCCCCGTAGGGATGATATTGTCAATCGGGTTCACACCAGCAGCATAGACCTGAACGAGCATTTCATTGGATTTGATTTTCGGTTTTGGTACATCGATAAACTCTATTACCGGTGATGATTTACTGTATTTTTTAAGGGTAAGTGCTTTCATTTTTGTATTCTCGAATGATTGATAACCTTATGTTTCTTGCCCGATGTTCGCCATACATACAAAAAAGCCAACCCTAAAATCGCTTCTATCAATGCCGCTATCAGGATCTGCTTATTCGCATGACCGACTGAAATTTCATAAAGGGCCAGTGATATCAACACTATACAAGTAGCGATTATTCCCTTAATGAGCGCCATTCGGGTAATAGAATGTTCGACGTTTCTTGCCATAAAAAACATGATTGCAAACCCTAGATAAAACGCTGCACCACGGCGACTAACAAGTCCTGCGCCATCGCTGTATTGCACGCCCCATTGAGCTAGCATTTGCTCAGGAAAAAACATCCATCCGATTGCTAAGCTAAACAATAGTAAGGAAGTCAGTAATGCTAAATGTCGAAAGGTCATTGCCTTATCCCTTTGTATCAAGCTTTAAGCTTTTACGAATGCCTTTATCCAATACTGAGGCTGGTGCGAAACGGCGTAGAAACTTAAACAAGCGAGCGGTTTTGCCAGCGGTATAGCGTAATTTGGGGTGTGATGCTTGAGCCGCTTCTAGTACGACACTGGCTGCGACTTCTGGTTCGTCAGCGGTAGCCATGGCTTCGCTAACAACATCCACTAGCTTCGCTCGAATCGCATCGTACTCGCTAATTTTTGAATCGGGCTCAATATTATTTGCCTCAAATTTGGTTTTCACATAGGCCGGTTCAATCACCGACACTCTAATACCTTGCGTACGTAGTTCATGATCTAACGCTTCAGAGTAACCCTCAACAGCGTGCTTACTGGCACAATACAGTGCGGCGTAAGGAACAGGAACGACTCCAAGAATTGAGCCAATGTTGATAATTCTACCGCTACCTTGACGACGCATATGTGGCACGACAGCACGCGTCATTCTGACAACACCATGGAAGTTGGTGTCGAACATGGCTTTAGCTTGTTCAATGGAACTCTCTTCTGCTCCAGCGGGAGAGAATCCGAAGCCCGCATTATTAACCAACAGATCAATGCGTCCTTCAAGACGAATCAGTTCAGCAATGGCCGCCTCAACGGAGGTATCATCAGTAACATCAAGCGGGAGCATCTTAAAACGAGATTGCCCTGATGTCGCCCCACGACGGCTAGTGCCGTAGACGCTGTAGCCTGCAGCTACAAGTTTTATGGCCGTGGCTTCGCCAATGCCTGATGAGGCACCTGTTACCAAAGCGACAAGTTTATTGGTCATTACGTAACTCCTTAAGCAAGTCTGTAGTTTTCAGCATCTGTGTGGGGCTATGAATCAAGTTTTTATAGTCGTTTATGCTGTTTTATAACGCGCAGCGGCATGTGACATTTCGATATCGGAAAGCAACCCTTGTCGAGCCTTGTCTAGATCATTCCAACAAGTCTCGTTATGCAGTGGTGGAATAGTGACCAGCTCTCGACGGTCAAAGCCAACCAAAGCTGCATCAACCAGTTCATTCACTTCCATCATTGGCGAAGAGTTACTGATATCGATGCCTGCGCGATCCCAAATTTCGGTATAAGTGCCCGCTGGCAATAGCGCTTGCACGTAAATGCCTTTAGAGGACAATTCTAGGTTCATCCCTTGAGATAAGAACAAAACGAATGCCTTGCTCGCACCGTAGACAGTCATTTGATATTCAGGCGCAAGACCCACAACAGAAGACACATTGACGATAGAACCTTTGCCCGCTTTGACTAATCGAGGGGTTACTGCATTAGCAAGTCGGGTTAACGCCGTGATGTTTAATGCGATCAGCTTTTCAATTGAATCTGGTGTTTGTTCAACAAAGCGACCAGGTTGAGCGATACCCGCGTTGTTAATCAGTGTATCAATGCGATCGTCTTCTTGTAGACGTTTTTCAACCAAGGCAAGGTCGCTGGATTTCGTCAGATCAGCAGGCAAGACATCGACATTCACGTTGTATTCTTGACGCAAACGAGCGGCCACTGCTTCAAGTTTTGCGCCATCACGGGCAACAATAACCAAATCATGACCACGACGCGCAAAGCGATCCGCATAGACAGCGCCAATACCCGTAGAAGCGCCAGTGATAAGAACAGTAGAATTTGACATGATATGTTTCTCTTTAAATAATGTTTAAAAATGACGACACACAAACAGCATGTAGCCACGTTATTCGCTCAGCGTCAGCGCTATTACGCGTTCGCCAGTGTTGGGTAATCGATATACCCTTTGGCACCGCCACCATAAAGCGTTGAACCATCCAGCTCATTTAACTGCGCGCCTGTTTTCAATCTTTCAACGAGATCAGGGTTGGAAATAAAAGGGCGACCAAGGGCAAATAAATCCACCTTACCTTCTGCTAACTGAGCAGACGCCAGCTCGGTGTTATAACCATTGTTGCCCATGTAAGTGTTTTTGAAGCGTTGGCGGAGTGAACCGTAGTCAAACGGGGCGATGTCACGTGGGCCACCTGTTGCGCCTTCCACAACATGAAGGTACACAATGCCAAGCGCATTCAACTTATCCGCCACATAATCGTACTGTTCTTGTGGATTGCTGATGGAAATAGCGTTTGCTGGTGAAACGGGAGAAATACGCACGCCGGTGCGATCCGCGCCAATTTCTTTACTAACCGCTTCCGTCACTTCTAAAAGCAATCGTGCGCGATTTTCAATAGAACCACCGTAGGCATCAGTACGCTGATTCGCGCCATCTTTTAAAAACTGTTCCAACAGGTAGCCATTGGCACCGTGGACTTCAACACCATCAAACCCTGCTTTCATCGCATTGGCCGCCGCTTGGCGGAAGTCTTCAACAATGGCGGGGATTTCATCAATGTCTAATGCGCGAGGTTCAGACGTATCGGCGAAGCCATTATTGACGAACACTTTGGTTTCCGCACGAATGGCAGAAGGCGCGACAGGTGCATCACCATTTGGTTGCAAATCCACATGAGAAATACGACCAACGTGCCATAGTTGAACAAAAATCTTTCCGCCCTTGGCGTGTACCGCATCGGTCACTTTTCGCCATCCATCGATTTGGTCCTGAGTGAATAATCCAGGTGTGTCTTGATAGCCTTGGGCTTGCGCTGAGATTTGAGTGGCTTCCGTGATGATCAAACCAGCGGATGCGCGCTGTCCATAATAGGTCGCAGCCAATTCACTCGGTACTAAACCTGCACCAGCACGGTTGCGCGTCAATGGTGCCATTACAAAGCGATTAGATAACGTGAGTGAGCCAAGGGTATAGGGTTGAAATAGTGTGTGATCAGTCATTTTTTTCGTTTTCCGTTTTTTATCTGTGGAGAATTCACTAATGATGACGATCATAATCTAAAATGTCAATACTTTGATTATAATCATAATCAAAGTATACTGAGTCATGATTTTGGCGAGGAGATGAAATAAAAATGAAAGTGACAAAAGCACAGGTTCAAGAAAACCGCGAGCGTATCGTCAAGACGGCATCGATATTATTTCGCGAACGTGGTTACGACGGAGTGGGCATTGCAGAACTTATGTCTACGGCGGGATTAACCCACGGTGGTTTTTATAAACACTTTAAGTCTAAGGCAGATTTGATGGCCGAAGCGGCGGCATTTAGTTTTGCGAAGTCAGCTAAAGAAACCTCTGATATCGATATGGTCGCCTTTACAAAGCAATATCTGTCCCGTGAGCACAGAGATTCAACCGGCAATGGCTGTACTATGGCAGCTCTTTGCACAGACGCAGGGCGTCAATCAGAGTCCATTAAAGAAACCTTTTTGACTGGTATTGAGAATCAACTAACAACCTTGGTCAATGGTAAAGAATTGACAGAAGAGGAAAGAAAACGCCAAATCAGCGCCATTGCTCATGCTGTTGGTGCCCTCGTTTTATCTCGATCCTGTCCAGACAATTCACCTCTTGCAAATGAAATTCTTGATGTCTGTCGAGAAGAGATACTGGCGCAGCTAACCGAGAAATAATATTTAACAGAGAGTAAAAGTGAAATCAGAACTTACTAGCTCAGACAACAGCATGCCTGTTATCTGAGCGATTCAAGACAAACCAAGCCACCCTTAACCCACGGTCATTTTGACTTTTGGATAGCGGACTTTTTTGCTTCTTGGGCTGGCGAGGAAGTAGGCGAGCGTCAATGGCCCAAGGCGGCCGATAAACATCAAGAAGATGATGATGCCTTCCCCCGTGTTACTCAAGGAACCAGTTAAGCCACGAGAAAGACCAACCGTACCCAATGCCGATACGGCTTCGAAGACAACGTCGATCATCTGCGCGTGTTTTTCACTCACCAATAATACGAATATAGCCAACCAAGTGACACCGATGGAAATCATGCTCAAGGCCAACGCTTTGCTGATCACTTCCTTAGGAATTTCACGTTTAAACACGTTTACTTCTTCATCACGGCGCAGGTAAGCGTAAGTTGCTAAAACCAACAACATAAAAGTCACGACCTTGATGCCGCTGGCGGTACTCAAGGATCCACCACCAATGAACATCAGCACCAACATCAGCGCGGTCGTGGCGTCTCTTAGTTCTTCAATGGCAAGCGTATTAAAACCCGCCGTACGTGGCGTAACCGCTTGAAACCAAGACGCCAGCCATTTGCCTGTTTCGCTCAGTGGACCAAGCGTGTTTGGATTGCTGTATTCAATAAAATAAATCGCAAGCAAGGCCACCAAATTGATGACAACAGTACCGGTAATCATCATTTTGCTGTAGGGCGAAAGCCTCGCCCAGCGGCGATTTTTCATCAGATCAATCCATACAGAAAACCCCAAGCCGCCGATAATAAACAAACCGCTGATGGTGAAATTCACGATAGGATCGGCGACATAAGGCATTAAACTTGCCGAGGAAAGCGCAAAACCCGCGTTATTAAAGGCGCTAATGGTGTAGAAAAAACCATGAAACAAAGCCGTTTTCCAACCTAACGTCTCACTCCAATGCAGCGCGAGAATCAACATGCCGATCACTTCGACAATCAAGGAAAACAGTAATACAGACTTCGCTGTAGAAACGATGGTCGAGGCGTCTGTTTGATTAAATGCTTCAATCGCTACCGTACGTTGCAAAAAGCCAATGCGGCCGCCTAACGCGACGAGAGTGACGATAGCGAAGGTCATTAAGCCAAGGCCGCCGCATTGGATCAAAATCGCAATCACGACTTGTCCAAACATGGTAAAGGCCGTTCCCGTGTCTTCTACCACTAAGCCCGTCACTGTGACGGCAGACGTAGCGGTAAAGACGCTGTGTAGCCAGGAAATCGGTTGTGTGGTGGCAATAGGTAATTTAAGCAGTAAGGTACCGATAATAATCAGCAGTAAAAAACCACCACATAAAATCAAAGGTGGCGCCGCCATGATTTTTTTCGCCGCTTTTGGATGACGCTCTATGGCGGTAACAGCAGGATCCCAATTCACCATCTCAAGCCAACCTTGGTGCGATATGTTTTAGTTCACTGCGAGGACCACATAGCAACAAGATATCTTTCTCTTTTAGGACAAAGGTTTTGTCTAACTGCAAAAATGTCTCTTGCTCACGTTTAACCATCACCGCATCGACTTTTCCTTTTGCCGGGTCCAGAACATCACCAAGAGGACGTCCGTCTAACGGTGGTTTGATATGAATCTCCACCACATACAAACCGTGGCCAATAGACAAATAATCGTTCACCATCGGGTAGTTCAATGCCTGAGCAACACGCACACCCATTTCTTCTTCAGGATGAATGATACGTGCCACGCCGAGTTTGGAGACAATGGTGTGATGCGCGCGGCTACTGGCTTTGACCCAGATTTCTTTCACGCCGAGCTTTTTCAGTGCCAAAATGCACAGCAGGCTAGACTCCATGTCTTCACCAATCGCCACCAGCACAGCATCGCTGTTGATTAGGTCGAGTTCTTTTAACGCATTTTCATCGGTGGAATCACAAATCATCACTTGGGTGAAATCATCGACGTACTTTTCCGCAATTTTTGCGTCTCGATCTACCCCTGTGACCGTGTGGCCCAAGTAAATCAGCTCCATGCTGGCAGCAATGCCAAAACGCCCCAAACCAATCACCGTAAAATGCGCCATATTGATTACCTTTTATTCGTATTTTTGAAGAGTCTTTCGATAATTTAACGATCAGATAACAATCGATAACCTAGACCCGGTTCTGTTTTAATCACTCGCTGATCATTGGCATTATCTTGGAGTTTTTTACGCAGCTGACTGACTAAAATCCGCAAGTAATGCGAGTCTCGGGTATGCGTCACGCCCCAAATTTTGGCCAGTAACTCTTCTTGCATCACCAGTTTGTCTGGCGTGGTCATCAGCATGCGTAAAAAGGCAAATTCCTTCTTGGTTAACGCTAGGGACTCGCCTTGAAACCACGCTTGGTTAGTACTGATTTCCAGCTTAATATCGTTTGTTTCTAAGAGGTCAGCAGGTAAGTGGGTATTCACTAAATCCCGTAATAAGACTTTCACTCGGACAATTAATTCGCGAATACCAAACGGCTTACTCAGGTAATCATTCGCGCCCGCTTCAAGCAGGCGAATCTTTTCATCTTCTTCATCCCGAGCCGTCAGAATCAAAATAGGCGTGTTGCTGGTGGCACGCACATGGTTCACCAAATCCATGCCGTCACCATCTGGCAAGCCTAAATCCAAAACCAACAAATGCGGTGTATCTTGTTGAATCACTTGTTTTGCCGTCGCTATGGAAGAGGCGCCAAGGTAAACAAAACCTTCCGCCACCAAGGAGATTCGCATAAACGTGTGGATTTGTGGTTCGTCGTCAATCACCAGTATTTTATAAGACGTCATACGGTACTCCCGTTGCCGTGCAGTGATGTCTCACTGCACGCAGGCAAACAAATACGAATCAGACAACCTTGCTCAACGGGGATGGATTGAATCGTCCCTTGATGGGCTGTAATAATGCCTTTTGATACCGCCAATCCTAATCCCGTGCCACTGTCATTGCGCTTAAAAGCGTCTACCGAGTAAAACAGCTCAAAAATACTGTTAGATTGATCCGGTTCAATCCCCACACCTTGATCTTGTACATCGATCATAATCTGAGGATGCTCTTTATCTGTATCTAGTGATTTAATAGAAATGGTCACAGATTTATCTATTGGTGAGTATCGCAAGGCATTGTCGACAACATTAAAAATCGCTTGTTGGATAAGTGACGAGCTCACTGACATCAACGGCAGTCTGTCGTCTATGTGCAGAATTAAACGCGACTTTTGTTGCCTGAAACGCTCCATAACAAGGTGAATAATCGCCACGGCAGACTGTTCGGATTTTTTCGGGATCACCACACCATGATGTAACTTGGTTGCTTGCAGCAAATTTTCAATGTATTGATGAAGGCGATGACTTTCGAGAGTAGCGCTGTCTAGTAGCTCTGACTTTTCCTGTTCTGACAGCTTATCCATGTACTCTTTGAGTGTACTCAAGGTGCCAATAATGGTGGCCAAGGGCGTTCGTAGATCGTGAGAAACAGATAAAAGAATATGACTGCGTAACTGTTCTTGTTTTAATTGGCTCTGTTGATGCTGATACAGCTCAGCTAGCTTACTGGTGATCACGGCCACCAGCAAAAACACCAGCAAGTTGACCATGTCATCGCCATTGAACATTTCAAGAGAATAGCGGGGAATGGTAAAAAAAAAGTTAAAACATAGAGCTTCAAATAGGGCGACAACATAGACCCAACGAGGAGGGCATAACAACGCCACCACCACAACCGCCAATTGTAAAATCAGCAGCACAGCAATATTTGATCCAACCCAGATATCCAACCCATAACTGATCAGCAGAGCGCTAACCACGGCGCAAACGGCTAAATAATAAGAGGGAATGCTTGGCCAATTCTGTTTCATAGGATCGCTTGTTGTGGGCAATTAAATAAGGAAGAACACAAGCAAGACTCTAGCAAAGGCCAACGTGTTTAGCGCGTAAAAAAAGCGTAACTTTTTCACTCAGCCAAAGCTTTTTCTCAACTTAATCACCACGTCAACATTACTTTCGGTGGTGATTATGAAGTTTTTCTCACCTTGTACAAGGAGGTTATTTCTATTTTGAAATACCGCAACATGAATATCTTCTTTAAGACGAAAGATCAAATAATTTATTGATTATTAAGCTTTTATTCGTTATACCGACACTTAAACTTTAAGAATTTATAACAAGGATGCTTTATCATGAGCGCAGCGGTAACCTCAGCACCAACTAAGCCTGAAATTATTATTGATCTAAGTCAGCCTCTTAGCTCATTACTTAGCTCCTCTAAAAATAGTGATGATTCACACCCTATACTTCAAGAGGATGCTGCTCAACGTATCGAAAAGTTACTTACAAATTTCCATGAACAAGCGAAAAATCATACCAAAAATCAATACGACGAATTTAATCCGGTACGCTGTAATAATACCATTTTCATAGATGGCGAACGGGGAGCAGGCAAAACCACATTTTTATACTCCATACTGCAAAAATACAAAAGTGAGAAAAAGAATAACAATTTAAATATTTGCCCGTTACCCCTTATTGATCCTACTCTGGTAGAAACACATCAACATATCCTCATAGAAATTGTCACCAAGTTTGTTCGACAGTTAAATAAAAAACTCAAATGTTGTCAAGATGAAAGTAAGTATCAGCAGTTCCGCGAGCATTTGGATGTTATGGCGGAAGGCTTACAACTACTTAATAAAAAAGATATTTCTATGAAAGAACCTACAGATTCAAGTTGGTTCTTAGAAAAGGCGCTTAATAAAGCAACCAACGGACAAGATTTAGAACGACACTTCCATCAGTTTCTGGATATCATCTCAGATATGCATGATATTGATTTATTTTTGATTGCCATTGATGATGTAGACACTCAAACGACAAAGGCTGATGAGGTTCTAGAAGTTATTCGTTGTTACCTGACTCACCCAAAGCTGGTTATTTTACTTTCTGGTGACTTAAAGCTCTATAGCCATATAGTGCGTAATAACAAACATACTGAGTTAAATGAACAAAAAAATCAAAAAAATGATACAGCAGAAGCCTTAATAGGTCATCTTGAACAACAGTATTTAGCTAAAATCCTTCCTGTTGAACAACGTATTCAACTTAAAAAGCTAGATGAGTTGAGTGAAAAATACGAAGTAAAAATCAAACACTCTAATCTTTCTAAAGAAAAAAATGATGGGGTAGAAAACCCAATTGAAATTAGAGAGCTAATTAGTACTATTTTTTCTCAAGCACTTTATTTTCGAAAGGAACATCTCAAATCACATCTAGATTTTTTACTCAGCCAGCCTGTCCGCTCTGTATTGCAATTACTAAAAACCATGCTTGATGCCATAGATCATTCTAAAGAGAATAACTCTTATCAAGCATCTACTTTAAAAAATGCTATCTACCAAAGTTTTATTGGTGATTTGGTCAATGAAAACCTAAAGCTTGAAAACTTAACACAAGCCGAACCTCATATTAATTCAATAGGTTACGAGCTATTTAAACTTATCTATCAACATAGAGACCTAGAGACAGGTTTCTACTCTCGACCAGATAGTAGCTATGATCAATCAGGCTATAATGCTGCTAAAATTTATTTATCAGCATCTATTGCCTCTTTATTCACTTCTTCCTCAAATTTAAAAAGTCTTAGTCAAGCATTAAAAATAATATTATCTACAGGTATCGTCTCGAATGTTTATCAAACTTATGTTGCGAATAAACTAGAAAGCAATAATTCAGAAAAAAATTATCTTGATTATATTGGCCTCAGTCGTAATGAAAGTGATATGCATAGCTTAGCTTCACACATTAGTCCAATAGTGTTACATGATCGAAACGATGGTAAGGCAATACATTCAGGTATAATTAGAACAACAAGATATATGGATGAGAAGAAAAGCCAATTTAAGAGCTTTCTTTCAGAATCAAAAACCTATAATGAAGATGATCGAATAAAAACATTATCAGCTCTAGAAAAGAAAGAGTATGTGGAAAGTAAAGACTATAGAAATATATTTTCAACTCAAGCAATTCTATTTTCAGCACATAGTGCAGCGACTTCTAATGAAGGAAGAGACTACATATCAATATACAGTTTATTATCAGCCATTGCAGAGTTTATTGAAAACGGTGATAATAATATTCAAAAATTAATAACATTAAAAAATTATATTTACCCGACCTTTCTTAGCGGAAAAACAAAAGGAGAGGAAGATAGTATTGATGAAGATAATATACCAGATGAGATAAGTGAAGATCATTCTCTTGATACATTTACTAAGTCTATTATATATTGGCAGCAAAAAAATACTTCAGAAGATTTTTCTAGTAAATTCTCTTCCCTACTAATAGGAAAAGTAGCATCACGCATTATTTATTCTCTCAACAAGGTATCTGAAGATGCAAGAAAAAAAGTCACTTATACTGGAGGACGCAAGGATGATATTGTGCTTGGAACCGCATTTTCTAGGTTTATTTGGGCTATTATAAACTCTACTTTAATTGAGGAGTTTCGTTACTCTATTAATATAGATGAAGAAGAATTACCTAAATTATATAAAGCTAAAAATACTAATACATCACCTATAGAACTAATAAAAAACATTAATTCCATAGGAAATGATTTTATATGGAAAGAAAAACTTCCTTTAACATACTCTTTAATAACTTGCCCCTTACTTTGGCCCTTTTTAGGGCAATATACAAATAGTAAAGGGGAAAACAAAAATGATTTATTTGAAACAATTAACCGACTAATTGAATCAGATAAAAATGTAGGGGCTTCTAAAGATAATTCAGCTCTAAGCTTTAAAGATGTAGCAGAAAATTCAGAACCTTCTAAGTTGACAATTTCAGCTCTCGCTATTGTCGGTTGTTTCATGGGAAAATAAGTTATGTTTATCAATTCACATATACTTTCAGAACCCAAACTGTATACGTATCTACGTGAACACCTAGGTACACTGCTATGTGGTTACGGAAAAATAGATCTCGATGCTATCAAGCAAGTTGCATATACTAGTTGGCATCAGCGCTATCCACAGCAAATTGATCAGGTTTTCCATAGTCATTGGGAGAACTTGCAACAAAGAATGGTGCAGCATAACTCATTAACTCTCGCTCTTCTTGATCAAGCAGCGAGATATCACCTTGATGATGACCGTCGACGCATTGCGGTTAAAGTGAATCGTTTTGATGATTGGCAGAATTGGCTCGCTAATCAATCAGGGCTACCTATTATTGCTTACCAAGCAACAAAAATACTTCCGCCATCTAGCCGACCCTTTGCCGCTTTTCAACAAAGAGATTGGCTTAAGTCTCTATTAGGTTACCGAAGTTTGATTTGTCCTTATCGCCCTATGATCGAAGACTATATTCAGCGAGATGGCCTGAATGAAAGCCATATGCATCTTAACGGCACAACGACTCTGGAAGCAATGTGGCATTTTGCTCTGTGTCACCCAGACCCCATTTTACTTGATTTAGAGGGTGAATATGAAAATAGGGCTCGTGTGCAATTGCTCTATAAAGCCTCTTCACCACTTGATCATCCTAAGCACTACCAAGCGCTGCTTAAACTAGCAAGACAATTACGGCAGATGCTAATAGCATGGACTGTAAATCATCCACAGCTTGATAATTATCGGCATAAGGTTCACCTTACTCTTGATCCACTTGCTGCAAAACCAAAAGACTCTCATAAAGAAAAAGAGCAGAAAGAACTTATTTCTAATGGCTTTCAACTTGAAAAAGAATTTTTTGGTAAACCAGACCAATGGACACACATAACCGAACTAAGTTTGCATGTTGATATTATTAAAAAGCTGAAAACCTCACCATCCAAACAAATCGATCTGAGCTATTTACTTTATTTGCTTTGCTTAAATTGCTTTCAACGTTTACTGGTGCAACGTGACGATCAATACGGCTTTGATCAATTCCAAAAGTTCGCAGATGACGGTATCCGTGAACTTTACGAAAAAGACTACCAGAATCGCTTTTATCAGTTACATGGCCCTTACCATTCTGGAAAAGCAGATTTGCATTCATTGGAAGGCCGGTTTGCTCCCAAAAAAACGGCAGAAAAAAATAAAGCTCTTATAGAAAGCATTTTACGGGGCTTTCTTCATTACCAAGATGATAAGCCCAAATTAGAGCATCATACTGACCTCAATGAATTAGCCAAGAAAGTTTATCAAAAAGAACACCCTTCTTTACGCTTAGTTGCACACTTTATTAAGCAGCCTTGGCCTATTGAAAAGCAGCCACATTTTGCTGATTTACGGAAAACACTCCAGCAGAGTGGAGAGTTGTTATTAGAGATAATGAGAGAATTTCCTTCATTACGCAAAATAATTACAGGCATTGATGCTGCAGCCAACGAACTAGAAGCACCACCCGAAGTATTTGCCGTTTTATTCCGCTACTGCAGAAAACAAGGAATAGAGCACTTTACTTATCATGCCGGAGAAGACTTTGAACACCTTCTAAGTGGTATCAGAGCTATCTATGAGGCTGTGACATTTTTAGATTTACGTAATGGTGACCGACTTGGGCATGCTACTGCAATAGGAATCGATCCGAGGATCTGGCTAAATAAAATGCCAGAGTCTTTGTTCATTGCACGTGGCCAGTGGTTAGAAAATTTACTATTCTTACGCCATATAGCTCTGCAAAAACCTTTGTTTTCTCCACACCTTTCTTTAGCACATATTGAAGCAAGCATTCATCAATTCGCCCATGAGATATTTCATCGTTCAATAGATATCAACACTTTACAGAAGTTTTTTTCTAATCGAGATCTCGACCCACAACTTATAAAACAAGTAAGAGAAGACAAAAGTGGAGTTAACCTATTCAGTAGAAATGATGAATATCAACGTATAAAACAAATCCCCGAGCCGAACAAAGAAGTCTATGACTGCTTATATCAACGTTGGTTTGATAAAAAAGTCATAGAGCGTTATGAGCAAAAACAAGAAATCCTTCTAACAGAAACAACTCATGAACTATTGTTAGCAGTCCAACAATATGTGCAGCAGCTTATTGTAAACAGGCATGTAATCATTGAAACGCTACCGACCAGTAACCTACGTATTAGCCATTATCAACGAATTAGTGACCATCATATTTTTCGCTGGCTAGGCATTAAAGGCAGAGCCTTTGAAGGTGATAGTACTATGATATTAGTTCTAGGCTCAGATGATCCGGGTATTTTCGCTACTGACATGAGAAATGAGTTTTATCACCTATTTTCAGCACTAGTGACTCATTTTAATTACTCAGAAGAACAAGCCTTAACAACAGTAGCTCGGCTCAATGAAAATGGACGTATCTATCAGTTTAATACCTTTTAATCAGCCAAAACTTTGCCCCAACTTCATTGTTGCGGCGATGTTTCGTGATGAATGAACGAGATTGCTTTCCGCCTGGGCCAAAACATTGTCCAAGCTATCGAGGGCTGGAATGATAGGGAAAATAGCGGTCATACCATGCGCCAAAATCGCCTCCGCGTCTTTACCCAAGCTACCAGCAATGCCTATAGTGGGGACGCCGTTGGCGTTGGCTTTTTTGAGTACGCCCATGGGGGTTTTGCCAAATACGGTCTGACCGTCGATTCGGCCTTCGCCTGTGATCACTAAATCTGCACCTTTTATTTTTTCAGCTAAACCTACTGTTTCCATAACAATGTCAATGCCGGGCTTTAATGTGGCATTAAGAAACACTTTTGCGCCTAATCCCATACCGCCAGCCGCGCCAACACCAGGGTCGATTCGATGATCAGCAAAACCATTCTGCACTAAGACATCCGTAAAGTGTGCCAGAGCAGAATCCAGTTGCTTAATCATTTCAGGCGTTGCGCCTTTTTGCGGACCAAAAATAGCCGAAGCGCCACGCTCGCCACACAAAGGATTATCCACATCACAAGCCACATCGAAGCGGCATTCAGCCAGAAGAGGGTGCGCTTGGCTCACATCAATATGACTCAATTGTGCCAGCGCCATGCCGCCAAAGGGCAGTTCTTGATGCTTATCGTCTTGGAATTGAATGCCCAATGCTTGTGCCAACCCTATGCCCGCGTCATTGGTCGCACTGCCACCTAACCCCAAAATAATATGTTTAATGCCTCGATCTAGAGCATCTTTGATCAGTTCACCGGTTCCGAAGCTGGTGGTATAACGTGGATCGCGCTGATCTCGTGGCACCAAATGTAACCCCGAAGCGGACGCCATTTCGATCACCGCAGTGGCCGATGTCTGGCCTTCGGTTGCACCTAAAATACCGTATTGCGCCATCACTTTATTGCCCAGTGGCCCTGTGACTTCAAGATCCACCAAATACCCTTGAGTCGCATCGACCATGGATTGCACCGTGCCTTCACCGCCGTCCGCCATCGGCACTTTGATGTATTGTGCGTCAGCAAATACCTGACGAAAACCCACTTCAATGGCATTCGCCACCTCAAGCGCGGTTAAACTTTCTTTAAAGGAATCCGGTGCAATCACAATTTTCATAGTCAATCCTTGCCGCTGGTCAAATAGGTCTTGCTAATAAAACAGAACAGCCGATTATTGGGGTTTTATGTTGACCAATACTCGACCCCGCACCTTTCCATCAAGCAATTTATGGGCCGTTTCCACTACGCTTTCCAAACCGATTTCCTCACAGATGCTGTCAAAGTCCTCTGGCTGTAGCAGTTCACTCAAGCGTTGCCACGCTTCAATGCGGTCTGCTAGAGGGCGCATGACGCTGTCGATACCGATCAGTTTGACGCCGCGTAAGATAAAAGGCGCAACCGAAGCAGGGAAGTCCATGCCTTGTGCTAAGCCACAACAAGTCACTACACCGCCATATTTTGTCGTTGCACAAGCGTTGGCTAAAGTGTGACTCCCCACACAATCAATCACGCCAGCCCAACGCTCTTTCTGCAAAGGTTTACCTGGCTCAGAAAATAACTTTCGATCAATGATGTCGCTCGCGCCAAGACTTTTCAAATAGTCGCTTTCTTCCATTCGTCCAGTTGAGGCAACAACGTGATAACCAAGGCGATTCAGTAGGCGAATGGCAAAGCTGCCGACGCCACCGTTGGCGCCCGTCACTAAAACTTCGCCAGAATCTGGCGTAACACCTTGTTTTTCAAGCGCAAGTACCGACAACATAGCGGTATAACCCGCTGTACCTATTGCCATCGATTGTTTGGCATTTATACCTTTTGGAAGGGAGATAAGCCAATCACTTTTCAGGCGTGCTTTCTCGGCTAACCCACCCCAGTGTGTTTCTCCTACACCAAAGCCATTCAGTATCACAAAATCACCTGCCGAGAAACGAGTAGAGTCGCTTTGTAGCACTTTGCCAACTAAATCGATTCCGGGCACCATAGGAAAAGAGCGTACCACAGGGGACTTACCTGTGATGGCTAAGCCGTCTTTGTAATTCAAGGTGCTATAATGAACTTCGACCAAAACATCGCCTTCTGGCAGCTGATCTTCCTGCAGTTCAACCACGGATGCTGTGCTTTTCTTGTCTTCTTGGGTGATCAATAAACCTTTGAACATAAATCCTCCACTTTAGACCGTTCGTCTAATTAAATAGCTAAAAACCCAGGCTTTACTGCCTGGTTTATTGTTAATGGGTTTTGCTTTGAATCGCTTGGATAAAAAAGTTTATAAATAAGCGTAATGGCTGAGTACTTTTTACTAATCTAGAACGATGAACCGCGCCTTCCCAGCCAATCCAAAATGCCTCTGACGTCTCTTCAATACTGCCTTGTAGATCAATTTCACCTTGTTTTTGGCTTTCTAATAAACAGGTCGCAACTCGTGCTTGCCAACTTTGATAGGTCGCTTGTAACTGCTCTCGAAATGCTTCTGACAAAAGACTGGATTCTTGCTCCAAATTGCCGACTAAACAGCCACGCTTGAATTCATGACGAACAATGCCATCTTGGGCGTCTTGGGCAAAGCGCTGTAATCGCTCTAGGGGAGAAAATGCTTCATCGAGCAAAAAAGCATCTAACTTAGCTTCGAAATAACGGCGATAGCGCTCTAAAACGGCCAAACCAAAGGCTTCTTTACTAGAAAAGTAATGATAGAAAGAGCCTTTTGGCACACCTATCGATTTTAAAATCGGATCAATACCACTGCGGGTAAAACCAGATTCCGTCAATATCAGCATACCTGCCCGTAATAAAGCTTCTCGGGTATCCAAAGCGTCTGCTGACGGCTTTTTTGGCCGCCCACGACGAGGTTTATTAGGCAAGTTCACAGTGGTATCAGGTTTATCAAGGATAGAGAGCAAGTGTTTATACCTAGGCAATAAAATACGATAGGCATTAATTTAGACCACTCGTCTATTAAATTCAAGAAAGTTAATTCAATAACGTAAATTGAAGAACGTAGACGTCTTATATCACGGCATCTTCTCTTAACTTATCTTTTGTCGGTGGCGCGCCGAAGTAGCGCTTATAGTCTCGACTAAATTGATGCACGCTTTTATAGCCAACTTCTAAAGAAATCTGACTGACATTTAGATGACCTTGGTTTAACAGCATTTGTGCTTTTAAAAGACGCAAACGCTTCAAATATTGTAACGGGGAAGAACCCGTAATATTTTTAAAATGATGATGAAAGCTCGAAACACTCATGTTGACCTCTTCGGCCAGCTGCTCCACACGAACGTCTTGATCCAACTGCTGATGAAGCTGTTTGAGAGAATTCACTATCAATGAAAAGCGCCCTTGATTTGTCACTAAGGCGCGTAAAGCATCACCTTGTGGGCTTTGTAAGGCTTCAAAAATGACCTCTCTAACTCGACTTTGTCCCATTATTTTTGCGGTATATGGATCATGTAACGCTTTGATTAAGCGAGAAACAGATTCAATCATGTCATCACTCATTGGAACGGATGACATAGGAAAATGAGATACAGATGGGTTTAACGTCTCTTCAGAAGAAACAGAAACTAACTCGGATAATAAAACAGGGTCTATATCGATAGAGACGCCTAAAAGCGGTTCTTGTTGGCTTGCAAAGGTTTCGCATTCGAACGGCAGAGGTAAGGTTTGCACCAAGTAATGACCAGAGTTGTAGTGAATTTCACGATCACCCAAATAGCCAATTTTTCTCCCCTGAACAATAATAGTCAGTCCAGGACGATAAATAAGAGGCATCCTAGGTAAGGATTTTTCACACTTCATTAAGCGTACGTGAGCAATTAAGGTGTCAGAGAAACCATCTTGGTTCACTAGAGGTTTGATCAAATCCACTAAATTTCTATCGCTCATTTTGGTGTTACTCATCTATAAGAATCAATGAATTTATTATGCATATAAGATTGTGTAGGAAAAGTTAAGTTTTACGAATTTGGAGAAATAGGCAAAACAATAGCAAAAATGCACAACACAAAACGAAGACGTTTACTCTACACTAGAACACACATATTTCATGTTCACAAACGGGAGTAAGCATTTATGAGTCAAGCAAAATCTTACGCGGCGCAATCCGCAACCACCCCATTAGCCCCATTTTCTTTTGAACGCCGCGCTCTTCGTGAGGACGATGTTAACATCGATATTCTGTATTGCGGTGTTTGTCACTCCGACATTCACGTAGCGGAAAGCGATTGGGGACCAAGTAATTACCCCATCGTTCCAGGTCATGAAATCGTCGGCAAAGTCACCGAAGTAGGCAGTAAGGTCTCTAAATATAAAGTAGGTGATATTGTTGGCGTTGGTTGTATGGTTGACTCTTGTCAACATTGTTCCCATTGCGCATCAGATCTAGAGCAATACTGTGATAATGGCTTTGTTGGAACTTATGGCTTTAATGATTTAATAGATGGCACGTTAACCTACGGTGGTTATTCAGATCACATCGTTGTTCGTGAAAAGTTTGTCTTGTCCATTCCAGAGACCTTAGAACTGAGTAAAGCGGCCCCATTATTGTGTGCCGGTATCACAACGTATTCTCCGCTTCGTCATTACGGTGTGAAAGCTGGCGATAAGGTCGGTGTGTTAGGCATGGGTGGCCTTGGACACATGGGTGTAAAATTCGCCAAAGCTTTTGGTGCAGAAGTGACTATTTTCACACGCTCAGAAAGCAAAATTGCGGAAGCCAAAAAACAAGGTGCTGATCATGTAATTGTTTCAACTGACGACGCACAAATGCAAGCCGCAGCAATGACATTTGACTACTTATTAGACACCATTCCTGTTCAACATGATTTGAACCCCTATCTAAATTGTTTGAAAGTGGATGGCACACACATTTTAGTTGGACTTATTGAACCTTTAGAACCAGCCGTTCATACTGCTAATTTGGTGATGAAACGTCGTGTTCTTACTGGTTCTTTGATCGGCGGTATCGCAGAGACACAAGAAATGTTGGATTTCTGTGCAGAACATAATATCGAGTGCGACGCAGAGATGATCAATATCCAAGACATTAACCACGCTTATCAACGCATGAAAGAAGGCGATGTGAAGTACCGCTTCATCATCGATATGAAAAGCCTAAAAAACAATGCGTAGATAAATCGTAACAAGTACATACCAAAAGTAACGCCAGTGATGCAGCTTATTGCATCACTGGCGTTTTTTTTCGCCTGTGTAAAAGTACTTTCTCAGCGGAAGTCAGTCAGTAAAAAGATATGCACATGCGAGTTGTTATCAAAAATAAGGAAAGGCCACCAAAGTTACTCACAAAAAAGGCATTTCTGAATTTAATTTTTTATACACACGCCAATTTTTATCCCTGTCAAGACATTGACAGGAATATTATGCACATTCTTTATTCGCTTGAAATGTGAAGTTTTTCAAAAAAATTATTTTTTTGCCTGTGGACTGTTTTTCAAGAAAAGCAGCTTAAAAAGAGGCTATTTTTTATAAAAAAACCTTTTAAAACAAATAGATAATTTTTTAAAAAGCGTATTTTTTCACTGTTGATAAGTATGGTGATAGGTGGATAAGAAGTTTTGCACAGTTTTTAACAACTTGGGGTGAAAAAAGACACTCTGTATAAGTGTCCTATTTATACACAGATTGAGGTTATCCACATCACAGGAAGATAAGGCATCTCTTAACAAGATGTTACTACTATAAGCTGTTAATATTTAATGAGTTTTATAATTTATACACAGATTTCGGCTTGCTACATAAACATAACAAACATAAAAACACATATATACTTAATTCATTTATTAATATTGATGACCGGGGATTATAGCTTGGCGTCTCTTTCTTTTTAAAAATTTGCCGATATACTAGGCCACCTTATCGAATCTGTTCGTTTTTTATTCATTCTTTTCTTATTAGTAATACCGAGGTTCCCGTGGATTTCCCAAGTTGTTTCGATGTAATTGTGGTTGGTGGCGGACATGCTGGCACAGAAGCCGCTTTAGCGGCTGCTCGTATGGGCGTAAAAACACTTTTACTGTCCCACAACATTGAAACGTTAGGACAAATGTCCTGTAACCCAGCCATAGGTGGCATTGGAAAGTCTCATTTAGTGAAAGAAATTGATGCTTTAGATGGCGCAATGGCGTTAGCTACCGATAAAGCAGGTATTCAGTTTCGTACTTTGAATTCTCGTAAAGGACCAGCCGTTCGTGCCACTCGTGCTCAAGCTGATCGCATATTATATAAAGCGGCTATTCGTCATAAATTAGAAAACCAAGAAAATTTGTGGCTTTTCCAGCAATCTGTAGAAGACCTTATTGTTGAAAATGGCACTGCTCGAGGTGTTATAACGCAAACAGGGATACGTTTTAATAGTAAAACCGTTGTTTTAACCGCTGGTACTTTTTTAGGTGGTGTTATTCACATTGGTTTGCAAAATCACTCTGGTGGTCGTGCTGGTGATCCACCGTCTATTGGTTTGGCACAAAAACTACGCGCTTTGCCATTTCGTGTTGATCGCTTAAAGACAGGCACGCCACCACGAATCGACGCACGTTCTGTTGATTTTTCACTTATGCAAGCGCAACCAGGTGACGATATTGACCCGGTTATGTCTTATATGGGCAACCGAGCTATGCACCCTCGTCAGATCGAGTGCTTTATTACGCATACTAACGAACGCACCCATGACATTATTCGTGCAGGAATGGACAGATCACCTATGTACACAGGTGTGATTGAAGGCGTTGGCCCACGTTACTGTCCTTCTATTGAAGATAAAATCGTACGTTTTGCCGATAAAAACTCGCATCAAATTTTTATCGAGCCAGAAGGTTTAACGACGCACGAGCTTTATCCAAATGGGATTTCGACCTCTTTGCCATTTGATGTGCAAATTGAGCTTGTTCGTTCGATGAAAGGCATGGAAAACGCTCATATTATTCGTCCAGGTTATGCGATCGAATACGATTATTTTAATCCGCAAGATTTGAAATATTCCCTAGAAACCAAACACATGCCAGGTTTGTTCTTTGCTGGACAAATCAATGGTACAACCGGCTACGAAGAAGCGGGTGCTCAAGGCTTACTGGCTGGTTTAAACGCGGCTTTGCTTGCACAAGACAAAGATGCTTGGACGCCTCGTCGTGATGAAGCGTATTTAGGTGTACTAGTCGATGATTTGATTAGTATGGGAACAAAAGAACCTTACCGTATGTTCACCAGTCGTGCGGAATATCGTTTGATTTTACGTGAAGACAACGCCGACATGCGTTTGACAGAAAAAGGCCGTGAGCTTGGCTTAGTATCAGATGAACGTTGGGCGGCGTTTTGTCAAAAACGCGAAGCCATTGAATTGGAAACACAACGTCTTAAATCCAGCTGGATTGTACCGAACACACCGGAAGCAGAAAGCATTAACCCTAAATTAGAAACGCCCATTACTCATGAGTACAGTTTGTTAGACTTACTTAAGCGTCCAAATATTGTCTATGCTGATGTGGCGAATCTAAAAAATGCGCTTGATGAGCCCGTTGACGAACAAGTGTCTGAGCAAGTACAAATAGCGGTCAAATATGCGGGTTACATCAGTCGTCAAGCAGAAGACATTGAACGTCTACGTCGTCAGGAAAATACCGCACTGCCTGAGGATTTGGATTATTCGAAGATGGAAGGTTTGTCAAATGAGATCAAGCAGAAGCTAACGCAACTGCGTCCAGCGACGCTTGCAGCGGCTTCTCGAATCCAAGGTGTAACCCCTGCTGCCGTATCCTTACTATTAATTCACTTGAAAAAACGTGCCATTGCACGCAAAAGTGCCTAGAATCATCAGCCGATAATCCCTAATTGCTATCTTTATAGAAATGGATCGACTGTGACACATTTTGACACCATTCAAAAAGGCGCCCAACAAATGGGCGCTGTTCTATCTGATGAAACGATTCAGACCCTTGTAAAATACCTAGCCATGCTAGAAAAGTGGAACAAGGCCTATAACTTGACCGCTATTCGTGACGTCGAACAAATGATTTCTTTGCACCTGTTCGACAGTCTGACCACGTTACCCTTTATAACTGGGACCAAGATTATAGATGTTGGCACCGGTCCTGGCTTACCTGGTATGGTGCTTGCTATTTGCTACCCTGAAAAGCAATTTACGTTACTTGACAGCAACGGTAAAAAAACGCGCTTTCTAACGCAGGTAAAAATGGAGCTGGGTATTCACAACGTGACTGTGGCAAATGAACGTGTAGAAAAACATCCTCATCAAGGTGAGTACGATCACGTAATTTCCCGCGCATTTGCCTCTCTTCAGGACATGATCAAATGGACGTTGCCTCTCCCCAAAGAGACAGGTAACTTTTTAGCCATGAAAGGGGTGTACCCTAGTGAAGAAATAGCGGCACTACCAAAGGAGGTTGATTTAGTCTCGGTCGAACCTCTTAATGTGCCACATGTTCAGGCGGAGCGTCACATGGTAGTGATGACGCGTAAAGGATAAAACATGGCAAGAATCATCGCAGTTACCAATCAAAAAGGTGGTGTTGGCAAAACCACAACTTGTGTTAATTTGGCTGCATCTCTTGCGGCGATGAAACGTCGAGTGCTTTTAATAGACTTAGACCCTCAAGGTAATGCGACAACAGGGAGCGGTTTTACGAAAGAAGAATTGGACACCAGTGTCTATGACGTACTGATTGGTTCTCATGGCGTTAAAGAGGTTATGAAAAAAAGTATGCCGGGCGAGTATTGGGTATTGCCAGCCAATGCGGATTTAACTGGGGCTGAGGTGGTTCTTCTCGATTTGCCGAGCAAAGAAACACGCTTACGTGCTGGCTTGTATGAAGTTGATAATGACTTTGATTATATCTTGCTAGATTGTCCTCCAGCATTGAACATGCTGACGGTAAATGCTTTGGCGGCTTCACAAGGCGTATTGATTCCAGTGCAATGTGAATATTATGCTTTAGAAGGGTTAACGGCCTTATTGCAAACCATTAATCGCATCACCCAAGCATTAAACCCATCACTAGAGGTCGAAGGAATTCTACGAACCATGTATGATCCTCGTCCTAGTTTAACGCATGATGTTTCAAGCCAACTCCATAAGCATTTTGGAGACAAGGTGTACGATACGGTTATTCCTCGAAATATTCGTTTGGCGGAATCACCCAGTTATGGCTTGCCAGTCCTGCATTATGAAAAACAATCTCGCGGTGCTATTGCTTACCTTGCTTTAGCGGGTGAGTTTATTCGAAAATCTGTAGCGTAATTACGGTTTTATAAGTCTGCTTTAGTAGCAATTAGGGTTAATGAAATGACGATGAAAAAAAGAGGTCTAGGTCGTGGCTTAGATGCATTGTTAGCACCACAAACGACGGCTGTTAAAGCGTCCGACAGTGATGTGAATAATGAGCAAATAAAAGGTCTAACGTATTTACCGATAGACTGGCTTTCGAAAGGCAAATTCCAACCTCGTCGTGATATGAATCCTACGCACTTAGAAGACTTAGCCGCGTCGATTCGAAATCAAGGCATAATGCAGCCGATTGTTGTTCGACCAAGTGGCCACAATCAGTATGAAATTATCGCGGGTGAACGTCGTTGGCGTGCTGCTAAGCTAGCAGATCTCACTCAAGTTCCGGTTATCGTTCGGCATGTTGAAGACGCGGATGCCGTGGTATTGGCGTTGATTGAAAACATTCAACGAGAAGACTTAAATCCTGTCGAAGAAGCGTTAGCACTGCAACGTTTGGTGGAAGATTTTCATCTTACTCAACAGGAAGTCGCGGACACCGTAGGGAAATCTCGTTCCACTGTGGCGAATTTATTGCGTCTTTTGGGTTTAACGCCGGAAGTTCGTCGTTTATTGGAGCATGGGGATATCGAAATGGGCCATGCTAGAGCTTTATTACCACTGGAAAGTGACAAACAAGTTCAAGCTGCCTCACAAGTTGTGACCAAATCATTGTCTGTTAGAGAAACGGAGAGACTGGTGAAAAACTTTCAAGTCGTTGAAAAGAGCGACGAGGAAAAAACGCCAACGCTGCCAGATTTAAGTGCAGAAGCAGAACGAATCAGTCAAAAAATCAATGCGTCGGTCAAAATACAGCCTTCTGCGAAAGGAAAAGGGAAAGTCGTTATTGAATATCGTAACCCAGAACACCTAGAACTCCTGATCAGCGAACTGTTTACTCGCAAATGAAGCAATTTATGACAAATGCTCATTCCTATCTAGACAAGATGTCTAGAAAGTGATCCTTCTAACCAGTTTAAGTTGAACACCGTCGTCATTACCCCTATAATGCCTCGAATTTTATAATACACCACATTGGTTGCACTTTTGTGGTGCGAGATAGAGAAGCTAGTAATGGACTCAAATAAGCCGTTAAGTGCAAGTGCTATCATTAGCGCTAAAAAGAAGGCTGTGTTCCGTTTTTTACTATTACAAATATTTCTTACTATTTTCGCATCGCTGGGAATTTTTTACACTTTTAGTGGTCTGTATGGGTACTCTTTTTTATTAGGGGCTTTAACCAGTATTTTGCCTAGCTTTTATATGGCTTGGCGGGTTTTTGGTTACAAGGGTACTCGCTCTGCAAAAGATGTCGTTAGATTATTCTATAAAGGGGAAGCCGGTAAATTGATTATGACAGCATTATTACTGTCTCTGGTTTTTCTTTTGATCAAACCATTAGCCACAGGGGCTTTCTTTGCTGGTTTTGGTTTGGCAATTTTGAGTCATTGGCTCAGCCCCTTTGTGCTAAAGCATTAGTTAGCATAAAGAAAATAAGGTTTTAATCATTGAAAGAGCGTGGATATAAATATGGCAAGTGAAAATCCAACAGCTTCTGAATATATACAGCATCACCTTCAGAATTTGACCTTTGGTCAACATCCTGATGGCAGTTGGGGCATTGCTCACGGTGCTAAAGAAGCAGCAGATATGGGGTTCTGGGCGATTCATCTTGATACGATGGGCTTTTCCATCGCATTAGGTATTCTGTTTTTATGGTTGTTCCGTAGAGCAGCGAAAAAGGTGTCTGCAGACACTCCGTCTGGATTACAAAACTTTGTTGAGCTGATGGTTGAGTTCGTTGACGGTAGTGTTAAAGAAACCTTCCATGGGAAAAGTAAAGTTATTGCACCATTAGCACTCACTATTTTTGTCTGGGTATTCTTAATGAATACGATGGACTTAGTACCAGTTGATTTCTTACCAACCATAGCCGGACTACTGGGTATTCCATACTTTAAAGTGGTTCCAACAACAGACTTAAATGCTACTTTAGGTATGTCTTTATCTGTGTTTATTTTGATTGTGTATTACAGCATCAAAGTAAAAGGTATTGGTGGCTTTGTTGGAGAACTTACCTTACAGCCTTTTGGCAAATGGATGATCCCTTTCAACTTATTGCTTGAAGGTGTTGGTCTGCTTGCGAAACCTGTGTCATTGGCATTACGACTATTTGGTAACTTGTATGCTGGTGAATTGATCTTTATTTTGATTGCTATTTTGCCTTGGGGTCTACAATGGGCTCTATCTGTGCCATGGGCAATATTCCATATTTTGGTCATCGTGCTTCAAGCTTTCATCTTTATGATGTTGACTATTGTCTACTTGAGTATGGCGCACGAAGATCACTAAAAGTGTGTTCTTTAAAGTAATATTATTTAAACCTTATCTAAAACTGTGAAAATGTAGGAGTTAAAATGGAAACTGTAGTTGGTCTTACTGCGATTGCTGTAGCCCTTCTAATCGGTCTAGGTGCCCTAGGTACTGCGATTGGTTTTGGTATTTTGGGTGGAAAATTCTTGGAAGGCGCTGCGCGTCAACCTGAAATGGTTCCAATGCTGCAAGTTAAAATGTTCATCGTAGCGGGTCTTCTTGATGCCGTAACTATGATCGGTGTAGGTATCGCATTGTTCTTCACTTTTGCGAATCCTTTTGTTGCTCAGGTCGCTGGTTAATTTTCTGTAATGTTACAGAAACGATTTTTAAACGACTTAGAGCGAGGGTATTAGCGTGAATTTGAATCTCACACTTATAGGCCAAGCTATCTCGTTTGCGATTTTTGTCTGGTTCTGCATGAAGTACGTGTGGCCACCAGTGATTGCTGCGCTCGAAGAGCGTAGCAAAAAAATAGCGGACGGTTTAGAAGCAGCGAACCGCGCTTCGCGTGATCTAGAGTTGGCACAAGAACAAGCCGCTCAAATATTACGTGAAAGCAAAGACAACGCGGCCGAGATTATTGAACAAGCCAACAAACGTGCGAACCAAATGATCGACGAGGCGAAAGAGCAGGTAATTGCTGATGGCAAACGTCTGCGCGAAGCAGCTCAAGCGGAAATAGAGCAAGATGTTATGCGTGCTAAAGAAGCATTGCGTGCACAAGTTTCTGTTTTGGCTTTTGCTGGTGCCGAGAAAATTTTGGGCGCCACCATTGACGAAAAAGCACATAGCGAGATCGTTGAACAGCTCGCCAAAGAGCTTTAAGCGAGGGTCTAATGGCTGAATTAAAAACAGTCGCGCGACCGTACGCTAAAGCGGTTTTTGAAGTAGCTAGAGAGCAGGGTCATATTGCTGAGTGGGCCGATATGTTAAACATATTGGCTGCTGTTACAGTAGAGCCCAAGCTTAAAAAAGCACTTGGAAATCCCGCTTTTAGTGCGGAAGAGAAGGCAAACGCTCTAGCGGACGTTTGTGCAGAAGTAGCTACAGAGCAAGGCAAAGCATTTTTGTTAGCGCTTGCAGAGAATAAGCGTTTATCGCTTCTTCCTATGATTTCTGAGTTATTTTTACAGTTCAAACTGAATTTCGAAAAAGCCGTAAATGTTAAATTTACGACTGCATTTGAATTAACAGCAGAACAAACACAAGCATTAGCCGCTTCATTGGCGAAAAAGTTGGACCGTACTGTCAACTTAACCAGTGAAACAGACGCGAGCCTAATTGGTGGCGTGGTTATCCGTACCGGTGACTTAATCATCGACGGTTCAGTACGCGGTAAATTAGCAAAACTGGCCGAGGCGATAAACTCCTAGCGTTTCGTTAAATCGAAACCAGGGTTGAGGAATTTAGCATGCAGCAACTGAATCCATCTGAGATCAGCGAGATTATCAAGAAGCGCATCGAGAACCTCGATGTATCTTCTGATGCCCAAAATGAGGGCACAATTGTCAGTGTGGCAGACGGTATCGTTCTGATTCACGGTCTGGCAGATGTTATGTACGGGGAGATGATTGAATTCCCTGGTGGTGTTTACGGTATTGCTTTGAACCTAGAGCGTGATTCTGTAGGTGCGGTAGTACTTGGTAAATACCAAGATCTTGTAGAAGGTCAAAAAGTAAAATGTACAGGTCGTATATTGGAAGTTCCAATTGGTCCTGAATTGCTTGGTCGTGTTGTTGACGCATTGGGTAACCCAATTGACGGCAAAGGCGCAATCGATGCAAAACTTACTGATAAAGTTGAAAAAGTGGCGCCGGGCGTAATCGCTCGTCAGTCAGTTGATCAGCCAATTCAAACTGGTTACAAGGCAATTGATGCCATGGTACCAGTAGGCCGTGGTCAGCGTGAGTTGATCATCGGTGACCGTCAGGTTGGTAAAACAGCTTTAGCGATCGACACCATCATTGCTCAGAAAAATTCTGGCATTAAATGTGTGTACGTTGCGATTGGTCAGAAACAATCTACCATTGCTAACGTCGTGCGTAAGCTAGAAGAAGCGGGCGCTATGGCTTACACCACTGTGGTTGCTGCAGGCGCTTCTGATCCTGCTGCTATGCTATACCTAGCACCATACACTGGTTGTACTATGGGTGAATACTTCCGTGACCGCGGTGAAGATGCATTGATCATATACGATGATTTGACCAAGCAAGCTTGGGCATACCGTCAGATCTCTTTGCTACTTCGTCGTCCGCCAGGTCGTGAAGCGTACCCAGGTGATGTTTTCTATCTTCACTCTCGTCTTCTTGAGCGCGCGTCTCGTGTAAACGTTGACTACGTAGAGAATTTCACCAATGGTGAAGTGAAAGGCAAAACAGGTTCTTTGACAGCATTGCCAATAATTGAGACACAAGGTGGTGACGTATCGGCTTTCGTACCGACAAACGTTATCTCTATCACCGATGGTCAGATTTTCTTAGAAACGAGCTTGTTTAATGCGGGTATCCGTCCAGCGATGAACGCCGGTATTTCGGTTTCTCGTGTTGGTGGTGCAGCACAAACTAAGATCGTTAAAAAGCTTGGCGGTGGTATTCGTCTTGCCTTGGCTCAGTATCGTGAATTGGCGGCATTCGCTCAGTTCGCATCTGACCTAGACGAAGCAACTCGTAAGCAGCTAGAACATGGTAAACAGGTTACTGAACTGATGAAACAAAAGCAGTTCTCTCCTATGCCTGTAGCTGATATGGGCGTGGTTCTTTACGCTGCTAATGATGGCTTCCTTGTAGATGTTGAAACAAGCAAAATTGGTAGTTTTGAAAGTGCTTTGTTGAGCTACATGAACAGTGAACACACTGATCTTATGGCTGACATTAACAAAACTGGCAACTTTAACGGCGAGATTGAAGCGACATTTAAAGCGGCAATCGAGAAGTTTAAAGCGACGCAAACTTGGTAATGATTTTGGTGGCAAGCTAGTTTAGCCTGTCACCATTTTCTTGAAGTTTGTGAAATAACATTCTCACAAGGGCAGTTCTATTATGGCAGTCGGAAAAGAGATACGCACTCAGATTTCGAGCATAAACAATACGCGTAAAATTACACGTGCTATGGAAAAAGTAGCCGCTAGTAAAACGCGTAAAGCTCAGGATCGTATGGCCGCTTCTCGTCCGTATGCGGAACGAATTCGCCAAGTAGTTGGTCATTTGGCCAACGCGAATCCTGAGTATAAACACCGTTACCTTACCGAGCGTGAGGCGAAGCGTGTTGGTTATATCGTAATCTCTTCTGATCGTGGTTTATGTGGTGGTTTGAACGTTAACGTGTTCAAAGCAGCTATTAAGAACATGAAACAGTTTGCTGATTCTGGTGTTGAAATCGACATCTGTGCAATCGGCTCTAAAGCGGTTTCATTCTTTCGTAACTACGGCGGAAATGTAACAGCAGCTTTCACCGGTTTAGGTGATGCACCCAAAGCTGATGACTTAGTCGGAAGTGTTAAGGTGATGCTAGACGCATTTGATGAAGGTCGCATTGATCGTCTTTATGTGGTTTCAAATGAGTTCGTGAATACCATGACTCAGAAGCCGACGGTTGAGCAGCTTTTGCCATTGAAGGCGGAAGAGAATACAGAGTTAAAGCACCACTGGGATTATATTTACGAGCCAGATGCCGTTGAAATTCTTGACGAATTATTGGTTCGCTATATTGAATCTCAAGTATATCAGTCTGTGGTTGAAAACATTGCATGTGAGCAAGCAGCGCGTATGCTGGCAATGAAAAATGCAACCGACAACGCAGGTGATATCATTGATGAATTACGGTTGGTGTACAACAAGGCTCGTCAAGCGGCGATTACTCAGGAAATTTCTGAGATAGTCAGCGGCGCGGCAGCGGTTTAAGGTATTTAGGTATTTAAGAGGATCCGAACATGAGTAGCGGACAAATCGTACAGATTATCGGTGCGGTTATCGACGTGGAATTCCCACGTGATAGCGTGCCAAAAGTTTATGATGCCCTGACTATCGAGGGTAAAGAGTTGGTGTTGGAAGTACAACAGCAACTAGGTGACGGTATTGTTCGTACCATCGCCATGGGTTCCACTGACGGAATGAGACGTGGTTTGGTGGTTGAAAACACCAACAAACCTGTTTCTGTGCCTGTTGGTACGAAGACACTAGGACGTATTATGGACGTTCTAGGTAACCCAATTGATGAAAAAGGTCCTATCGGCGAAGAAGAGCGTTGGTCAATTCACCGTGCTGCTCCTTCTTATGCTGAGCAGTCTTCTAGTAACGAATTGCTAGAAACGGGTATCAAGGTTATCGACCTTGTTTGTCCTTTTGCGAAAGGTGGTAAAGTTGGTCTGTTTGGTGGTGCCGGTGTAGGTAAAACCGTAAACATGATGGAACTTATCCGTAACATCGCAATCGAGCACAGCGGTTACTCTGTATTCGCCGGTGTTGGTGAGCGTACTCGTGAAGGTAACGACTTCTACCACGAGATGACTGACTCGAACGTAATCGACAAAGTATCTCTAGTATACGGTCAGATGAACGAGCCACCAGGTAACCGTCTACGTGTTGCTTTGACTGGTTTGACTATGGCAGAAAAATTCCGTGACGAGGGTCGTGACGTACTTTTCTTCGTAGATAACATCTACCGTTACACGCTTGCCGGTACGGAAGTGTCTGCATTGCTAGGTCGTATGCCATCTGCGGTAGGTTACCAGCCCACATTGGCTGAAGAGATGGGTGTTCTTCAAGAACGTATCACCTCTACTAAGACGGGTTCTATCACGTCTGTTCAAGCGGTATACGTACCTGCGGATGACTTGACTGACCCTTCTCCAGCAACAACCTTCTCTCACTTGGACGCAACGGTTGTATTGTCTCGTGACATCGCATCTTTGGGTATCTATCCAGCGATCGACCCACTTGATTCTACTTCTCGTCAGCTTGACCCACTTGTTATCGGTCAAGAGCACTACGACGTAGCCCGTGGCGTTCAAATGGTATTGCAGCGTTACAAAGAATTGAAAGACATCATCGCAATTTTGGGTATGGACGAGTTATCTGAAGAAGATAAACAAACGGTTAACCGTTCTCGTAAAATCCAGCGTTTCTTGTCTCAGCCTTTCTTCGTAGCAGAAGTATTCACTGGCTCTCCAGGTAAGTATGTTTCTTTGAAAGACACTATTCGTGGCTTTAAAGGCATATTGGATGGAGAGTTTGATGATCTTCCAGAGCAAGCGTTCTACATGATTGGTAGCATCGACGAAGCGGTCGAGAAAGCTAAGAAACTTTAACCATCACGCGTAGCAAAAGCGCATCTAAGCGCTTTTGCTAAGTATGACTAAGAGAGGCTACTTATGGCTATCACAGTACACTGCGATATCGTAAGCGCTGAACAAGAGATTTTTTCCGGTACGGTGCAATCTCTTGTGGCTGCAGGCAGCTATGGCGATTTGGGCATCATGCCTGGACACGCGCCATTGTTGACGACGCTGCAACCAGGTCCTGTTCGTGTGGTTAAAGAAAATGGTGACGAAGAGTTTATCTTCGTGTCCGGTGGCTTCTTAGAAGTTCAACCGCACCGCGTCACCGTCTTGGCTAATACAGCCACTCGTGCAAAAGATCTGGACGAAGAAGCGGCACTAAAAGCGCAAGAACATGCGAAAGAGCTTTTGGCTAACCAAAAACCTGATGTCGATTACACTCGTGCGACAGCGGAATTAGTGGAAGCTATGGCTCGTTTGCGTACTATTCAGCAGTTCCGCAGTCATCAATAAGCGGTTTTGTTGAAGACGAGAGTCAAAAAAGCAGCCTTCGGGCTGCTTTTTTATTGGATGAAATTTGTGCTGTAGTCTTTATGTTTAAAGCATCTTCCATAGTGTGTCAAAAATGATCTGTTGTGCTTTGGCGATGTCTTTCGATTCCAACACCACGGCAGAAGGGAAGTTGTTGCTAGCCAAGGAAATAATGGCACATTTTGGCGGATAGATAGCAATGTAACTGGCGTCGACCGAGCCTTCGGTTTTGATCCATTTACGTTCTGATAATTGCGCTTCTTCACCACCTTCACCCAGTGCGATCACTTTTACGTTGATTCCCAGTTTTACCCGTTGTTTGGTGTAGTTAGGAAAAGGCCGATATAGAAAGGGACGGATTGGTTTAGAGGAAAACACACAATATTCTTTGTGGTCTTGTTGTGATACCACGTTTAAAATATCGCGTAATACCCATTCGATGCCATCATCGCCTTCGTAATAACGCACATGGGTTTGATGATAGTCTGGTTGCTGTTGATGCAGGTTTGGAATAATTGTGTTCTTTAGGTTCTCTATGGTTTTATTGAGTCGGTTGCGTTTTTCTTCCGCTAGGTTTAATAAAATATCTGGGTTTTCAGCCGTAAAAAGACGACGCTTTCCCTTTGGGAAATAACTCACAATACCTTTTGTTTGTAATTGCTTGAGAGACTCATAGGCTGTACCGCGATTGATGCCACTGTGTTCGGCAATGTCTCGTATAGAAGAAGGGCCTAGCTTTAACAAAGTTTGATAAAGTTGCGTTTCTTTGGGTGTTAAACCCAGCATTTCAAAAGCTTGCTGAATCATAGGGTGCTAATACCTGATCATAATTTATCGCGTTTTTAATGGTTTAAAAGCATACACTTATTGATAGAAAAAGCGCAGGGCGATTTCTCTGCGGGGAGAGAAAAGTGACAAACGATCAACGGTTTGATGGCATTCGTCGTTTATATGGCGATGCAGCGTATGAGATGTTTACTCAAGCACATGTCTGTGTCATTGGCATTGGTGGTGTCGGATCTTGGGCGGCAGAAGCGTTGGCGCGTTCGGGGATTGGTCACATTACACTGATTGATATGGACGATGTTTGCATTACTAATACTAACCGCCAAATTCATGCGCTGGATGGCAACATAGGTAAGGCTAAAGTGGAGGCCATGGAAGAGCGGATAAAGTTGATTAATCCTGATTGCCAAGTGACTTGCATTGAAGATTTCATCACTCCAGAAAATATCCCTGAGCTGCTTTCTGAGCCGTTTGATTATGTGATTGATGCAATTGACAGCTTAAAGCCAAAAGCCGCTCTAATCGCTTGGTGTAAGCGCAATAAGCGAAAAATCATTACGGTTGGTGGTGCTGGCGGTCAAATTGATCCAACGCAGATTCAAATTGCTGATTTATCGCGTACAGAGCAGGATCCCTTGGCGGCTAAATTACGCAATTTCCTTCGTCGTCATTATAATTTCTCACGTAATACTAAGCGTCGTTTTGATATTGAATGTGTGTACTCTTTAGAACAATTGAAATACCCACAGCTGGATGGCACAGTTTGCGAGCAGCGCCAAAAAGGGGATACAGAAACCAAGATGAATTGCGATACCGGCTTTGGTGCTAGCACGGTTGTCACGGCCACGTTTGGCTTTGTGGCTGTCAGTCGAGTGTTGGAAAAACTGGCGCAGAAGGCGAATCCATGACACCAACCACCATGACCTTCTTTGAGCGCTTTGAGGTTGATATTTTATCGGGCAAAAAAACCATTACCTTGCGTGATGAAGCGGAAAAGCACTATGTTCCCGGTTCGGTTGTGACTGTCTCTACCTTCGAAGACGGTCGTGAATTTTGTCGATTAAAAATAGTGTCTGTCGAGCCGGTCTTGTTTGACGCTCTAACGGATTATCATGCCGAGCAAGAAAACATGACCTTGGATGAATTGAGGGAAGTGATTCAGGGCATTTATCCAGGTATTCAACAGTTGTATTTGATCTCTTATCAGCGGGTTGATACATGACAGACAAGCAGAAAATAAATACGCAATTTTTTACAAGAGTGTTCTCGACTAAGCTGGTAGTGTGACACTAACGTCATACACCCTAGGAGTCCGGATGCACGCCAACGAATTCTGCAACGTTTCTACCAGTCGAACCTTAGGTGGGCTGGAAATGATAGAAGCGCAGTTTACCGAGACTGTATTTGGTAAGCATGCTCACGCAGGTTTTGTTATTTCTGTAGTGGATGCTGGCGTGATGCATTTTAGTCATCGTGGTGAGAGCCATAATACCTTGCCTGGACAGCTTTCAATTGTGGCGCCAGATGAACTGCATACCGGCTCTAAAGGCAAAGGTGAGGGCTGGCGTTATCGTGCGTTATATCCGTCTGAAGAACGCATGAAAGCGCTTAACCACTCATTGTTTGGCACGGCACAAACGCCTTATTTTCGTCAAAGTGTGATCAACGATGTTCGTCTTAGTCTGCAGATGCGAGGTTTGTTGGATAAGCTGACCCGCGGTTCTGAAGCCTTGGACATGGAAGAGCATTGGGAAATGTTGCTGGTAAACTTGTTACTACAAGAAAGCCTGCAAAGTGCGGTGACGTTGAGCAAGGCACAATCCAATATCGAGTCAGTACGTGATTTACTGGCAGACAGTTATCAGCAGAAACTTTCCCTTGAAGTCATTGCGCAACATGCTGGTATTAGCAAGTTTCACTTAATCAAAGAATTTAAACGTTGTTATCAGTTAACCCCTCATCAATATCAAATCCAACAACGTTTGAATCACGCTCGAGCTCAACTAAAGCGAGGTTTTAGTGCGGTCGATATCGCGCTCAACTGCGGCTTTCATGACCAAAGTCATTTCACCAAAGCGTTTGTTAGCGCGATGGGGATCACACCAATGGCTTATCAAAAGCAATTTTTTACAAGATAACGCGGACTGGCTTTATTACTCTGGTGGTTTTGCAGCCTTAGTGAGTGTTTTATGGAAAGTCAGTGGGTCTTTTTAGCGGTTTGTCTTGCGTCAGCATTATCACCTGGACCAGGCGGTTTGGCGGTTGTGAGTAGCAGTATTAATCAGAGTTTGCGTGGGACTTTGCCAGTGATTTTTGGTATTGCGACTGGGTTAATGTTAGCTTCTGTGTTGGCAAATACTTGGCTGTTAGCCGTGATTCATTCGAGTGAGCAAGCGTTTCAAATTATGACGTGGTTGTGTAGCGCTTATATCGCCTATTTGGGCTGCAAGGCGTTGTATTATGCCAATAGTGAGATGACCATCGCCGCACAAGGATACAGTTTTAAAAACGGTGTATTTATTTCGTTATTAAACCCAAAAACATTGGTGTTCTTTGGTGCATTGTTCCCAATGTTCGTGCCATCCAATGAGTATTTTGTGACCTATGCCATTTTACTTACCATCGAACTGGTGGCGATTACCTTGATTATCCATGTGTTGATCTCATCGGCGATTGATAAGGTTTCCCACTTACTGAAACACCATATCGTACTTATAAATCGTATTACGGGGTTATTATTTATTGGTTTGGGTATAGCGGGTTTTATCACTTAACTATTGAGTATAGATTAAGTTTCGTTCTTTATCTTATGCAAAATCGCCAACACACCATTGGTTCTCGAGCTGGTTAGGTAGCTTGATAAATTGAGTTCGGCCAGCTCTGCCTCTAGGTCCATTTGTTGGATATCTGTTTGTGTTTTTCCTTCTACCAAGCTCAAGATGGCGACTAATACGCCGCGCATGAGTTTGGCGTCGCTGTCGGCTTTGAAGTGGCGTATGCCATGGCTTTCTTTAATGGTGAGCCAAACCGCGCTTTCGCAGCCTTTTATTTTGTTTACTTCCGTTTTATCTTCGGTGGTCAGTCTTGAGAGTGTTTTGCTTAAGGTAACCAGTGTTTTAAAGGTGTCTTCTTTGCTTCGGCAAGCTTGCAGTTGGGCTTTTATGTTTACTGGCTTTTGTTGTCCTAAAGAATCTGTCATCGCTTGTTACTCATCATTTAATAGGTCTATGGCGTCGAGTAGTACATCGCAGAAGCGATCTGCTTCTTCTATGGTGTTATAACAAGCAAAAGAAGCACGCAGTGTACCTGCAACGCCCAGTTGCGCCATCAATGGATGGGCACAGTGGCTGCCAGCTCGAACCGCGATACCTTGGCTGTCTAAATAAGCGTTCAAATCCAAGATATGAATGTTGGGTACACTGAGAGAAACCAGGGTGGTGTTTTTCTCGGGTGAATAAATTTCAATACCACCCGCTTTAAGCAACCTCGTATAAACATGATTAGCAAGCGATTGTTCCCAAGCCAATAACGCCAGACGATCTTGGATATTCAGAAAATCACAAGCCGCCGCCAAGCCAATAACGCCTTCGATGTGTGGCGTACCGGCTTCTAAACGATAAGGCAATACATTGAACTCTGTGGCTTGGTAAGACACATGGCGTACCATTTCTCCGCCTGTTTGATATGGCATCAAGATTTCCAATGCATGGTTTTTGCCATAAAGCACGCCAATGCCTGTTGGCCCATACATTTTATGACCGGAAAACACATAGAAGTCGCAGTCTAGGGCTTGTACATCCACAGGATAGTGCGCCACCGCTTGAGCACCATCGACAAGGGTGAACGCTCCTTGCTGTTTAGCAAGATTGATCATGGTGCGTAGAGGTGTGCTGGCGCCGATGGCATTGGATACCTGTGTTGCGGCAAAAATACGTGTGCGGTCGGTGAAGTAGTGGCTGAATTCAGGTTCCCATTCCCCATTGGATGTTAAGGGGACAATACGTAAGCGTGCGCCTGTGCGAAACGCCAGCTGTTGCCAAGGGACCAAATTCGCATGATGTTCTAAACTGGTGATGAGGATTTCATCGCCTTTCTCGAGGATGTGCTCAAGGCCGTAGGCCACCACATTGATGGCTTCTGTTGTGCCTTTTGTCCAAATCACATGGCTCTGTTCTGGCGCATTAATAAATTTTGCCACCGTGTCGCGAGCTTGCTCAAAACGATTGGTGGCGCGGTCACTCAGAAAGTGTGCACCGCGATGAACATTGGCATTGAAGCTACGGTAATATTCTTGGATAGCGTCCAAGACTGGTAAAGGCTTTTGTGTTGTGGCGGCATTATCCAAGTAGGTTAATGGATGATCGTAGGCTGATTGCGCCAAAATAGGAAAAAGGGGACGAAGCAATAACGGGTCGAATGCCATGAATACTCTGCGTTTAAATCAGCCTGAAATAAGAGAAATTGTACCTTAACTCCCACTAAAATCGGGAATTATTGGGCTTTTACTTGCGTTTTTTTCGCACAACTATAATGATTGATAACAGATACTAGATGACAAACTAGAAAAGGTACAAAACGGTGGCGGATTTTTTATATAAAGGTGTGGTGGATTGGTTTTTGGATCAAATGTCACAAGAGGCCATTGTGCCCGGTGATAAGATGCCTTCCTTACGAGCGTTATCGAAGCAATTAGGTTTGAGCTTAAACACCGTCATACATGGTTATGAGCTGTTGAGTGAAGATGGCTGGATTGAGTCTCGTCCCAAATCGGGTTACTTTGTTTGTCATCGCAGTGACACTAAGCCAGCTTTGTTGTTGGCGGGTGAGGCGTTGCGTGAATTAGCGAATGATGGCACTAAGCCAGCTTGGTCATGTCTGGCGCATCGTGCCGCCTTGGTCGATCAAAGTGACGCTTTTTTAAGCCCTGCCGTACGTCAGGAAGAGGTACATCTTCCCGTATTGGGGAAAGGTCATTTGGCCATTCGCGAAGCCGTCAATGAGTATTTGAAAGGGCTGGGTATTAAAGCCCATGCTTCACATCTTTGGTTGGGACATTCGCCTTTGGCTATGTTTACCCAGACCGTACAAACGCTCACTCAACGTGGCGACAGTGTGTTGGTGTTAACGCCTTGCGATCCTCGAATCACCACTACCTTACAAAGCTTAGGGCGACAAGTGATTGCTTTAACTGCGGGGGAACGCGGTGTTGATCTGGATTTGGCCATTCGTTGTTTACGTGATAACGCCATTCGCCTGATTGTCTTACCTGGTCAGTTTTCTTTCCCTGCAGGACAATTGATTAGTAATTTAAGTCTGCGTCGTTGGCTGGCCATTATTGAAGAAACCAAATTGCCAGTAATTGAGTGGGATTTATGCTCGCATTTGGCGTATCGCGCAGGTTCTCTGATGACCTATAAGTCGCTGGATTCGTCAGATCATATTGTTTACATCGGTGGGGTAGAATCAAAAGGTGTCGATCGCTCTGCAAGTTGGTGTTTGCCTGGTAGACATCAAGCCTTATTGGAAGGTGCTTTCTTAGGCGCTGATATGGCGTTAAGCGATGCCCAACAAGTGGCCTTGAGCGATGCATTACAGCCTAATAGTAAGCGCTCATTAACAAAACGCGCACGAGAGGTTTGGGCGAATTCGGAACGTGTGAAAGCCCATCTTGAGACACGTCTTGGTGAACAAGTGAGTTTTGCCGCCAGTAAAGGTGGCATGTCACTTTGGATGCATTTATCGAAGCCATTAGAGCTTGTCAGCATGACCGCCTTGCTAGCCAGTTTTCGGAATGCCATTGTGCCCGGAGCCTTGGTTAGCCATGAAGCCGATGCCAATCATTGGTTGGCGGTGAATGTTACTTTGGATGATGTTGAGCCTCTAGCAAAAGCCTTAGCTGAGCATTTAGCGGTGGATGAGGGTAAGACGGTTGAGACCGTCATTAAGCCTACTGTGGAGTCAACAGAGTCGGCTGAAGAGAGCGAGCAAGCAGAAGAGACAGCGCAAGTTATAGAAAGTGACTTACAAATGTTTGATGTTTTAGAAGCCAATAACGTTGGAGCGTCCGATCAAGAAGCGAAAAAAACGCGCAACGCCACCACTGAGCCGCTTTATAACCCGATGTTGGATTTAATTAATCACGACTTTGGTTAGAGTCCAAAAAGAGTCATGTTTTCTAGAAAACGACAAAAATAATAAAGGCCAGATTTACTGGCCTTTATTATTTGTTTGTCTATGGCTATTGTTGGCGCGCGGCCCTGAACATATCTAGGTCTTTATTATAGATCTCGCTGTCCATATCAAAGGCGCCCATGACGCTATGGAAAACATTCGCTTGGGTACTTTTTTCTCGGGTTCTTAGTTTGTCGACAGAGATATGTTTTTGCTCAATAAAAGACGGCGACATCCACACAAAGAACGGCACTTTGAACTGTTGCTCTGGTGCAATGGAATAAGGTGTACCATGTAAATAAATACCACCTTCGCCAAGTGACTCGCCATGATCAGATACATAAAGATAAGCGCTGGAGGTGTCTTTTAATCCTTCTAAAGTTTTGCGTAATTGATCTAAGAAATGATCGTTATATAAGACGGTATTATCATAGGCGTTAATTAGCTCCTCTTGCGTGCAGTTACTAAGCTCGACCGAACGACAAATAGGTTTAAAAACCTCAAACTCCTTTGGATATTTACTGTAATAAGATGGTCCATGACTGCCTGTTTGATGCAGAACCACAAAGACTTTTTGTTTATCCGATGCCTGAATTTGCTCAGCCAGATGGCTTAATAACACGCCATCATAGTCGCATTCACTGCCTTCACAGTTCTTTTTCAAATCTCCTGAACTTAAATAGCTAGCTACTTTAATTGGTGGTTCTCCCCAGTTTTTTGTGCGCCAAAAAACGTCAATACCTTGTCTTTGCAGGTAACTTGGCAAAGGTTCGAAACTCTCTGAAAATACACCGCTAGGATCATTGTGAGACAGAATACATTTCACTGATGCTGTGGTGTAGCTTGCACAAGAGGTCGCATTTTTTAAGGTGATTACTCCCGACGCGGCTAGTAGCGGATTTGTTGGTCTGTTGTAGCCATACAGGGAGAAATTCTCTGCGCGTGCGGATTCGCCAATAACTAACACCACGACGATTTTTTCATTCGAACCAAATGTCGCGTCTGGCAAGAGGGTTTGTACGATGTTTTCTTTTGCGCGATCGTTTTGATAGCGAATCGTATTCCCTACGTAAGACCATGGCATGATTCGGCCACCTAATTGTTTGGCATGATCATCAATCCATAGCCAATGGCTTTGTGACTGCCAAATCCAAGTAGACGTGACTATGATGGTGATAATGAGATGCGCGAATAATCGTATTCTTGAGGTTTTTTGAACCGATGCACGAAGGATTAACCAAGCTGGTAAGACGCCAAGCAGAATAAAATAAATGGCCAGCTTTGGGCTTAGAAATTGTCCAGATTCTGAATATTGGGTGTTAAAAATATTGCCTATCATGGTTCTGTCTAAGATGACGTTATAGGTCACCACGAAATACACTGCCAATGAGTTTGCAAGTGCAAACACCACACACACAGCTTTACCTAAGCGTCTAGATAAAATAAACAAAGCATAAAGCACAAGAGTGGTGACTAGATAAATAGCGGCAAAAACGGTCATAAGAGTTTGCAAGCTATTCAGCGTAAAGCCATCTAGGTTTTTTATCGAAAAAGAAAACAAAGGCCAGTTGTAGAGCGACGCGTTCAATAGAGCTAGCCAAATAATAAAGCTTGATGTGCTTGGTTTCGTTTTAAAACCCTGTTTGAAAAAAGTGCCTAGGCGTGTCGTGAATCGAGACAAAACGGTTTGATTACGCTTCATGTGTTCCTGTTGACCTTGTTGTTTCTAGATTGAGAAAAATCTAGATAGAAAAGAGTGTCTAATTATTTACCTATTAACGAGGATTTCATTCTTTTCATCAATCTTTCTTTTGCATTTTTTTTGCGAACTTCACATAAAATCACAAACAAAAACATAACTATTCATTTTTGGTTATATAAAATATTTCTAATTCACTTATTTTTCACCCACTATGCATAAAATGTGAGCATCGAAGTTATATCTCTTTTTGCCAAAAGGAATGGAGGTTTTATGCGTTGCCACTTAACTAAAATGTCGACCAATTATAAATCACTGTTAGATCAAGCAAGATCAAGCAAGGCCGTTGTACCTCAATCTAGTATTCAATTTTTGCTTTTGGTTGCCGTTGTATTAGCAAGTACTGCCATGATTGGTAATGTTCTTGGTGGTTATCACTTTGGCTTTATGGAAATAAATAGCTTTAGCACCTACATACCTTCTTTCTTATTGGAAAATATGACGGTATTTGGAGATGGTGTATTTTTGTTGGCCTTAGTGCTGTTATTTTCGTGTCGCAATATTCGTTTTCATTGGACTGTTCTATTCACCACATTACTTGGTGCCATTGTGGTTAACTTACTTAAGGATTATTTTGCGATGCCGCGTCCACCGGCAGTGCTTGATCCTGAAACCTTTAATCTTTTGGGCAGAGCCTATAAAGCACGTAGTTTTCCTTCAGGCCATAGTTTAACGGCGTTCTTATTAGCAAGTGTGTGTTTTTGCTACGTTCAAAATGCTTATGCTAAAGCGACGTTTATCCTGTTGGCGGTATTGGTTGCCTTGAGTCGAGTGTTGATTGGTGTGCATTGGCCAATGGATGTTTTAGTTGGTGGCGCATTGGGTGTGGTGTTAGGTGTTGGAGGTGTGATAATCACAGCAAAATGGAAGTTTGGTTTGTGTGCTTATGTGCATCTATTTACGCTGAGTCTGCTAGTTATTGCGTGCATTATGGTGTTTGTAGATGGCAACGATTATAAGCTCGCTTTACCTTTGTTATATGTTGTTTCAGCCGCTGCGATAGCACGCACAGTGAAGAGTTATATTTTAGTTCGTTGATTTATGTTTATAGGACAGATGTAATTTAAGTGACTAAGGCGCTACGATAGCGCCTTTTTTATCGCATTTAGCATGCTGGAATGATCTTTGTAATCTAACGGAATAGGCGTGAGTTTATCGCCGATTAGTAAGGCCAAAGAGGGGAAAGAGTTCAGGCCAAGACGCCTAGCTTGTTCTATCTCTTCCTCCAATAGACGCTCATTTTTAACGTGCTGCATGGTTTTCTGGAAACCGTCTGCATTCATGCCTATTTGTTCGGCACATTCAATGAGAGTATCGAGATCTGACGGGTTTTTAGCGTTCAGGTAATACGCCTCTTGAATGGCATGATACATCTCTTCTTCTAGTCCGGTGTCTCTGGCGACATAACAGGCGCGGCAAGCTGGATACGTTGAGCGTCGTGGTGTGGTTGTTCTCCAGAAGTCGAAATTGAACTCTGTGCCCAGCGAGCGTTGAATATTCTGCCAAGTGCCTTCCAGTTTAGCTTTCATCTCATCTGGCATGACCACATCGGAATCTACAGCAAGACCGCCCAGCATAGGCTGAATGGTGAGTTGATTGGCATCGATCAAATCTTGCAAGGCTTTTTGTAGCTTGGTCCAAGTAGGACGAAATCCCCAACACCAACTGCACATTGGGTCGTAGCAGTAAATCAGTGTGGCGGTCATAGGTGGCTCCTGTACGTATAAAAAAGCGGACCCATAAGGTAACAGTCTTTTTAGCAAGAAAACAGCAGTGATAAAACGACAAATAAAATCAACTGACATAAAAAAACGGCTTTAACCATCATGTTAAAGCCGTTTTTATTGCGTTATGCTAAGTCGAGTAAATGTGAGCTCAGCCCTTTAAAATCGCAGCAATAGCATCACAAAGTGGGCCCATATTGTCATGGGTCATGCCCGCGACGCTGATGCGTCCTGAGCCAACAATGTAGATGCCGTACTCTTTGCGCAACTGTGCCACTTGATCTGGTGTTAAACCTGAAAAAGAGAACATGCCTTGCTGATGCGAAATAAACGAAAAATCTTGGCTCACGCCCTTGATTCGTAGGGTATTCACAAACAAACTGCGCATTTCATGAATGCGTGTCCGCATGGCTTTTAACTCGTTTTCCCACAAAGCATAAAGCTCTGGGTCATTGAGAATTTCAGCGACGACGGCAGAACCATGCGATGGCGGGTTTGAGTAGTTGGTGCGAATACAGCGTTTGATTTGCGTGAATGTGGTTTCAGCTTGTTCTGCGTTTTCACAGACAATGGTCAGCGCGCCAACACGTTCGTTGTACAGACCAAAGTTTTTTGAGAAGGAACTGGCGATGAGCATCTCAGGCACGTATTCTAAAAACTTACGTAAACCTTGTGCGTCTTCCGTCAGGCCTTGACCAAAACCTTGATAAGCAAAGTCAAACAGGGGCAAAAAGCCTTGCTTGCTGCACAGTTTCGCTAATTGATACCACTGCTCTGGCGTAGGATCAATGCCCGTTGGGTTGTGACAGCAGCCATGAAATAGCACGACATCGCCTTCAGGCACTTGCGACAAGCTGGCCAGCATGGCCTCAAAATCCAACGATTTATTGTCGGCATTGTAGTAAGCGTAACTGCCGACTTCTAATCCCACGGATTGAAAAACAGACTGATGATTGGCCCACGTTGGGTTACTGACCCAAATTGTGGCTTCGGGTAAATGTTTTTTGATGAATTCTGCTGCGACACGTAATGCACCTGTGCCACCAGGGGTTTGTGCCGTTTGAGCAAGTTGCTTGGTAATAATGCTGTGGTCTTTACCAAATAAAAGCGTTTGCACGGCAGATCGATAGGCGGGAGCGCCCTCGATACTGAGGTAGTTTTTGGTTTTTTCTTGGGTCAACAAACGTTCTTCTGCTTGTTTAACGGCTTTTAAAATCGGTGTATTGCCTTGTTCATCCTTATAAACACCAACGCCTAAGTTGATTTTATGCGGATTAAGATCATTTCTATAAGCGTCATTCAGGCCAAGAATTGGGTCTGCAGGAGCAGCTTGGATATGTTCAAACATGGTAACTCCCCAAGAGGGTTATTTTCTTTTTTATTATGGATTAAAAGATATGAAAATCAGCCGCTATGGTACTCCAACACGTGAGTAACCGCTATAAGTTGAGGAAAAACGAGGGCAATAAGAAGAGATAAAAGTCATATTTTAAGAGAATAATGATTTCTCTTCTATAAACAGAAGCGAGCGAAGCCCCGCACAAAAAGTACGATAAAAAACAACGGCTCACTGGTGGCATAGACGCGAGCATTTTTTCGCGACATACACACCATGGCCTAACGCAAATGTTAGGCCCGGTTTGTTGACCGAATAACTTCGTTCAGAGAGATAAAATCAATCATCCCATCCGTTTGAGATATCATGGTTCAAACGTTTTTGTTCTAAGTGCTGTTCAATTGCACGTCGGGCTTTTAACATACGGGCTGCATCTTCCTTTTGATTCCGTTCTTTTGTTTCATTATCCAAACTAATGGAGGCATGCAGTATATCGGTTTTTACTTCAGTTAGTGTTTCGGCAAAATTGCTCATCGTTATACCCTTTTTGGACGTTCGATGACATTGAACTGTATAGACCCCTGTCATCGGCTGTTGAAAAAAGTCAAAATAGACAGACAACTCATTTTCACGTTAATAAAAAACGCAAATCGTTCGAAAATCAATCTATTTTTGCGGATTTTTGTGACAAAAGTATTAATTAATTATGGCGGAATGTAATGGACGTTTCTTTTATCCTCGACTCACTGAATGACAAGCAACGGGAAGCGGTCGCCGCACCCTTGCAGAATAGCCTTGTATTGGCTGGCGCAGGGTCGGGTAAGACCCGTGTGTTGGTCCATCGCATTGCTTGGCTGATGCACGCTTACGAGCTATCACCCTATAGTTTGATGGCCGTTACATTCACCAATAAGGCCGCTCGTGAGATGCAAGGTCGTATTGAGCAATTGGTAGGCGTTCCTCCACAAGGTATGTGGGTGGGCACTTTCCACGGTTTGGCCCATCGCTTATTACGTGCTCACTGGCGCGACGCAGGGCTAAAAGAAAACTTCCAGATCATGGACAGTGACGACCAGTTGCGACTCATTAAACGGATTATGCGCGAATTGAATATCGACGATACTCGCTGGCCGCCGAAGCAAGTGTCTTGGTTTATTAACGCGCAAAAAGACGAGGGTCGCCGTGCGGCCCATGTGCCTGACAGCCATGACCCTTTCTCCAAAGGCATGCGCGAGCTGTATTACCACTACGAAGAGGCTTGTGAGCGTGGCGGTTTATTGGATTTTGGCGAGTTGCTGTTGCGTGCTCATGAGTTAATGCTCAGTACACCTGCCTTGTTGCGCCATTATCAAGAGCGTTTTCGTCATGTGCTGGTGGACGAGTTTCAAGACACCAACACGATTCAATACGCTTGGTTACGCATCATGGTGGGCAGCGAAGGCACAATTACCGCTGTTGGCGATGACGACCAATCGATTTACGGTTGGCGTGGCGCGAAAATTGAAAACATTCAAAACTTCACCAAAGATTTTAAAGACGTTGGCACCATTCGCTTGGAGCAAAACTATCGTTCAACCGGTCATATTCTGAAAGCCGCCAATGGTTTGATCAAACACAACGATGATCGTTTGGGCAAAGAGCTTTGGACCGACAGCGGTGAAGGCGACCCTATCTCACTTTATGCAGGCTTTAACGAACAAGACGAAGCGCGTTTTATCATTGGCATCATCAAACAATGGCGCGACAAGGGAACCTCTCTGACTGATATGGCGATTCTCTATCGTTCCAATGCTCAGTCACGCGTCATAGAGGAATGCCTTGTTAGGGAACAGATTGCTTATCGAATTTATGGTGGGCACAGATTCTACGATCGTCTTGAAATCAAAAATGCCTTGGCCTACGCACGTTTGGCGTTGGATCCAAATGACGACGGTGCCATGGAACGAGTCATCAACGTGCCGCCGCGTGGTATTGGTGAGCGCAGTATCGGTACATTACGTGAAATCGCCCGTGATAATGGCTGTTCTATGTGGCAAGCCGCGCAGGAAGTGGTGCGCCAATCCTTAATGCCGGGTCGTGCGACCAATGCTATTAAAACCTTTTTGCACCTAATCGAAGGGTTAAGTACCACGGTGCAGCAACCTGATTTGAATTTGAACGATATATTTGAACAGATTATTGAAGAAGCCGGTCTGATTCCTTTCCATGAAAAAGAGAAAGGCGAGAAGGGCGAAGCGCGTATCGAAAACTTAAAAGAGTTGGTTGGCGCTGCGGGCGGTTTTAGTTGGAGCGATGAAGACGAAGAGTTTAGCTCGCCATTGATGGCTTTCTTGGACAAAGCGGTATTGGACGCGGGTGATGCGCAAGCGGACGAATACCAAGACGCCGTGCAGTTGATGACCTTGCACTCAGCGAAAGGTCTCGAATTCCCATTGGTGTTCTTAACGGGCGTGGAAGAAAATATCTTTCCCAGCAAGATGTCTTTTGAAGAACCGGGTCGACTCGAAGAAGAGCGTCGTCTTTGTTACGTGGGCATTACTCGAGCGATGGAGAAATTGTACATCACGTATGCGGAGTCTCGTCGTTTGTTTGGCAGCGAGTCGTTTAACAGTCCATCACGCTTTATCAAAGAGTTGCCACCGGAATGCTTGGAAGAAGTGCGTCTTCGTTCACAAGTGAGCCGCCCTGTGTCTTTACAACGACCTGATTACGGCTATGAAAAGAGTAAATTGCAAAACAGCAGCGTGCTAAACAGCTACAAAGCCCCTGAAGTCACGGTGAACATGGGTGATCGAGTCAATCATCCAGTGTTTGGCGAAGGCTTAGTCATCAATTACGAAGGACAAGGCCCACAAGCGCGCGTGCAGGTTAACTTTGACGACGAAGGCACTAAGTGGCTGGTATTGTCGTTTGCTAAACTGGAAGTACTATAGGTTTGGTTTAGATGGAATATCTCGTTGTCTGATTTGCTTGCGCCTGCTTCGCAAGCTCAGCGCGTCAGCGCAAATCAGACAGCGAGATAATTTAAGGTTGTCTTGCTAAAAGAACGCTGAGTCTTTTCCTTTACGCCTGCTTCTAAGCAAAGCGCGTCGGCAGGAATAAGATTCATCTTATCTTTGTATGGCTGTTCTTAAGAACGGCGTTTTTTTTGACTATTGGGGCTTTAAGTTCATTGTCTGTTCCCCAGCTGTTTAGCCATTTGTGTACTTCGCTCGCGTCGACAACCTTGCCTTTGGCGGCGGAATCAAGAGCGTCGAGGGTTTGTTGCCATTTTTCTGTGTTTTTCTGAGTCGATTCCATTGTTCCACTTCTATTATTTCTCGCTTTTGGTCGATTGTAACCGAGTAAAACTTTTTAATTGCAGCATTTTTTTTCAATTGGTTGTAAACTATTTAGAGTTGTAAGTATTTAATCTGAAGAGGAGTAGAGCATGTCTATTCGTGTGGGGTTGATTGGTTTTGGCCTGTCGGGGCGGGTGTTTCATGCGCCGTTTGTGGTGAATGATCCAGAGATGACGTTGGCGTATGTTTGCAGTTCAAAAGTGGATGAGGTGAGAGCGCTGTTTCCTGAAGCGTCAGTCGTGTCTTCAGCAGAGGCTGTGTTTGCGGCGTCCGATGTGGATTTGGTGGTGATTACCACACCAAATGCGTTGCATTTTGATCAGGCAAAGCAGGCGTTGGAAAATGGTAAACATGTGTTGTTGGAAAAACCTTCTGTTACCAAATTATCTCAGATAGAGGCTTTGTGTACCCTAGCGAAACAAAAAGATTTGGTGTTTTGCGTGTATCAAAATCGCCGTTTTGATGGGGATTTTTTGCGTCTCAAAGCGCTTATTAAGAGTGGTGAGTTGGGCGAGTTGAAACATTTAGATTCTCGCTTTGATCGTTTTCGCCCGACGGCACAAGCTCGTTGGCGCGAAGAGCCGGGTGTTGGTACGGGCATTTTTTGGGATTTAGGACCGCATATAGTGGACCAGACCTTGTGTTTGTTTGGTCCGCCGAAGTGGTTACATGCCAGCATTGATAAGTTACGTGATGGCAGTCAAACCCATGACTGGTTTGAGCTGGAGTTGGGCTATGATGACAAACGAGTACGTCTGGCATCGACACCGTTTGAAGCGGGTGAGATGCGTCGTTTTAATGCCAGGTTTACCCAAGGCAGTTGGCAATGTGTGGGGTTAGATCCCCAAGAAGAAGCATTGCGTGCAGGGCAGATGCCTTGGCAGGATGGCTTTCCGTCTAAAGCCGCTCAGCAGCGTAACACCCGTTTTGTTGCTCACTCTCAAGATACTATTGAAGCCATTCAAGAAGCATCGACCCAAGGCGAATACGCTGCGTTTTATGGACAATTGCGCGATGCGATTCTTGGCAAAGGTGCATCGCCAGTTCCAATGGAGCAAGCGTGCCAGCTGATTTATTTATTGTGCTTAGCTGAGCAATCAGCAGAAAGTGGTCAGCGTATGTCGTGGAGTTACACGCCAAATTTATAAAAAAGCAAAATAAGTGACGATAAATTGCAAAAAAGAGTTGAGCAAGATTCCGACAATTCTTATCATCTTTTGCCCTTTTTGATGTTTTGTGCATGAAAAGGGCAATTTTTTATCTAATTATAATAAAAAGGGATAGTTGGCATCATTGGCTATTGTGATTACCCCTATTTTTATGGCGGTATTGCCGCTTATTCATAACAATTAAGTAACTGGCTCCCTGAGGGAAAATAATGCGTAATTTAATGGTATTGGGCAAATTGGCGTTCGCTGGTTTGTTTGCTTTGTCTTTGGTCGCCTGTGGTGGATCAGAAAAAGCGGAAGAGACGGCAAAAGTTGAGAAAAAAGCGGAAACAATTCATTGGAAAATGGTCACGACTTGGCCTAAAAACTTTCCCGGCTTGGGCACGAGTGCTGAAGCATTAGCGAAAAACATTACGCAAATGTCGAATGGTCGCTTGGATGTGAAAGTGTATGCGGCCGGTGAATTGGTTCCTGCACTAGAAGTATTTGATGCTGTGTCTCGTGGTACGGCAGAAATGGGACACAGTACGGCTTATTATTGGAAAGGTAAGGCCCCAGCGGTGCAGTTCTTCTCCTCCATTCCTTTTGGTATGACAGCACAAGAGTTTAATGCTTGGCTTGAATACGGTGGCGGTCTGCAACTGTGGGAAGAAGTGTATGCTCCTTTCAACATCATCCCTATGGTTGCCGGCAATACAGGCGCGCAAATGGGCGGTTGGTTTAATAAAGAAATCAATTCGTTTGCCGATTTCCAAGGCCTAAAAATGCGCATGCCAGGTCTGGGTGGTGAAGTACTGAAAAAAGTCGGTGCCGTTACCATTAATTTACCAGGCAGTGAAATATTTACCGCATTGCAAACTGGCACGATTGACGCTACGGAATGGGTAGGTCCCTACAATGATCTAGCATTCGGCTTGTACAAAGCGGCGAAATATTACTATTACCCAGGTTGGCAAGAGCCAGGCTCAGCGGTAGAAGCCTTGTTCAATAAAGATGCCTTCAATGCACTGCCAGCGGATTTACAAGACATTGTTCGTGCCGCGACTCAACAGGCAAATGTGGCGATGTTAAGCGAATTTACAGCACGTAATGACGCGGCATTAGCAACCCTAGTCAATGAACATAACGTTGTTTTGAAAGAGTTTCCAAAAGATCTTCTAGAAGCGTTAAAAGTGGCTTCTCATGAAACATTAGACGAAGTGGCAGCTAACGACCCAATGAGCCAAAAAGTATACGATTCCTTCAAAAGCTTTTTAGCGTCTGTGAGTCAATGGCACGATATTTCGGAGCGAGCGTTTATTAATGCTCGTGCTAATGATTGATTGTTCATTTTAACGAAATAAGCTTAATAAGCCCTGTTATCCATAGATAATGGGGCTTATTTGTTAGAAATAGCGCGTTTATTACAGGATAAAGTGAATGAATAAAATAATACGATGGGGAAAATGGGCTCTCGTTGGTATGACGACGGTTCTATTGGTCGCTTGTGGCGGATCGGAAGAAAAAGAAACCGCTAGCGTAGAACAAAAAGTCGATACCATTCATTGGAAAATGGTTACTACTTGGCCTAAGAATGCTCCGGGTATGGGCACGGGTGCGGAAACGCTAGCGCAGAATATTAAAGAAATGTCTAACGGTCGCTTGGACATTAAAGTGTATGCTGCTGGTGAACTGGTTCCAGCATTAGAAGTATTTGATGCGGTTTCTCGTGGTACTGCACAGATGGGGCATGGCACAGCGTATTATTGGAAAGGTAAAATACCCGCTGCACAATTTTTCTCTACTGTCCCTTTCGGGTTTAACGCACAAGAGTTTAACGCTTGGGTTGGTGAAGGCGGTGGATTAGCGTTATGGGAAGAAATTTACGCCCCTTTTAATTTAATCCCTATGGTTGCTGGCAATGCAGGTGTACAGATGGGGGGGTGGTTCAATAAAGAGATTAACTCACTGGCTGATTTCCAAGGCCTGAAGATTCGTATGCCAGGATTAGGTGGCGAAGTACTCGAAAAAGTGGGCGCGTCATCAATTAACTTACCAGCGAGTGAAGTGTTTACCGCGCTACAAACAGGCACTATTGATGCAACGGAATGGGTTGGACCTTACAACGACCTTGCGTTTGGTTTGTACAAGGCGGCGAAATATTACTATTACCCAGGTTGGCATGAGCCTGGTTCGGCTGTTGAAGCTATCTTTAATAAAGACGCTTTTGAAGCCTTGCCAAAAGATTTAAAAGCCATTGTGCGTTCTGCCGTTCAACAAGCAAACTTGGCGATGCTTAACGAGTTTACTGCGCGTAATAATGCAGCATTACAAACCTTGGTGAATGAGCATAATGTGATTCTTAAACCCTTCCCTGAAGATTTACTGATTGCATTGAAAAAAGCGTCCTCTGAGACATTAGAAGCGCTTGCAGCGAACGACCCGCAAAGCCAAAAAGTGTATGACTCTTTTAAAAGCTTCTTAGGCCCTGTGAGCGAATGGCATGACGTTTCTGAGCGTGCTTATATCAATGCACGCGCAGATGATTAGGCTTCTAAGGGTTTTTGCTTAATAGTCGGTTAGTACCGTTAAAAGCTCCGTTACTTTTGATAACGGAGCTTTTTTATATATGAAATTAAATACTTAGTAATTTTGCTAATGTAGCTTTATCTTTCTCATTGGCAGCCGTCAGGGGTTTACGAGGCTCGCCAACTTGAAGACCTTTTAACGCCAAGCCTGCTTTAATTGTTTTAGGCAATCCCCCGGCAACAATAAAGCTTAGTACAGGTAATTGACGATAAAAACAGTCTTTCGCAGATTGAAGATCATTTGTTTTAATTAAGGTATAAAGTTCTTTTGGTAATGTCTCCAATAAATTTGGGGCGGCAGTACACCAACCACTAGCACCTGCGCATAGGGCTTCTAAAGCTAACGGATTACTACCATTGTAGAAAGGTAACTCGCCAGCTGATAATTGATGTATTTTGTGCATTCGCTGAATATCACCAGTACTTTCTTTTACCATGGTGATGTTAGGAATTTCCTTAAACATTTTGACGATTAATTCAGGCGACATATCTACACCACTAGTAGCCGGATTATTGTAAATCATAATAGGTAAGGGCACTGTTGCCGCAATAGCCTCATAATAACTGAAGATTTCCTCGTCTGTGAGTTTCCAGTACGAAACTGGTATCACCATAATAGCATCGGCACCAATCTGAGCTGCAAAACGTGCTTTATTAATAGCTTGTTCTGTTGTGAGCTCTGAAATACCAATAATCACTGGTACTCGGTTCGCTACAATTTTGACTGAATGTTCTGCGACTTCTTTCCATTCGGAAAGGCTTAAGTATGCACTTTCGCCAGTGCTGCCTAGAGGAGCTATAGCATCACAGCCATGTTGTAACAGTAGTTCTAAACTTTGTTCTAGTTTCTCTAAATCGAGTTGATTAGTACCTATAGTAAAAGGGGTAATTGGGTACGCGATAATGCCTGTTAGTTTCATTTTCATCTCCTTAGATAGATTCAGGGTGGGACTTCAGTATTTTTCTGGCGTAATACGCAAAGTTGACCTTGCTACGACGGTCAGTCGTTAGCCAGTCATGGGCTTCTTTTGCTAATTCAGTCGGTAAAGGCTGAATCTGTCCAGCTGCCATTGCTAGTAGCTGTAATCGTGCTGCGCGCTCAATCATCAATGCGAGATTACAGGCCTCTTCAATGGTTTTACCTACAACTAGCTGACCATGATGGGCCAACAAAACGGCTCTTTTTTTACCCAGAGCATTAGAAATAATGATGCCTTCTTCATTACCAACAGGAACTCCTGGCCAATCACTTAAAAAGGCGCAGTCATCAAATAAACTGCAGGTATCCATTTGTGCAACTATCAGCGGAACTTTGAGCATAGACAGTGCTGCTACATGAGTTGGGTGAGTGTGAATAATGCAATTCACTTCAGGGTGTTGATGGTAAATCCAGGTGTGGAATCTATTGGCGGGGTTTGGCATTGCTTGTTGATCAATAGGTTCCAAATCCTGATTTACTTCCAACAAATTGGCAGCGGTGATCTCATCGAATCCTAGTCCGAATTGTTGTGTGATAAATGTATTGCCGGATTCAGTACGGGCAGTGACCTGTCCTGCTAAACCTGCATCATGACCGTGTTCATATAAAATACGACAAGTTAAGGCCAGTTTTTGCCTGTCGTTAAATTGACCTTCATTTACCAATCGATCCATTTGTTGCTGTGCATTAGACATCAGTTGTTGTTTATCTAGGTGTGCTGTTTTCATCGTGTCTTAACTCTTAGTTCATGCCTTGAGTAAGCAGAATAAAACTAATCTGGACCATAAATAACATCCAGATTTATAATTAATAATGGTCCAGATAGCGGGAAGGTTATGCTACGTCCATGGCAAACGCAGTTGTGGTTAGAGAATAGTGTTGGTGATACGACTCATGCTCGGTTGGTCAATAGACTTATAGAGGACATTTTAAATGGGCGGCTAGAGTCTGGTGCTCTTTTACCTGGTTCGCGATCATTAGCGGCTATATTGGGGTTAAATCGTAAGACGGTTCAAGTGGCGTATGACGAACTAATTGCACAGGGCTGGCTGGTGGCTGAAGCAAAACGTGGAACCTTTGTTTCAGCACGATTGCCGGAGCAACATTTGTCAGAACAGTATCAACATTTAGTGACACGCACTGCTACGGTAGACATTGAGGCTGTTCCTACTTCGTTAAGTTTGGACAGTTGTACAAATGTAGACAATGACGGTACTCCAGATGCTCGCCTTATTCCCTATGAGTTATTAGCGAGGGCGTATCGAAGGGCATTAATTTCAGCCAGTCGTAAGCAATATTTGGGTTATGGGGATGCTCAGGGAACGATAGAATTACGTAGCGCTTTACAGAGAATGCTTGTTCAGGAGCGTTACCTGCATTTGACGACAGCTAACATTTGTACCGTTCGAGGTAGTCAGATGGCCATTTACTTGGCATCCCGTATTATTAAGCCATCTGATGGTGTAATGATATTTGAGGAGCTTACTTACGCTCCTGCGTTGGCTGCTTTTGAAGCGGCTGGTTTCACTATATTACGTTGCAAAACAGACAGTGAAGGCCTTGATGTTTTGCATTTAGAACAATTATTGGCGAATCACAAAGTTGCGGCTATTTATACAACTCCTCATCATCATTATCCTACTACCGTCACTATGGTGATGGAGCGACGTTTATTGTTACTGCAACTATCAATTCGTTACGGCTTTTACATAGTGGAAGATGATTATGATCATGAATTTCATTTTGACAGCCGGCCTATACCGCCATTAGTAAGTTTGCCTGGTGCCGAACGGGTGCTGCATATAGGTTCGTTATCTAAAGTATTTGCCCCAGGGCTTAGAGTTGGGTATTTAGTGGCGACTCCTGAATTAATAAAACAAGCTGTGCAGGAAATTTTAATGATTGACAGACAAGGTAATACATTAACAGAGCTTGTCTTAGCTGAATTATTAGAATCAGGTGAAGTAAAGCGCCATATTAGGAAATGTAAAAAACTCTATAAAGCCCGTCGTGATCACTGTATTACTGAGCTAAATCGGCTGTTTGGTGGCAGGGTTAGTTTCCATGTTCCTGCAGGAGGGTTAGCTTTTTGGCTGAATTTAGGGGATTCATCACAGTTGGATCTTACAGATTTAGCTTTAAATCCATATTTCTTTATTCATAAACAGAATGGTTATCTTAGGTTCGGATTCGGTGCATTAACCGAGAGGGAAACGACAGATGCGCTGACTAACTTGAAGTTTTAAGTTTATTTTTTTATAGGGCATTAATTGTTCGACTAATAAATACTATTTAAAAATAAAATCCAAAAAGTCTTGAGCCTTGATATTGTAATTAATACTATCAAAAACACTTAGCGTATAATTTATGGCTATAGAGTGGGTAATCAACTCGTCTTCACTTTGTGAGTAACTTTAAGCAAAGCTTTTATAAGAATAAAGTCATTCAGTCTTTTAGGTATGAAGCCTCGCCTTTATAGCGGGGCTTTTTATTTTCTGCTTTTACCCTTACGACAGGCCATGGTTATTTGAATAAGATAACCGTTTTTGAATTTAAGAGTATTTTGTCGTTAAGAAGGTCGTGGCGGTGGGCATGGAGATCATGTCGGTGACGCCGACTTCTAGGCCGACTTGTGTCATCAGCGTGGTAAGTTGTCCTCGATGATGTGTTTGGTGATTAAAGAGATGCGTCAGAATGAGACCAAGGGGAAGTTCATTCACATCATCAGATTGTAAGCGTTTATATTGAATCAACTGTGACATATCGGCATCTGTTAGAGTGCCTATGTAATTCGTTAATAGTGCATCGATTTCCTGACGTGCCACCGTCAGCTGGTGAAAATCTTCATAGAGAATATCGGACAAAGAGGTCGCCTTGCATTCAACGGGCAGGCCAAGTCTTGCAAGCCAGAGCAAATCTGCCAACAAGATATGATTCAGTGTGCCATGGATAGAGCTGAAAAAAGCGCCCAGATTCCTTTTCCTTTCTTCGTCTGAAAGGGATTGGCAAAGATCGTAAAGTCGCTTATTCATCCAATGGTTGTATTGTGTTTTTAACTGGAAATACGGTACGGCAGACATAGGATACTCCTTGGCAAACTTGACATAGGTATCATGGCTAGTAAGCAAAAGATATCAGCTGAGCGTCGAAAAGACAGGTACAGATTGCGTGTTTTATAACCAGTACAAGGCCAAATAGAATCGACGAAAAAGCATTGATGTTGGCAGCTTGGTGTATTTTTAGTGTCCGTCATAACATAAAAAAAACCGTCATATTTTTTACTATGACGGTTTTTTAGAGCAATGCATAAACTAATAGATATTTATTTTTTAAGCACTTTTAGTATTTTTGGTGCGATAAGGGCCGCCACTGTTGCAACGGCTAAGATATAAGTCATGGTGCCATTGAGTAAGATAGACCAATCGCCACCACTGATAGACAATGCGCGGCGCAAGTTTTCTTCTAACACTTCTCCTAATACCAAGCCCAAAATAACCGGCGCGAGAGAGAAGCCTAATTTGCGTAAAATGAAGGCAAAAATACCCAAGACAATCATAAAGAACAGGTCAAACGAATCACCATGGATCGAATAGATTCCGACAAAGGTCAGCATCACGATAACGGGTACAAGGTAAGACTGTTTGATGGACAATAGTCGAACAAAGACACCAATCATAGGCAAGTTCAATACGAGTAAAGCGATATTGCCTACGAACATAGAGGCAATTAATCCCCATGCAATATTGGGTTGCTGTTCAAACAACAAGGGCCCTGGTGTGATGTTAAACATGAGTAACGCGCCTAGCAGAATCGCTGTTGTACCACTGCCTGGAATCCCCAAGGTTAGCATCGGTAACATGGAGCCTGCTGCAGCTGCGTTGTTGGCTGCTTCTGGTGCTGCAAGGCCTCGAATATCACCTTCCCCAAATTTATCGTCATGGCCTTCTGCAAAACGCTTTTCTGTGCCGTAGGCAACAGCACTGGCAATAGAAGCGCCTGTTCCCGGTAATACACCAATTAAAAAGCCAGACAGCGTCGAACGTAGAACAACCCATTTTACGGCCATTAAATCGGAAAAACTGACGAAGCTTTTGCCGACAGGTGTCAGTTTCAAGTCATTACGCGCCCAACTTTCTAGCAGTACCAAAACCTCACTGATAGCAAACATGCCGATGACAACAACAAGAAAATCGACACCGTCGAATAAGTTTGGAATGTCCATGGTAAAGCGCAAAATGCCCGTACCAGAATCAATGCCAACGGTCGCGAAAAGTAGACCTATGACCACGCCAACGACGGTTTTAATAGGGCGTTTGCCTACCATGGTTGCCAAGCAAGTGAAGGCAAAAATCATCAGCCAAACGTATTCAGAAGGGCCAAACTGAATGGCTAGTTTGCTGAGTAATGGTGCAAATATCACCATTAACAATAAGGCGCCGATACTACCAAAGAAAGAGGACACAGCGGATAAAGCTAATGCTCTACCGGCCTCTCCACGTTTGGCCATAGGATAGCCATCCAAGGTTGTCATTATGGCGCCCGCATCTCCTGGAACGTTGAGCAAAATACTGGAAATTCGGCCACCATATTCTGCGCCATAATAAACACCGGCTAATAAGATCAAAGCGGATTCTGGCGGTAAACCAACGGAATAGGCCAATGGTAACAAAATAGCCACGCCATTGATGGGTCCAATACCGGGCAATGAGCCAATTAATGTACCAATAAAACAGCCTGCTAAAACCAAACCTAAGTTAAGGGGCGTAAGAGCGACAGAAAAGCCTATCGATAAATAATGTAAAATGTCCATCATAAGTCTCCGAGAAGTAAGCCAGTTGGGACATTAAGCTCCATTAAATCAGCTAATAAGAAATAGCTGATGACGCTTAGGGCGAGAGCATACAAGAAGGCTTTTAGTGGCTTTTCTCCAAATAACCAGCTAAAAATGGCCCCCACGATAGTAGTCGCAATAATGAAGCCTGCTTCTTCAAACAGGGCGGCATACACCACCATTATTACCAGACCTATGATAATTTTTGTGAGTACTTCCTTGTTAGGGCGCCAAGCATTTTTATCCGGTTTGGCTATCAGCCAAATGCAGCATGCGGCTAACATAATAGACAAGATAATAGGGAAGGCTTTTGGCCCTAATGGTTCATATTGAAACGGGACATCGAAATGGAAAGCTGTCCAGGCAATGAGCCCAGACAGCACCAATAATGCACCCGCAAAAATGCGGTCATATAACATGTAGTTGCCTCAATTTAAGACTTATCAATGGATTAGTTCGTTAATCCAGCTTCTTGTGCTAAGCCGCGCATAAAGGCAACACGCTCTTTAATGTAGCTGTCTAGAGCGTCTCCAGACATGTTGAATGGCACGAGATTTTGATCGACAATGACTTTCTCAAAAGCGGGGTTCTTATAGGCTTTTTGGAATTGAGCAGTCCAGTAGTTATAAGCCTCGTCTGACACTTTAGGCCCTAAATAGTAACCGCGAAGGATGGTCCATTCGGCGTCATAACCTTGTTCAATTGCCGTTGGGTAATTCGCGAAGTCACCTTTTAAGCGTTCGGGAGACATGATGGCTAGGATTTTGACTTTGCCAGACTCAACTAAGCCTTTTATTTCACCCACATCACCTGGATAGACTTTAATATGCCCACCAAGTAGAGCGGCTGATGCTTCACCGCCACCTTCGTAGGCGACATAGCGCATTTTTTTGGGATCAACCCCCGTAGACTTCATCAGTATTGCGGCTTTCATCCAGTCTTGGCTACCCACGCCACCACCGGCCCCTAAGACAAATGCGCTTGGGTCTTTTTTGATATCGTCCACTAGTTCACCAAGCGTGTTCCATGGCGCATCCGCGCGAACCATGATGGCGCCATAATCGACTCCTGCTGTACCAACCCAACGAGCGTCATTTTCATCTAGATTTTTGCCGAATTTGCCTTGGGCAAGGTTGAGTAGTGAACCTGAGCTAAAAGCGACTAATTTGTTTGGGTCATCTGGCGTAGTGGAGTTTATGTAGTTGTAAGCGACTGCACCGACACCACCTGGCATGAAGGTTACGGCCATAGGTATATCAGTGATCCCTGCATTGGCAAAACCCGTGGACAGAATACGACACGTTAAATCGAAGCCACCACCGGGTTTGGCAGGGGCAATACAGCTGGGCTTAGACGGTTCAAAGGCACTGACATTTAGTGCTGCGGTAAGACCGCCAACCAATAACAATGAGGCAATATTGGATTTCATTTTTTTATTCTCCAAATTTCTTTTTGTTTTATTTTGCTGTACAAGGTTGCACAGGAGTGGGCAAAGTTACTCCTTTAAACTGACACTAACCTGACAAGAAGAAGAGATAGGGTTCCGTCATGCGTATGTTATTGATTGAAGACAATGAGAGTTTGGCTGACTCGATTCGTGTGTATTTTAGGAATTTAGGTCATCCGATTGATTGGATTGGTTCAGTTGAAAAAGCCGAAGCGAGTTTGTCGTTTGATGATTTTGATTTATTAATCTTAGATATTAATTTACCCGGTAAGAGTGGTTTTCAGTTACTGCAGAGTCTTAGACATCGGGGCAATCGTCTTCCCGTTTTGGTATTAACGGCTCGAACTGAAGTCGATGATAGGGTCAGTTCATTAGATTTTGGGGCAGATGATTACTTAGCAAAACCTTTTGATTTTCGTGAGCTAGCGGCTCGTTGTCGTGCGCTTTATCGACGTGAACGAGGTGGCGCGAGTAACGAAATACAGTGTGGTAATTTAGTGTATGACTTGGCTGCGCACTCTGCCAAAGTGAATGAGGTAACCTTAGATTTACGACCAAGAGAGTTGCAATTGTTGGAGCTTTTTTTAAAAAATTTGGATCGTGTTCTGACGAAAGATGACATTGCTAATCGGCTTTACTGCTACGATGAAGCCTATACGCCGAACGCCATAGAACAAACGTTGACACGTTTAAGAAAACAGTTAGACGGCTCGACTTTGATCATCAAAACCATTCGTGGGTTAGGGTACTTAGCGCATGTTGATGACTGAAAAAAGCTACTCAATACGCTCTCGAATGTTGGGACGCTCAGCACTATTACTCCTGTCTATTTTTTTTATTTTGAGCCTTGGTGTTTGGCATTATGCCCGTCAGTCAGCCAATTATTCTTATGACAGGCTGCTCAATAGTGCCAGCTTGTCTATCATGGAAGGATTGCACGTTTACGATAAACAAGTGGATTTAGATTTGCCTTATGCGGCGTTTGAAATGATGCAGCTTGCCGATGAAGATAAGGTGTTTTATCAGGCTTTGGGGACCAAAGGGGAGCTTATTACGGGTTATCCTGACATGCCTTTACCTAGTAAATTCAACGAAGAATCCGCTATTGCTTTTTATAATGCGCGTTATCTGTCTGAAGAAGTACGAGTGGTCATTCGCCATAAAAGGCTTTCTGAGCCCGCCGTATCGGGTTGGGTAACGGTCGTCTTGGCACAAACACTTAGGGCGCGTCATAAGATGATGAATGATATCTTATACCGAAGTTTTGCTGTGTTGTTTGGGATTATGGCTTGTGTGATGATTGTCTTGTGGGTGGCGATTAATCGTGCGCTTGAACCACTGAGTTCTATTTCCAAAAGCCTTGCTTCCCATTCGCTTTTATCGGCCGAGCCTATTCAAACGACGCCCATTCAAGAAGTCTCTCCTTTGGTAAGTGCAATTAACGATTACCAAGCACAGCTGTTATCCAACTTAGCGGTGATGAAGCGTTTTATCGCCGATGCCAGTCACCAAATTCGTACGGCACAAAGTGCCACACAGGCTCAATTGGACATTGCCAGTCAAAGCCAAAATCTAGCGGACTTGCCTGAGCATTTAAATAAAATCCGTAAAGAACATGAGCGTTTAACACGGTTAACCAATCAGCTACTGACTCATGCCATGGTCGTGCATCGTAGCGACACTGTGGCGAACGAACAGATGGACATTGAGGCTGTTATGAAGCAGCTATTAACGGAATGTGTGCGTGACAATGCCCACCGTCAGATTGATTTTTCTTATCAATGCGAACAGACATTGCCTTTGTTTATGGGAGATTCTATTAGCTTACGTGAAGCCGTGCGTAATCTCTTGGACAACGCGGTGTATTACGGTCCAGAACAGAACCTGATTGAGATTCGCTTACAAGCAGACTTATCTGGCATTGATATTATGATTGATGATGCAGGTCCTGGTATTCCTATCGGGCTAAGAGAAAAAGCGTTAGAGCGTTTTCAGCGCTTGGATAATGGGTTAAGTGGCTCTGGTCTTGGTTTGTCTATCGTCGCCAGTGTTGCGCAAGCCCATGGCGGTGATTTTTTCTTGGAAGACAGTCCATTTGGAGGGCTTCGAGCAAGAGTGCATTTGCCAAAAGAGGGTACCGTATGTCGCAGCGAATAGCTTTATTCTTCATTTCTCTGGTGATGGCGAGCAAGGTGATTGCAGAGACGACTGTGTTACCCACGATATGGGAAGCGGACAGGTTAACCATATACAGTGCGACAGATTTAAACGCTATTGCTCCCTTACTGGATACTTTTAGTGCACAAAACCCTGATATAAAGCTTGAGTACAGAGAATTTAATACTCAGGAATTAGATCGAGCCATTAGGGCCAAACCGTTAGCAGATCAGCCTGATGTGGTCATTAGCTCCGCCATGGATCTTCAGGTCCGACTTGTTAATGATGGTTACGCACAACCAGTATTTGGCGAAGCGGTTGAGGCCTTACCTAGTTGGGCCAATTGGCGTAATGAAGTGATTGGCTTTACTTACGAGCCCATTGTTTTTGTTTACAACAAGCAAGCCTTTGAGGAGAAAACCGTTCCACTGACTCATGAGTCATTGGCGAGCGCCATGCGTATTGACGATGATTTTTTTATCCATAAAGTGGGTTCCTATGACGCACGTCGCTCAGGTATTGGTTATTTAGTGGCGACACAAGACGAAGTGACATCCAGCATTAGTGGTCGCTTACAAGAAAGTTTAGGGCGTGCTCGTACTCAGGTTTATGGTCAGACTTCCATGCTGCTAGACGACATTGCTTCTGGCGCTTTGATCTTTGGTTACAATCTTTTAGGCTCTTATTCTTTTGCCCGTGAAAAACGAGACAGCCGCATTGGTGTGGTGATTCCACAAGATTATGCCTTAGTGGTAAGCCGTGCGGTGTTTATCTCCAAACAAGCCAAGCATGTGTCTAATGCGCAACGCTTTGTAAATTTCTTGATATCCAAAGAAGGGCAGGAAGTGATTGCGAAAAAAAGTGAATTGATGGCCTTAACCCCAGATATTGATGCTCTTCTGTCACGGCAAAATATACAGGACCAAACGATAAATTTTCATCCTATTCCTTTGGGGCCAGCTTTGATGGTCTATCTTGATGATTCAAAACGGCGACGCTTTATCAAAGCGTGGGAAAACGCTTTATTATCCTTAAAATCCACCCCATAATTTATACAGTCATTGTAATACTTACAAATAGGTAAGTTGTTGAAATTATTGCCTTACATGCATTGTAAGGCTTTTCATGTTTTTTTAGCTATAAAACCCTTGTAGGAGAGTAATAAAGTCTCATGCTAGCTGTAGCTCATTTCTGGACAAAGGTGTGTTAGAGCTAAAGGGCTGCTCTGAGCAAATAACCATCATTCAGCATCGTCTCACAGCAAATGTAAAATGGCTAAAGCAGACCCTAGTTATAAAGTATGAACTAGTACATTTCGATGGGTGATCACAGGATTGGATAATTAGCGATTTTTAACATTTCAAAGGCTCCCTTCACAGCATCTTCGGACTCATCAAATCCTCTGTGCCAGCGAATCTCTACCTTCTGGTGGCAAGCCCAAGCGACTAACTTCTTAAACTCGCGCCATTTGTCATTTTTTGCACAACACTCAGCAAATTGGTTCACGAGTAGATACGTATCACGACCCACGCTATGCTTGGAAAGCTCAAACGCTTTTTTATAGTGCCCTAAGGCTGAACGATGATCGTTTTTTCGATAAAAATATGTAGCGAACATCCATTCAACCATCCAATGCAAAGTATCACCATGTCCAGCGTCATCGATACTGCGCTGATAGTCTTGAATATCCGTGAGTGATAAGATTGATGACTTTCTTCGCCTTCCGCCATCCATGTAATTCAGCATAAAGCTTTTCTTATCTGAATCTATTTGTTTGTGATGCACCCTAAGACACATGGCAAGAAAATAAGCATCAAATCGCGACCTAAGCCTTTTAATTTCTGATAGTGAAAACGGAGAGCCTTTTCGTTCTATCAATATCGATTGAAATATACTTGCGTCCTGGGCTAGATGCTGAACATACAGCCTCCAGTACGAATCCACTTTTTGAAACCAAAACTCGTAGTGTTGCTGTGGAGTTAAGGGACCAATCTCAAACAACTCAACGGAAATCAGTTTTTTGAGCTCTTGATTGAACTTAACCATTCTACGGTTTTGAGCTTTCATCTGAACAACCAAACGTCGAATAAAGCTGCTCCCGAAAGCAGAGTTTATTTGCTGAAAAATATCAGTTGATAATCGAGCAAGAAACAAAATACATGTGAAGCTATGAATATCTTCGGCACTCAGTTTTCTTCCATATAGCTTGTCACCGCAACTTGCCAGTTGCTCAACAGAATACTCAAAGTTCTTCTGTAGCTCTCCCCAACTGGGTAATCGTCCTCGGTTAAACCAACGAGATACGTTTTCCAAATTTTGGCTTGCCCTGCCATCTAAATCTAAAGGATTATGAAATCGACTTTGATTTGTTCCGCATTCTTGATAAATCCAACGCCAAGCTTTTTCTAACGGCCAGCAAACATGTTCTCCCGAAAATGTGGGCAACCACCAATCAATTTCGCAAGGTGCTTTTAAACTGCTCACAGCTGCGCCATACATCAACGAATATTTATGTGCGGACTTAATAATGAGATCAGCCAGGCTGTACTCAATGAGCCATTTCACCGTTTCCTTTTTTGAAAGGTAAGTCCCTTCATCATTTAAAGTAGCACTGTAAGATTGGTACAAATCTCTCACGCTTGCTAGAAGTGCCTCGCTAATCCGCGGGTCTTGAGTCGCTTCATACACCAAGCCAATAAAATAGACTTCTAAATCAGCAAGTGTTTTATCAAGATCACCATCCTCCTTAGCCAACCGATTCAACTTGGTTTGAATAGTCTTTTTCTGTGTTTCATCAGCCAATATCGCCGATTTATTGTGCTTTAGGGCCAACAAGCCAGTGCTGTTAAAGACTAACTTCACCGCTTCACCAAGAGTTGGGAAGGAATACTTAGTCGTTGTCGTCATCATATTCATCCATTAAGTCTTTTTCATTCTGACAGTCGTAACAAAGTTAGCCCGTAACTCCTGACAGTCCACCTTTTTCAGTGAAGTACAGAGTGCAATAGCACTCTGTACATTGAATCTGGTTTTCGTACATATTAACTTCAAACCAAATATCAATTACTTACCTTTAGCATTTCCACGACCACCGCCTGATTTTTGACCTGTCGTGGATGGCCAATTCCCACCTGTCCCTGGATGCGATGATTGTGGGCGACCACTTGATTTGTTTGAACCTTTTGCCATGATGCTACTCCTTTAATGATGTTGGTTTACTTGTATCAAGTGCAAAACATTACTCTGCACTGACAATACGAATTTAATCAAAAAGTTCATTAGTAACACTGGGCTTTTTGGCGACGTTAATTTATCGAGCATACTCACTGCCCATTTTTAACTGACACGAAACGCGAGTATATTAGGCTGTTTTGGAGAATTTTTGTTTTACACGCCCCGTCAGCACGCCTTTGGACATAAGTGAGTTTCGGAAATTAGAATATTAGCATTCCATGAATTATATAAAGTATGGAAGCGCTTAGCTCAGTATCCAGAACTACTAGTGCAGAGCTGGTTCGTTTTGACTTGCAGTGATGTACCCTTGTTGGTTAGTAATCACCTGACCATGCCTTCTCTCCATCAAGACTCCAAGTATTAAGGATGGTTATTTTTTGTGCATCCAGAAGGTGGTAAGCGGTAATGGTTACTTGGTTCTCACACTCAATTACCTTAATTAGTCGCCCCTGAAAAACTCTCAACCTATTGAATCTAATATGTTTTTATAAGATAGTTAATACTTGAATCTTACGATAAATACGCCTTTAGACCTAAAAAGTTGCAGAATGGGTGAGTTTTATGAGA